>Ga0164318_10002621_pt1 | contig 16794 bp, 14 predicted proteins | sample GuaBasSedimGuay9_FD_113734 | JGI IMG/M metagenome (GOLD analysis project Ga0164318, IMG submission 113734) | Subseafloor sediment microbial communities from Guaymas Basin, Gulf of California, Mexico - Guay9, Core 4571-4, 0-3 cm | ecosystem: Environmental > Aquatic > Marine > Hydrothermal vents...
TAATCCTAAAAGCAGTATTATGGCAAGGCCTAATGTCAGATTCATATCAACTTATTCCTTATTGATTTCCAACCATGCTTCTATCATTTCGAGTATATTAAGATCTCCTACTACTTTCATTTCCTCATCAACAACAGGGATTTCTTTTAATTCACTTGAAAACATACGTTGGAATGCCGTTTTTAAAGATTCGTTAGACTTTACGAAAATGGGGTTTAGCATTATATCCGATGCATTTAAGGTATCCAAAGATTGTATCATGTCGAATTCAATGGGTTTCATAACTTTAAAGTAAAGGTATTCATCCGGTACATATTCGTGAAAAATGACTTTTACAAAATAAATCACAGGAATTATCCCTTTCAATCTGTTTTTCCCATCAACGACATAAACAGAACGTGTTTTAGGGTCTTCTATCATAGCCTCGGCTATTTCAAAAATATTAGCGGATTCCCTGACTGTAGCAGCTTTTTTTGATATCAGATTGTTAATATCATCAACTCTTATTAATCGCAAACTACACCTCCTTTTGGCTCGGTTCTATTCAATCACTTTTTAAAGAAAATGTCAACAATTAATTTATGTGAATATTAATAGATACATCTTCATTGTTTATCTCTTGCATTTTACGGATAAATAATATATACTACCCGAAAATAGGAGGTAACATGGGTGGTGCATCACAAATAGTGCTTTTGATCGTTATTTTCGGTATTATGTATCTTTTGATTATACTTCCCGAACAGAGGAACAGAAAGAAACATCAAGAGCTATTGAACAACCTTAAGAAGGGAGATAAAGTTTTAATGCAATCGGGGATACGTGGTGTTGTTACAAAGATAAAGGACAATGTTGTAACAATAAAAATTGCCGAAAAAGTAGAGATTGAAGTGGAGAAACCATACATCATCGGTTTGTATAAACAGGAAAGTAAGACAAAAGAAATAAAATCAAGCAATTAACACCAATGAATATCGTCTTTTTTGGCTCTGATTCATTTGGTATTCCTGCATTAGAAAGACTAAACAGTATCTCGAATCTTCTTATTATTACTGAACATGACAAACCGGCAGGAAGAGGGAGGAAAATCTTTCCTCTTCCTCCTAAAATTTATGCGTTGAAAAACAATGTAAATTTTCTGGAAACCAACAATTGCAATGAAGATACAATTATTGAAAAAATCAATAATTTCAAACCCGATTTTTTTGTAGTTGCATCATTTGGACAATTGCTTAAAGAGGTTATACTTTCCTTGCCCAAATATCTACCATTAAATATACATCCCTCGCTTTTACCAAAATACAGGGGAGCCGCACCAATAAGAAGAGCGATAATGAATGGTGAAAACGAAACGGGGATAAGCATTATCAAAATGGAAAAAAAGTTAGATGCAGGAGGTATCATTCTTCAAAAAAAAGTACAAATCGACGATGACACAATTTATACGGATCTATTTAAAACATTATCTATCTCAGGCGCCGAACTTCTTTTGAAGGCGATCTATTCAATCATAAAAGATAATTACAAAATGAAAATACAAGACGATTCCTGTGCCACGTATGCGGAAAAAATTACTCGCGCTGATTATACTTTGAATGCAAACAGAGATTCGAAAAGCGTTTTAAGGCAAATCAACGCCTTCTCAGAGAGACCGGGTACACGTTTTAAGCTGGGCGGGCAATATTTTAAAATAATCCGTGCTATCCACTCTAATGTTAGCTTGCCTAAAAATACTATAGGTGCAATCAAAAAACATCTATACTTGGGCACAAAAACGAATTCATTGGAAATTTTAAAAATTCAACCTTCGGGAAAATCCGTTATGGATTCCAAGGCATTTTTAAACGGTTATAGAATAGATCATAACATTAAACTTGAAGAGGAATAATCATGTGCGGTATAATCGGTATTATTGGAAATGAGAGAATTAATGAAGAACTGTATATTGGGTTAAATATCATACAGCATAGAGGACAAGATTCATGCGGTATGTGTACTTACGATGGTAAATTCCACATCCAGAAACATGAAGGATTGGTTCAGAATTCATTTACCCCCGAAAAGATTAAGATGCTAAAGGGGACAATAGGGATAGGCCATGTCCGCTATCCCACTGCTGGTAGCGGCGGGGTTGAAGATGCTCAGCCGTTTTTTGTAAACTACCCTTATGGAATAGCTATGGCACATAACGGTAATATTGCGAATCACAAAGAGTTAAGCAGAATCAATAAAAACGAGTATAACAGAATTGTCAATTCATCTTGCGATATTGAAGCGTTTTTGAATATTTTTGCCCATAACCTCGAGGGGAAAACATTTTCTCTCAAAATTATGAAGAATGCTCTTTTAAACACTACCAACATGATATTAGGTAGTTACTCAATTGTTTCCATAATAGGTGATTACGGTTTATTGGCATATAGAGATCCGTACGGATTCAGACCTTTGATTTTCGGGAGGAAGGAAAACAGTTATATTTTCTCCTCCGAATCTTGTGCTATTGACACACTTGGCTATAAAATTGTCAGAGATGTTAGACCGGGAGAGATGATATTTATCAATAATAAAGGCGAATTCCACAGTGAGATTATTACAAAAGCAGAATACAGACCATGTATCTTTGAGTATATTTATTTCGCACGACCAGACTCGATTATGAATAATATACTCGTAGCAAGAGCGAGATATAACCTTGGTAAAACACTTGCAGAAAAGATTAAACAATTGGGCATTATGCCCGATGTAGTCGTCCCTGTTCCCGACACAGCACGTAATGCAGCTCTTGCCGTTGCTAAAAGATTACATGTGTCTTATCAGGAAGGACTCATTAAGAATAGATATATTGGCAGAACCTTTATAATGCCCGGACAGGATATACGCGTAAGCTCCATAAGGCAGAAGTTGCATCCGGTCAAAGAACAATTAAAAGGTAAAAAAGTACTCTTAATTGATGATAGCATTGTTAGGGGAAATACATCAAAAGAACTCGTAAATCTGATAAAACAGTCCGGTGCAATTGAAGTATATTTTGCATCATATTCTCCTCCGGTTAAACATCCGTGTTATTACGGAATAGATATGCAAACCGAATCGGAATTGATAGCAAACAAGATGGAAATAGAAGAAATTAGAAATTTTATAAATGCGGATGCTCTTATTTATCAGGATTATAATGATATGGTTAGTGCGGTCAAAGCGGATTCGAATATTAAATTCGATAATTTTTGTACAGCATGTTTTTCCGGTGATTACCCTCAACCAATTCCAAAGCATGTTTTAAATGATGTTATAAATGATAGAACAAGCAAGTAGAGTTTCCTTCTTCTCGGCATTCATACTATTATGCAGTTTAATAAGTTTATTCCCCTCTCCTCCATTGTACAACGATAACAAGCTTATTCTTTCGGATTCGATAACTCTCCAATACAAATTCAATAAAATTTATGAAATTTCACCGGATTCTTCACTGCTAATAGATAATGTCTGTAATCTTATTTACTGGTATTATTCTGCAAATAACCTGTTTTTTATAGATAATGGTTATCTTTGCACTTTTAATTTCTATACACATAAAACAGACACAATTTCGTTTTATAGTTTTGCACGTTCCTTTATTTACAAACCGGATGCACTTTACATATTGGACAATAGAGGAATTTCGAGGAATAATATTTTGCTCATAAACGGATATATAAAATACTTTACCATAGCAAACACAAGTATACTTTTTTTTCTTGAAAACGACACTTTATATTCCCGTAATATCTTTTCACTTCGTGATTCGTTGATAGATACAAATATTACATCATTTTGCACCACTTGTTCCGGGGATTTGATTTATCTAAAAAACGATACTCTTTTTAAAAACGGATTGTTTATATCCAAATTCAAGTATATTCCACAAAAAATGTATGTAATTAAAAATCGGATAATAATATATGCGAAAGATTCTATTTTTACTTTCAATTATTGAGTTCCTCTTTGCATCTATTCACTGTAACACAGTAGATACATTGTTTATATTTAAAAAGGGTAATTATCAACTTTCATATTCACACATCAAAACCATCAATTATATTAAACCCGATAGTATTATTCGTTACCTGAACATTGATTCGACAAAAGGGATAATCAAGCTCCGTCGTAATTTTGCCGATTCCGTGGTAGTAACAATAAATTACTCCTCTTACGATGAATATATACTTTTAAAAAAACATACATTCGATCCTTTTTTAAAATATATTCAACCTGCCGATTCGGTACAAGCTTATAAAAATAATTACAAAAAATCAAAACGGAATGAAAATTTCGCCAGCGGGTTGAACATTCTTAATTTTAATATGAATGACCACAATGGTTTCAATATAAATACGGCTGCTGATAATCATTTTAATTATCATTCGCCCGGTGGTATTATTGTAAACGGTTACATTAATGACAACAATAAGATATTTTCCGGGGAAGGGGCTTATTTATCCGATATTTCCGGTATGAATATCTTTTTAGGCAAAGATAAAAACAGTATAAATTTGGGTGATATCTCTTATAAATTAAACGGATTAAAACAAAAAATGATTGGAGTTGACTTAAAATACGGTAATAAATTGAGATTACTCGCTGGTTTAGACGGAGGTGAAAGAGGAAATGTGGAAATTACAATAAAAGAGAATTATTTGGGACCTTATAATATTCTCTCTTCGAATGACTCATTGTATTATATATCTCCTCAAAGTGAAAAGGTTTTCCTGAATGGCAATATTTTGAGAAGCGGGATAGATTATTCTATTGATTATACATATGGTACAATTGAGATTCTACCGAGTATCAAAATAAATGAAGGGGATAAATTATACATCACATATCAACTTAAAAGCAGATATAATTTAAGACATTACATGCACATCGCCGGTAGTATAAATCGTCATTTCACCGTTATGTACGACGAAACAAGAGATTGGAATAGAAATATTTTCGGGATTTCTTACGATTCTATAATTTGCTACAATGATTCGACCATTATTTTAAACGGCTCTAAATTTGTAGGAGCCAATAAGGGTGATTATATAAAATCCGGAGAGCATTTTATCTATGCAGGTTACAATCAGGGAAATTATATTTGCCATTTTACCTATGTAGGAGATTCCACGGGAGATTACATATACGATAATGCTATTCACGGTTTTTCATATGTCGGAGAACATAAAGGGGACTATTTGCCAGTAATCATAGTACATCCTCCGGGACTCAAACGTTCTATTTCATTAAAAGGGGATTACAGCGGGTTAAATGCTTCGATTACACTTCTCCAGGACAAAAGTAATCTACTTGTCGGCGACAATAATTACAATTCTACAGGGGTAATTTCATATAGAAAAATATTTGGGACGGAAACGGATATTACCACTATTTTGCCTTCGTTCAAATGGTTTCAAAATATTAAATACAATGATTTTTTAGATAAAATCGCTTTACTTAAATCGGACTTCAACTTAATAAAGCCGGATAGCTTTAAAAACGTTTTTCTATCCGATTTACATTTGAACTACAAATATAAAGATAAATTATCATTAAAATCGTATTCTTCGGAATTATTAAACAAAAATATCTTTAAAACAAATACCAATCTGATTTTGAACATTAATAAGTATATTTATACTTCATACTATGCAGATTATCTTTCCTCTTCTCCTTATAATTACGGGCAATTTAGAGGCATTTACACACTCGGGGTAAAAAACCGGTATATTGGAATAGAAATGTTCCATAGGGATACGAATACGGATACTTTAAGGACATTTGAAAACGGCATATCTATTTCTAGATCTATACTTTCACTTTCTCTATATAAAAAATTTTACGCGGAATATTCATCAATGAATTATGAGATTTCATTAAGCAACAAAAATTCAATGCTACATGCCTATATAGAAACACATAAAGACACCATCACGAGCCAATTCGATATACAATTCTCAAAGAATTTCAAACTGTTTAACATTTCAATTAAAGGAAACGGTGGAAACTATAAGCCCTATTTTCTTATATCACAATTTATTGAGTCTTCGAACGGTAACTACGATTATGATTCGTTAAACAATATCTACTACAGTAGTGATAATGGCCATTTTATAAGAAAATTGATCTACAAACAGTACGAATTGCCCCTAAATAATTACAATTTTGATTTAAAAATACATTCCGCAAAATTTTTAATCTTCAACGGTACAATCAGCTTGATGAGAAATTATATACAGAACCTCGATACAATACAAAGGAATGACAGATTGCGATTCAATGGTATAATAAAGAAAAATTTTAAAAACAATAGTTTTAATTTGAAATCGGATCTAATCCGTTCAAATCTAATTACGTCTGAGTATTTATCAGGTGAATTTATTATTCGAAAAGATAGAGCGGAACTGTATACGATAAGTTTTAATTATAATTACTGTTTTGATGGTACTCCTTATTTACAATCTTCCAAAAAATATTTCGGCGGTTATTTTGGTTATGGAATTAATCTTTTTAATATTAAATTTGTGGGGGGGTATATAACCTATACAATACCTGAGAAGCAAAATATTTTCCATTACGGGACTGAAATTATTTTCCCCTTATTTATTATGGATTACCACTTTACATTCACACCTGTTTTAAATTATAATCTATATGGCAATGATAATCGTTTTGGCGAAATTGATGAGAATTATCCGAAGGGTTTCGATGCTATTTTAAAATTAAACGTGCAACATAGCCTGACCGACAATACAGAATTAAATTTTAATGCCGATGTGAGATACAATGGGGTTAAAGGCTTTTTTAAAACTTTCAATCTCTCGGTAGGTGTCAGTTTATGAATAATCTTTACATAATTATCGCCCTCTTGCTTGTTATTACTATAGGAACTATTCTGTTTAGAAAAAGAACTTTTAATTTTATTCCTTTAGAAATAGTTATGATAGGAATAGGCTTTATCCTCGGTCCCTATGCACTTAACCTATTAAACAAAGCAGAAAATATTCAAATAGAGCCTGTGATTACTCTTCTAATTGGTGCCACAGCACTTTTTGCCGGTTTAAAGTTTCGCATAAAGAATTTCGTAATATTAAGAAAGTTATTTATATTAACTTTTTTAATCTATTTTGTTTCCTTTTTTATTTCCCTGTTTTTCTTTTTCATTATTGCCCGTTTTGCTTTACATTCTGTACCTGTCCCCTATCTCATACTTATCTCGTCTATTTCAGCATCCATATTCCCATCATACTATTTATTTTCAGATAAAAATATTCCTGATATTAACATCTTCGCCGTAATGTCGAACCTTACTCTCTTTATCGTTTTCTTATTCCTATTGTTTTTAACCCCAATTCTCGAAAATGGTTCTCCTTTAACCTTAAATTACCCTTATTCAATACTTTTATCATTAATCGATATTATTATTTTCTCTTCGATAATGTATTTCCTATTTAAGCATTCCACAGACAAAAATGAATTTTTAATTATCTTCTTCGGAATAGCCATTTTTAATGTTGTCATTTGCTATATTTTCAATATCAATGCAGCGTCCGCTATGTTCTTCATCGGATTTATTTTAACAAACATTCTAAAAAAGGAATACTTCAAATTTAGAAGTATTATCGAATCACTCGAACATCCGTTTTTCATAGGTTTGCTACTACTAATCGGCTCCTATATTTCTATAAGCGGAGTACGAATTCTTTCAATTTCCTATTTTTTAATTCATCTGATTTCCATAACCACAACATTGTTTCTTTTTAGACATTACACAGGTAAACTTAAATTTGATTTTATACCGCAGACGGGTATCTTATATACAATTTTACTCAGTTTGATAATTCTCAATAACAGTTTCATCACTGATATTGCATCTTCCGTAATTTTAGCGAATCTACTATTTTACACAATATACTATTTAACAAAGGCACATATATAATGAGAATAATCTATCTTATCTTCATTCTCTTTTTAATGTATTTTACTAAAAGCCTAAATTGGAGCAACAACCCCGGTATGGAAATGGCTCTTTTCTTCGGATTCATGATTATTGGGGCATTCTATTTCTCCAAATTACTTACCAAAACAAATTTGCCTAAAGTTACACTCTATACTATTTTCGGTATTATCATAGGACCCTTTATTCTGAAACTCTCAGTTCCCTCAGTAATAGCAAATTTGAAATTTATTGATAATTTTACATTGATAATCATTGCTCTAATGGCTGGAAGCGAGCTTGATTTGAAATTCATGAAAAAAGAAATCAAACAGGTATTAAGCATTGTATTTTTACAGATTATATTCATATTTATAGCAATATTCTTGACGATTTTATTTTTTGGTAAACATCTTTTACCGTTTATTGCTACTATTTCACAATCATTAATCATCAAGATTGCGATTATAATGGGGCTGGTCGGTATTGCAAAATCTCCTTTGACCACAATTGCCGTAATAGATGAGACCAAGGCAAAAGGGCCTTTTACAGAATTTCTTCTTGGAATTGTTATTATAAAAGACATACTTATGCTTCTTCTGTTCCCTATAATATTTATGTTCCTCGGAACAGGTTCTTCAGCTGCCCCATTATCCATATTGCTTGAAATCTTTATTTCATTCTTAGTAGGCTTATTGTCAGGGATAATCATAAAGTACTACATGAAAAAGATAAATCTTTTTCTTCCCTTATTTCTATTCATCTTATCCTTTTTTATTATTGAATCGAAAGGATTATTACATTATGACCTTCTTTTAGTGGCAATTGTAACAGGTTTCTATATGAGGAATTTCACAAATGTCTCCGAACAATTTTCTAAAAATATCAAATCTCTTGCATTTTTTGTCTTTGTTGTATTCTTTACCATAAATGGGATTTTACTGGATCTTCCAATATTAAAATCGGGATGGATTTCCGCAGTAATCTTGCTTGTCATTATTCTTGTTTTCAACCAATTGGGAATTTACATCCCCGCAAAACTCAATAGTAAAAAGGACCCCGTAACATCGCAAAAACTCATTAAGTACGCCTGGACAGCTTTTATCAATAAATCCGGATTATCGATAGCAATTGCAATAATGGTAGAAAACCTTTTCCCGACAATCGGAACTCAATTGCGAACGATAATTATAACTATGGTTATAATAACGGATTTTATCGGTCCAGCTCTTTTCAAATGGGCAATTATAAAAACAGGTGAAGGTAAAATTGAGAACTGAGATTTTAAATCTTTTCCTTTCGCATATTGACGAAAAAGAGATGAAATTTGTTAAAAATGAATTAAATTTAAATCATGTTTCCTCATTTTGTTGTACCGCCCCCCCTCTAAATTTTTATGAAATGTATGATTTAATAGCTACCACTTTCCCCGTTGATAGAAAGAGGGGACGATATTTCACCCCCAAAAATATTGCAGAATTACTAATTAAATTCTTAAATATTGATAATGAAATGACAATTCTAGAACCTGCTGCCGGACTCGGTATATTTCTATTCAAACTTTTGGATGTTTCTGAAATATTTTCATTGAACAGGAAAGATATTTTGAGCAAAGTGACTCTAATTGAAAAAGATAATTTATTATTCTATGCACTGAAACTCCTTTTATTACATTACATTTTTCTTAATAAAATCGATATTTCAATCAATGAAATCGACATTAGAAATACCGACTTTTTAACACTCAATTTAAAAAATAAATATAGGATAATTCTCGGGAATCCTCCTTTTGTTGACACTAAATTTCTACCTAATAGACTTACTTATAAATCACTCTATCCTCTAACAAACAGAAATTTATTCTCCATGTTCCTTGAAAAAGCTTTGGATTTAATCGAGGAGAACGGAGAAATTGCCTTCATTGTGAGTGAAAGTTTCATTTATTTAAAAAGTTATAACAATCTTAGAAAAATGATTCTGAATTCAAGGTTCGATATTTCAGTAAATAAATTGAGTAAAAATATTTTTTTCAGAGCAAATGTAAGGAGCATAATTTTACATTTAAGAGATTCCAATAAAGGTAATATTTCCGTTTCTTCTCCATCAGGCACAACTATATTACAAAAGAGAGACCTTTACGTGAAAGATTACATTTTACCCTTTAACGATTTTGAAAGAGAAATACTGAATATTCTCGATGAAAATGAGAATCTTTCACACTATGCTGAGATAATGGTTGGATTACAAACAAACAACGTCAGGCGATATGTTCTCAAAAATCATATGGAAGGATCTCTACCTTATATAAAACGATTGAAGAGAAGGAAAGGTTATTGGCAAACATTTTCTCACTGGCTGTTATTCGATAAATTGGTTAAAGAGAATCCCGATGTTATTAAAGAAAGACATCTTCGTGCCATGAAACAGGAAGGAATCGTCTTCAACAATATCGATAATAACTCGGCCTTCATTGCTGTTTACAAACCTAAAGGATATCTTTTCGATATCGTAACTCCCTGCATAATTCCAATAGATACGGACCTTTACTATCTGCTTGCATACTTAAATTCAAATTTTGCCAAGTATATACTCTATAAATTAAACGGAACACCCCATACGAATATTAATGATGTTATAAAACTTCCCTATAATACCAAATATGATGATAATATCTCATATTTGACAAAAAGGATAATCGAAAATCTGCGGAAAGGGAACGATATTAACATTCTGCACAATAAAATCAATCACCTAATTTATAAACAATTCGGTATAACATCAGGACTTATTCACAAAATGGAAATGGAATTGTACAACAATGGAATAATATTTGACAAAACCAAATAATACTCATATTATTAAAATATGAAGTCACAATACAAATATTCGGTTTTATTTATCGTTTTGATAATTTTTATTCTAAATCTCTATATACTGTCAACCAGTATAAGTTCCGTAAAACGAACATACGACAACGAGTTAGAGAAAATAACCGCTATTCAAAACTACATTGAAGAAAATTCTTCTATTCCCGATTCATTAACATTGACAAAAACAAAGAAAATATTCGGTATAGAAGAATTATTTATTATCGGCTACCAATCCCCCATAAGGACGAAGAGTAAGTATTACAATATTTTCGAAAACGAATTAAATAAGGGAATTATTAAAAATAAAATAATTAAAATTGACAAACAGCACTATATGTTTATTATCCCTGAAATTACAAATCATTTTTATATTGCAGGAATATATAACAATCCTCTTTTTCAATTAATCGACTCACAGAAATCTCTTCTGTTTATAACGATTGTCTCCTCTCTCGGAATCATACTTATTTTCATTATAATTTCTCTACTTGCTTTCAGACCGATGATATATATGGAGTTTCTGGCTAAAAATGTAAGAACCCCTATCAAAGATGAGGTCTACTATAATTATATTCCACAGGTTTTTAAAGAAACCATCGAAACATTAAAGGAGAAAAATCTGGAACTCGAGCAATTTTATAATGAGGAAAAAGAACATTCGAGGGATATTGAGACATATTTAAGATCCACTCTTAATCTAATTGACACACCGATATATCTATTTAAAGATGATTGCTTACTGTATGAAAACAGTCTCTCAAAACAGATTTCCGATTCCTTTCCCGACATCAAAAACATTTTACCTTCATGGAAAAACGATGAAATAACAATCGGAGATGTTTCCTATCAAATTGTGAAAAATCCTGTGAAACGAGGAGATGAAGAATTAGGTATACTTTTTATGCTGTTTGATATAACGGAAAGTAAAAACCGTAGTATAATTAAAAAAAACATTGATACAATGGAATTACTTAGTAACGTTTCTGTCAATTTGGCTCATGAATTTAAAAATTCTCTCGGTATTATTTCAGGTTACATTCAAATGTTAAGAAAGAAAACGGATATAAAAGAATTGGAAATACTCGAATCCGAAACAGAATATATGTTAAACTCGATAAATAAATTTATTGAGATAAATAGGATAAGAAAAATCATAAAGCACCCGATTAAAACAGATACTCTTAAAACCGAATTTAAAAAATTAGCGGATAGAATTTCTATCAATCTTACATTTTCCAGTGAAATTGACACTCCTATCATGCTTGACAGACAACTATTCCTCCAGGCAATAAAAAATATATTTATTAATTCCAAAGAAGCTAATGCAACAAAGATAGACGTACACATATATAAAAACAATAACTATACGATTTTGGAAATTAAAGACAACGGTAAAGGATTTTCGAAGAATGCAATGAATAACCTTTTTGTCCCATTTTTTACTGAAAAAGAACACGGAAGCGGTATTGGAATGGTTTTTATCAATAGAGTCATAACATTACATAACGCTATTATTAATGCGGGAAATTATATGAATGGAGCATACATAAAGATAACTTTTACGGAGTAGATTATGAATGTAATTATAATTGACGATAATCGTAATTTCAGAGTAATGTTGAAAACATTTTTGTCAGAAAACAATTATACTGTTTTTGAGGCTTCAACCTCCGACGAAGCTCTTTCAACTATTCGTGAAAATCCCATCGATTTAGCTCTGCTTGATTTGAAACTCGGTTCGGAAAACGGAATCGAACTGTTAAAACTATTGCGTGAGCATCAACCGCTTCTTCCCATTATTCTGATGACTGCATATGCTACCATAGAAACAGCAGTTACTGCGATAAAGTTGGGGGCAAATGATTATATACAAAAACCGATTAATCTTGATATGTTGGCAATAAAAATCGATAAACTGATTAAAGAATATTACTTGAATGTTCAGAATTTAAACGATGATAAATACGAGCCTGTTATTATTTATAAAAGCGAACGCATGAAAGAAGTAATTAATTTGGCAAACAATGTTGCTGGAACAGATGCAACTGTTTTAATATCGGGAGAAAGTGGTACCGGTAAAGAATTACTCGCTCGCTATATTCATTCAAAGAGTAATAGAAAAGGATGTCCGTTCGTTGCCATAAATTGTGCGGCAATACCCCACGAATTAATTGAAAGTGAGCTTTTCGGAGCGGAAAAAGGTGCTTTCACAGGAGCTTACGCCACACGTGTAGGTAAATTCGAATTGGCCAACCATGGTACTCTTTTTCTCGATGAAATCGGAGATCTTTCCCTAAACGCTCAAGCCAAGGTTCTTAGAGCATTGGATGAAAAAAAGATCAGAAGAATTGGTTCCAATGACAACATTGCACTTGATATACGAATTATTTCAGCAACCAATAAAAATCTCAAACATAAGGTTGATAATAACAAATTTCGCACCGATTTATACTACAGAATATCGACTTATCCCATTGTAATCCCACCACTGAGAGAACATACGGAGGACATTCCCCTCCTTCTAAAATACTATCTTGAAATGTTCTCCAGAAAACTGGGGAAAAATATTCCCATTGTAACTCCAAACGCATTTAATGAGTTGATCAATTATAATTGGCCGGGTAATATTAGAGAATTCAAAAATATCATTGAAAGAGCTGTTATCCTTAATAATGAAAAAATAAGCACTTTCAATTTAACAAATGAATTCTCCGAAAAGATAAATTTGAGATATAGAAGGAAGTTGGAAGAGATAACCGTTATAAAAGAAGCATTGAAATCGGCATCAATGAATAAAAGAAAAGCAGCGAAGATACTCGGTATAAGTTATCGCTCGCTGCTTTATAAAATCAAAGAGTATAAAATCACTGATAATATGGATTAATTACTCCTTCAGCAAATCCGTCATATGTAAAGAATTTATTTTCACCCAAATTAGAGCCGTAAAAATAGAATTGTGCTCTTACCGAAGGAACATTGGTATTTGCTTGAAAATAGTTATTTAGGCTTGTAATCGGTATATTAGCATTAAACAAGTATGTAGTATCCAGAGGAACATTCATTGTATCCACTTTACCGTAAATATACAAGGGACTTAGAGCAAAACCGGAATAATCATAGTTCGATAGATGATTCGAACCGTTATAGTACTCAATCGACAATGAATCAAGTTTACAATCTACACCATTTAAACTAATAAATTTAATTGTATCAATTGTAAATGATACTATATTAGTTGTTGTATCTAATGCAGGCATTACTGCTATATTATTACTCCAGGCTCTTATAACGGGATTCGGTTCATATTTGTTGCACCCTACACTTATCATCAGAATTAAGCCTATAATACCGACAAAAAATAATTTCTTTTTCATTTGATCCTCCTTTTATATTCTTATATATTAGAATACAAATATATAACGATTATGTCAAGCATTTTTACCAGGCGCCTCCACCACCTCCACCGAAGCCCCCTCCGGAAAATCCGCCTCCACCCGACCCTCCTCCTGATGAGGAAGGAGCCGAAGAGAAAGTGGTATTAAATGAATGCATTGCATTACCGAGACTATTCATAAACATTGTGGTTGTAAAAATTCCAGTTGTTGAACCAATATACCAATCCGGTGGTTTTGAAACAAGTTCCAAAAATTTAGTGGCAACGATATCGGCAATACCAAGTGAAAGGGCATACGGTAATATTTCATCAAACAGATTGGGATTCTCCCTCAATTTTTCTTTCAATTCATCTTTTTCAACTCTCAACAAATACTCCTTGTACCCCATTAATTCCACAGTTTTCAAAACCCCTTTTCTGGTTTTCTTCGGCATTACAAAGCCAAAGCCCATTACAATCAAACCGGAGAAAAATAGCACTGGTAACAGATATATGCTTATATTGCCCATTACGAAGAAAAACATTGCAAAAGCAACCGGTACAATCATTATTATAATTCCCCAAACGACATACAGATTTCTCACTGTTTCCGGATTGCTAACAAATAATCCCTTCTTTACTAATGTTTTATATATGCGACTTTTTATCTCTTTGTAATCCATATAAAAACCGTTCTTTAATGATGACAATAAAATAGAATCCTTCGTTCCATACGAAAATAACGCATCAAGGAATTTTAGCTCATATGTTTCTAATTTGTCCTTTTTATAATCCTTTAACAACGTTATTTTATAATCGATATTTTTCATGAAAAGTAACTTTTTTGTGACAATCTCTTCAATACGAATATACCCTCTTCTTGCCAGATCTATTAGAATAGAATTAACATCTTGAGCATCACAACGTTCGTCTATCAATGTTCCGGCTTCCGCAGCGGTTAAATCCTCCGGCGGTTTATACCTTACAACAATCGAATACTCCTTAAATTCCGGATTTCTGCCGTTTTTATACCACAAAGTAAACATAATAATAAAAACAATAATCGGAATCAAAAATATCCAATTGTCAGATAAAAACCAAATTACTTCCTGTATTTTTGAGGGCATTACAACATATTTTCGCGGTATTTTCATGAATAGCGTTATACCTTCGGAGGGATTTAACATCTTAGTACACCTGATTTTTAATTGATTGTCAATAAGAGAATCAACTGTCAAACTGGTATCTTCCGAAGCATAACTGCCCCCTGTAACCTTATAAAATACATCCTTTCCGCTGATTTCCTCGGGGAAATAAATCGTTGCTGACATACTCATTATAGGGACATACCACTCCGTACCTACAATGTTCCAGTAGAAAATCGCATAATCATCTGTAAACATAAATGCTCGGACTACATCGTATTTGATCACATAATGCTGAATTCCCGTCACAGTTCTCGAAGGATCCCCTATCCTTATATTCATATATCTTCCGCTTGTTCTTATTTTAAATGGCAATTTAACCCCGTTCTCATCTTCCACATTTATATTTTTAATTCTAACCTTAAATGTGGTACCTTTCTTTTTGTAAGCGACAGGTATCATTCTATAAATTCCATGGTGATATTCATGCTGAAAATCAACGGTAATATTCTCCAAAACATTGAATGAAGCGTCTTTTCTTACAAGGATTTCAGAATCATACGTTTTTATATTCCATCCGAAAACCGATATGGGAATTAAAACAATGATTAAAATTGCTCTTTTAAGTACTGACATTTACAACTTCCCTCTCTCTTTCATTTTCAACTTCGAAATATTCCAATTCTTTGAAACCAAACATCTTAGCAATAATATTTTGCGGAAATACATTAATTAGCTGGTTATAATCCCTCACAACGGCATTATAATATCGTCTCGCCATTGATATGGTATTTTCTATATCAACCAACTGTTTTTGCAGGTAAAGAAAATTCTTATTCGCTTTTAAATCGGGATAATTTTCCGCAACTGCAAACAATGATTTTAATGTACCTGTAATTCCCTCCTCAATTCCTGCCTTTCTGGATATTTTATCTTCATTCATCGCTATACTGCGTTTCTCAGCTATATCTTCAAGTATACTTTTTTCAAAATAGGAATAACCCTTAACAGTCTCCACAAGATTATTTATTAAATCGTAACGCTTCTTTAATTGCACATCTATGTCGGACCATGCATTATTTGCCCTTATTTTAAGCTTTATAATAGAATTATACACAACTATAATTGTTATAACTAACAATGCAATTATCACTATTGTTATAAACATGATTTCACTCCATTTGTACCCACATAGGATCTATGTAGTTTCTCCAATTAGGATCGGTCCTTTCCGTAGATATCGAAGAATACACCAGAATGTAATCACCTGTACTGTTAACATCGGAGAAAATGAATGTCATTCCACCCTTATTGTAATATTTCCATATCTCTGCACTTTTGTATTTTTGACTTATGCCCTTTCTTATTATTTGATCAGGCTTTCCGTATTTGAGGTATATTCTTCCTCTGTCTGTATTTCTACCTTTTCTGTTTCCCTGCTTGAACATACGATCA
>Ga0164318_10002622_pt1 | contig 16790 bp, 17 predicted proteins | sample GuaBasSedimGuay9_FD_113734 | JGI IMG/M metagenome (GOLD analysis project Ga0164318, IMG submission 113734) | Subseafloor sediment microbial communities from Guaymas Basin, Gulf of California, Mexico - Guay9, Core 4571-4, 0-3 cm | ecosystem: Environmental > Aquatic > Marine > Hydrothermal vents...
ATAACACAATGGCGACAGCTCATGTCAGGGACTTTGATGACTATACCCATCCCTCTCACCTCACTGAATTTTTGCGGAATGAATTTCAGTGCCAAAGCTCTCAAGACGAGCAAAAACAAAAAGATTGCGGAAAGCGAGCTAAGCCAGCTCGGTATCAGCTCCTTTTTGGCCGATAGAACCGCCTGTGTCGCCTCAACTTTGAAGAAACCGTCGAGAATGAGTCCGAATGCGAAGGCTGTGAGCAAAACGACCGAAAGGTAGGCCAAAAGAGTCCGCTTTCCAAGTTTTCCACCGACAAAAGAGAGCGTCGCTGTGTTAGTTGCAGGACCTGCTATCAGAAAAACGAGGGCTGCACCGGGCGTCAGCCCTTTGGCCACAAGCGCAGCAGCTATCGGGATGGAACCGGTCGCACACACATACATCGGCGTAGCTATCGCAAGCACAAGAGGATAGGCTATCAGTGGGTTACCGAGATATTTTGAAAAGAAATTCTCAGGGACAAGGAACGAGATGACACCGCCGGCCACGATGCCTATGACCAGCCATTTTGCGACATCCTCTACGAGCTCGCCGAATCCGTAACTTATGGCCGACTTGACCTTAGAGAGCACCGAACTGCCGCTTTTGTCAGGAACTCGACATGTTTCACAGTGTCCGCCGTTGTCAACAGGTTGTCGGTTCTCATCCCGGTTGTTGAGAAAATTGGTCGCTATGCCAGCGGCTATGCCCGAAATGAAGGCGGCTACAGGTCGGGCAATGGCAAAGACGAGTCCCAGAAGTGAATAAGTCGCAAATATCGAGTCGATTCCGGTGGTCGGTGTCGATGTCAGGAATGAGATGGTGGCGCCTTTTGATGCGCCCTGACGCCTGATGTGAGCTGCAACTGGTATCACGCCGCAGGAGCACAAAGGCAGGGGCACCCCAAAAATCGAAGCTTTGACCACAGCCAAGAGCGTCCCGCCCGAAAGATGCTCATACACCTTCTCATCCGGTATAAGGACATGCAGAACGCCCGCTATAAGGAAGCCGAAAAGCAGAAACGGCGCCATCTTCACCGTCAAAGCCCAAATCTCGGTCAATAAGCCGGTTAGAATATCCCAATTCATAACATCACAGTCCGTTGCGGAAATAGCCCTTTATATCAAGCCGAGCCAATCGTGAAGCAAAAAGTATAACCTCCCAATCAAAAGAGAGACACGCGCCATTATCGTGAAGCCGAAAGTTGCTCCAAAAGCGATCATGATGAACATCACGCCGGTCCGTGAAAATTTGCCGAAAACGCCTGTATGTTTGCGAGAGAAGAAAAAGTAGGAGATGGTCGTTAGCGTCCCAAGGACGATAATCCAGTTGTTAATCGTCTGTTTAAAGTTGTTGGCAATCCATAGTGGCACAATTGTCCCTTTTATCTGGGGAACGACAAACCCTTGCAGAAGTCCAGCGACTCCAAGACCTGCGCCCATGCCGACGGTGAATGCTATCGCCCATCTGGAAATCCACCTAAGTTTGGGGATGAAGCGCATCAACATGAAAATGGAGAGTGTTATCGGGATGATCAGGATTAAACGGTCAGTCGTGCTGCCTTTGACCCATGCATCAATCATTTTGGGTTTAACATCAAACGACCAAAGGAATAAAAGCATATAGGCAGCGGATGAGCCAACATATACACTTTCGGCTATCCGATAAAATGGGTTGTCTTTGTAAAGAAAGCTCAAGATTGCCAGAGTGAAAAATGCGGCCACCCAAACCCAAATGGTTGTTGCCATCACGATGACCTCCGTTTTTTGGATTGAGTGAAGATATAGCCGATATTTCCAATGATGATGAAAGCGACGATGAGCACATGCGCGAATGTCTGTGCGGTCATTCCGTAAGATGCAAACGCCTCGTGCTTGGCAAGCCGTTCGTAATCCGCCGCACCTCTCAGACCGGACACAATTGCAACCAATTGACCCGACTGACGATATTGGAACAGATCGGGCGCAACGACGCCTGTGCAGCCGAGAAGGACTTTCACGCCATACCTTGCATTCGCAAACTGGATCCACATCTCGCCGACATTCCCGGCCTCAAAGCCAAAAACACAAGCTACATCCTCGTAGGTCTTGATGTTTGACATCATCGGGAGTTTGCTCAAAGGAGTTCCCTCATAATCAACATTGTCGAAGGTGGCATGGATGTTTTTGCCCATGTTGATGATGACCGCCTGGAGCCCGGGTCGATAACCTAACACCACGAAGTCCTCTCCGTAAACCTTGCCATATTCGCTGGCTATCTTTTCCAAAGCCTGCTGTCCGAGCGGCACACCAGCCGCCCAGTGCCCCAAAAGGATGACTCTGAGATTTCGGCTGAATATGTGGCGCAAAACCGCCTCAAGCATCGGCTGAAGCTCCGGCATGGACGACGCATCGTAGTCGATCGAAATTATCACAGTTGAACCTTCGGGCAGCGAGTTGATGAAGTTGAATGCACGCTTGGACTCCTCCAAAGGTGTGAGTTTGAAAGTCAAATTGAAAAGGAACGGCGATATGATCGTTATCGCCAATATCACGAAAATGATCCTTCGGTCAATTTTGGCCAGTTTTTCAAAGAATTTCATGACACCCTCCTGTCATGTCAGATAGGACTTTTCGATACCGAAAATGATCCTCAGTCCCATAGCGATGCCTCCGAGAGCGATTCCGAGCCATATCCCGCGTTTCGCACCCATCTGCAGCACATTCATGATCCAATCGTTGACAGCGGTCGTTTGAGTTCTAAGGACCTCTACGATAGGTAGATAGACTGCAACTATGGCGATCGAGAGGAGAAGGTAAGGCAATCCAGCCGTCCATGAGGCCGCACTTTCAAACTCCGACATCAGTTTCCAGACTGCAAGCAGTGCGGCCACGCCGAGCACCGGCGCCATGACGGTCTCGCCTTTTGGAACTTGTGTCAGCATGATTATCGAGGCTGTTACGAGCAGGAGCGTTGCGTTGACCGTCCGAGCACGGAAGGCACGATAGGCTGCACTCGCTATGAAAAACGCAAGCAGGGCGAACATCGTCGATTGAAGTGGCACAAAAACATAGGTGTAGTAGTAGTTTCTGAAAGTCGAGGTCGATGCGAAAATGTGTCCTGTCCTAATGGTCGAAACTATCCCCCAGATCAGCGTTATGAAGAAGCTCAAGATCAGCGTCAGCGAATAAGGCCACCCTTCGGCTTTCCGTTTGACTTTATCGAGGTTGTGTCCGAGCAAACTGTTGAGTCCGAGTATCATCGTGAATCCGGAGATGATGATATACCAGTTGTTAAAGGTCTCCTCGACCCTCCCAAAAGGAGGATGTGGGACAAAAAGTGCGATTATTATCGCCATCCCAGACACGAAGGTTATGATCATCGGGATTTCTCGTTTCATTTCCAAAGACCTCCTTCAAGGAACTGCTTTATGTAGTTGGGGATAGGCTTGCCCAAGAGTGTGAGAATGGTCTCCAGCACCACGCCGATTGTGATCGTGGCCAAGATGATGCCTTTCATCATGTCTTCCGCCTTTATCGTCGAAAGTTGATGCAAATCCTTTGACAGATAGGCACTTGCCGCATACATCTCCTCGCCTATCAGAGTGTAGTCGGTGGCAGCGATGAAGAAAGGCAACTGTGTAATCGATGTCGTTCCTGAGATTTGGATTGCGCCGACCGAATGGCCTGTCTCTGCCAAGATGAGGGATTCCGCAAAGAACAGTCCCATCAGGAATATGGCACCGGGTCGTTCGCGCATCATGATTCCATCGACACCTGCCGCATAGCCGAACTGATCGTTGGTCAGGAAGAAGACCTTCTTTTGGTTGTAAAGGTCGGGTCGCCCTGCCTCAAAGCAGCCTGACCTGACCATCTCCTGAGCGGCTGTCATCACCACAGGATCGAAGCATGGGACGATGAGTTCCGATTCGTATTCTGCCGTCTTTTTGGCCACCCTTTGGAGAATCGAAAGGGCGGCGAGCGTCGCAATGTCGTTGATGTAGCCGAGACCGAGAATGAAGAGCACCGGCTGACCCATCTCTGTGGAGCGTCCGACAGCGTCATCTATCGCCTGAAGTCCTGCAATCGGTCGGATATACACCTCTTCGCCTTTCCTGATCCGCTTAAGAAAATATGCGAGTAACCCGCCGTAAATCAGAAGGACAACAAGCATCGGGAGTCTCTCTTTGTGGAACCATTCCGCTTTTGGCACCACAGGGCCGACGATTTTGGAATCAATGTAATCTCCTTCACCCCAAAACCTTACATAGTAGTAGTATCTCTTACCCGGCTTGACCTGCGTGTCCACATATCGAAATGTGTTCCTGGACAAGAGATCGACCACCTTGATCGAGCCGTGTCCCCACATCTCTTCGGGTATTTTGTAAATTGAAATCATTTTGACCGCTGGAGTCACGCTTGCGCTGTCCCATTCGATTATGACCGCACTCCCATCATCGTTCGGTTTGTCAAGCACTTTAACATTTCTCGGCCCTGTCAGGCCGACGATCAAAGCAAAGATAAAAGGGAACAATCCCATGATCCCTCCTTGTTTCTCAAATATGGTCATTCGTAAGTCGAAATTTTAAGGCAAACCCAATCCGATAAGCTAAGTTTGCGGATAAGGATAGGCTTAAAAACCCTTCTATTCTGCGGATTATTCTTTGTCATCACAAGTCGTCCTTACGCCTTTCCATAGACCTCAAAATTGTCCACTTTCAGGCCACGCAATTTTTGCAGAGTTGACAAATCCGTTATGTTTTGACTTAAACTTGAAAAAACACAAAAAACAGGAGGCGCTGGAATGCTATTGTTTGAATATGACTCACTGCCATGGCTTGACTCCATGACAATATTCCACACTCTGGCTCGTCTTGGCGTCAATGCGCTGTCGATCGTATCCCCGAACAAGCCGTTCATAAGCATCGGATATTTCCAAGATGCTGAGCTGGAAGTAGATTTCGACTTTTGCAGGAACGCAGGACTGCCTGTTCTCAGACGCGAGATCGGTGGTGGAGCTGTCTATCTCGATTACAATCAGATTTTTTACCATGTGATCCTCAGACGAGACCATCCGCTTGCGACCCTTGACATTGATAAACTTTACCGCGTCATGTCGGAACCCGTGATTGAGACCTATCGCGAGTTCGGCATCGAAACGAAGTTCAAAGAGGTCAACGACATAATCACGGTCGAAGGACGCAAAATTTCAGGCGAGGGCGCCGCAAACATCGGCAACGCAGTTGTCTTCGTCGGAAGCCTCATACTCGATTTCGATTACAAAACGATGGCGCATGCCCTCAAAGTCCCTGACGAGAAGTTCAGGGATAAGATCTTCAAGACGATGGAGGAGAATGTAACCACGATGCGGCGTGAACTCGGCGGTCAGCTTCCACCCCGAGATGAGCTCCGTAAGGTCTTGATCGAAAAATTTGAGAAACTGCTCGGCCCGTTCGAGCGCGCATCGATCGACACGAAACTGAAGACGAGGATGGACGAGGTCGGCAAGATATTGATATCAAAAGATTTCCTGTTTAAACGGACTCCGAGAAAGCCCGAAGGTGTGCGGATCAGACACGGCGTGGAAGTGCTCTACACTGCTCACAAGGCGAAAGGCGGACTCATCAGGACTTATCAGGAAGTCCAAGAGAGAAGACTGGCCGACATCGCGATAACTGGCGATTTCACCCTCTACCCGAAGGAGAACCTCGATGTGCTCGACAGGTATCTCGTCGGCTCCGAGAAGGTCAAGCGTGAGATAGAGTCCAGAGTCGAGGAGTTCTATGAGAAGACGAATTCTCAGACGCCGGGCGTCGATGTCGATGACTGGGTCGAAGCCGTAAAAGTTTTGGAGGAATAGGACAAAAACATCCATCAACTCCACACCTTTTGCTCAGCCAGTTCAACTTAGCTGCAAATTTGGTTTAAAATCAACGACATGCTGAGAACTCACACATGCGGAGAGCTTAGGAAAACACATGTCGGCCAAAAAGTAACGCTTTGCGGCTGGGTGCGGCGCGTGCGCGACATCGGCGGACTCGTGTTCATCGACCTTAGAGACCGCTATGGTCGCACCCAAATCGTCCTTGAAGCCGAATCACCCCACATAAATTTGGCTAAGTCCCTATCGCATCAGGATGTGATCTGTGTCGTCGGAACAGTGCGTGCTCGACCGACCGATATGGTGAACCCCAAGATGCCGACCGGCGAGATCGAAGTGGTTCTGGAAGACCTTCGCATCCTCAACCGTTCCAAGACGCCTCCGTTCATGATCGAGGATGAGGCCAAAGTTCAAGAGGAGACAAGACTTAGGTATCGGTTTCTTGATCTCCGCAGGCCTTTCATGCAAAGGAACTTGGAGATACGCCATCGAGCAGCGCTTTCGGTTCGTAACTTCCTGAGTTCCAAAAAATTCCTTGAAATAGAGACTCCTTTTTTGACCAAGAGCACACCGGAGGGGGCGCGGGACTTTCTCGTGCCCTCTCGCATCCATCCGGGCAAGTTCTACGCTTTGCCACAGTCCCCACAGATTTACAAGCAGATCCTGATGATCGCAGGTTATGACAGATATTTCCAGATAGTCAGATGTTTTCGGGACGAAGACCTGCGCGCAGACCGCCAGCCTGAGTTCACACAGATCGACCTCGAAATGAGCTTCGTCGATGTCGATGACATAATTGAACTTACAGAGGAGATGATGGTGCAGATGTTCCGAGACGCCATCGGTGTGGAAGTCGATCGACCTTTCCAGCGGATGGACTACTACGAGGCGATGAGACGGTTCGGCATAGACAAACCGGATCTGCGCTACGGGATGGAACTCATCGACCTAACCGACCTGTTTGAGGGAACGGAGCACAGAATTGTGGCGCAGGCCGTCTCAAAAGGCGATCGGGTGGTCGCCCTCCCGGTTCCAGCGGACCTTTCGAGGAAGGAGATCGAAAACCTGACCGAATTGGCAAAGGCCGAAGGCGCAGGCGGACTCCTATGGTTTAAGTTCAAAGACGGAAAACCCAGCGGTCAGATGGCCAAATTCCTGCCTTCGGGCTGGCTCGATGTCGTGAAACCCCAAAGTCCTGCGACCTTTTTGATGGTTCTCGGAAAGGACATCAAAGCGCACGGTGTGCTCGGCAAACTTCGAGTGGAGGTCGCTCAGAGGCTCGGATTGGTCAGGCAGGGCGAATGGAAGTTCCTGTGGGTGGTAAACTTCCCACTTTTTGAGTGGAACGAGGACGAGAACCGAATTGAACCGGCGCATCACATGTTCACCATGCCATTTGAACAGGACATCCCGAAACTTGAGACAGAACCGCTTCAGGTTCGAGCCAAACATTACGACCTTGTGCTCAACGGCGTGGAGCTCGGATCCGGCTCGATCAGGATCCACGATAGGGAGCTTCAGGAAAAAGTCATGGAAATCATTGGGTTACCTAAAGAGGAGAGAGAGCGTCGGTTCGGATTCCTGCTGACTGCGTTGGAATACGGTGCTCCTCCTCACGGCGGCATAGCGCTCGGATTCGACAGGATTGTGGCCATGATGGCAGGAATGGGTTCTATCCGCGATGTGATTGCATTTCCGAAAACAACTGCTGCGCAGGCACTTTTTGAAGGAGCGCCCAGCGAAGTCCCCGAAGATCAGCTCGCAGAACTCCACATAAAGGTCGTGAAGTAGTCGAGATCATCGAATTCTCGTGTTCCTCTTTCACTTTCCTGTCTTTGGAGAAGTTTGATTTATCCGACGGATAGAAGGGCATCTCCAGATGGGCAGCCAGCCTATATGTGCCATTTTAGCTTCCCTCTCAGCCGAGGAAGTTACTGCATTCAGAATCCGTTCTGCATCAGCAGCTTTTCTGGGTGGTGGATAGACGACTTTCATCTTCATGACGCATCTCGAGAATGGAACGGGAAGTTCAAGTCTGTCCCAAGACGGTAGCCGGATCGCATGGGCCATCCCCACGCCGAGAAACATCATGGGAATGTTCAGCTTCTGAGCAAGCCAGAGTGCGCCTTCCTTGAACCTTCTGGCAGGCCCTTTGGGGCCGTCCGGCGTTAAAGCGACGATTTTTCCAGCGTGCAGAGCCTTGAGCAGGCCGATAGTCCCTTTGACCGAGCCACGCGTCGATGACCCCCGAACGACTTCCAACCCATAGTGGTTCATGACGACTGCGATGGGATCGGCGTCGGGATGCTGCGAGGCGAGTCCCACTATCGGCGTCTGTCTAAGGTAGTAGATGAAAGGCATAAGTTTGCTGTGCCATAGGACTAACACAGCAGGCCCTTTAAACTCAGGCCATTGACCTGTAGCTCTAAAGGAGAGTGTTGAAACCCAAACCTTATAGAGCGCCTTCAGGACTTTGAGCTTCAGGTTCATGTTTCAAGCCATCTGGTAATGCCCTTTTGTTCCAGAAAGGTGTTGACCGTAAGAGGGACAACTTTTTGCAGGATTCGAGCGACGGCTTTTGCGACCTGCCGTGTCTCCCATTGAGCGGCCGGCGACAGCCTGAGTTCCAGAAAGTTAAACAGGGAACGCATGTTGATAGTCCAATAAAACTGAGTTCTAAGGCCCCAGGGCAACACCGTGCGAGCTGCCTCTTTCCGCAGCCCCATCCTGGTCAACTTCTCATAAAGTTCCAGTCCCCTTTTGACATGCCTCTCGATCTCGGCGAGCAAATTTTCCACTTCTTCCTTTGACGGCTGAAAATTTGGCGAATCTTTGACTCCGAGCAGCTCTGGTGGGACATGGATGTATTCGTTGAGATGGGCTTCTGGTTTGGGCCGTGTGTATCGAAATGAGCGCTTGAGCGGACTGGCTATGCGATGACGCAATATCTGTTCGCCGACATACATCGGAATCCCGTAAAGCAAGAACCTGAAAACCTGTTGCTCAAATGGAGAGAGGTGTCCGAGTTCGAGCAGTCTGACCAACAGTTTCCTGTCCGCTTCCTCGAGTTGGGCCTCGATAGTCCGTATTTCGTCCTCGATCTTGGAAATTTCGATCGGATCGCTTTCAGACCTCAACAACATTCTAAGCTCCTCAAGCTGTCTCTTTAGTTTTCCGTATCTCCCTGCATAGTCGTAGGATATGCGGGCGATCCGAGCCGGCGCCAGATCGTCTCCAAGCATCTCCTCGAGTAAGACAAATCCACCTCCGAGAATCGGTTCTTTTATGGGTAACTTTGGAACATGCATCTTATCCTCTATGCGGCATACTGGTCTTCAGAAACATAGTGCCTAAGAGCCACAGGAACCACAGCGCATAAGAGAACAGTAATGCTTTGCGTTTTGACGTTCTCCCAATGATAGCTATGCCGATACCGATCACATAAAAAGCCCAGATGGAGAAGATGTTCAAACTGGCCAAGAGACTTCCCCAAAATGTCGAAAGTTGTTCAGGCGAAAGGAATGCACCCGGTGAGAACATCACCGAATGGACTCCGAACAGCCAGACTATCAGGAGTCTGAGGATCGATTCCAAAGTGGTGATGACATCGCCATAGAGCGAGATCAGGACTCCATTTTCAAAAGAGATGTTGGCCTCGACCAGCGGGGCTGCGACCATGAAAAGGAGGCCTCGAAGGGCAGTTTTTGCTGTGAAGATGACGATGAACGAGGCGATCATCCGTGTCCTTAAGGCACTTAGTGTCAAAAGTTTTCCCATTTGACGCATCTGCTCGGCCGAAAGTTCGCTTGCCCTTTCCAGCATCCGCTCTTTTATGGCTTGCAGAGCGAACGGAGCGATCAGATAGGACAGGACAAGCCCGATCACGAACAGGAAGCCGAACACGATGAAAGGGTTGACCGGTTGTTCATCTTGTTGTTTGAAGGCCTTTGTTGGACTCACAATTGCCCAAAAAATTCCTTTGAGTGCGTGTGTTATGGCCTGCATTGCTCACCTCACTCAGGATAAAGCACAATTTTTACGGCTTGTTTGTCTATGAGCAGCTTCATCGCTTCGTCGAATTGCTCCAGCTTCATCCTGTGCGTGATGATCGGCGTGAGATCGACCCTTTTTGAGGCCAAAAGTTCTTGAACTTGATACCATGTTCTGAACATCAGTCTCCCGTTAATTCCGTAGAGCCTGAGATACTTGAAGATAACATTTTCGGTAATGTCGATTGTAACAGGTTTGGACGGGATTCCGAGCAACGAGGCGACGCCACCCTTTTTGAGCACCCTCAACCCTGCTTTCAGGGCAGCTTCAGAACCCGACATCTCCAGAACCACATCGACGCCGAGTCCGGATGTGTGGTCGAGAATGTAAGAAATCGGGTCGGTCTCGTTGGGATTTATCACGAAGTCTGCGCCCATTTTTTCGGCGAACGAACGGCGGTAGTCGCTCGGTTCCACTGCAAAGATCTTTGAAGCCCCGGCCGCTTTTGCGATGGCAACCGACATCAGGCCTATGGGACCGAGTCCAAAGACTGCAACGGATTTTGCCGTGATGTCCTCGATGAGAGTTGCATGGACGGCGTTTCCGAAAGGTTCCTGAATTGCAGCGACTTCTGGTGGTATCGAACGGTCGGTTTTCCACGCATTTTCTTCAGGGATGGCGATGTATTCCGCATAAGCTCCATCGACATCTACACCCAAAATCTTCACATTTTCGCAGATATGTGCGTTCCCTGTTCGGCAATAGTAACATTTGCCGCAGGCTATGTGAGTTTCAGCGGAGACATAATCGCCCGGTTTGACAAGCGTAACATCTTTTCCGACTTCCACAACTTCGCCGACAAATTCATGCCCGAAAATTCGTGGGGGTTTGATCCTGTGGGACGCCCACTCATCCCAAGTGTAAATGTGGACATCAGTGCCACATATTCCGATGGCCTTGATTTTTACTAACACTTCTTTGGGGCCGACTTTTGGCACTTCCACATTTGCAAGGGAAGCACCTGGCCCCGGAACAGCTTTTATGATCGCTTTCATTGTCTCCAACCCTAAAACCTCCTTTTTATTCGTCCTCTTTTTTGTTTTCTTCTTCGTTCTCTTCGAGATCCTCTTTGAGCAGCTTTTTAACCTCGTGGACAAGTTTTGGAAGGATTTCGCCCGCTTTCCCTCTGATGGAAATATCGGCTATCTCGGTAACCGGCGTCGGTTCTGGGTTTACTTCGATGATTACGGAAGCATTCCTTTTGGCTATAAGGGGCAGTGAGGCGGCGGGATAAACCAAAGCAGAGGTTCCGATCACGAGAAAGAAATAGCTCCTCGAGGCCATTTCGATCGCGGTGTCCAAAGCGTCTTCAGGCAGAGGTTCACCGAAAAGGACGACATTGGGACGCAACATTCCGCCACATCTCTTGCACTTCGGCGGCATCTTGTCCTGTTTAACCGCTTCATCCATCGGATAGATCGTCCCACAATCGACACATTTGGCCTGGAACAAATTTCCGTGCAGCTCGATTACATTTCTGGAGCCGGCGCGCTGATGCAACCTATCGATGTTTTGTGTGATCACGAAGAAGAGTTTTAGCAATGATCCAAGTTCTGCGAGTGCAAGATGTCCTTTGTTGGGTTTGGCTTTTAGCACATCGAAGTATCGCCCTTTATACCACTCCCAGACTTTTTTGGGGTGTTTGAACAGGGCTTCCGGTGTGGCGAACTCCTCCGGTTTGAACTTGCTCCAGAGGCCGTCTTTGTCTCTAAAAGTCGGGATTCCACTCTCTTTTGATATGCCAGCTCCGGTCAGGGCTGCACCATAGCCCTTCGCAATTATGGTGTTTGATATGACAATCGCTGCATCTACGATTTCCGTTTCCATTCTATCCTCAGTAATTTTTGACCATCAGAGAATGAAAATGTTAGGTCTCCGTGAAATGTCCGTTGGACAGCTTTGGCTATTTTTTTCGCAAGCGTCTCCGTTGTGGTTTGGATTACGATTGTGTCGCCCTCGTCCTTGTTTTCGATGATTCTTGCGAGTGGATTGCGCCGCATCTCAGCCTCTGCTTCGTTTTTGATCATGCGTTTCATGTCCTCAAGTTCATGAGGTTTGACACCTTCTTTGACAATATACACGATACCAAGAGGATAATGGTCGCGAATTTTCCTGCAAGCAGGGCATTCCTTGAAATTCACTTTGTCCTTGTTCTCCATCAACTCATTGTAGAACTTTTCATCCCAGAACCATCTCTTGTTGTGATAGATCAACTTGCACGAAGGACACACAGTTGGATCCTTATAAATGCTTCTGTCCATATAAGGGTCATGGAGTTTCACATCATAGAGTTCGTTGAGTCTTTTCATATTTCATCCTCCCTTTGTGTGGATTTTTGTCCCCAAAGGGGCGATTACAAGGCGAGCTATTTTTCATCCAAAATGTCTTCATCATGATGACTGTCTAAACTTCTATCATTAAAGCTTCGGCTTCGGCCAAGACAAGGCCGCTCTTATCTATGATTTTGCCAATACCCTCAACCCTTCTCCCTTTTACCGATTTGATTTTACCTATGGCTTTCAGTGGTTTTCCTATGGGTATCGGCCTTTTATATCTGACGGTCAATTTAGCTGTTGCAACGGATTTTCCGAGTCCGCTTGCCGCATAGACCATAATTTCGTCAAGGATAGTTGCAGCTATTCCGCCGTGCATAACACCCTGATAGCCTTGATATTCGCGGGCTGGAAGGAATTCGGTCTCAGCATATCCATCTTCCCTTGTCGAGATTTTCAACTTCAACCCATAAGGATTGGCTTTGCCGCAGGCGAAGCAATAGTCATCTCTCAGCCATTCGCTCATTGCTTTACCTCCGCAATGGAGAACAACGAATCCGGCAGCTCGACATTCAATTTCAATTTTTTGAAGCGATAGTGCATCTCCGTGCTCACATCGTAAATCGTCATCGAAAGGACTCTAAATCCGTTCTTGGCGAATTCGATTGTAACGCTTCCCGTGTATCCGCTCTGATTCGGCGTAACGGAAAATATGTAAGACGAATCGGACTGTGTCATCGTGATTTTGAAATTTTTTCTCAGCTCCTGACTGTTTTGAGGAATCAGGAATGTGAATTCCTGTCGAACCATCGGTTGTTCGGCATCGGGAGACACCAGAATGTAAACTGAGTCCAAAAGGAGAAGGGTTTGCTTTTGTGGAGAGAGAAAGTCGATTCTAAGTTTATTAGGTGTAACAAGATAGGCATGACCTGTAAAAGTTCTTTCAAAATCAATGTCAGGATAACGAACCGTCTCCACGAAATCAGCTTCTGCCGATTTAAGGGAGTCCACGAAATCGAAAAATTTTTCAAAAGGCGAATTGGCAAGGATTAAAGTTAAGAACAAAGTTATCGTCATGCTCTCAGCGCCTCCCTCATAAGCTTTGCGACTTCAGCGGGTTCATCTGCTACGGGCACGCCGGCCTCATTGAACGCCTTTATTTTTTCAGCAGCCGTGCCCGACGAGCCTGATATGATGGCGCCAGCGTGTCCCATCCTTTTCTCAGGCGGTGCCGTCCTTCCGGCTATAAAGCCGACCACAGGTTTTGACACATGATTTTTTATAAACTCAGCGGCATCCTGTTCGTCCGTGCCGCCGATTTCGCCGATTATCACAATGCCCTCAGTCTCAGGATCGTTCTCGAACATTTCCAGAAGGTCGATAAATTTTGTCCCAATTATCGGGTCGCCTCCGATCCCGATAGCCGTCGATTGGCCTAATCCTGAAGCGGTTAAGTGGCTAACTATTTCATAAGTCAGGGTTCCGCTGCGGGAGATCACACCGATAGGGCCGCGTTTGAAGATGTGGCCGGGCAAGATGCCGACCTTAGCCTCTTCTGGTGTAATGACACCCGGGCAGTTGGGGCCTATGAGCCGCGCACCCTTCTCTCTGACAAACTTAACCACCTTCATCATATCGAGCACAGGGATCCCTTCGGTGATGGCAACTATGAGTTTAATTCCAGCGTCAGCGGCTTCCATGATCGCATCGGCAGCAAATTTTGCAGGCACAAAAATTACCGAAGTGTTAGCACCTGTGTTTTCCACAGCTTCGCTTACCGTGTTGAAAACCGGGACGCCTTCGACACTCATTCCGCCTTTTCCCGGCGTTACCCCTCCAACCACTTTTGTGCCGTATTCGAGCATCAGTTTCGTGTGGAACGAGCCATCACGACCCGTAATCCCTTGAACCAAAACCCTTGTGTCATTTCCTACAAGTATCGCCATTCCTTTGTTCCTCCTTTGACTCGAAAATTGTAACAAACGCAGTTGATACGGTCAACTTCGTCGCCTCTAACCTTCTGTTTTGTCCAAGACTTCAATGTTTCGGTTGAATTTTTCTGGATCTGTCCTACCATCCTTCTCCCAAACGGAGAGCAGGCTATGAAAAGGAATGTTTTGATATTTTTGATTTTGGTCGCAGCAAACTGCAATTCCAAGAAAAATGAGGGATATGTCAAAAGAACGGCGATTGTGATGGGCACAGTCGTGAACATAGAGGTGCCCAAGTCCCAAGTTGCGGCAGCGGATTCGGCCTTACAGGCTTTTTCCCTTGTCGATTCGCTGATGAGTCCTGTCAAAGAGTCTTCGGATCTGGCAATGATTAACAGTCATAGCGGTGAGTGGGTTAAGGTGTCGGACTTGACCGTTAGGTGCATCAAAAAGGCGTTAGAAATTGCAGAACTGACTGACGGTGCGTTCGATCCGACGGCCGGCGTCCTCGTCCATCTTTGGCATTTCGATGTAGAATCAGGTTGGCAGGTTCCCGAATCGTCTAAGGTCGAATCACTTCTCAACTTTGTGGACTACAAGTCGATAAAAGTCGATGGAGACTCTGTCAAACTCGCTAATGGCCAAAGGATCGATCTCGGCGGAATCGCAAAAGGTTTCGCCATCGATTTGGCGGTCGATAGGCTGAGAAGGGCTGGTGTGCGCTCGGCGATCGTCGATGCTGGCGGCGATCTGTTTTTGGTCGGCGAAAACATGAGCGGAAGGGCATGGCGTGTCGGCATCCGAGACCCCATAGACAAAAAGCGGGTTCTCATGGTGATTAAGGTCAAAGACCGGTCTGTCTGCACATCGGGCAACTATGAGCGGTTCATCGAGATAGGCGGCGTGAAATACTCACATATTTTTGATCCCAGAACCGGCTGGCCTGTCAGAGGGGTTCTGAGCACAACGGTTGTGGGCAAGGACGCCGCCACCACCGACGCATTGGCAACAGCCATCTTCGTGCTCGGACCGCAAAAGGGCATTCGACTCATCGAATCCCTTAAAGATTTTGAATGCATGATAGTTACACAGGACTCGATCTATATGACTCAGGGGTTCAGAGAGCTTGTTGAAGAATAGGGACTGCAAAACTTAGTGCTTCGGCCTGAAAGCAAGATGGCGGGCTTTAAGTCTCAATATCGTGTTTGATTTTGTCCAATTTTTAGTGCATCCCGAGCGGTGTGAATTATGGTTCACAAACAGCGGAGATTGGTCGGATTGGCGGAGTGCAGCGGATACGCAATGAGTTAATGGAAATCAAAATGCTTCTTAGAGTTACGAACATGGACTTAAACAATGGACGCCCGTTTTAAAGAGGAATTTCCCGTTCCTATCAACGGGTTGGCGATAGCCTATAAAGCTTGGAATCCCTGTCTCCGGACTCCCAACGCGATGAATACACCTTTGACCAGTTCGTTGAGGAGTTGGTGAGTCCCAATGAAGGTCTTGTTATTGTCGAAGTTACTAAAAACGGTTTGGCTACATCATCGACGACTGCATCGTCGAAATTGCCGAAGTAACGGCAATCCTTTGAGGACAGTCACAGTGGAACACGCAGAGCCACAAAAATTCGTTGAGACGGTCAAAAAACTTGGCGTTGAGGGGATTGAAAAATAACAACTACATAAAGCCCTAAAAAGGAGCGTCGGGTTAACTTACTAAAAAACAAGCTTTAGGTGTTTGACCGCTTCGCTATGAGAGCCAAATAATCAAAAGCATGAAAGTGTTGATTTCTTTTGTCGTTTTGGCAGCATTTCCGTCGAAGGATACAAGTGTGGTTTCGCCGAGCAAGGCTGCACTGATGTCGGCGATATTGCCCGGTGGTGGACAGTTTTACACAGGGCAGCCTATCAAAGGGGGAGTTTTGGGAGGGCTTGAGCTGTTCTTTGCATACAATGCATTGTCCTCATATTCAAAGATTAACACTGCATCGTCGAGCGATCCTTATTTCCAAAAATTCATGAGCAATGCACTCTGGTTCTTGGCAGTTTGGGGATATTCCATCATCGATGCCTATGTGTCTGCACATTTGAACGATTTTGAACAAAAATCTAATGAAATTCGGAATGATGTGAGCAACAAATTCAAAAATGGAGGTCAAAATGTCGGAAAAGAAGGCGTTGAGAGACGCTTACGGTGAACTTTTGGTCGAACTCGGGAAGGCAGACCCCGATGTGGTTGTGCTTGACGCCGACCTCGCAAAATCCACGAAGACCGAAAAGTTCGCTAAGATATTCCCTGATAGGTTCTTCGAGATGGGCATTCAGGAACAGAACATGATGGGCGCTGCAGCAGGGTTGGCAGCGGTCGGTAAGAAACCTTTCGCTTCGACTTTTGCGATATTTGCCGGCGGAAGGGCATGGGAGCAGGTTCGCCTCTCCATAGCCTACGCTAAATTCAATGTGAAAATTGTGGCGACACATGGCGGCATAGCGACAGGCGAGGACGGCGCATCGCATCAGATGACCGAAGATTTCGCAACTATGGGCGCTATACCGGGCATGAAGGTTCTTTCGCCATCGGATGCAACCTCGACGAGAGTGGCGATCAAGGCGGCCTATCGCTATCAAGGACCCGTGTATGTCAGGCTTGTAAGGCC
>Ga0164318_10002623_pt1 | contig 16790 bp, 7 predicted proteins | sample GuaBasSedimGuay9_FD_113734 | JGI IMG/M metagenome (GOLD analysis project Ga0164318, IMG submission 113734) | Subseafloor sediment microbial communities from Guaymas Basin, Gulf of California, Mexico - Guay9, Core 4571-4, 0-3 cm | ecosystem: Environmental > Aquatic > Marine > Hydrothermal vents >...
GTAAGATAATTGCTTTGGGATTTACCAGATAATTTGTTTGAAGCATTAGAAGAGATAATTTTGTTATTTCTTCCCCGAATAACGTTTCCAGTTTGTTGAATGGCTTGCATTTTACTAAGAATTTTGGATCTTTGAGTTCGGAACAGGTCAAAAAGTTGCAAAAATTCCGCCTTAATGGTATTGACTGCAAAATCGAATTTTATTTGATTGTTTTGAACTTGCTGTAATAAGTTTTCTACTTTTGCAGTAAAAGAAGGATCGAGAAAAGGAGTCCAAATGGTCTTCAAAGCATCAATCAATAGAAATCCTAAATCCATCAGATATATAGAACGACCTTTCCGTTGAATATATTGTCTATCGATTAGAATCTGAATCATGGCTGGGCGAGTGGATTTGGTTCCAAGCTTTTTTTGCTCCATTAATTGAAGTAAAGATGTATCGGTATATCGAGGAGGTGGTTGGGTTTCCTTTTCATTAAAATTTAATTTCTTAATCGGAAATGACGGTTTTGGGAGATTTGAATCCACAAATTTGGTCAATTCTGGCATAGAACATGCATATTTTGGAGAAAGAAAAGGAGCAATAGTATAAAATCCAGAGGATAATAGAATTTTGATCTGTCCCAAGAATTTTTCTTTTTTAATATCGAAAAGTACCCGTGTGTCGGCTTCCTTTGCCTTCTCGCCAAAAAGAGCCAAATAATATCGTGTAATTAAGTTATATACTCGTTCTTGGCGGGAATTTTCAAATTCTTTTGCACCCGGCTCCAAAGATTTTAAAGGACTGATGGGAGAATGATCTCCAGCATTCACACGCCCTTGACGCGGCGATATGCGCTTTTTATTGAATAAATCTACAGTATAATTGCCGTAAATAGAATGTGTTAAGAATTTTTGCAAGGTAGATTTATGATCATAATTTGGCGAATAAACATCCGAATCGGTGCGAGGGTAGGTAATCATTTTATTCAAATATAACTCTTCTAAAACCTGCAATGCTTGCTTAGCGTTAATCTTTAAATTTTTTGTAATCAACTGTAAAGCTCGAGAGGTATTCAAAGGTGGAGGGGGAGAAATCTCACGCGTATTCGTTTGGATTTTCTCGAGTTGGGCTGACTTTTCATGTTGGATTTTTTGGTAGATAGTTTCTGCGATTTTTTTATCCTTAAAATTGTTTCCTTGATGGTTCACTCGAAGAATTGAGTTTCCTATCTGAAGATCTGCTGAAATAGTCCAAAAAGGAATAGGTTTGAAATTTCGGATGATATCTTCCCGTAAATATATTAAATATAATAAAGATGTTTGAACACGGCCTATAGAAGCAAATTTAACATTTAAGGAATTTAAAACGGGTTTCAAAGTCAGGGAAACTTCTCGAGTGGCGGAAAAACCAATAATTGCATCTATTTGAGCCCGGGCTTCGCCGGAATATGCCCACGACCATTTGGGTGGAATTAGCTGCTGAAAAGCATGTTGAATGGTTTTTTTTTGTAAATCATTGAGCCACAACTGCTGCAGTTTAATTTTGGGATTTTGGGCTTTAACAAAGGGAACGGCATCCATCAAACCGATATTACAACCTTCTACGTCAGCATCAGTGCCTACAATACATGTATCACACTTCTTTCCATATATCTTGAGGGCAGAGATGTAGGCGCCAGCATAATCATTAGGAATTTTAGCGATTGCATGTGGATCGGTAATTATATCGCGAGGATCTTTTGCCGTCCATTTTTCATAAGGAGGGGTATTTTTATATTGTTGAATATGACCTCGTAAAGGGAGAACATAGATATTTTGAGATGAAACTTCGTAAACAGAAACAATTTTGTTTACTTTTATTTTTTTTGTATTGCCTAGTGCTTCTGCAATGGCTTGAGCTGCTTTATTTTTCTCTGATATAATTAAAATATTCATAGTTTCGATTCTTTTCCCTTTAATTTAAATAGTAATCATTTGGTTGCATTAACCAATATCCGCCATTTTTTTTTACATGTACTATTAATTGAGAGATAATTGATTTAATTTTTGCTGTTTGTGGGGAAATTTCAGTAGATATGGTTGTAAGTGTGGTTGAATCGCCGATAAAAATAATCTTACTGCGGGCTCGACTGATGGCTACATTTAAACGTCGATAATCAGCGGTCAAGGAACTGATAATATGTTCAGGGCATGAATCCACAAAACTGTAAATAATTACCTCTTTTTCATTGCCTTGAAATCTGTCTACCGTATCCACCGATATATGTTCGAAAATTTCTGTTTTTTTAATCATTTTAATGATTTTTGCGTTGTGAGCCCGGTAAGGCGATATAATTCCAAGATTGCTGAAAATTTCTTGGATTACTTCTTGCGAGAAGTTTGATATTTGCAATAAATCGAGAAAAGCTTTAGTTATAGAAGCTATTATCTTAACTTCAGTTGTATTAAATTTTGAACTAGCAATATTTTTCGAGTTAATTTTTGAAGAGTCAAATGCTTGAAGATCTGCAGTATCTAAAAAGATCATGCTTTGTTCCGAAGCCCAAATTAATTGATTTACAGGCGATTTAAGACGGGTTTTGATTTCTTCAAGATCAAATTTTTCATAGTATTTGGTAAAAATATCCAACCAAGAAATTTCTCCAATATTTCGACCCTCGATCTCACCAGGAATTAATTCTCCTTGATAAAAAGTTTGAGAAATAAACTGAGAAATTGTTTTATGCATGCGATATTGGATTTTCAATAAACTGAAATTGTTCGTACCCTTAAATTGTGGGATAAGACGCTCAAAAAGACTTCTATTTATGCCGTTGCTCCAATCAAAATTTAATTTTTCGCGAATAGAAGAATTCTGCAAAATTTGAAGATTTTTCTCTTCTATATCGGGAGAAAAATGTGTAATAGGAGGTAATTGTTGATGATCACCCACTAAAATTCCCTTTTTCCCCTTCAATAAGGGAATTAACACACCAGGTTCCACCACTTGCCCCGCTTCATCAATAATTGTCAATACAAATGAATAGGGTTGCAATAATAACGTTCCTGCCTTAATAGTAGTAGTGGCGATAACATCAGCACTTTCCAGCAACATTCGGACTTTTAATGGATCTACTGTAAACTGTTCTTTTTCACCCGAAGAGGTTTGAATTTTCTTCTTTACGGTTGAAAGAACCTCCAAATTATAACTTTTTACCACAGTCGAGCTAGAACTATGAACATTTCCCACCCGAATACATTTGATTTTTGGATAAGATTGCACTAATTTTTCAACTACAGTATCTACCGCTTTATTAGTATAAGCACACAACAAGATGGGAATTCTTGGCGGAACGTAGCGATTTTTGGTTTGAATGAAGCGGTTTAAGGTCCCTTTTCTTCTTTTTTCTGTTGTCCCCGACATTCCCGAGTTGTGTGATTGTGAATCTTGACTGGACAAGGTCAATGAAGATAAATACCGATGAATGATTTCAACAATAACTGTCGTTTTGCCAGTACCAGGAGGACCTTGAATTAAAGCCAACCGTTTTGCTTGAAGAGCGCATTTTACGGCTTCTTCTTGACTCTCATTGAGAGATATGATAGATCTACTATCAGAAGATTCATTTGATAATTGATTAAGTTTGGAGTTTTTGTAAATTTGATCCAATTTCTTTGGAATACTTCGAGGAAATTGCTGATTTAGTAGGATATCTCTCAGTAAAGAATGATGAGGATAAGCGGGTTGAAGTGCTGCTTGTAGAAATTGGTCAATTGCTCCTTTATACTGCCAAAGGTGATAATTGGAAACAGAAAAATCAATGCGATAAACTTGTTCATTATAATTCGATCCAAATTTTGTAAACGATTCAATAGTGCTTACAATCAAAGAATTAGCAGTTATTTCCACTAAAATGCCAGATAAACCCCCAATTTTATATTTATTTAAAGTTTCGGGTGTTATAACTACATAATCTCCTGCACGAAATCGAGAATTTTGAGATTCAATTTGGTGGGTGAAATACATCTCAAACATATACTGCGCTGAACCATTTTCATTTTCTTGTCTTTCTGTGGGAAATTTGCCGATATTATTAAGTTTTAGTTTTAATCCGCCTATTGCAAGCCCTTTTTCTTCTTGAATGGAAATATTATTAAAACTTTCCAATCTGATATGCTTTTGCATCAAAAATTCTTGATCGATAAAGTAATAGAACCATTCTAAATAAAAACGCAAACATTGCTTCAGTGAGCGCGAAATATTACCCAAATTGAGATTTTGGCGAATTAAATCATCTAAAATTTCTTGCCTAATATAATTAGTTAAACTAGGATTTTTATCTGGAGTGATGGCTGATGTTGATTGTGGATAAAATTTTTCAGGAAACAGCCAACGATAATTCACACACTTAGATTTAGAATTACACTGGGCACAAGGAGTATCGGGAATTTTCTTTGGAGCTAAACCATTCAAAAAACTCCAAATTTTGTTCCGAATTTGAATGATCCGCAAAAAATCAGGCGTTTCATAGAGTGAAAAGTCATTTTCCTTAGTATTCTCATCTTTTTTATTTCTGTTAATATCCTTGCTTTCTGCTTTTTTTTGGCAAACTGGATAAAAAGCAAAGCGTTCTGAAGGTGGATGACGGGGATATTCAATTAAAATCTCGGAAATCCGCCAATTAAATAAATCATTCAAAATCACCCCATAGGTTAAACCTTGATAATAGGCAATTAACTGAGAAGATCGTTTACTTCGGCCAGTTTTAGTTTCAATAATAGTGCATTGGTGGTTTTGATTGTCTAAAATCAATCTATCAATGCGTCCTTGCAATCCAATTACAGGAGATTGCACGAATTTTTCACAAAAAACTTCAAAAGAATTATATTTTTTTCGATATTCTTGAAAATGGGTTTGTAAAAATTCCCATTCATTGACTGCAAAATTTTGCAAGAATTCTTCTCGAATTTCATTCTCAGATTTCCCTAAAACTGCCAGATACTGCCAGTTATGAGCCAATGCAATCTCAAATGCCCTCAATATTGACATTTTGGATATTTTTTTTATCATTTTCCATGAATTTAATTCCCCAAATAGTTCCGCTAAATAATCATGAATTAAATTTCCCCATAACAAATATTCGTTGGGTTCACTTGATACACCATAATATAAATCTAGAAAAGATTGAATTTCACAGTATTCATGGCCACCAATTGCGCTGGAATTGATAAACGTAAAATTATCTAAAATTATATGATGAATTTCTAAAAATCGTTGTTTAGAAGGTAATGTTTTAAAAACCCCTTTGAATACAATTACCGTTAAAGGAAATAATGAAGGCGATAATCGGGCTAATATTTCGGCAGCTTGTTGATAGACAAATCCAAGCATTTGTTCTCCTTTTACATCCTCAATCATTACAGAAGTGAAACCCTTTTCTTGATTTGTTTGGAGCATTTTCGAGATGGTGCAAAACAGAGGAAAATTATATGTGATATTAATTTGTTTAGAAGAAAAATCCTTAAAATTAATCGCAATCGGTTTATATTCTTGAATAAAATGAAGATCGTTCATCACAAAAACTACACCAAGCCTTAAAAGGCGGAAATTTTACTTAATATTTAACTCCCATAATATTTTTTTAATTTTTCGTTATTTTTATTTCAATTTTCGGGATTACCGCTTTAGTGAATAAGTGAAACAAAATATTTTTAAAATACCAAGTAAAGTTATTTAACATCTCAGTAAAATTGAGTAGATGTCATCATGGGAGATTTATTTAAAAAAGCCAGACGGTTCAAAGAACCGCAGAGATTTAAGAAATATGGTCTTTATCCTTATTTTGTTCCATTCTCAGCGACAATTGGACCACGAACTATAATAGAAGGCAAAGAAACGATTATGCTGGGCAGTAATAATTACATGGGATTGACCAACCATCCTGAAATGTTACAAGCCGCTAAAGAAGCCATTGATCAATTTGGAACTGGATGCACTGGATCTCGATTACTTAATGGGACTATGGACCTCCACAATAAACTAGAAAAAGACCTTTCCGATTTTCTCGGATATAAAGATACTATCGCTTTTACTACCGGTTTTCAAGTAAATACTGGGATAATCGGCGCGTTAACGGGACCAAAAGATTTTGTAATATCCGATGAGAAAAATCATGCTTCTATTATAGATGGTTGCAGACTATCAAAAGCAAAAACTGTTGTTTATAAACATAACGACTACCATGACTTGGAAGCAAAATTAAAAGAACTACCCCCACGAGCTGGAAAGCTTCTGGTTACCGAAGGTGTTTTTAGCATCGAAGGCGATATGGTTCCATTAAAAGAAATTGTAGAAGTGGCTAAACAATACGATGTAAAAATAATGCTGGATGATGCACATGGGACAGGGGTTTTAGGTGAACATGGGGAGGGGACTCCAAACCATTTGAAAGTTAAAAATGAGAATGTAGATATCTTATCAGGCACATTTTCTAAATCTTTTGCAAGCATTGGGGGTTTTGCCAGTGGTAGCGAGGAGGTTATTAATTATTTGAAACATACCGCGCGAAGTTTTCTTTTCAGTGCCAGTATGCCTCCTGCATCGGTGGCCAGCGCGATAAAGGCAACTGAATTAATTCGGAAAGGAGATTATATGAGAGAGAACGTTAGAAGATTATTAAAAAGATATCGAAAGGGTTTGGTAGATTTAGGATTTGAAACCGTACACAGCGAAGCTGCTATCGTACCGATAGTTGTAGGTGAACAAGTTAAGAATTTTAGATTATGGAGAAGATTATTGGATGAAGGAGTATATACCAATCCATATATGGAGCCAGCAGTGCCTATCGGCCACGAATTGCTTCGGACGAGCATTATTGCCACGCATTCAGAAAAAGATGTGGATGATGCCTTAGAAATTATGGAGCGCGTTGGAAAAGAACTAAAAATTATTGAATAATTAACCATTTTCAACCAATTTCATTTATCTTCTATTTATAAAACTTCAATTTCATGACTTTTTTAATTTTTATTTCTATCTTAATGCGATTTAATGAGGTAATCCTTTAATATGAAGCATAAAATGCTCTTTATCATCCAGATTCTTAAATTTAATCCAACCATAATTAGCATCCTTTTTGGAATCCAAGTCATTAATATACGGTTTTATATCCAATATAGGTGTATTATCAAATGCATCTAAACCTGAAGTATAAATGCGATTTCCTTCAATTTTTTTCAATTTTACAATAGATAATCCAATTGGATTCGGACGGTGTGGAGATCGTGAAGCAAAAACACCTACTTTAATATCTCCCCCCAAGGGAGGGTGAGCGATATTTATGTTTTCTTTGTGAATAATTCGGTCTAGAAAAAATAATACATAAATATAACGGAATTTTTCCAATCCTTGAAGCCCAGTTAGGTATTTTTCTTGGATTTCGAGGTAGAAGGTGCCTTTATCATTAGATTTAGGTTGAAAAGGTGCTTTTTTTTTGTATGGTGTATGAATGGTGCCGATCGGATGAAATTCTATTTTCATTTCACTCATATTAATGAAGAATAATATCAATAAAATAACTTACTTCTGCTCTGGTGATTTCCATTTCTCTAAATAGTGCTCATAATCTTGCATAATCTCATTAATATTGATATCTCTGTTCTCCTTAATGTTTTGTAACGCTTTCAGCAGCATTTTAGTTTGAAGCAGTTGAAATTCTTGATTTTTGATATCGCTTGTTAGCAAAAAGCGGTGGGTCATTTCGTTGCTTTTTCGTTGATCTTGAGTGGAAATATCCAGTTTATCCAGAAAATAACCGAGCAATATGGTTCCTACAAAAGCAACTGGAACTAATACAGCCAGAATGATCCAAATACTAATAGAATCATAGGCAAATTTTGTTGTCATAACGGCTGTGATGCTACTCATCGCTAAAGTTAAATAAGACATTCCTAATTTAAATCTAGACAGTTGTCGCCCAATAAAGGGGGCATTCAATTTACTTTTATTATTTTCAGAATTCTTTTCGCTTTTGCTGAAGATTTTTGCTATTTTCATAATATTGCAGTAGGATTCATTATATATAATTTTTTAGCATTACGTAATTTTTTGTTGTTATGGTCGAAAAATATCATCACGTTAATGTGCTTCTCACTAATTTAGCGAGAAAACCATAATTCAATTTGAAAAAATTTTAAGCGGGATGATATTATTCTTCATCTATGAATAAAACTAAATTCAAGAGAAAGATCGTTTTCGGAATTGTTCCATCCCGCAGATTGGGTCAATCGCTTGGAATCAGCCCAATTTTAAAGAAGACGTGCAATTTTTCTTGTATTTATTGTCAGCTTGGAAGAACCCTAAAATATACAAAAAAACGCAGATTATTCTTTAAAGTTCAAGATATAATACAGGAATTAGAAGAATATCTCACACAAGTTTCTGAATCCGAATATGATATTATTACCATTGTGGGAGACGGAGAGCCCACTCTTTATGAGGAATTGGGTGAAATTATCAAGCAAATTAAAAAAATCCAAAATAAGCCAGTAGCAGTTATTTCTAATGGTTCTCTTATGGCTGATGAACAAGTTCGAAAAGAATTGACATTTGCAGACGTGGTGCTTCTCAATTTTGACAGTTGGAATGCTGAAAGCTTCAAAAAAATAAATAGACCTCTTAAATCGATTGATTTCAAAGCGCGTTATGAAGGTTACAAGAAATTTCGGGAAGAATTTTCAGGAATTTTATATTTAGAAGTAATGTTGGTTAAAGGGATAAATGATAATATTGAAAACTTAACTAAAATTTCCGCTCTAATTAAAGATATCCATCCAAACATTGTTTTTGTCAATGTTCCGGTAAGACCACCAGCAGAATTATGGGTAAAAATTCCTGATGAACAAAATATTATAAAAGCTCGTGAAATATTAAGTGCTCATCGGATGGATTATTTACCGGTAGGAGGTTTTACTTCACTGCAAAATAATCCCATAAATGCCGTTTTAGACATTATAGGGAGACATCCAATGAGAGAGGAAGATATTGAAACATTTTTAAATGGGAGAAACATTCAAGATTTGGAGGAAATTGAGAAGTTAAAGAAAGAAATAATCTCAGAGTTGGAAAGCAATCCACAAGTGCAAGAAATTTCTTATGGCTCAACCCGATTCTTTCGATTAAAATAGAAGAAAAGAGAAGAAAGCGAAAAAAGAAAAGAGAGACAAAAAAAATAAATAAATAAACTAAAAAAAAGAATTTGGTGATTTTTTCCATATTTTCTAAGTTTTTACCTTTTTAATGCGTTTATACTGCGAGATTACCGCAATTCCGAGCAAAATAGTGAAAATTTCCAGCGGAAATCCAGGAATATTACCGAACGGATTTTCAGCTATGCTGGAATTTCGAACGATCACCAGCATCTTTACCGTCGTGGACCCTTGTAAGACGCTATTATCTGCAATGATGATTTCTACCAAATATAACCCTGAACTTGCTTGAGAAATATCCCAAGTATTAGTATATCTAGTCCAATCATCTACAGTTGCTCCTTCATCCATGTCCATAGGATATCCATCTAAAATTCGCACATCGGAAAGATCCACATCACCTGGGGAATTCACATCCGTAAGGGTAACTCCAGTTACTTCGTATATTTGAATCCTAACGGTGGCAATTCCATCATCATCTGAAACTTCAATTGAAAAATCAATCGGATCGGTAAAGATATCGTCAGCACTGGTGAAATTTCCTGGTACTACATTCCGATAATCAGGCGGGGTTATTACTTCAACATAAAATGTTCGGCTGAATTGGACTATATTTGGTGTTGGATCACTATCTATCACCTCAATAGTAATAGTATGGGCCCCCATCGATAAAGATTGTAGATTGTAATTAAAAATCCATACATCGTCTGTTGAATCATAAGACATGGCGATGAAATTTCCAGAGTCTATTTGTGCCTTGACACTTGTTATTCCGTAGTCATCAGTTAATCGAATTGTGAAAGTAAACATTTCGGCACCTAAATGTTCGCCCTCTGCTGTTGGGTTAATCCATGTTATTATCGGATCATCACCAGATGGGATGGTAACAGAATCATTAACTTCAAATATCAAAGTCTCGGTTATAATATTCTGATACACATCGATATCTCGTGCTTCTACCGTTAAAGTATGTGTTCCATTAACCAGTATCGTAACATTGCGTGTTATTTCATAAAAACCAGTCCCTTCATTTAGTGTCATAGCTTCAAAGGGCTCAGAATCAAATTGTACGCGCACTAACTGGATTCCTTCGTCATCTGTGACATTTACAGTGAAAGTGATTTCACCACTTAAAACTAAGCCGTTCTCCGAGGGTGAGATAAATTCGATCTTTGGTAGCTTATCTACAAAGAAATCAATCGAAACTTCTCTAATGTGTTGCTCTTCATCAACATCTATTACCCTTACAGTAAAATTGTGCGTACCATGAATAAGGGAAGTAATATCATAAGTATATTCCCATAATTGAGTTATATTATTGAAAACTAAGTCTTCTTCTACTCTTTCATCAATACGGCCTTGCACGGAAGAAATACCCCAATCATCAGTGATATTAACTTCAAATGTATAAAATCCTTGCAATTTTTCGCCTGAAGTGGCAGGTGAAATTATCTCAATAAAGGGTTCTACGCCGGGATGTAGATTATCTACTTGTAAACTGTAATAAACTATAGTTTTATGTCCTTCCATATCCCAGACGGTGATACTAAAGAGATGCCAACTGTTTTCTTCTTCTTTCCAAGTGTCCCATGTGATTTCATAGACTCCCTCAGACACGTAATTATCTTCATCCAAAACATAGCCGGTGCCGTCTTTGGTGTAAACCGCCGCAAAAACACCAATATCATCGGTTAAATTCAACTTAAAGGTAACCGTGTTATTCACCACACTACCATTTAAAGGTGTTGGCTCTAAGAATTCAACAGTTGCAGGATTTACATATGATTCATTGAAATTATCCACAAAAATCCCAGAAACTGAGTATCCTACATTTCCAGAAGCATCTTCTATATTAGCATCTAAATTATACCATCCATCTGCCATCATTGTAGTATTCAAATCATGATACCAATAATTTTGGGTGGAATTATACTCCATTTGATAGAACCAATGAAAATCTTCATGCCAAATAGAAAAATCACCCCACCAAATGTCATAGGTTACATTGACAATTTCACTGGTCGGAAAACGGGGATAAAACTGAGGATCTCCATTAATATCAGTTCCATTATAGATTTCATTACCCCAGAAATTCAACCAAGTGCTATCCCAAGCATTGAATGTTATTCTCTCCTGATCATTGTATGAACCTTTATTCAAGAATTGTTCATGTCCCCAAAAAATTGGTTCTTGCAAGGTTTGATTATACCATCCAAACTCTCCTCCTGGTGGTATAATATCATCAGTGTCCGAATGGAAATTATAGTCAAAATCAATCATAAAATTGTTCACATAATGGGAAGTTGCATCTTTTTCATAATATGCATCGTTACTATAGATTTCAGCTTGTAATTCGAGCATCTCAACATTATAATAATTCCAGTCAAACCGGTACCACATATTGAATCCATAGCCGTTATTATATTCAGGATAGATAATATCAAATCCATCCCAATCATTACTAATTGGAATTCTGGCATAGAACTCGCTGTGATGGAACCCAACACTTACATTCAATCTAGTCCAACCCAATTGAGAGGCAAAATCAAATGTGTGTGGATTAAGATCAAATTCGGAATAAGTTTTAATTGGATCTTTTGTCATTACATCAATAGAATTCCAAAAACATTCTAGATCTGACATCCAATATCCCCCCATTTTTTGATAATAATCAAGAGATTCTACAAAGGAATCTAGTTCATTTAGATTAGAATTCTTAAGCATTTCGCTTTGACTATAAATCCATGAATCGGTCAAATATTGCGTCCAATTTGTACTAGTATCTGAAGTATTAAATTTAATTTCCCAATGATCAGATTCAGATGAATAAAAATCACCCCAATTAAGCCAATCAGACCAATTATAACTTGACGTTAAAGCCCAATTATAGGTAGATTGTAAATCATTAATTAAAATATTAATACTTGCTTGGTGATTCCCTGGATTAAGAAAATATATATCTAAGAGAGCTACTGAAGCATTACGGTTATTCCACGGATCTGCTTTGGAGATTCTAAAAGAAATATGGAATAAATCTGGCATTATAGGAATATATTGATATAAATCATAGAAATAAGCATTTTCATGTTGCACTTGTATACTTGTGAATTCATATCCATATGGATTAATTTCTTTCCTGACCTTTTCAACAGGTAAAGTTTCCCACGGATGAAATGTGGTAACGAATTCCACCCAGCATTCAGAATATGAATCGCCCTCATTTATCTCCAAACGAACTGTATAATACTCATGTTTATTCCAAGGTTCCTCCACATTTGGATGATATTCATGCCAACATCCTGCGGAATAGTTTAAATTCCATAATTCAGGAAGTTTCCAAGTTATTTCGAGAGGATCTTCTGAATTTTGATAAGGAGAACGTTGCAAAATTGTAAATGGTATAAAATCCCTAACCTCATAATGAAAACCGCCTTCTAATGCAGATACTTCATTTTGCCAAGATGCCCCAAAAGATTGATATATTCTATCACCTCCTTTCCACATCCACATTCTCAACGCATTCGCTCCACTAATATTAATAGTTGCGGCAATACCACCATATTCTTGGGGTATAAGACTGTTGTAGTCTTCCATGACCAATGGCCATTCTACATGAGTTACAAATGATACTTTCGTTATAGTATGCCACGTTCCATCCCATTCCTCATCCCAAGACGAAATGCCATCTTCATAATAACTTGTGTAAACAAACGCATTTACGAAATCCATCATCCAAGTTGCCCATCCTCGTGCTTGCTCATGGTCGGCAGTTTCAAAAGTGAGTTCTACTCTTGAATTGTAATCCCATGGATTGTCTGAATAACCCAACCACCAATCGCCCCATCTAAAAGCCGCAAATTCTTCCGGAAAATTATTTTTTATCATCTCCAAGGTTTTTCCGGCAAGTTGAATATTCGGGCCACCAAAACCATATTCCGAATAAACGTATCCTTCAGGATTTATATCTACATACAATCGTTCGTTGTATCCTGTTTCAGAGGCAATTTTTGGCAGAATAAAATCAGGAAGATTATAACGCTTGCTACTATCTGCAATGTTCATAATATTTTGGTCATTTTTGAGAGAATTGCTTGAGTTTTCCGAAGAATTAGCATCGTATTGAAGGTTAATGCTTCCAGAGACAGAAACAATAATCAGAACGACCAAAATTCCAATATTGAAAAATTTATTTCTTCGCTTTGACATCTTAAGTCCCTCTTAAAAAATCTGATAAATCAAGCCCAACTTTAGTTGAATTTTCAATTTTAAAATGAAAATAACTAAATTTTTTAAAAAGAGTTCTTGATTTATCCGTTAGAAAAATGGAAGAAAATTTACATATTTATTTTTATGTTATCGCAAATGGAAATATTAACTTCTAAAAGATTGAAATCTTTTTGATGAATGCACTTAACCTCTAATTTCATAATCAATATTCACTGAAAATCCATAGAATGATTCTACCGGAAACTTGATGGCCATTATGTGTTACTTTACACCTACAATCCAAATTCTTCCATATTGCAATGTTGTTGTATGATTTACAATCTTAGTAATCATCAAATGGTTGACATATGGCACAATATTACAATGTAATGGTAAAATAAGATGAATTATTCGGGTACTACCATTTTTACTGGTTAAGAAAATGGAGTTTTGCTGCATTTTAAAAAATAGTAAAAAAAATCTATTTCTTGAATAATAGTAATCCTACTTCTTTGGTTTCTTTTTGCCAATGCTTTCAATAATCTTTCCAACGTGGTTCTCCCGCAAAGCGTTCTCAATCGGAATCTTCTCCACATTTTCAATCAAGTCATACTTGCTGATCATTTCCAAAATTGTCAAAACTTGCTTACCATGATTATAATCCTTGTTAGCATCATATAAATTTCGCCAACAGAAAGGACATTCTGTCAACATTATATCTGCACCAACAGCATCGCCTTCATCCATTCTTAGATGTGCAGTTTTAATGCTAAACTCTGGATATTGGGCACGAACACCGCCACCCGCACCACAGCAGAAAGAATCCATTTTAATACGATACATTTCGTTGAAAGTAATACCAGGTATCGCTTTGATAATTCGGCGTGGAATTTCAAACCATTCATCCAAAACTTGGTTCAACTTGCGCAAATCCAGCATTAGGTTGCTTGATTTCTCGATGATCCGCTCTTTGAACCATTCACCATAATGTCTACCAGTATGACAAGGATCATGGTATGTGACTACTTTTCCATCAAGTTCAGGACTTTTCTTCAGCTTAATTTTATTTTCAGCAATCATTTCAGAAATAAGTTCCATGGCATGAAGAGTTTTGAAATTATTTGGCTTTTTGGTCCACTTAGGGTAATCAATGGTGAAGGTTCGGTAACATCCCGCACAGCTGAATATAATTATATCGTATTTATCAAATATTTCTAAATTGTGATTCATATTCCGCTTTGCTTCTTCCATTAACCCAGTTCGGAAAAATGGTGAACCACAACATATCTCATCGTCAAGAACTGTAATGTCGTATCCGATTTTGTTCATTAAATCGGCCGTAGCGACTGCAATGTTTTTCTGCCGATAAGATGCTGTGCATCCAACAAAATAAGCGATTTTTGCATTTTTATTCAGAATATTACCAAATCCCGAATCGGTTGCCCATTTTGTACGTTCATTTTTCGCCCCACCATAAGGATTATTTTTAGTTTTAGATGCGTTTTGCATCCATGCATGTTTAGGAAGTGGTTTCAACCCGGATTTGATGAGTGCTGCACGTAAAGCTTCAATAATATCAACTGTGCGAATTTGGTTTTCACATTGTGCAGCGCACATTCCACATGTTATACATGGATAAAGAACGTCTGCAATTTCTTGACCTTGTGTTTTTAAATCTAAATCACCTTCAAGCACGGCGCGTGCAATCCACATTTTTCCAGCATTCCAATATGCTTCCCAACCGAATTCAATACCTGCTGGACATGCATAGACCATTCCTTCATACAAAACGCTATTTCCCGTGTTTCCGGTATATTCTCCAATTCCATCTCGATTAGGATCTCCCGAGTAAGCGAAATAGCAAGCTTTACAATGAATGCATTTATAAATATCATTTTTTAATTCTTTTAATCGTTCCATAATATTCACCTTCAATGTTATTTACTTAAACTCGATTAAGAAAAATCTTGTTTAAGGTAGCATTAACCTCCCTGGATGTAAAATATAATTGGGATCAAACATTTCTTTGACCTTTCGTAAATATTTTAGATATATGCCTGCCTTAGAATAGGTAGAAGGTGCATGCACATATGGATCTGGGCGATAATTAATCCAACCTTTTTGCAGACAATATTCAGTAGTTTCCCGGTTCATGTCTTGCACACGTTGAAAATCTTCGGGTTTACTGGAATCAAAGCACACAATCGGCATACAGATGGCTTGACGACATCGTTCTATTGAAGCAATCCACATAACTTCGGGAAATCCATATTTTTTCAATACAGAATTGTAATATTCTGCAAATTTCGCAGATTCATTCCATGGAATATACCATGTGATGAAAAGAAATCCTGCTTCCCAATAACTGTAAGGAATAGCAATTTTATTCGGTTTTCTCAATCGGGACTCAATTTGCTTGGGATGAAGTTTCCATTCTTTGATTTTATCTGGTTCAAGACATTTATCGGATTTCTTGAATTTTTCAGCATATTCATCAATCGTTTTCAATACATGATCCATTTCTTCTTGAGTTTGAGCCCAAACTTCCCAATTCATCCACCATTCCGGCACTCCAATTTTTTTATAGAAACTATAATCATGTGGTACTTTATCTTTCGGCCAACGTGTCATTACTAATGGCCAATTACCGCCTTGAACCATTACAGTATTGTGGGCAATACCAAATTCGAGTTTTCCTAATTCCAAAGTCAAGTTCTGCATATCGGTGGGATTTCCCATAGCATAGGCTTTAATCGTTTTATAATGCGGATGCGGAAAGATCTTTACAACACCTTTAGTTACTACACCCATAGTGCCTTGGGAACCCATTAGGGTAGAAAAGAGTTCTGGTCCTAGACCCCATCTGTAAAAGGGTTTAGCGCCATTTAATGCCATGGAACCGTAATTTAAAATATCACCTGCGGGAACAACCACTTCCGCCCCCATGAAGATTTCTCCCTGTGGACCCATACTTGAAGTTACTAAGCTGAATCCACGATCAATGCCATCTCCCAATACGGTAGCAGCGGGGGGGGCACCATCGGCGATCGGAGGTATATATTTGGGATGATGTTTTTTCATGTATGACCATAATTGACCGTTAGTAACTCCAGGTTCAATAATAACATAACGATTATCTTCATCGATTTCTATAATTCGATTCATTCGACTCATATCTAATATAATTCCACCAGGACGAGTCACGGGACACGCAAAACCGCCTGAAAGTCCAGCAGAGATAGGAGATACAGGAATTTTTCGATCTGAACACCAGATTAGGATTTTTCGCACTTCTTCTGTATATCGTGGGCGAACAACACAATCTGGAATCGATGCTTCCAACCCCATAACAGATTTTGACATATAAGCCGCTGTAACCGCTGGATTTGCACTAACATACTGTTTTCCAACTACAGA
>Ga0164318_10002624_pt1 | contig 16780 bp, 15 predicted proteins | sample GuaBasSedimGuay9_FD_113734 | JGI IMG/M metagenome (GOLD analysis project Ga0164318, IMG submission 113734) | Subseafloor sediment microbial communities from Guaymas Basin, Gulf of California, Mexico - Guay9, Core 4571-4, 0-3 cm | ecosystem: Environmental > Aquatic > Marine > Hydrothermal vents...
CATCATGGAAGAAAATTTTGCTAACGGATGGTATAAAGAAAGAGCACGTGAACTTCAAAGCATTATCGATGCGGAAGTTCAGGCAGACCCGTATAAATTCTACACTTATGAGGATTTTCTTAATAACATAGATGAAACAGCTGGTGGAAGCAATACAGGAGGTTGGGGAGGCCGTCCAGGGCCAAGAAATCAAGGTATCGTAGGTATTGCCGAACTTATGGAAGGACGGCTGGTCTTTTTAAACGAGCATCCCGAATTTCAGGCAGAAGCACCTGTAATTAGCGATATTAAAAATAACCCAGCAACTGCAGCGCCACATTCAGATGTCTGGTTTACAGCAAAAGTCGACAATGCCGATCTCGTTATGCTCTGCTGGCGAACTAACACCGTTGACCCATTTGAAAAAACCGAAATGTATGATGATGGAAATCACAACGATGGCGCAGTCAATGATGGTATCTATGGTACTTCCCTAAAAGTTGGATCGGGAGAATTACAATATTATATCTATGCTGAAAACAGCGATGCCGCAAAGTTCTCACCGGAGCGGGCAGAGTACGAATACTACACACTTACGATTGCAGGAGATGTAGTAATTAATGAACTCTTAGCCGTAAATGATTCCACTGTTCCCGATCAGGATGGTGAATATGATGATTGGATTGAATTGTACAATAATACAGACTATGACATTTCCTTAAATGGGTACTTTTTATCCGATGATGGAGATGATCTCACGAAATGGACGTTTCCTGATACCGTAATCAAGGCCAAAAGCTACCTAATTGTCTGGGCAGATGATGACGAAGAACAAAATGGACTGCACGCTAATTTTAAACTTTCTTCCTCTGGAGAAACGATCTATCTAGTTAACAGTGACACAATAATTGTTGACGAAGTAAGCTTTGGTGAACAAATGGCAGACATTGCATACGGTCGTTATCCAAATGGAACGGGAGCTTTTGTACTAATGGAACCTACATTCTCATCTGAAAACATAGAAGGAATTATAAATAATATTGAAGATAAAAAACTACTTTCCTATCCTGCTGGTTACAAATTGCATCAGAACTATCCGAATCCATTTAACTCAAGCACAACTATTTCATTTGAATTACCGTGTTCAGGCAAGACCACTCTCAAAATATACAATATCAATGGTCAAGAGATTGCTACGCTCGTTGATGATTTTTTACCAGCAGGGAGCTACAGGTTCCAATGGGATACCCAAAATCTACCCAGTGGAATTTATTTTTATATCCTTATAAGCGGTTCCTTTCGTGAAACAAAACGGATGATCTTATTAAGGTAAAAAAAGAAAGGAGTTATTATGAAACCACGGAAAGAATTTATCGTCAGTACAATAATCTATACGGTTGCTCTAGTAATAGGTTCACTATCAAGCTGTGAAAAAGAGAAAAACAACGTTACTTCTCCTGATAGCGACATTATAGCCAAAAGCTATGTGCTTACAGCTACTGGTCAAACGAAAGCCTATGGAATCGATGGGCAAGAAATTATCGGTTTGTCTCCAGGTGACTCTCTCTATGGACAAGATGGCCATTACCAGAAGGGAGAACCTATGAAATACAAAGATAATGGAGACGGCACGATTACAGATTTAGTGACCGGTTTAATATGGCAGAAGGTACCTCCCAAAATGGATCTAACGTGGGAAGAAGCAAAAAAATATTGTGATACTTTGACCCTTGGGGGATATGATGACTGGCGCTTACCTTCGGCAAAAGAACTCTTTTCCATAAGTAACTTCTCCGAGGGCTGGCCGTATCTTGATACGACGTGCTTTAAACTTGTTAATCCTGTTGAGATCACCAAAGACGAACAGTACTGGACAAGTAATCGTTACGTAGGAGTAACTACGGAAGGGAAAGATAGCGCAGCCTTTGGAGTAAATCATGCCACAGGACATATTAAAGCTTATCCTGCAGGCGTAGTACTACAAGATACCACCCTGCCGCCGGCAGGTCCTCCACCTGAGGGAGGTAGCCCGGGGAATCCCTTTGGGAAATATGTTCGAGCTGTTCGCGGGGATACCTATGGCTTAAATGATTTTGAAGACAATGGAGATGGAACTATAACCGACAATGCGACCGGGCTGATGTGGAGCAAAGTGGATTTTGGCCCGTTTGATTGGCCAACTGCACTCAAATTCGCTGAAAGCTCAACTTATGCTGGCTATGACGACTGGCGGCTACCCAATGTAAAAGAACTACAAAGCATCGTGGACTACTCACGCTCACCATCAGCAACAGACACAGCTAACGTCGGTCCAGCCATCAATCCGCTCTTTTCGTGCACACAGATTACCAATGAGGCAGGGGATACAGATTACGGCTATTACTGGACAAGTACTTCCGCACGTTTCCGTTCAGGCGGACCCTTTTACTACGCCTGGTACGTGGCATTCGGTACAGCAGTCGGCCCCGATGGCAGAGATATACATGGTGCTGGAGCCGTACGCTTCGATACCAAAGTGGAAGGTGGCCCCTTGGGAGAAGGTGGAGAAAGATACTACAATTTTGTTAGATTAGTTAGAGATGCTAAGTAAAATTGAAAAAACGTATAACAAAGAAAGGAGGACACTATGAGTAAGAAGATCTTTTATCGATTAAATGTATTAATCATTGTGACAATTATAGCAACAGGTATTGTTATGGCCCAGGCACAACGTGGACATCGTGGGGAGGGAGGCCCACCACCTCTACCTAATAAAGAACAAATTACCGAAATGGTTAATCAATTGGCTAAAGAAATTTCTCTAACTGACAAGCAAAAAGAAAAAGTGTTAGAAATTTATTTTAAACACTTCGAAAACGTCAAAGAAAAAATGTCCGAAAAACGCCCACCAGATAGAAAAGAAATGGAAAAATTACGTGCGGAATTGGAAAATAAGATAAAACAGTTACTAAACGAAGAGCAAAGAAAAAAATATGAGGCCTTTTTACAAAAAAGTGAAAGAGAAATGAGAAGACGACCGGAAAGGAGGTAGCTTAAATGGCAATTTCAAGCATAAAAGGATGTATTGGCTGTGGTGAGTGTGTAAAAAGCTGTCCAACAGATGTAATACGGTTAAACCCAAAAACCCAAAAAGCAGAAATTCTTTATCCAGAAGACTGCCAGATATGTCACCTATGCAGATTACATTGTCCTGTAGACGCTATTACAATTACACCAGAGAAAACCATTCCTGTTATTGTACCATGGGGATAAAAACTTACTAGGAGCATAGAGATGGAAAACTCTTTAAAGACATATCAAATCATTACAGCGATGATAGTCTTTGTTGTTTTCCCAATGTTATTTTACTGGGCTGATGGTAGTCCAAGACGGGCTTTCTACAAAGAGTCCATATCCGCAATTACTTTTTTGGCTTTCTTTAGCACCATGTTGCAATTTTTACTTTCTAGGGCAAATCGTAGTTCAATAAGGGTTTTTAAGGCAAGCCGAATTTTTAAATGCCACCAGATCTTGGGATATCTAGCTGGAGCTATATTGTTGCTACACCCATTATTTGTAGTTTTACCACGATTTTTTGAACCCGGTATTTCTGCTGGAGATGCTATAAAACTGATATTAACCAGCTATGACAACAAGGGTGTGTTATTGGGTATAATAGCATATATATTTCTCTTCTTTCTGGTTATTCAATGTTTTCTCCGTCGAATCATACCTATTTCCTACAAAACCTGGAGAACGATTCACGGATTGGTATCGATACTTTTTATAGTAACATCTCCACTACACACGATTATATTAAGCCGACACTGTTCCTTACTACTGAACCTCTGGATTATAGTTGTAGCTTCATTAGTTACCTCAGTATTACTCAAACTATATTTAGTCAACTTGATGGAGGCTATAAAATGCAAGAAAGAAAAATATCTCGAAGAGAGTTCATTACAATTGCCGGAGGAGTTACAGGGATAGCAGCTCTGTCGTCCCTTGGGCTCTTTGGTGGTTGGGGAGAAAATCGCCCTGAATCATCACTGAAAAATACTACAAGGAAAATCAAGACCTGTGATGTATTGGTTATTGGTGGAGGTATGGCTGCACTTTTCGCGGCAGTTAAAGCCCACGATGCCGGTGCGAAAGTAATAGTTGTATCCAAAGGACGATTGGGTTCTTCTGGGGCAACACCATTCGCAAAGGGGTTTTTTGTTTATGATCCAAAAACGGCTAAATACTCGCTTGACGAATTTGTTGAATTGGTAGGTCGATCAGCTATTGATACCAACAATCCAGCATACACCCGTCAGATGGCAGAACATTCAAAAGCTTGTGCTGAGGAACTGAGAGAATGGGGGTTTTTCAATTCCGTGCTGTACGACAAGCCATTTAGAAAACCTATTGACCAACGAGGGATCCCTGTTGTCGAGCGCGTTATGATAACCCACTTGATAAAGGAAAACAACCGCGCCGTGGGTGCAGCTGGGTTTAGCATCGATGAACCCAGAGCTTATTTTTTCAATGCAAAAGCAGTAATTTTATGTACTGGCGCAGGAGGCTTTAAACCCAATGGTTTCCCTATTCGAGATCTGACACATGATGGCACAGCAGCGGCTTATAGAATCGGCGCTAAGATCACTGGGAAAGAATGGAATGATGGTCATTGGACACGTGCTGATTATCCAGCTGCTTGTTTTAATAGCTGGGGCGACATGTTCACACGTAAACCGGGAATAACTGGTGTTGAAATCCATCATGATTTAGGAGTAGAGTTAAATTATCTTGCATACGTGAAAGGTAATCCAGTAAAGATGGGCCCCCCAGGTAACATAGAAGCTATGAATATTAAGGACGGTCCATATCGGCCACCTGAGTTCAACAGAAGGTTTCCTGAACGTAAACCAGCAAGACCAGACAGAGAAAGAGGACATCGGCCAAGAAAAGGTGAAGGTCCACCGCCAGGAGGTGGCGGTTCAATCATGGGAGGGGCCTCAGCTGGCATGTCTATACACAAAGCGGAAGGATTAGTACCCATCGATGATCGTTGTGCTTCGAATATACCTGGATTATACGCTGCGGGCGATGCCCTTGGATCTCATATGTCCGGAGGTATTTACACTCAGATTGGTTCTTCTCTAGCGGGATCGGCAGTTCAAGGAGCAATTGCTGGAAAAGCAGCTGCTGAATACGCCGCCAAAAATCAATTAATTTCAATCCCTAAGAATAAGATAAAGAAAATTGAAAACGAAATTTTTGCCCCTTTGCGCCGTGATGCAGGTTATGGGCCGTCGTGGGTAACACAAACCTTAAAATCTATTATGATCCCCAACTTTGTATTATACATAAAAAAGGAATCCATTCTGAAAGCAGCGTTGGCATATGTGGAAGAATTAAGAGATCATCACTTACCTATGTTACGTGCAGCTGATTTACATGAGTTACGCCTAGCCCATGAAACTATGAATATGGTACTAAATGCTGAGATGAAATTACGTGCTTCACTAATGCGTACTGAAAGTCGGTGTAGTCATTATAGATTAGATTATCCCAAACCCGATTTTGAAAATTGGCAGGCATGGATTAATATTTATAAAGGTAAAGACGGATCTATGAAATTAGAAAAACAACCTTTCTCAACCTGGCGGTGAAAAGGGGTCACCATTCATGCAATTGCCAAAACTGAAAGTGAAAAATTTACATTACCTACTCCCTGTACTTGTCTGGTTGCTTATTTTTACAGCTCCGGTCTTCCTGGGAGAACATCGCGACGGTGTGAATTGGAGCCACATATTCAGAATCTGGAGAGAAAATTCGATCATTTTGATCATATTTTTATTAAATCGCTTTATTCTTTTACCAAAACTGTTTTTTCAGAATAGGAAGCTGCCTTACCTGTTGAGTGTAGTAAGTATAATTTTTCTAATCTCACTAGCTTTTTACATTCAGAATAAACCGCCGAAGCCTGTTAATCATGTTAGAATACATGGTGATATAGAACCTCCTAAACCGTTTATTCCGCCACCCCCTAGAAAGAGCGGAATCCCACCCTTCGCTAATTTCTTTATCATGAGTATTTTAATTATAGGTTTTGACACTGGGCTGGTCTTTTATACTAAGTGGATGGAGGCAGAAAAAAACAAACTACAAGCAGAGAAAGAAAGTATTAGAAATAAAATGGCCTTTTTACAAAGCCAAATTAGTCCACATTTTTTTATGAACACCCTGAATAACATCCATGCTCTGATTGATATTAATACCAATCAGGCCAAAAAAGCAATTGTCCAGCTCTCGCGACTAATGGATTACATGCTTTATGAATCAAATGTAGACAAAGTGACATTAAAAAAAGAAATAGAATTCGTAAAAAGTTATATAGAACTGATGAAGTTACGGTTTACAAAAAATGTAGATATACAGCTTTCATTGCCTGCCACAATACCCTCAGTTAAAATACCGCCACTTTTGACCATCCCATTTATCGAAAACGCCTTCAAGCATGGTGTCAGTTACCAACGTCCCTCTTTCATTTACATTATCTTTCAAATAAAGGATAACCGTCTTTTATTTATAGTACAAAATAGCATAGCTAAGCAACAAAAAAGGCAAGGGCCGTCAGGGATTGGTTTGAAAAACGTTCAACACCGACTGGACGCTTTATACGGAAAAGATTATATCCTTGACATAACCAACAAAGATGATGTATTTCAAGTAATTTTAGAGGTACCATTATGATTACATGTATCGCAATTGATGATGAGCCACTGGCACTGCGACAGCTGGTTGGTTTTATTGAGAAAGTCCCTTATCTTAAATTGCTTGGCCAATTTTCTAGTGCTATAGAGGCTCTTGATTTTTTACGAAAGAACCCAGTAGACCTTATGTTTGTAGATATCAACATGCCCGATTTATCTGGCATGGACTTTGTCCGATCTCTTTCCCCAGTTCCCAGGGTAATTTTTGTAACCGCATACCGTGAATATGCAGTAGAAGCCTTTCGGGTAGACGCTGCTGACTACCTTGTTAAACCAATCTCATTCGCTGATTTCCTAAAGGCAGTTGAAAAAGCGCGCCAGCGCTTCTTCTCCGACCGTGAGCAAGTTGAAAAGTTGCATCACAATGAGCAGTTTCTTTTCATAAAGTACGAGTATAAAATCATACGCATCGACTTGAATAATATAAGGTACATTGAAAGTATGGGCGATTATGTAAAGATTCATCTAATCCGCGGCAAGCCTATTATGGCCTTGTTAACTATGAAGAAGTTGATGGAACACCTGCCTAAGAAACAGTTTATGCGCGTGCATAGATCTTACATTGTCAACTTGAATCAGATACGCGCCATCGTGCACAATGCTATTATACTGGATAATGATTTCTACATCTCGATCAGTGAACATTACAGAAAGGACTTTCAAAGATTCTTGGATGAGAATTTTCTAAAATGAACACGAGCAAGCAACTGAGAGATAAAACCTCCCAAGGATAGAGAGGATAATTACTCGATGGTATTTAGTCTACTACAGTCATACCACACATTCAGTAAACGAAAGAATATAAATCTATATAACATTCTTGATTTAACTTTCCACATTCGGAATTCAAAAACAAACAAAAAAGCAAAGAAATCCCTTTGGGTTTATTATAAAAGGTCGTATTTCTGTTCAATCTCCCTTCAGAATTTCTCCGCTTCCTCGATAATCATAATCGGAATATCGTCTTTGATTGGGTACCTTAGTCTGCAGTTCTCACATATAAGCCACTGGTTTTCCTCATCGTATATAAGATCCCCTTTACATTTAGGACATGCAAGGATCTCAAGTAGTTCTTTTGAAAGCATCTCATCCTCCAATTAAAGTTAGAATTAGCTTACTCGGGTATGGAATTTTCCTATTGGAGTAACACTCGAGCTTTTCCCCTGAAGAATCCAATACACATACAGTACCCATCCATGGGTCCGCAACATAGACATCCCCATTGCGAGGATTGACTTCTATATCCTCTGGATACAAAAAGCTTGAGCAAAACTCCTTCACTGTTTTGCTGTCCATGTCCTGAAAGAATATTTTCCCTCTGTTTGAAGTCAGCCATAACCTGTTTTTCGAGCTATCGTATTTCATACTCACCAGCCCCGGGAAATCTTGTGAGCTGATAATATTACCTCCATAATCAAGGACATTTAACTGCCCCTGCCCGTATGTTATAAGTAATTTCTTCTTATTCTCTATGAGAATACCGCGCATTGAACTGTCAGTGTAGATCATCTGATACGATATCGATGAAACACCTGGAAGAATTCTGGCGATTCCCGCATCGCTGCCAACAAATATGTCTCCCGTATCTCTATCCACCTTCAACCATCTTATATCTCCGGAGACATCTCTTTGATAGACAACCCTGAGGTTTTCGTCCATCAGTATAATCCTATTGTTGTAATCTACCAGCGCAAGAATTCCTTCTGGATGAAAAGCAATCATCTTATACCTCTTCGTTCCCAGGGAAACTTTCCAGGCTCGCGAGTTGGGATAGAGTAAAATAAACCCATAGAAAAACAGGTCAAGAGCAGCTACTACTGTATCTTGCAAGGTTCTAGTAATAAAGTACGGATAAACAAGATCAGGTAAGGTAGTATAAAGGTGCATCCCATCGTATGAGAGTACGAGTAGGTAGTAGTAATACCTGTCGAAAACCCATAGGTACCCAGGGCCTGGCTTTATAGTGTCTGAAAAAATTTCATCTGTAGTGTAGTCTCCGGAACTAAAGCTAACTGAATAGCGGTACTTTTTATCGTAACTGATATCCTGATCAACATAGCCACTGATTTTACCACTTAGCGAGACTCCCTTTTCTTTCCTTAATGTTCCCGCTTCGACTCTATACCTTGTCACCACTGCTGAGTCTATGTCGTAATTAGAAACGTCTGTCCACCAGAAATATACCCTGTCATGTGAGGAGGTAAGATGTGGAGAGATAAACTTCCCCAGATCCTCATCTCCGCCGGGGTCAAAAGGGTTTACCCTTGCTCTTTCCGTACAGGAGGAAAGAGTAATAAAAAACACAAATAGCAGGAGGAATTTATCCCTCAAGATATTTTTACCCGGAAGACAGTTTCTCTATCTGATCTCTGAACTCATCAAGATCACGAAACTTTTTGTAGACCGAAGCAAATCTGATATACGCCACTTCATCCAGATTCCTAAGGTATTTCATTACCAGTTCCCCAATTAAACTGGAAGGAATTTCACTCACAGCTTTCTCTTCGATCTCCTTTTCAATATCCATTACGATGCTCTCGATCTTATCAGGGGAGACAGGTCTCTTATTGCACGCGATTTTGATGCTTTTTAGAAGCTTGTCCCGACTATACTCTTCCCGACGGCCATCATTTTTGATTACCATTAAAGGATACTCTACAACATACTCGTAGGTTGTAAACCTTTTACCGCAATCCTCACACTCTCGCCTTCGGCGAATGGCATTGCTTTTCTGCGCAGGCCTTGAATCTACTACTCTAGTTGCGGGAGAACCACAATAGGGACACTTCATCTATCTATCTCCTAAACATCTATTTCCTTGTACAGAGGAAACTTTTCGCACAACTCTTTTACTTCTTTTCTGACCTGTTTTTTTATTGTTTCATTGTCGTGGTTGGAGAGAACTCGGTCAATCCACTCAGCAATTTGTTTCATTTCGGACTCTTTCATTCCTCTTGTAGTTAATGCAGGAGTACCTATTCTCAATCCGCTGGTAACCATTGGGCTTCTTTTATCGAATGGTACCATATTTTTATTGGTCGTTATCCCAGCCTCTTCGAGAGCAACTTCTGCCTGTTTCCCAGAAATTTGCCTGTCTGATAAATCTATCAAAAGCAGATGGGTATCTGTACCTCCCGAAACCAGTTTATACCCTCTTTTTATAAGCTCATCCGCCAGTGTTTTGGCATTGTCGATAATCTGCTTGGCATATGCTTTGAAAGATGGTTGCAATGCTTCTCCAAAGGCTACTGCTTTAGCAGCAATGATATGCATTAAAGGCCCACCCTGAATTCCTGGCATGACATTGGAGTCAATAATTTCAGACATCATTTTTACCCTACCAGACTTTGGAGCAACAATTCCAAGAGGATTTTCATAGTCTTTCCCGATTAAAATTAACCCTCCGCGTGGACCACGCAGGGTTTTGTGAGTGGTCGAAGTGACCGCATGACAGTAGGGTAATGGAGATGGGTGATATCCTGCTGCAATAAGCCCAGCCGGATGAGCAATATCTGCAACCAGAAAAGCTCCAACTTTGTCTGCTATTTCACGAAATTTCTTAAAATCGATAACTCGGGGATAAGCACTACCACCAGCAATTATCATCTTGGGTTTATGCTTCTTTGCTAAGTCAAAAACTTGGTCGTAGTCTATCATACCAGTTTCTGGATGGATCCCGTAAGAGATGACATTGAATAACTTGCCAGAGAAGTTAACCGGGCTTCCATGGGTGAGGTGCCCTCCATGTGAAAGATCCATACCGAGTATAGTATCTCCTACCTTTAAAAAAGAAAAGTAAACCGCCATGTTTGCCTGGGACCCAGAGTGAGGTTGAACGTTTGCATATTCTGCGTTAAAGAGCTTTTTTACACGTTCTCTTGCGAGATCTTCTGCCTTATCTACAGCGAAACACCCACCGTAATATCTTTTCCCAGGATAACCTTCAGCATATTTATTTGTCATGACACAGCCAGCAGCTTCCAGGACAGCAGGACTTACAAAGTTTTCGGAGGCAATCATTTCCAGTGTCCATCTCTGTCTGTCAACTTCCAGTTTAATAGCTTCTAATACCTCTTTGTCCTGACTTTTCAAAAATGAATAATCCAAATTTATCCCTCCCTGCTTATTATTTTCTTCACTCTTCTAAAATGTCTCCCTCCAAGAAACTCCGTGCTCAGGAACTTTCGTGCAATTCTCACCGCCTCACTTGGTTCCGTGAAATCAGCACCCAGGCACAGGACGTTTGCGTCATTGTGACATCTGGCAAGTTCTGCATACTTTTCACAGTGACACAAAGCAGCTCTGATATTGGTTATTTTGTTAGCAGCAATGCTCATACCTACCCCCGTCCTGCATATCAGTATTCCGAAATCTGCCCTCCCCAGAGAGACAAGAGTACCAACTTTAAATGCAAAATCCGGATAGTCGACCGATTTCTTAGTGTCAGTTCCAACGTCAATTATTTCTATATTATCCTGCAGGTGAGCTTTAAGATATTCTTTTAGCTCTACCCCGCCATGGTCGCAGCCGATAACAACTTTCATTGTTCCCTACTTGGCTCCTCTTCTATCCAGTTGTAGTATTCCCCTTTAGGCCTGAAGCTCTTCCTCAGGTTACCTTTGTTGTCATATTTGTTAAGAAACCAATCTTCATGCGTAGGAATGAGATATTGTTTGAGATAGTCCAGCTTTTTTTTAACGTCATATTCTCCTTTTTCGTAGGCTTTTTTGTAATAGTCATAGGCGAGTTTGTATACGAGCTTGTCCTCAAATGTGAGCTTTTCCGGTGACGAATAACAGCTAGCCACTGAGTAATATAGATCTCCAAACATTCTGAAAACGAGGCCAGAACTCCCTGAGATTTGCTTCGCCTTTTTCGCCCAGGTGTACGCTTTCTGAAATTCTGAAGCCTGAGTGTAAGATTTTACTATCTCATTTATAATCGAGATGTCTCGAGGAGATATGTTCCTGCTAATATATTCGTAAGTTTTTGCCGCCTCTTCATATCTACCGAGAGAGAAATATAACTTAGCCAGGTTTTCCCATGCTTCCCTGTTTTTCAGATTTGCCTGAGTTACCTGTTGCAAAACTTTGAGCGCCTCTTCGTATTCAAGCCGATCCGCAAGTGCTTTTGCATATTCTATACCCTTTGCAACGTTTCCCTTATCTTTTTCCCACTGCTCCTTTTGCACTTCCAGAACGTCCTTCCCGAGTTTCTGATAAGCGACCAACCTGTCATTCAATGCCTGTTCATCGCCCGGCTCTATTTTCAAAATTTGTTCAGCAGCCCAGACAACATCTCTATATCTCTCTGCAGCGAAATAGAGCTTTACGAGTGTCCTAAGCAGTTCAATGTTCTCCGGCTCTATTTCGACCATTTTCTCGTATTCCCTTATCTCAAGGTCTCTGTTACCTTTTAGATGGTAAATATATGCCAGATTCTTGTGGATGAAGATATTTTTAGGAAGATATTCTTCACCCTTCAGGTATACGTCCAGAGCACTATCAAGATAGGTAGGGTCTTCCTGTGCCAGCATCTGGTAAGACCTTCCCAGATATGGGAAAATATCCGCAGCATACTTTTCTTCGCATCCCAAATCCATCATTCTCCTGTAATTTTTTATTGCACCCTGCCAGTCCTGATTCTGATAGTAGCTATAAGCAAAACTTAAGTATAACTTACACTTCATATCACGAATGGAATCTTCCCTTGCCTTTTCCTGTGCTGACTTTGCGGCCATCTCTCCAGAAGGTTCCTCTGAAGGGGGAACACAATAACTCAAAATAATTAGTATTGAAACCAGAGCTATAAAAAAAACGTTTTTGCGCTTCATAATCTTACCCACTCCTTTTTAACGTTTTCTGATTTTAACAAACCAAACTTCACCCATAGAAAGACTCACCCTCAGTTTAGCAAGCTTTTCTTGTAGATTTTCATCGTAAAGGCAACCCTCTCTCCGGGCTAATACCACGGATAGATCAAGTCTACTTGAGTTCATATGAAACTCGTATGACCATCCAAAGGTAATTCCATATTCTCTTTCAAAGACCTCTGCATGGGTCGGGTATGTCCAGAAGTATATCCCACTCCTCCAGAATACCCTATTGTAGTATTTTTTCTTGCTACTGAGCCGCCAAAAAGTCTCATATCCAGCAGCGACAAAAACGGAGTTTCTAGCTCTGTATTCTTCCAGTACCAGAAGCTTTTTAAATATGTTGGAAGGGACTCTCTCAAATCTGCATTCAAAACCAACAAACCTTTTTTTATCTATTTTCCCTGTTATGCCGATTCCGTACGTTTCTACAAACTCAAGATTCTTATAGGATGTGACTGAATCTGTGCCATAAAAGAAATCGTACAAGGTTCTTACCTTTCCACCAAGGCTTTTCTCACATATCAATCCTAAATTTACTCTCCGCAAGTCAAAATTAAAACCTAGAGAAACATTTCTGATAATGAGCTCCTGTGTCTTCTCCAAAAAGCTCTCATATCCACCATTAATGTCAACATCTGTGCCAACCACACCTGTATAATTTCCCATTGAGTAACTAATCTTAATTCCTGCCTTTGTTCTTCCAGAAAGTTTCCATCCAATACCGAAATAAAAGTCCGATATACCACCCTTTACGTCAGACTCGGACCTATATTTTGGGGTAAGCTCCGTTGCGACACTATCTTCATAAATCGCTTTGTACCCTACTCTGGTGCGCGGAGCCATCCCCAGGAGAATCCCAAACCTCTTCGAAACGGGAACTCCGAAGGCAAAACCAGAAAACCTAAAGCCCATCGTTGAAAAGTCCTTACTATCCGAGTTAAACCTGAAGTCAAGTCCGGTGTTCATAGTCACATATTTAAAGTTTCCCCAAAAGGCGGGGTTTGTATTATTTATACAGAAAGAATCTGGTAAAGCGATAGCGATTCCACCCATTCCTGTACTTCTAACCGATTCCAGCCGGATGCCCACACCAAGACCAGTATTATCTAGTCGCGAAAACTGAGACATTAATAGTGCAGGTAAGAAAACCAATAAAAACAGCTTCTTCATAAGCCTACTTCTCTCTCATAATAATTAACTCAACAGAAGGCCTTAATTGTGCAAATTCGCTCTTTGCGTTAAATATACTTAAAACTGAAACATCTGGAGTATAGGGTGAAACCCACATAACCAATCTCAGACTATCTTTTTTTTCTATCACATTCTGTGTTATCTGTTTAAGATCAACAACGATAACACTATCACTTTTCCCGACTGAGGTTAGCTTAGCATTACTAATACCAGACAATTCACCTGAGTCGAGCCACATCCCAGTATCTACATAAGCAGTGTAAAAAGAAAAATACCCCCCATAATTGACCGTTTTTGAGCTGTCAATATTTAACTTGAGCTCACATTTTGCAACAATATCACTATCTTTGATGCTGTCAGGAAGACCTATTAAGATATAGGTTCTATAACCAAGCCCCCTGCTCAAGCTTAGGATCCCCCTTCGTTTGAAATCTCTCTTGAATTTCAGAATGGAGATATCCTCGCTACAGTAGTGAACATGAGATAAAGTGTCCCCATCATTTATATATTCTACAAACAGTTTTGGTTTTGTATTCCCCGATTCAGAGGAGTACATGGTTATCATTGTTCCTTCAGAGGAGTCCAGAGGTAAAAGAGCCAGACCATTATTACTTCCATCTCTCCAATATGTATACAATGAGTCCTCCAGTTCTATATATATTGTATCCGAAGATCCTGCGAATACTGTATCAATCCTTTCATAGCCAAATTCTTCAAGAGAAAAATTATCATAACAAGTAGAATCTTCTCCCCAGCTTTCCTCCCCCTTTATGACAGAAAGTATAAATGGTAAAGAGTCCTGTGTTGTATCTGCCCAAAGCGAAGAAGTATATAACACAAGCTTTAAACTGAGGATGGAGTCAGCGTCCACATCATCCAGGAAGTCAGAAAAGCGCAAAAGCGCATAGCTATTAATATTCTCATCATCACCGATGAAAAGATAATAACTTCCCCCAAGGCTGGCATCCACTTCAATAGTGGTATCTTCAATAATACTTTCCGGCCCTAAATCGATTTTCATAAATTCAACAGGGGAATCTTCCAGAACATACTCTGGAACTTTCTCTTCGCAACCAATGAGTATAAATATAACCATAAATGATAGCCAAATCAGGATTTTATTCAATGGCTGCTGCAAATTCATCTGCCACTTTTTGCCATTCATCGGGGTCTTCCACATCCTTTACTGAAAGCTTGGTTACAGGTTTTCCTTTCGTTACCTTCTTATAAATCGTGTCACGGGAATATTGACTATATGAATTCGTTCCTTGAATATCTACGAAAATTATATTATCAGCGAGACTCATTGCGAGTAAAGAAATGTCTACCTTTCCATTAACAACAAACTTGTCGTCCATATCTTTTACACCTATCTGCTCAAAAAAGTCTATCGGATATAGAGCTTTTTCGCTTCGCGAATGAACAACATAAACAAGCTTTGCCTCACTTGCAAAATCATTTTTAACCAGCCCTTTCCTCAAGTAAAAAGGGAGCAGTGCCATCTGCCAGTCATTGCAAATAATTATCTCTGGCTTCCATCTCAGATATTCAAGAGTTACTAAAGAAGAAACTGCAAAATATCCAAACCGATTGTAATTTCTCGTATCCTCATTGTCTTCTACCTCCTCATAAAGCTGCTCGGGGTCTTTTGGGGAGTAGTAGTTTTCGTTTTCAAGAAAATATACCTGCACCTTAGTATTAGGAATAAAGGCAGATTTCACCGCTGCTTTTAACTTCATCCCTTTGAATTCAACTTCCATTTCTCGCAGCCGAATTACCTCTCGCAGGATATAACGTCTCTCGCTAATAAACTCGTATTTTGGCATCATTACTCTAAAATCTTCTTTTCTTTCAATAAACACGTTTGGGAACTCTTTGGAAAACGTAGCAAGCTCATAGGTTTCCGCAAAAGGAACTATTTCTGATGTTAAAAAATAATATCTTTTGGCCATGGCATCACTCTATATATTTTTTCACTTTTTTTACGTATCCAGTGATAGAATACTTAGCAATTAATGTGTTGAAAGCTTCCTCTATTTTATTTCTATTCCCAAACATCAAGCAGCAAGCACCAAGTTTATACTGGATATCATTATATTTGTTCTCATTAGAGAAGAAAAAGACTTTTTCAAATTTTCCAATGGTAACCTTATTCTCTTCAAGAGCATAATAACATTTCCCCCGAACTCCTTCCGACTAATGATAAAAGCGTCGATATCTTTTTTGATCCTTTCCACGAAGCTTTTTTGTGCTTAGCCGAAGTCGCGTTGTCCATCAATCCGACCTATTTCAGCTTATAGAACCTGACACAGATTTCATTGGCTATCCTGATCACATGATTTAGTCTGTCTATGACGTTCCTGGGTTTGCCCTCGAAATATTTTAATCTGCTGTCAACTCTTTCTTCCAGTCTCTTACTTCGGAAGTGAAGAGAATTCGGTACAGCAAGAAATATCGAAAAAAATATAACTGTTAGAATTGCAATCTTCTTCATTATAGCCAAAAAACCAACTAAAAATCCCTAAAAACTACTAACTTTAGGTGAAAAAACCAATTAAATACTGAGGGTAAACAGCTGAATGTCCCAATCGAAACTGAAATTCTCCCAAGAAAGGCAAAAATCTCCGCCCAGAACGAGAAAGTGTCTTCGGATTATATGGCTATGCTCGAGAAAAGAATAAGTTGAAAAATTGTCCGATAAATAAGAAATTACCAGTGGTTTTTGTAGTGAAGGAGGGTATTGACAATGAAAAGACTAAATGGTATCATAATTTTAGTGGCAGTGTTAGTAGCATTAATTTCAAATTGTGGTAAGCAAGCTGTTAAAGAGGAACCTGTCAAAGAACAAGCAATAGAAAAGAAAGTAGAAAAGCAACAACCGTCTGAACAGAAACCTGCGGTTGTTGAAACAACAAAAGTGGAAACTACTACAGCGGTAGAGGCTCCCGTACCAGAGGAAGAAAAAGTCAAGGAAACGAAAGGGAAACTCGAAGAG
>Ga0164318_10002625_pt1 | contig 16777 bp, 14 predicted proteins | sample GuaBasSedimGuay9_FD_113734 | JGI IMG/M metagenome (GOLD analysis project Ga0164318, IMG submission 113734) | Subseafloor sediment microbial communities from Guaymas Basin, Gulf of California, Mexico - Guay9, Core 4571-4, 0-3 cm | ecosystem: Environmental > Aquatic > Marine > Hydrothermal vents...
TAAGTTGGGAGTTATGAATTTATTGTACTTTTGGAACAAATAAACAAATTGTATTTATGAATCAACAAAAGCATAGAATTACTAATATTAATATCAAAGGTTTCAAATCAATTGATACTGAGGGACAGAATATTCCTTTGGGAGATATTAATGTGTTGATAGGAGCTAATGGTGTTGGTAAAAGTAATCTTATTTCTTTTTTTGAAATGTTAGAGGCAATTAGTAATAAGCAACTACAAAGTTATATTATAAAGAATGGTGGATCTCAAACACTTCTTCATTACGGTGCAAAAAACACCCGACAAATAAATTGTCAAATAGAGTTTTCTGATAATGATACTTATAGATTTGATTTATGTCAAAAGAATGGATCAAGTTTATTTTTTGAAACAGAAGAATATAAAAGATTAGATAATACAGATACTTACATTAGTAAAAATACAGAAGAGGCAGTAGTTAACGAAATGTTTAAGGCAAATAGAGACTTGAAAAATGGATTTATTGATAATTTTGAAACTTTTCAATTCAATGATACATCTACAAATTCCAAAATTCGCAATTCTGTATATATAAATGATGGGAGGAAATTACATGGTGATGGAGGTAATTTAGCGGCTTTTCTTTATGGTTTAAAGAATAATATTAATAACAAAAAATACTATGATAGAATAGTTAAATATATCAAAATGGCTATGCCTCAATTTGGTGATTTTGAGTTATTGCCATCATTGAATAATGAAAATTATATCATGCTTGATTGGTATGAAACTAATTCAGAATATCTTTTTGGCCCTCATCAAATTTCTGATGGCTCATTACGATTCATGGCCTTAGCAAGTCTTTTGTTACAACCTCCTAAAATCTTACCTTCACTAATCGTTTTAGATGAACCTGAACTTGGTTTACATCCCGCTGCAATTTCATTATTTGCTTCTATGGTGAATATTGCAAGTCAAAATTGTCAAATTATCATAGCAACTCAATCTACTACTTTAATTGATGAATTTGAGGCAAAAGATATTATCGTTGTAGAAAGAGAAAACAATAGAAGTATTTTCAAAAAACTTAATATCAGTGAAATGGAAGATTGGCTTCAAGAGTATTCTTTAAGTGAAATTTGGGAAAAGAATATTATTGGAGGACGACCATGAGTAAGTTTATTAGATTAAATATTACTGCCGAAGGACAAACTGAAGAAAAATTTGTTAAAACGTGCTTATCTACTTATTTAGGAAATAATAATATTAGTTCAGATGTAAGAAGTATTCTTACACGTAAAGATAAGTTTAAGCATTATCGAGGTGGGTTAATTAATTATAAAAAGGCAAAAAGGGATATTCAAACGTGGATGAAGCATGATAATACTAATAATGCATTCTTTACTACAATGTTTGATTATTATGCTCTACCAAATGATTTTCCACATTTTGAGGAATCAAAAAAAATTCAAGATCCTTACGAGAGAGTTGCGTTTTTAGAAAAGAAGCTTGAAGAAGATATTAATGATAGAAGATTTATAGCATATATTCAACTCCATGAATTTGAAGCTTTATTGTTTTCAAATCCAGAAATTTTGAATGAGTATTATTTTGAATATGAAAATGAAATAGAAAAATTAGTTCAAATATTAAAAGAATTTTCAAATCCAGAATTAATAAATGATAAACCAGCAACTGCGCCATCTAAAAGATTAAAAAACATAATACCACCATTTGACAAAGTTAATATTGGTGCAATAGCAAGTTGTAGAATAGGAATTGAAAACTTAAAACAATCGTGTAAACATTTTAATGATTGGATTATAAAACTAGAATCCATCACAAATAATAAATAGAAAATACAAAATAATATATTAAAAAGTATGTCAACAATAGCAATAGAAGAAATGGAGTTTTACTCCTATCATGGTCATTTTGAGGAAGAAGCTGTAATTGGTACTAAGTTTATTTTGGATTTATATTTAGAAACTGATACATCCAAAGCGGAACTATCAGATAATTTGGAAGAGACTGTTAATTACCTTGCTGTTTATCAAGTGGTAAAGGAACAGATGGTTAATTCTAGCTATTTGATTGAGCATGTTGCTCGGAGAATACTTGATGTTGTAATGAAGTCTTTCCCGACCATAGATTCTGCAGAGCTAAAATTCCGCAAGATGAATCCTCCACTTGGTGGTCAAATGGCGAGTGTAAGTATTACTCTACAAGCAGGGAGATAGAGTTTGCCAGCTTTTCAATTGGAGAATGTGAAATAATATTAGAAAAAACTCAATAAAAGAACTGTAACTGTAACCTTTTAGAGTAAATACTGGTAAACAATATTTTGAATAACTAATGAATATGATTGATCAACTACAAATCGGGATACTTAAGTGGGTTCATATACCTATTGCAAGTGAGAATAATATGAGTTATTTAACTGATAACTATGATTTTCACCATTTGGATATTGAAGATTGTCAATCGAAAGTACAACGACCAAAAATTGATATTTATGACGATTACAGATTTCTGATTCTTCACTTTCCTTATTTTGATAAAGCAGAACGGTTTGTAAAAACTAAAGAAGTTAAGATTTTTTGGGGTCCTGATTATATTATTACTTTAGGTACTCATTGGGTTATTCGTACTTTATTTGCCAAAACAAAAGAAGATGCCGATATAGATATTGATGAACTTCCTAATACTTCAGATGTGTTAATATATTCTATACTTGAGTCTTTAATTAAGGAGAGCTTCAAGATTCTTAAATTAACAGAGAATAATTTAGAGCATATTAGCGTTGAAATGTTCGACAGAAAAGCTGAAAAAACCATTGAACGTATTAGTGTTACTCGTAAAAACTTGATATTACTAAATACAGCTTTTAAGCCACAATTAAGACTCTTCCAAAAGTTTGAATCTGGTGTTATTAAAGGTTTTACTCCTGGTCTTGAAGATTATTGGGGTAATATTCTTGACTCTTATCAGAAGATGTGGGATTCAATAGAGGATTATCAGGAATTAATTCAAGGACTTGCTCTAACATTTGACTCGCTTCAGGCGAATAAAACCAATGAAATAATGAAAGTACTTACTATATTTTCGACAGTATTGCTTCCTTTAACGTTTATTACTGGTTTATTTGGTATGAATGTAAATTTACCAGAACAAGAAAACCCATTTGCATTTATTGGATTAGTTGTTGGAATGATTATTATAATCTTCTCATTGCTTTTTTACTTCAGAAAGAGAAAGTGGATATAGGGCTATTCAATAAATACTATTACGATTATAGAAACGTTAATAATATTCAAATAAATATATAATGAATATTTATACAAAAAAGCGTAGTTGGAAAGTTTTCCTTTTAGCATTTGCTTCTGTAATTGTTTCTGTTTCATTGTGGTATACTAATGGATTTATTCATAAACTTGCCCTTAATGAAAAAAAACAGGTTGAAATATGGGCTAAAGCAATAAGTAGAAAAGCAAGTTTGGTTAATAATACTAATGTGCTTTTCGAGAACCTAAGAGAAAAGGAAAAGAGATATGTCTTTCTTTGGAGCGAGGCTACTAAAAAGCTTATTTCAGCTGATAATAATGACAATATTGAATTCTATACTGGCATTATTTCCGGTAATAGAGATATACCCGTTATTGTTACCGATGAAGAAGGAAATGTTACCGTTGGTAGAAATTTGACCCCTAAATTTAAACGTTTAAAGAAATTACAAAACGAAGACCTAAAAGAATTTACAAAGTATCCTCCTATAAAAGTTCCATATTTTGAAGATCAATATAATTATATTTATTATCGAAATTCTAACACCTATTATCAGTTAAAGAACTCTTTAGAGAATTTTACACAGTCTTTTATAAATGAAATATTAAATAATAACCTTTCTACACCCGTTATTATTACTGATAGCTCAAAGGTGAATGTTATTGCATTTAGTGGCTCAATAGATTCTACTTTGGTAGAAGATTCAAGTATGTTGGCTTTAACATTACGAGAAATGGAAAACAAGAATCATCCTATACTTATTCCTTTAGCCAATAGTGGTGATAATTATGTGTTTTACAATGAGTCACCTCTTCTTACTAGGGTTAGATATTTTCCTATAGTTCTCTTATTTACAATAGGTTTGTTTCTAATTATCTCATATATATTATTTTCTACTTCTAGAAAGTCTGAACAGAGTAAAGTTTGGGCAGGAATGGCTAAAGAAACTGCTCATCAATTGGGTACTCCAATTTCTTCTTTAATGGGTTGGGTTGAAGTAATGAAACTCAATTATCCTAACGAAGAGGGTTTATTTGAAATGGATAAAGATATTGAGCGATTGAAAGTTGTTTCGGAAAGATTTTCTAAAATAGGTTCTATACCAGAATTACATACTACTAATATTATTCCTATTATTGAAGGAGTCGTAAATTATATGAAATTACGTATTCCCAATAAAATAGATTTATTTATTATTAGTGATACTCATGATAAATTAGAATTGAAACTTAATGAACCATTAATAATTTGGGTTTTTGAGAATCTAATTAGAAATGCTGTAGATGCTATAGGAGTAGAAACGGGAAAAATTGAAATAAAAATAGAGAATAATGATAAAACGATAGATATAGAAATTACTGATTCAGGAAAAGGGATTCCAAAAGGTCAGCATAAAACAATCTTTAATCCGGGTTATTCAACTAAAACGAGAGGTTGGGGCTTGGGTTTATCGTTATCCAAACGAATAATTGAAGAGTATCATAGGGGTCGTATCTATGTAAAAAGCTCCATTCCAGGAGTTGGTAGTACTTTTAGAATACTTTTAAAAAAAGCACAAAATCAATAATTAATACTTTGTAATAATTTTGTATCTAGTTCGTCTATTCATAGGTAGGTAAAGGTGCAGTACTATGATTATTAGATAATAATGTGAATAATAAACATAATCTAATCTTCTATTTTACAAATAGTTATGAAATTTTATCTAGCTGTTGAATAATCTATAGTAATTAGAATAACATAGAAGGTTACTACTAAAAATCTATATTATATATTAATAAGATTTAATAGGTAATCACCATAACCACTATTAATAAGAGGTTCTGCAATTAATTTTAATTGTGCCTCGTCAATAAAACCCATATTATAAGCAACTTCCTCTATACAACCAACCTTCAATCCTTGACGTTGCTCCAAAACCTCAACAAACTGACCAGCTTGTAAAAGTGAAGAGAATGTGCCAGTATCAAGCCAAGCAGTTCCTCTACTTAAGATACCAACCTTAAGGTTGTTTTGTTCAAGATATATTCTATTTACATCTGTAATTTCATATTCTCCTCTACTACTTGGCTTAAGATTTTTAGCAATCTCAATTACTGAGTTATCATAAAAGTACAAACCAGGAACTGCAAAATTAGATTTTGGAAATTCTGGCTTTTCCTCTATGGATACAGCAACATTATCATCATCAAACTCAACAACTCCATAACGATGTGGGTCGTTTACATGATAAGCAAATACAACTCCTCCGTCTGGATCATTATTATCTTGCAATAACTTCGACATATCAGAACCATAGAAGATATTATCACCAAGAACTAGTGCTACTTTATCATCACCAATAAACTCTTCTCCAAGTACAAAAGCTTGTGCCAATCCATTAGGAATAACCTGCTCTTTATAAGTAAACTTACAACCTATTTGGCTTCCATCACCAAGAAGTTTCTTAAAGCCCGGTAGATCATAAGGTGTAGAAATAATTAGAATTTCATTTATTCCAGCCAACATTAATGTAGACAATGGATAATAAATCATAGGTTTATCGTATATTGGCATTAATTGCTTAGAGACAGCTAAAGTTAATGGTCTTAATCTGGTTCCTGACCCTCCTGCTAATATTATTCCTTTCATGTGAGTTGAATGTTAAATTGTTATTATGTTTATTTGGTGATTTGTTTATCTGAATTGTTATAATATTAAATCATGTGAATAAAATCAAGTTCTGCCTTTGATAAATGTTTCCATTTTCCTCTTGGTAAATCTTTCTTTGTTAAGCCAGCAAATACAACTCTATCAAGTTTCATAACATCATAACCAAGATGTTCGAACAAGCGTCTAACTATTCTATTTCTACCTGAGTGAATCTGAATACCAACCTCTTTTTTTGATGGTTCTGTTTCCACATAGCTAATTTTATCAACTATAATTTCTCCATCTTCAAGCTCAACACCATCAGTTACTTTCTTCATATCGCTTTTAGTAAATGGCTTATTCAAAAAAACATGATAAACCTTTCTAACCCGATGTTTAGGATGAGTAAGTTTCTTGGCCAAGTCACCATCATTTGTAAGAAGTAAAAGGCCGGTTGTGTTTTTATCGAGTCTTCCAACAGGATAAATACGCTCACTTGTAGCCTTACTAACTAAGTCCATAACCGTCTTACGTTCCTGAGGATCGTCAGTAGTAGTTACAAAGTTTTTAGGTTTGTTAAGTAGTACATACATTAGTTTTTCGGCAGTTAGAAGCTGTCCATCCATATGAACTTTATCTCCTCTTTTTACTTTGTAACCTAATTCAGTAACAATATTACCATTAATAGTAATCACACCTGTACCAATTAATTTATCTGCTTCTCTGCGCGAACATACTCCGGCATGAGCAATAAATTTGTTTAAGCGCATGCTACCATCTTTACTAATAGCAATAGTGGTTGGAACATCTTCTTTCTCCTTAATATGTTTAGGAATAGGTTTGTTCTTAATTACCGCTTTAGGGTTTGGTTTCTTATAAAACTTTGAAAAACCGCCTGGTTTCTTTTTATCTCTTTTGTCGTTGCCTTGTGGTTTACTCTTTCCAATTCTTTGAGCCATAGTGTTAAATTTTTAGAGCGCAAAAGTAAGCTAATTACTTTTAGCAAAAATGAATTATTATTAAGCTCTATTTTTTCTTGAATTCTTGAATTTGATTATCAAAAAACAATAAATATTTTCCTTTAGTTAGTTCACTAATTTTTATATATCTATCGAATCCACTTTGATTTAAATTACCGTGCAAATCATATATTTCATAATCTGTTTTTGATGATAATATAATTTCATCAGTAAATTTCTTATTTTGAATATTAACTTTACTTGTTTTAGAATCACTAAAAATAGATTCTCTTGAAACAATTTCTTCACCCTTAATATTGTGCGATTTTACTCTGTAAATATTCTTACCAGAATGAGGCTGAATTTTTACTCTATAAAGATTATTAGCCACTGTATCAATAGGATCAATGGTTGCAACGGTTTTCCATGCATTCCATTTATACTGCTCTACTACAATTGGATAATCACCAGGAACTCCTCTAACCAGCCATTTTAATTCTTTATCTTTAGAATATTTTGGTTTAGATATCCTAAATTTCACAGGAGGCATTAATGCTTGTGGGTTTACTATTACTGGAGCGTAATTACCTGCATAATAGATTACTTGAATACTGACCTTATCGCCTTCTTTCATTTCGTAGGTGCTAAGGTCTAACTCAATACCATTTGCCTCAAGCTCATGTGTAATTGTATCATTATTAATAATAATACTTTGTACACTAAAACTATCAGCTACAGAGGGATTGTAAACATATACATTAGTATGATAGAACATTCCACTAATACTAATGGTATCAGTTTGTGCTTTAAGCATCTGTGCAGTAAATAAGAGGATTAAAATCCACCAATATTTTAGCATTATCTAATCTTTTACAACCTTTTTAACAAAGGTTTGTTGACTAGTGCTAATACGTAATAAATAGATTCCGGTTACATTATTGGTTAAATTGATAGTATAATCATTGACATTCAGCCCATTAAAAGACTTTATCTTTCTCCCAGAGACATCAAATAAGTCAATATTATTAATAATATCTTTAGACTTAATAAGTATGGTGTTTTTTGTTGGGTTTGGTGCAATAAAAAGCTCATTATCAGTATTGTGATTGCTAATTCCTATATTTGAAGAAATATTACTTCTAGAAATCAAATGAATTTCTGGGTCAAATTCAACAGTATCTATCCAAGAATTAACAGCAACACTATACTGTTGTCCTGAAAAAGTATTATCGAATACAATAGTAGAATCAAAGTTGTTACCTTTAATACGAATAGGAACAGGCATTTCAAAGAAATTTACAGAAAAATGAGAGCTACTCTGATTTAGTGTTACGGTAATACTATCTAAATTAGATTGATATACACTAATGTTATATATTGGGTATCCTTGACCATAATACCAATCATCAAAGAATTCAGTAAGGTTAAGTCCACTTGCAGTTTCAAGGTGTGCTTTTAAATCAGAAGTATGTGCATATCCATAACTTAAAGCGGGGTCGTTTAAGTAGTTTCTTATTCCAGCAAAGAATGCAGAATCACCACAAACCCAGCGCAACATATGAAGTACATAAGCTCCTTTATTATACGAAAGTCTACTGTTAAATATTCTATTTACACTTGTTGTATCATCACAATAAACAGAACCATCAGGGTAATTAATAACGTTATTCATAGTTTGATGCCTCCACGATTCCCACCAAGGAGTACCAGGCATATGTTCGTATGTTAGCCCAGTTAAATAAGTGGCAAAACCTTCATTTAACCATATGTCGTGCCATGAGCCACAAGTAACCATATCGCCAAACCATTGGTGAGCAAGTTCATGAGCCATCAACGCGTGGCTAAAACCGCCCATAAAACTCATTGTTTGATGTTCCATTCCTCCACCCCAGCCAAACTGAGCGTGACCATATTTCTCGTCAATAAATGGATAATCTATAAACAGATTGCTATACAATTGTATGCTACTAACTACATTAGGCGTTTGTGTTACAACGGTTGCAGAATCTTCTGGATATATATAATTCAAAACCTCCACTACTCCTGAATTTATTGTTGCAAAGTCAGAATATACGGCATAATTTGTTACCGCTATAGCCACCAAATATGTTGCTATTGCATGACGATGTTTCCAATGGTATAATTTATGATTATCAACTACAGTTTCCTCAACTAATAAGCCATTAGATGCAGCTCTTTGTCCCATAGGAGTTTTTACGTAAACGTCTATTGAATCGATCTTATCACTTAAGTCATTCTTATTTGGCCACCATTCTTTTGCTCCATATGGCTCTGATAGAGTCCAAATGATAGGTGCGCCATTATGGTAGTCTTGAAGAAAAGAACCAAAGCCTAAACCAGCACCAGGTACTCCTTGATAGAAAATTTCAACAGAATCTAAAGTATTATTTGAAATAGCCGATGGTAGATATAAGTTTAATAAGGCGGCTGCACTATCGGCAAAAGAAATGTTTTGTCCATGATATAGTACGCTATCTACTTGCATTGCTGCATCTAGCTCAAAAGTAATAATATGAGTATTGTTTTCAGTAACTTTAAACAATGTATATACAGAGCCACTAATATATGTTACTGCAGGGTCAATATTCCAGTGCATTCTATGATATTTTATATCAATATTACCCCCAGCATAAGATGTTGTCATACCTGCAAACATTTGTTGCTTATTATGAGAACACAAATTCACAGCTGTTTGATTTATTATGTCTAGTTCTATTTCGGTTTTAGGTTTTTGTGCACTTAACGACAAGCTTATTATTAAAGAAATAATAAGTACAGATACTTTAAAGAAATTCATATTATTTATTTTTAAAGGTTTTACTCTACAATTAGTTTAAATACTTTATCAATATTACTATCATTATGAATAATTAGAAAGTATATGCCAGCAGAATGTTTAGAAATATTAAATACTTCATTATTTCCAATTCTAGCATTAACATCTCTTTTTTCAATAAGTTCTCCAATAGAATTGTATAATTTAATATTCCATAATTCACCATTTACATTTTCAAATTCGATATTAAAAATGCCATTTATAACAGGGTTAGGATAAATATTAATATTCTTTTCATTAGAGTTGTTTTCTATTCCTACTGTATTATGAATGAATAGAGTGCGATATGTAATACAATTATTAGAATCGGATAAAGAAATTTTATACATACCAGCACATAAATCAGTAGCGGTAGCAGTTGTTTGATTATTTGGGTCATTCCAACTGTAAGAATAAGGTAATGTTCCTCCTATAGGATTACAAGTTGCTGTTCCGTTACAATCATTAGTATTATCATCAGTATATACAGTTGTCATATCTAATGCTGGTGGTTCGTTAATAGTATATGATTCAGTAACTTCGCATCCAAAAGAATCTGTTATAATAACACTGTAATTACCTGCAGATAAATTATTTAATAGAGTGTCGTTTGCGGTATTACTCCATAAAATATTATAAGGAGGTATACCACCATTCAAACTAATATCAATTGACCCACTGGATTGGAAATAACATTGTGCATCAGTTACAGTTGAATTAATTTGTATTGGAGATGATGGACCTTCAACGTATAAAGTATCATTAATTACATTATTATTAGCATCTGTAATAACTACAGTATAAACTCCTTTTACAAGGTTAGTTAATGAGGAAGTAGTGTCACCAGTTGACCAATTTATTTGATATGGAGGGTGACCGCATGCTGGAAAAATTTCTAATGAGCCAAGGCTATCTCCGAAGCATTTATTTCCCATAGAGCTAGAAAACAGACTTAGATTATCTCCTCCACCAAGATGTATTTTCTTTATAAATGGGCGTTTATTTCGTGCTGTAATAGTTAGAGTAAAGTATCCTCCTTGAAGATTATTCAAGAATAAAGTGCCATTTCCTCCTACTAAAGTTGTTTTGCTCAATAAGATTCCATTTCCTATTAAAGAAACAACAGCATTGGAGTCAGAGCAATTATTTATTACAAATGAAGTATCGTTACAATGTATAGTATCATTAACAAAAGCAGTAATAGTATCGGGTTGTTCTGTCCATATTTTCATTGCAGGATCACCAAAATAATGAAATAATTCATAAGAATATTGATTACTAGAATTACTTCCTCCCCAAGTTTGAACCATACGTACTAAGCCATGGTTAACAACATCACCCATTGTTACTATATCTGTATGAGCTGTAGTATTTGGACTATAAACACCCCCACTACCAAATAATGGTAATAAACCAGGATTTGACCAAATAGCATCAATCATACCTATTGAAAATCCATCATTATTACCGCTATAGCTATAATACGAAGCGGCAACAACACCAACGGCACCAGCATTCTGTTTCCTCATAAAAGACTCTGCAAAGCATTGATTAAGAGTAAACTCTCCAGTGTGACAATTTATACTAAATACAACAGGCAACTTATTTCCATTATTAAGAGTACTTGACGTTATACTACTATTTACATAATAAGGATGTGCCCAACCACTACCTCCAGAATAACCATGATCGCGATGAAAAACTAAGAATTTACCTGCATTTATAGCAGTAGTAATATCAGCAGCTCCACTACTCCATGAAAAGCCATTTATTTTTAATATTTCTGTTGGTAAAGCTTGTCCATTTGAATAGTAACCATTATTATAATTTGCTGGATAAACAGAGTTGTCGCAATAATATAATCTTTGAGAATTATAACCTTGAGTCATAATATAATCTCTTATATTTTCACTGGTGTGTAAAAATCTCCTGTCTGCATAACCATCATTATCATCATCTTGGTATTGTGCACAGTTCAAGGCATTAGTATAAAAGCTAGTATCGTTGATGGGGTTTCTTTCATAATTAATAATTTTTTGAACTTGCATCATTGCATCGGTAGCACTATTTGCAGATATTCTTCCTTTTGCCATATCTGGTACATAATCGCTATTTCCATCCATGCAAACGTAATATAGGTCAGTACCAAATAATTCATTATTAGAATTGTATATCATTTTAGCAGGAACATCTTGATGGTCTCCAATAATAAGCAGGTAATCTGGTTTTGGAGTCCAATTAATATATCTATTATGTACAGCGGCTTTTACATTAGCCGAAGTCCAGCTATTTGAAGAAACAACTTCTACTGAATAGCCCATCTGGCGTTTCCAATTGGCAATTGAATCAGCGGCTGCAAGATAATTGCTGTGAGTAATAATTATATAATTCTTACTTGGTCCACTTATTGGCACTACACTAGCTGTACTTGAATAATATTTATTTGCTTCTTTTTGCCACGAACTAGAGTTTAATGGATAATTTAATAATTGCTTAATATAATTTTCTGTGTGATTTGCATAATTAGTAAAACTATTTGCTCCAGAGAATGTTATTTTATAGTTAATATTTTTGTGTAAATACAGATTTCCTTTTACTGGATTATACTGAACAGGACAAGTTTGAACTTGTAAAAACTTAATTCCTCTAAAAATCATAGTGCCTATGATTTTTACACTTTGGCTAGGATATAATTGGTCAGTGTTGTAGAAGTTTTTATTTATTTCAAATTCTGGTTCTGGAGCCCCCTCTGTATCTCTTGCTGGTTTTAATGCAGGAAAAATTTTATTGGTAGTTACCACATCAGGCATTTGGTCATAAATCTTTAATTTATATGTTGCGCCTTCAGGTATTGCTATTAAGTCGATATGTGCGGGCATTGCTGGAAGACCAACTTCTTGTAAATGGCTAAAACCTTCAACAAAAAGACGATTGTAATCTATTTTATTGTTCGTTATTTCAATTATTCTAACATTATTAAAACTATAGGAAACATCTACTCCATTTAAGCCATTATCAATTATATTACGTAGTGGTGAAGATTCTTGTTGTTGATTATTAAGTATCGATTTTGGAGTTTGAGCAGAAATACTAATACTAATAAATAGTATAAATATAATTTGTAATGATAACTTCATAAGTATGTGTTTAATATATATAGTCTTAACCATAATCGTTCCCAAAGATTATGAGTTGACAAATGTAATTATATAATTAATTTAGATTATGATATATTGACAATAATAAAAAAGATAAGTTGCTTTGATAAAAAACTAATTAATAGATGTTTTTTACCTAACAGTCCATTTAATATCAATAATTTGTCCTGCTCTCAAAATCTTAAGTAGGTATGTTTGTCCTTTTTTTAATGAGTTAAGATACTTAACAGCATCTTCTACATTATCAGGATTATCAAATTTTTTGTTATCAATACCAAGCACGATATCTCCACCGATTGTAATATTTTGGTCTTCAAGAGAAATATTAGCAAATCCTCCTTTAAGCCCCATGAAATAAGCAGGAGAGTTTTTTGCTACATTTTCAATTAATACCGCTCCATCTTGTGGAACATTAAAAGCCATGGCTAAAGGTCCATACAAATAAAACACATCTACACCTATCCAATTATTAGATTGGTTGATTAATAGATCCTTAATAATATTAATTGTTGCAACAAAACCAATACCTTCAAATCCTCCAGAGCGTGAAAGAATAGAACTAACAATGCCTATTACTTCTCCATTCATATTAAACATTGGTCCGCCAGAATTTCCTGTATTTATTGCGGCATCTGTTTGAAAAAACTCCATCTTTTTAAAGTTTGAAGAATGTCCCTGTTGAGTTTCTTTTCTACTAATATAACCAACAGAAAGGGAGTGTTCTAAGCCCATAGGGCTACCAATAATCATAACCTCGTCTCCAATTCTACTTTTATCACTATCACCCATTTTTGCAGGTTTTGGGTCTTTAATTAATCCCATAGTCTTAATAACAGCAATATCTGCAATTCTTGAAAGACCTTCAATTTTAGCCTTCATCACCTGACCATTTTTAAAATACACCTCAATCTCATCAGCATTATTTACCACATGAGCTGCCGTTAATATTTTACCATCCTTACTAACAAGAACACCTGATCCAAGGGCTCCATAAGAAACCTTATCGTTGGCATTTCCTTGACCTTTAGTCTTGCTTTCAATTGTTCTAATAACAACTACTGATGAGTCTAAACTAGAAAACAAATCACTAATATTTTGAGCATTAGTGTTAAAACTTAAAAAAACAATTACTATTACTGCTATGTATTTTTTTATCATAATGTGAATTTTATTAAAAATATTATTAAGGGACAAATATATTATTAATTGCTTAAAGTAAAAATCTTAGTTAGAAAAGTATTGAGCTTTTTATTTTACTTTTGCTTTTTTAAAATTTAAGAAATATTGATTAGTACAAGAAAACAAATAGAAAGCTGTATTATAGTTGGAGTAGCCACTCAGCAGCAAAGGATTGAAAAGCTTCAAGAGTATCTTGATGAGCTTGACTTTTTAGTGAAAACAGCTGGTGCTGTTGTAAAAAAGAGATTTACTCAGAAATTGCAAATGCCTGATAGCAGAACTTATGTGGGTTCAGGAAAACTGGAAGAAATAGTTGAGTATGTTCGTGCTGCTGATATTAGTATGGTGGTTTTTGATGACGAACTAAGCCCTTCTCAATTACGAAACCTTGATAAAGTTATTAATTGCAAGATTTTAGATAGAACAAATTTAATACTTGATATTTTTGCTAAAAGAGCACAAACTGCTCACTCTAAAACTCAAGTTGAATTAGCTCAATATCAATACTTACTGCCTCGTTTAACTGGTATGTGGACTCACTTAGAACGTCAAAAAGGTGGTATTGGAATGCGCGGCCCTGGTGAAACAGAAATTGAAACGGATAGAAGAATTGTTCGTGATAGAATCTCATTATTGAAGAAAAGACTAGTGGCTATTGATAAACAAAAAGCAACTCAAAGAAAAAATAGAGGAAAACTGTTACGAATAGCATTGGTAGGATATACTAACGTAGGTAAGTCAACTATCATGAATATGTTGAGCAAATCAGAAGTTTTTGCTGAAAATAAATTATTTGCCACACTTGATACTACTGTTAGAAAAACTGTAGTTCACAATCTCCCATTTCTATTAGCTGACACTGTAGGTTTCATACGAAAATTACCTCATGGCTTAGTCGAATCGTTCAAATCTACTTTAGATGAAGTAAGGGAAGCAGATGTATTACTGCATGTTGTGGATATTTCGCATGATGAATTCGAAGATCAAATTAATGTAGTTAATCAAACACTTGCTGACATAGGAAGTGCCAATAAACATACAATAATGGTTTTTAATAAGATAGATGCATATTCTTTTGTAGAGAAAGAAGAGGATGATTTAATGCCATCTACTAAGGAAAACATAAGCCTTGACGAACTTATGAAAACATGGATGGCAAAGGAGAACCACCCTTGCATATTTATTTCCGCTAAGAAAAAGTCTAATTTACAAGAATTTAGGCAGTTGATTTATGATGAAGTAAAGCAGGTTCATGCAGAGAGATTTCCTTATAATGATTTTCTGTACTAGGATACATTATTTACGGAAAGATTATTAATATATTGGATAGAACAATGTGGGCTAATACTCCTTTTTCATCAAGATTAATACTTTATTTAGCCCTATTTTTAAAGCCTCGAAATTTTTAATTATTTCGTCATAGTTAGTATTGTTTCTGCCATTTTTTTCAATGTATAATGCGTATGGTACTAAATTGTTCATTTTCCATAATTTGAGCGAACTTTTTAGTTTATGAGAAACATCTCCCGCCATTTCCCATTTCTTTTCATCAATACAGAACTCAATTTCTGCTAACATTTGTGGGGCTAAATCAAAAAGCATATGTGCCAATTCATTGACTTCATTTTGATTTCCGTCCATCATTTCTAACAATAGTGAAGGATTGTATTGTGCGTTTGACATTCAATTGGGTGTGTTTAATGAATGACAAAGTTAAGACTAATATTTTAAAAGAAGATAATTATCATAAAAGAAGATAATTATCATAAAAAAATATTATAGATTACAACTAATATATGTTAATTATCATATATAACTGTCGTATCTTTGTTATCAATATAACAATACGATATTATAAACCATATCAAATTAGTTAATAAGCGTAAATTAGAATATTATGATAATTAAATGCCCAAAAACCGAAAATTGTCCTCTTTTTAATAAAAAGTTATTAAAAAGAGAATCGTCTTATAATGCATACAAGAATCTTTATTGCTGTACAAAAGAAAGGTTTAAAGAATGTAAGAGGTATATTGTATCTAATGAGTTAGGACATTGTGCAGATTTTGTAATGCCTAATAGTTCCTATAGTATGGAAGAAATTATGACGAAAATGAAAAATTAAGCAGATCAATAAAATTATTAATTATTAGGAAATAAATTCTTTTTCTCCATAGATAGTAAAACTGCTAAGTACGATATTAATAGTAATGTATTAATACTAAGCTTAATAGTTAATGATTCAAACTCCATAAGTGTACTAGCATAGTAAATACTTACTGATAATATAAGATAGAACATTATTCTAGGTAAATTATATGGAATTGGGTAGTATTTTTTACCCCAGACATATGATATTAACATCATGCTACCATAGCAAATAAATGTGGCCCAAGCAGAGCCTGTAAATCCAATTCGAGGAATCCAATAAAAGTTTAAACTAATTGTTATTAATGCCCCAATTATTGAAATATATGCCCCAAATCTTGTTTTGTCTGTAAGTTTGTACCATACTGATAAATTATAATATATTCCAAGGAAAAGATTAGCCATAAGTAATATAGGAATTACGTGTGCACCAGAGCGAAATTTTATATCAATAAAATGGATAATAATATCCATATAAAGCATTGTACTTAAGAATATAACAGCAGTTACCATTACAAAGTATTTCATCATATTTGCATACATTTCTTTGGCGTCTTTATGCTTTTCGTGGGCAAAGAAAAAAGGCTCTGCGGCATATCTGTA
>Ga0164318_10002626_pt1 | contig 16777 bp, 12 predicted proteins | sample GuaBasSedimGuay9_FD_113734 | JGI IMG/M metagenome (GOLD analysis project Ga0164318, IMG submission 113734) | Subseafloor sediment microbial communities from Guaymas Basin, Gulf of California, Mexico - Guay9, Core 4571-4, 0-3 cm | ecosystem: Environmental > Aquatic > Marine > Hydrothermal vents...
CAGTAATTATGATATTAATATCGTGGCTTCGATCGGCCCCGATGGGGTCCTGCTGGTTGACAGCGGAACCGAAGAAATCGGCCGAAAATTGCCGGTGGCATTGAAAAAACTGACCGATACCGAGGTAAAATATGTCATTAACACGCATGTTCATAACGACCACACCGGCGGTAATAAGTATTTTAAAGAATCGGCCACTATCATTGCCCATAAAACCGTCCGCGAGAGGATGTCGGGGAAATATTATTCGCTGGCCGCCATGCCGCAGGAGGGCATCCCGGACAATACTTTCGATGACAGCCTGACACTTAATTTTAACGGTGAAGATATTAAAATGATTCATCTCCCTCCCGGCCACACCGACGGTGACATCCTGGTGTATTTTACCGGATCGAATGTATTGTGTATGGGAGATCTCCTGTTTGGCGATAATTTCCCGTATTTCGATATCCAGCGGGGAGGTGATATAAGGCAGTATGCCGAAAATGTAAAATATGTCATCGACAACTACCCGGAGGATGTAATGCTTGTCGGCGGGCACCGTCGTCATTACACGATCGAAGATTTGAAAAAATACCATGATGTGCTGACGGAGACGACGGACATTATTTTCAAACAGGCGGCACTGGGGAAAAGCGCCGAAGAGATGCAGGAATCAAAAATACTCTCGAACTGGGAAGATTGGGGCCAATGGCATTTTGTCAGCACCAATGACTGGATACGATGGGTGTGCGGCGACTATCGCATGAGACAGGCCGATCCGGTCGAGTCGATATGCAAACCCCTGACCGAAGTAATCGCTAACAAGGGCATTAAAGAGGCTGTCAGGCATTATCACGACCTGAAAAAACAGCATCCCGATGATTATGTCTTCGCCGAGCAGGAACTCAATACGCTCGGCTATCAGTTGATGTATCGAGATATGCTCGACGAGGCAATCGAGATTTTTAAACTCAATATCGAGGCTTTTCCCGAATCCGGTAATGTTTATGACAGCATGGGTGAGATATATTTGAAAACGGGCAACAAGGATCTGGCTCTAAAAAATTACCGGAAATCACTGGAACTCGATCCCGGCAACGACAATGCCCGGCAGATGATTGAAAAAATCAATTCAGAATAAAGCGGTTGAAAATCGCGCCGCAGAAACTCAGCGACATTTTCTTGACCGTGCTCGCCGGCAGTGTTATTTTATACCGATTTCATAATAGGTGTAAATAACACACGGGAGCTAATTCCGGATGAAACAGACTGTAACCCGGATCGTCGTTTATTCGGCCCTGGTTGTAATTATTGCAGTGATCGGCATTATCTGGCGCGGCCGGGAAATCAAAAATATTAGGATGACCAATTATGGTTTTAACGCCCGCCTGGTCATGGACTATACCTCAACGAACCCCGCCAAAGCGGTCGGCGATCTTAAGCAATCCGTAAAAACCGAACATATGCATGTCCTTGAAGAAAGCGAATCCGGGGATTATTTCTGGGAAATGATCGGACAAACAAACCGGTTCTGGCTTTTCTCAAGTTCTGTCCATAAAACCACAATTGTCGCCGATCCGACATCACAGCAGGATGACGCCGGGAATATCATCTGGAGAGTGCAGGTTTTTGATCGTCGTATCCGATCCCTGTCGATGCTTTATTTTTCGATAGTCGTCGTTTGCCTTATGTCGATCATGGCTTTCAGGGTCAGGCGGAATCGGCTGCCGCATATCTTCGAAAACTCAACCGGCCATGAAAATCAGGCGGTAAGTAATGATGAAATCTGATACATTTTCCATAAAGGCTCTTATTTTCGATACATCCGGAAAAACTCAGGTCTCCGGTAGTACTATTTTTCACCGCCTTTGTTATACGGCTTATATATCTTATCGTCGTGCTCGCCAACAACGATCGGACCGCTCTTTCCGAAATGTTCGCCGATACCGCCATATACCTCAGGGCGGCTGATTATCTTTTCGGTATTAATACCAACGGCCAGTATGAATTGTACATGGTCGGGGCCGGCTACCCGTTTTTCCTCGGGGCTTGTAAGGCGACGTTCGGGAATTCCTTCTGGCCGGTTTTGTTTTTTCAGGTTGTCCTCAGCAGTCTGTCTTGCGTGATGATCTGCAAAATCGCCGATTTACTGCTGAATAACCGCCTGATCGCTTTTGTCGCCGGCATGATTTCCGTTTTGTCCATCACCTCAATATCGCTGTCCGCATCCCTTCTTACCGAAACATTGTTTTTCTTCTTATTGACCTTGTCGCTGTATCTCTTTTTAAAAGGATTGAGCTCGCGGCGGTGGCGGTATTTTGTAACCGCCGGTATCTGCGGCGGACTGATGGTCGTGGTGAGATCGGCGGCCATGTTTATCCCGCTTATATTTATCGCTCTCGTCTTTCTCATCCCGTCACCGGGAAATGCCGGTAATATAAAACTGATATTTAAAAGATCTCTCGCGGCCGTCCTGATAATGATCCTGATGCCATCAATGTGGGCGGTGAAAAACAAGATCTCCCACGATATCCTGACTTTATCAGGGACCGGTATCGGTGCAGCCAAAGTCTATCTGACAGCACAGGTGCTTTATTCGGTCAGTAATCGGCCCTCATGGGAATTTACCGCCTACAGGGATTCGCTGAGTCGGAGCTCGATGACAGATTTCAGGGCGGGTGAATTTAAAAAGGCGCAATCCGAGGCGTACGATCTGGTGGTCTCCACATTTAAGAAACATCCCCTGGAATATTTTAAGAAGTACTTCTCGAATGTATGGGAGAATGTCACCGCCATATCGAGCCTGCAGAACAACCAGTTGCCTGCTCTTGAAAATTACTCCGGGTGGTTTTATCCGCTGAGATGGGGTTACCAAAGCCCGGTGATGCTTATATTATCGCTTATCGGCCTGGCGATTATTTTTCGGAAAAATATTAAAACAGCCATTGCTCTCGGCCTGTTCCTGATGTATTTCGGATTATTGTCGGGAGTGACTTTCTGGCAGGGATCTCGCATATTTTATCCCGCCCAGGTGGTGCAGACAATCCTGGCCGCGACAACATTAGTTTTTCTATATGACCTTATAATACTGCATGGTGTCAGAAGATTTTTTGCCCGAAAATGATCAGTTAGACCAGACAGTGTACCCCTGGCGCCGGAATCGGCGGGTCAACTTCTTCTCGAGCTTTATCGCTTCCCCGCGGGATTTAATAGGATTGTAGTCTTCATACATCTCCGGAAGAAGACACAGTCCCCATTTTCTGACTTTTCGGGAGTACAGTGGAAAACCCTTCTTTGAGCGCCGCCCGGCGGTATGTTCCTCAAAACGGGCTTCGGGTGTTTTTGAACTATAACCGACATAGAGGCATTCTTTATCGGCATTCATATCAGGATTGGCCTCTTTGGCCGCCCGTGTCAGGGCGAAACCCTCATCCAGCTTGATGACATAAACATGGTACTGTCGTCTCGCCATAGTGATATAATCGGCAGTCTTCCGTGGAATTATAGAAACTCAAAATGAGGTGAAATAAGAAAAAAACAAAAAAAAGAGGCCGGGGCTAAATGGTGGGTTATACACTGTCGGCTCGCCCCGGCCGTTAAGATGTACCAAATACTACGGCTGTTTTCAATTTTAGTCAAGCGTTTTATTTAGATTTTTTTGTCCTATCTAAGGTATGTTTTACCGTCTTTTGAATCTACCTGTACAACAATCACTTACGCCTACCAGTAGACGGGCGCCGGACCGCCTTTATACAGATATCCGATAATATAAGTTTCATCCAGAATATTTATACTCGAGTTGCCATCAACATCACCACAGACCATAGTCGATATGGTGCCCTCCGATGTCATCGGTTCATAAGCATCTGAATCCGGGCTGTCAAACTGCGGCAATCTTCTAGAGTAACCGTCAAGAGCAATCGACGCCGACTGGCCGGCAACGGCTGTCGGGGAAATTGTGAAATGCAATTTCATGATCGTGCCGCCCCCTGGTGTCATCATCGGAGTCGCCGGATCGGTATTCCATATTTTGACAACCTCCCGTTTGTTGTCGTTGTCGAGACTGACCATATGCAGAGTATCAAGATAAACTGGACAATTCTTCCATACTTTTTTAAAAAATTGTAAGAGCTTTAAAATGCCCGCTCTTTAAAATCTGTCTGGAATTATAATTCAGGAAGGTGGATTGCAGGCACTCGCGTGAACTTACGATTCAGCCAGCCCGGATCTGCGCGCCGGTTAAAGAACGTTAATATTCCGGTATAAATGTCAAATTGATAAGCACTCCACAAAATTGCTAACCATTTCATGTTGATTACTCATTTCCCCCCATTAATGAAAGCCCAGATTTTATTAATTGGCAAATTATGTTAATGACTCAAAAACCGGACAAGAAAGTGGATGCCCGCAGGCAAACATCAGCTCCTTCACAGGCTGCGGTAAAACAGGCAGACAAGGATAAAAAAGACGCTGCTGCGCCCGCGCACTCGATAGAACAAAGCCATTTAAAAATTGTAAGTCGTTGGAAGACATAGAGACCAAAATTTCATGGAATAGGCCATCGGTGGGTGGTAGATTTCGTAAAATGCATGCATAAAAAAATACGCCATCAGGGATTCGAACCCCGGACCCGCTGATTAAGAGTCAGCTGCTCTACCAACTGAGCTAATGGCGCATTTGACTCGGTCACCTTTATCCGAAAATTCCGGCGCCGAGTATCAAAATTTTGGTGAGGGTGGATGGGATCGAACCATCGACCCTCTGCTTAAAAGGCAGATGCTCTACCACTGAGCTACACCCCCACGTCAATTTTTTTTCAGGCGCTGTAAAATATATAACCGATTTCTTATGTCAACCGGTTTTTCGCCTATTTTACGCTGAATTATTGAACCTGCAATAATTCAACGTCGAAAATAAGGGTGGCGTTTGGAGGAATCACTCCACCGGCCCCGCGTTCACCATAGGCCAGCTCGGGCGGAATGATCAGACGGCGCTTGCCGCCCTCTTTCATCGTCATAACACCCTGGTCCCAACCCTTGATGACCTGACCGACACCGATCTGGAATGCGAACGGCTGTCCGCGATCGACCGAGCTGTCGAATTTTTTGCCGTCTGGAAGCCATCCGGTGTAATGCACCTGGACCTGCGATCCATTGGTCGGGGATTTGCCCTCGCCCACAACAGCATCGATATATTTCAGCCCCGACTGGGTCGTGACCGTATCGCCGGCCAGTTCGGTATAAGTTGTCGCCGAAGGCGCGGCCTCTGTCAGAGTGTCGGTTGCTTCTTCTTTCACCTCGACATCCTTGCTGGTGTCCGTTTCAGTTTTGTTACCGGCACAGGCAATCATACCGGCCATCAGTAAGACAGACAACAGTAAAACCCAAAACCTCATAAAAACTCCTGTAATTTAAGAATTATAAGATGGGTATATATAACAAATGATGTTGTCTTTGTCCAGTCCGCAGATAAATAAAAAACCGGGCGCAGTTTTTTTGATGCCCGGCTTGCAGCTTATTTTAAGACAAAGACTTATCAACCCTCTTCTTCAAACAGGACACGTTCGAACTCATCAACCAGATCGGAAAATATCTGAATAGTATTTTCAAACGGCTCGGTGGTGGTCATGTCGATTCCGGCCTTTTTGAGAATGTCGATCGGGTAGGCAGAGGTGCCGGTTTTGATAAATTCAATATAGGCCTTCTGAGCTTCCGGATCGCCGGCCATGATTCGCTTGGACAGCATTTGCGAAGCGGCATAGCTGGTGGCATACTGGTAAACATAATACATCCGGTAGAAATGGCCGATCCGGAGACAGCCCAGATCACGTCCCTCGGGGATGAAATAATCCGGCCCGTAATATTTCTGGTATATTTCGCGATAGATTTCACGCATCGATTCCGAGGTCAGGGCGCCGCCGTTCTCGACAATTTCATGAATCTTGAGTTCAAATTCGGAGAAGAATATCTGTGTGTAGAAAGTGCCGATGATCTGGTTGATATAATAATTCAGCATATACAGTTTTTCTTCGCGGGTCTTAGCGCGATCATACATATACTTAATCATGAGCGCTTCATTGCAGGTCGAGGCAACCTCGGCGCAGAAAAGCGAATGTCCAGAATAGGTGACCGGTTCATTTTTGTTTGTATAATATGAATGCAAGGCATGGCCCATTTCATGAGCCAATGTGAAGACATTATCAAGCGTACCGGTGTAATTGAGGAGGATAATCGGGTGAACCGAATATGTTCCCCAGCTATAGCCGCCGCTTCCTTTGCCCTGGGTTTCATAGACATCGATCCAGCGGGAATTAAGCCCCATCTTGAAATTCTCCAGATACTCGTCGCCGAGAGGCTGGAGGGCCTCGAGGCACAATTTTTTGGCGTCTTCGTATTCGTAGTCAAGCTTGACATCTTCAACTAACGGGACATACATGTCAAAGCTGAACAAAGTATCGAGACCGAGGGCCTTTTTGCGGATGGAAGCATATTTGTGCAACGGTTCGAGATTCTCATTGGCGGCTTTGATCAAATTATAGAATACGGATAAGGGAATATTATCGCCATAAAGCGAATTTTCAAGACAGCTTTTATATCCACGAACCTTGGTATAGAAAACATCTTTGTTGACCGATGAGGCCAGAGTGGCGCCGAGCGTGTTAACATAAGGCAGGTAGGCCTCATTGTAAACCCGGCTGGCTTCGCGCCGCACATCACGGTTTTTTGATTCCAGCAATTTGCCGTAACGGCCTCGGGTCAATTCAATCTCATTGCCGTCTTCATCCTTGACCATCCCGAAAGTGATATCGGCATCATCCATCATCCGGAAAATGCTTCCCGGCCCGGAAGCTATCGGTCCGGCCAGGGCCAGAATTTCTTCCTCCTTTTCGGAGAGGATATGCGCTTTTCGGCGAAGGAGATCGGTCAGATAGAAATCATAGACGGCCAGCCGATCGTTGTTTTTTATGTATGATTTCAGGGTCTCATCAGGAATTTTCAGGATTTCCGGCTCGATATAGGATGTCATCTGATCAAGCCGGGAGTATAGCATCCGGACACGGGTGCTCATTTCCTGGTATTTGCTGACACGGTTATCTTCATCCAGTTTAAGGTTGGCGTAAACATAGAGCCGGTGAGTCAGACTTCCAAGCGAGTCGTTCATCACCAAACATTCGGCCAGGGTTTCGGCGGAGTTGCCAAGTTTTCCTTTATACTCTTCCATTTTGGAATACAGCGCTTCGGTACTGATAAAAGCTTCTTCCCAGGCTGAATCCGAGGGATAGAAATCAGTCAGATCCCATTTGTACTGATCGTCGATCTGATCTCTGGTCGGAGCCTCTTCGACTTCGGCTACAGCCGTCCCGATGGCGGCCGCAATCAGAATAGCGGTAAAGGTGAGGATAAAACTGAAGCGTTTGCTGAAGGACATTCAATGCCTCCCTGTTGAAAAGGTTAAACACTTGTTGCCGGCGCGTAAAATACCTTAATACCGGGGCACAATATACCCCGACATCAACGCGTAAAACGCCCCAATATGCTTATTTTACGGGAAATATCAAGCCGGGGTTGCAAGAATGTGGTACAATTCGGGGGTTATTTCTGCCAATTTTCAGATAATTTCATACTCATAAGCCGCCGTTATTTTCGAACCGCTTTCCAGAAAACGCCTGATATACTGACCGCAATTGCTGCCGATACGGTTTTCCTCGAGCTCGCCAAGGCTTATGATGACTTCAAAACCATAACCGTAAAGAGATTCTTTCAGTCGGCAGGTCTTCTCACATTCCTTATTTGCCATCGAGTTGACCAGTCCGTTATTTTCCGCGGTGATAGTCGGGTTGACCGGCGTAAACTTGACCACGAATATTTCGGGATCGAAAATCCGCGCGATTTTTTCCGGCGAAACCGGGCAATTTTCCGCGAGAGCGAAATTGAGGGCTATTTTTCTGTCACCGTAACAAAAATATTTTCGACCATATTCGGAAATTTCGCTCAGCGACCATTTCTTTATCGGTATCAGCTTATTTCTTACCTGCTCATCAGTCGAATGAATCGAAAATTGAAGCTGAAATCTTCCATCTGCATACAACCTGCTTTTTAAGTCGATAAGCCGTTCAAAAAATGCGTCAGTATTTCCCGGCGCTACCGATGAGATACACGGCATCAGTCCCGGGGCCTCGTACCTGCCCGGAAGTTCTTCGAGAACCGCCAGGACATTGTCGTTAAGCGACGGCTCCCCCATACGGGCGAACTGTATTTTGAATTTCGATACCGGAATCACCCTGTCGGTGTAACGCCGCGCAATCGGATAGTCAATCTGCTCAAAAATATCTTCGACAGAAATTTTACCCCGGTACCATCCGCCGGCATCGCACATGGCGCAACGCACCGGACAACCATACATGGTTGAGATTATCAGCACCCACTTCTCTTCACGCGGAAAAGGCGGTTGTAGCGATTCTACAAACTCGACATAATTGCCGGGAGCCGTTTCGGCCAGATATACACGGGCCAGCTCGTCATGGCCGGTACTGCCTGCTATATGCATTGCTTTCTTTCCTTAAGTTTTCGGAAAACCCGCATCGCCGCCATAAGGCCGTCGCCGACAGCGATTCCGACCTGCCGGTAAATTCCGTTGGAAATATCACCGGCATAGTATAATCTTCCGCATTCAATTAAATCATTCTCATATCGACGAAACTCATCATCGATAAAATCATCAGCCGGTTCGCGGCCGATGGCGGCGACAATGTAGTCTGCCTCAATTTGATATAATTCGCCCTCCCGCTCAAGACTCATTTCCAGCCTGCCCTCTGATGTCTCTACGACATCGCGTACTTCAGTGTTGCTCATTATCGATATGCGCCCCGATTTGTCAGCAAGATTTTTCAGTAGCGGGAGAGCCTGACTGCATTCGCTTCGATTAATAACGATCACATCATTTGCACGTGCGAGATTGACAGTATAATCCAGGCCGACATCACCGGCCCCGATTATAATTATGCGTTTTTCTGCAATAGACAGGAGGGGGTACACTTCGCTGAGTATTCGTTTATTAATTTGTTCGGGAAGTCTATTTACAAAGTTCGGCCTTATTGCCTTTGTCCCGGCGGCGACAATGACAGCCCCCGCCCTGTAATTATTTATATCTGTTTGAAGAATAAATTGTTCACTGTCATGGTGGTAAGTCAATTTTTTTACACGCTGGAAAATCGGTAATACACCCGCTTTTCTCAACTGCTTTTGCATGATACCGGCCAGCTCGATCCCGGAGATACCATCGGGAAAACCGGGATAATTTTCAATCTTCCAGGCATTGCGTACCAGCCCGCCTGCCTGATCCGATTCGAAAAGAAACGGCTCCAAACCGTATCTCTTTAGCTGAACGGCGGATGCAATACCGGTCGGCCCGGCGCCGATTATGGCGACTTTTTCGCAGGTCATGTTCGGCTTTCCAATTGCTCTATTATCTCCGATGTCAGCACCGGGACGGCAAAACCATGCGACAAATTAAGCAATGCCGCCAGATGAAATTGCTCGTTGTATGATGCGGTTCCATCGACTGCAAAGAAAACCTCGAAACCGCGCATGAAAGCAGAACGGGCGGTACTCTCGCAACAGAGATGCGTCAGTACTCCGGTAATTATTAGTTGGCTTATACCCTGCTTTTTCAACAACTGTTCCAGACCGGTATCGAGAAAAGCATCATACTGCTCTTTTGTAATTATTGTCGCCTTATCGCATTTTAGATCGTTGCTTATTTGCGATAACGGGTTGTCGGCGGTAATAAGATCGCCCCACCACCGATCCATCCGCTTCGCCCCCTCTTTGGTATTGATATGCCGGGTTTGAACCACCGGGATATTTCTGCCGAGGCAACAATCCTGTAATGCTTTTATTTTCTGAGTAATGGCCGGGCCGCTCTCGACATAGGCGTGCGAGACGGGATCGAGAAAGTATTTCTGCATATCGATGACCATCAGGGCGGCGCTTTTCGCCTTTATTGTCAGGTTGTGATGATCCCTGAAATGGCTGACCGAGGCCAGATACTTTTTGGCGATCCTGTCGATGTTTTTTAAAGTATAAATTGCTCTCCCCCGTTTTATCGGATGATATTAATGAATTGAAGATACAACAATAAGGGGGGAAATATCAAGACCCGGTAATAAAATTATTGCAATCATCCTATCATCAGCTTGGCACAGTTACTGCAGCATTGCTTCGCCTTCATCGACGCAAAAGAATCACGGAAATCCCTGTATTCACTACTTCGCCATATAGCTGACAGCGATCTGTTGCGGATATTGCCGAAGGTCGTCTTCTTATATGACATATTTCCCCCGGCTATGATGCCCTGTTTAGTATCGACCGGAATATTGGTAAAAACACATGGTGAAATCTCACCGTCGGAAGATACAAATAGCGAGTGATCGACACTCTCGGTGCAGATAAACCGTCGATGACCCGGCCTGACCAGCCCGTAATGGACTTCGACATTATATTTCGCGGCCCGCCTGACAATGTTATCCAGATGACCGGTTATTTCATCATACTCGGCCTTATCATGCGGGATTATCGCCTCGTTTGCGAGGTCATCGGATGGCACAAAATCGAGTGTACTGATAACCACCTGGTCGATTCCCTGTCCCCTGACCAGATCAGGAAGTTTTTTGATCTCATCGAGACCCGATTTTAAAAGCAGGTAAGCAATATGCACCGCCGGGACGGCGCGGCCATACCTCTTTTTTAGATCGTTGATTTCGTTAATATTGTCGAGGACTGTATCGAGCCGGGTACCCCGGCGAGTAAGATCGTTTTGTGGACCGGTTCCGGCCAGCGAGAAAGCGATTAAATTGATTCCGCTGTCGAGCAGTTGCTTTATTTTTTCGGAGTCCAGAAGCATACCATTGGTCGAGGTGCCGACCCGGCAACCCGCCTTTTTTGCAATAGCGGCCATCTCGAAAAAAAGCGGGTTCAGAAACGGCTCGCCCCACCCCTGAAGATAAACAAGTTTTGTTTTTTGAAAAGCCGGGATTAGCTTCCGGTAAGTTTCCAGCGACATCAGGCGTTCCACCCAATTGTCTTTATAGATACTGTGCGGGCAGTAGATGCAGTCGGCGTTGCAAAACGAGCTTACCTCCACCTGTATCCAGCGAAAAACAGGAAGTCGGAGAAACTGTATGAAATCGAACAGACCCATAGTAAGTAATATATGGGAAAAACGAGACGTGGCAAGAGGGTGATATTATTAACGTTAAGATGCTTGAATAATTTAAGGGCCGGCAAACCCATGTGCCGGCCCTTGCCCATCAGAAAAAATTTGGCGATCTGCAATCGGCGGTCATCGAATCCTGCCTATCGCATTATCAGATGACCGTAGGTATGCGGATCATACTCGATCGGTGTCTGCCAATCAGCATTGCCCAGACGCGGCTGTTTGCGGCAGAAATTGAGACGCATCTTCCGGCCCTGCTCCATTGTCAGCCCGAACTGCTTAAGAGGTATCTTGATCTCGATGACCCAGAAATCATCATGCCTTTTGGATTTTATTTCATATTCGCCGTTCCATTCGAGCGATCCCTCAAGGAAACCGTTTTCATCAAGCCAGTACTGAACATCATAGGCAATCCCGGAGGGATTGAAATAAATCTGATAAAAAGTATCGAGCACAAAATCGGGGGCGATAAAATACCCCACACAATCATCGCGGTACACCGGGCCGTCACGTCTGTCCGCAACCGACGACATCGAATCGATCATATTATCGGTGCATTTGGCGGCCAGATAAAGATTGTCCTTATCATAGGCGAAATAAAATTCAGCCGGTTCGGCGTCTGACGCGTTGCCGCCCCGTCCGAAAAGACCGGTCTCCCCGTTTTGCCAGCATTTTTCTTTCAATTCGCCGTCGATTTTTATTTTCTTCTCAGCCGGATTACAAACCGCCAGCCGGGCCGGGTAGAGCTGCCTTTCAGCGGTGACAGTTTTATTTTCGGCGTAGTTGAAATTCGCCTCAGCACTTGGCGCCGGGAACAGATGGCCGTCACAGGCGACTTCGAAAAAAACCGTATCAGTCGCCCTGCCCGCCACCATCACCGGCATTTCAGCAGGCTCCACACTCCAGCCATCGGGAATCTCCCATCGGACGGTGTCATCAAAAGTGACCGGGCTGAGAGAGTTGTCGATTATCGCCCCCACCCTGGAACCGGCGACTGTCATATTCTCGCCGACCATAGGCTGATTGGCGAAAGCCAGTCCCCTGTTTCGAAGCGGCCTGAATATCTTGCGCTCTTCGGCGGTGATATTATCCCAGGTCAGGATGGCGTCCTTTTTGATCGGGACAATATGAATTCCTTCGTCGTCGATTGTCACCCATACAAAATGATACATCAGGCCGGTCGGTGACATCTGCGTCCCGCCGCCCGAGCTTCCGACGCCGGTGTATTTGATACCGTCATACTCGCCTGAAAAATATTCGTGATAATGCCCGGTAAAAACTGCATCGACACCATATTTGACAAACAGGCTGTGAAGCGAATCCGGTTTATTCTCGGCGATACCGTCATACCAGAAAGGCTTGTGCATCAACACCAGAGTATATCGGGCTGATTGATTTTTTTCCAGATCGTCGATCAGCCAGTTTACCTGCTCGGCCTGTTCGCTGAGGAAATCATTGAATTCCCAGCGGCTGTTGTCCAGCAGGATAATATGAATTCCCATCTGATCGACAGAACGGTACGGATTTCCGTAGCGATGTCGATACATTTGCTCCGAGTAGTCGTTCCAGATATCATTGTTGCCGGCAGGGCCATAAACGGGAGCTGTTATCGGAGAAAAAAGCGAATCCAGCTCCTGCCAGTGGCCCATAATCGCCACGCTGTCATCGATTGTTTCATCGATTATATCGCCGACATGAAGGACAAAATCAGGCCTGAGCCGGGATGCCTGCTCGACCGCAGGACCGAATATACCGGGGACTTCGCCGGCCGTCCTGTCACCGATGACGGCGATTCTTATCGACGAGTCGCCCTGCGCAATCGCGCAACCAAGAAGTAATAACCCGATTATCAGGACAACCGGATTATTTTTGGAAAATTTTGATTCAGACGGTTTTCTCCGCATGGATCCCTCCTTGAAATAATGGTGATTTTTTGGAAAATAAAGAGTCCTGTTGATCTGAAAATCAAAGGCGGCCTTCTTTAATTTATTACTTGGAAACCGCTATAATAAAAATAGCTGAACAAAAGTCAATCACAAAATAAGTTTTTTTTCAAATACTACGGCGGCATAAAAAAATGCAATTTAAACGCACTTTTTTTGGCCGATTCTTGCCCAAAACTATTGACATTGCAAATTATTTATAATACTTTCTCAAAGTTTGTTAATATTTTCACAAACTGGTTAATTCATATTTTTTAGCAAGGAGTTGAAATGAACCAGTATCTTGAGTCCGTGATGGCCATGGTCAAGGCCAAAAACGCGGCAGAACCGGAATTCCACCAGGCAGTTCATGAGGTCCTGGAATCCCTGGGACCGGTCCTGGATAAGCACCCCGAATATGTGGAAGCAAAGATTGTCGAGCGTATTGTTGAGCCGGAGCGTGTTATTGTGTTCCGTGTTCCCTGGGTTGACGATTCAGGAAAGGTGCAGGTAAACCGCGGGTTCCGCGTGGAGTTTAACAGCGCCATTGGACCGTATAAAGGCGGTCTGCGTTTTCATCCCAGTGTAAACCTGGGTATTTTGAAGTTCCTCGGATTCGAACAGGTCTTTAAAAATTCATTGACCACACTTCCGATGGGCGGCGGCAAGGGAGGTTCCGATTTTGATCCCAAGGGAAAATCGGACAATGAAGTGATGCGTTTCTGCCAGAGCTTCATGACCGAACTGTATCGTCATATCGGCCCGAATACCGACGTTCCGGCCGGCGATATCGGAGTCGGCGGGCGCGAAATCGGATTCCTGTTTGGGCAGTACAAACGTATCCGTGATGCTTTCGAAGGCGTCCTGACCGGTAAAGGTATCAACTGGGGCGGCTCCCTGATTCGTCCGGAAGCGACCGGTTACGGCACGGTTTATTTTGCCGAAGAAGCGCTCAAGACCAGAGGTGAATCTTTCGCAGGCAAAAAAGTCTCCATTTCCGGTTCCGGAAATGTGGCCCAGTATGCTACCGAAAAAGTGATCGAGCTTGGCGGCAAGGTTGTCACCCTGTCCGACTCGAGCGGTTACATTGTCGATGAAGACGGTATCGACAGCGAAAAGCTGGCTTTCGTCTTCGATCTCAAAAATGTCAGACGCGGCCGGATTAAAGAATATGCCGAAAAATTCCCGTCAGCCAAATACCACGAAGGTATCGGTGTCTGGAGTGTCCCGGTCGATGTCGCTCTTCCCTGCGCCACACAGAACGAGCTGAACGGCGAAGACGCCCGGACTCTTCTGAAAAACGGTTGCATCTGTGTCGCTGAGGGCGCCAATATGCCCAGCACACCGGAAGCGGTCGATATTTTTGTCGAGAAGAAGATTCTCTACGGCCCGGGCAAAGCGGCCAACGCCGGCGGCGTGGCGGTTTCAGGACTCGAGATGTCGCAGAACAGTCTTCGTCTCTCGTGGACGCGTGAAGAAGTTGACGAGCGGCTTCACAATATTATGATCTCGATTCATAAGGCTTGCAAAGAGACCTCCGAAGCATATGGTGATCCGGGCAACTATGTTATGGGCGCCAATATCGCCGGCTTCATCAAAGTGGCTGACTCGATGCTTGATCAGGGCGTCGTTTAAGCGGCTTCTGGTTTTTAAATATACTGAGATGGCTGGACTGTTACCGTGTCCGCCATCTCGTTTTTAATTACCTCATCCGTTTGACTTGTCCCCCGAAAATCGTATATTTAATGACGGGGTTATAAGGGTATTTCCTGATATGGCCAAACCAAATATCGATCTTAAAGACTATGAATCCGGCTTTGCCCGTTTCGATTCCTTGATGCCATACAAGGTCAAGGATATCCTGCTGGTATCAAGCCTCTACGATTCCTTTATACTCGAAGAGGATGGGCATATTGCCCAGATGATCTTCAACGAGTACGTAGAACTGAATCTCTCTTTCGCACCACAGATTAAACGTGTCTCCAGCGGCGAGGAGGCGCTGAGACTGCTGAAACAGCACAAGTTCGATCTGGTCATGGTCTTCCGCAAACTCGGAGATACAGATGTCATTGCCTTTGGAAAACAGGCAAAGGAAATAATCCCGAATATTCCGATCGTCCTGCTGGCCTTTCACCCCCGGGAATTGAGCGTCATGGATCATCCCAATTTCCCCGCGGCTTTTGATAATGCCTTTCTCTGGAACGGCGAGGGAAATATTCTGCTGGCTATAACAAAATATATCGAGGACAGGCTCAATGTCGATTTCGATACACGCCTCGTCGGGGTAAGGGTCATAATTTTAATCGAAGACTCAATCAAATTTTATTCGGCTTATCTGCCGCTTTTGTATTCGGTGATAATGCGGCAGACCCAGGAATTGATGACCGACGGGCTTAATCTCTCGCACCGTCTCCTCAGAATGCGTGCCCGGCCTAAAATTATCATGGCTAAAACGTACGAAGAGGGTCTGGAGCTTTATGAAAAATACAAAAAATATCTTCTTGGCATAATATCCGACATCAAATTCAGCAAAGGCGGAAAAATAGATGATCTCGCCGGATTGAAACTGGCTCGTAAAATAAAAAACCATGTGCCCGACCTGCCGATCCTGCTTCAATCATCCAATTTCGAACATGCTGAAGAGGCGGAAAAATGTAATGTTGCCTTTCTACATAAAAAAACCCCGGCCCTGCTGGCTGAACTGAAAACTTTTATCAGGCGGAATTTCGGCTTCGGTGATTTCGTATTCAGGCTTCCCGATGGAAGTGTGGCGGCCCGGGCCGGCGATTTTCATTCCATGGAAAAATGTCTCGCGAAAGTACCTGAAGAATCGCTTATCTTCCACGCCAATCGCAACCATTTTTCGAACTGGCTGATGGCCCGGACCGAGTTTGATCTGGCCAATCGCCTGCGCCCGAGAAAAGTCTCGGAATTTAAAGATGCTGAAGCTGTCAGGAGTTACCTGATCAGCACCTTCCGGGGATTTCGTCACGAAAAGCAGCTCGGCATTGTCAGTGATTTTTCGCGCCGGCAGTTCGATTTGCAAAGCGATTTTGTCCGTATCGGTGAAGGGTCGCTCGGCGGTAAAGGGCGCGGCCTGGCCTTTATCAGCAGGCTTCTTCGACGGTACAATGTGTACGATTGCTTTGATGGAGTCAATATCAACGTCCCGCCGGCGGCCATTCTGGGAACATCGATTTTCGATAAATTTCTCGAGGATAATAATCTCCTGGAGTACGCGCTGGGCGAGCATACTGATGAGGAAATATACCGCGCCTTTTTAAAGGCGCGGCTCCCTAAAGATACAAGGGCCGATTTAAATTATTTCCTGGATATTATCAAATATCCGCTGGCAGTGAGATCGTCATCTTTATTGGAGGATTCTCATTATCAGCCGTTCGCCGGTATCTTCGACACCCATATGCTTCCCAACGTCCACCCCAACAAAAAGGAACGGCTGAAGCGACTGGAAACCGCCGTTAAACTTATCTATGCTTCCATCTTCTCCAGAAAATCGAAAAAATATATCGAGGCCACCGGCAATCGGGTCGAAGAGGAAAAAATGGCGGTCATTCTCCAGAGGGTCGTCGGCCGAAGAAGAAAAGACACTTTTTACCCGGTCTTGTCCGGAATCGCGCGATCCTGCAATTTCTACCCGA
>Ga0164318_10002627_pt1 | contig 16775 bp, 13 predicted proteins | sample GuaBasSedimGuay9_FD_113734 | JGI IMG/M metagenome (GOLD analysis project Ga0164318, IMG submission 113734) | Subseafloor sediment microbial communities from Guaymas Basin, Gulf of California, Mexico - Guay9, Core 4571-4, 0-3 cm | ecosystem: Environmental > Aquatic > Marine > Hydrothermal vents...
AAGCCGCCCACTGCGGGATTACAGGACATGTGGGCGATGCGATCCACATTGATGGTCAAAAGGAGCACAGAATGTCCCATACGAGCTGCGGCCAAAGCCGCCTCGCAGCCAGCGTGACCGCCCCCCACCACTATGACGTCGAAGACCTCCGGATGAGTGAACATCTCGCTGACGATGATAACACAAAGTCCCGAAGGGGTTGTCTTTCGGTTGCTCTATCGGTAATTAAGGAGGGGATGAAGCCGTACATCCTTCCCTTGCTCTTCATGCTAATTCATCAAGCTATCGCCCTGGCAGAGCCTCCCAAGCAGAGGTTCACCCCCCATGTGGTCCACATCATGGATTTGAGGACGGACCAGGATGGCAAATCCCTTTCCTATCCTTCTTATGTCTTCGTGGATAAGAAGCAAGGGGAGATCTACGTCACCGATCCGGGCAACGCCAGGGTGCTGGTGTACACCGAGGATGGCTATCCAGCTTTCGTCCTCGATGCCAACCGCAAGATCAGGGCCCCGAGCGGCGTCTTCGTAGACGAGGCCGGTTATGTCTATGTGTGCCAAGTAAGGGCAGGGAGGCTCCCCCGTGCTCGCATATCCATCCTCGACCCCTGTTTCCGCTGGGTAAGGGATATCCTTTTTGTAGGCTTTGACGGGGCCGAGGAATTTGTTCCCCGGTCCATCGTTGTGAAGAGGAACGGCAGGATCTACGTAACGGGCGATGGCTTTACGGGGGTGGTGGTTTTGAAAGCCGACGGGACCTTTTCCCATATCCTCGCACCTGAAGACGTGCTGCTCGGGCAGCGCCTCAAGGCCGATATCTGCGCGGCCAACTTAGATGAGAGAGGACGCCTTTTTCTGGTCAGCGAGGGATGTGGCCGTGTTTACGTATACGACGAAGGAGAGCGTTTTCTTTTCAAGTTCGGCCAAAAAGGGGGGAGTACTGGTAAGTTAAGCCGTCCCCGAGGGGTGGGAATAGATGAAAAGAGGGATTGGTATTATGTAGTCGATTACATGCGCCATACCATAAGCGCCTATGATCGGGACGGCAAATACCTTTTCGAGTTCGGGGGAAAGGGGTGGGGACCAGGGTGGTTCCAGTACCCCAATCATCTATGCGTTGACCACCTGGGTCGTATCCTCGTCGCCGATACCTTCAATCGCAGGGTCCAAATCCTCGAAGTGAGGGGCCTAGCCCCCCCTCTTCAAGAGCCCCCTCGCCTCACCCCCAGCTTTCCCGTCCTTCGCTGAAGATCTACTCCAAGTTGTGGGCGTCAAGGTGGCACTCAACGCACTTGGGGAAGCGGGCCATCATCCTTTGAGAGTGTGGGATGCCATGACATGTCTCACAAGTAGGGGTCACGCCGTGGACGTTTTTGTGACAGTAAACACAACTCAAATCCCTGTGTTTCGTCTCGGTCTTTGCCAACCCTTCGCCTTCCTCGTTGTGACAGGCCACACAGTAGCTGTTGGGGGTGTCCTGTTTGTAGGTGATGACCGTGGGCCTGTGGGCAGGATGGCACAAGCGGCAGCTCTTGGCGTCCATTTGCTCACTGTGGGATTCATGACAGGCCAGACAGTCAGGGATGTCCCTGTGGGCTATATGGCACTTATTACAGTAGAGATCGGCGTGAAGGCTCGGGTTCTGTTCCATTTCTTTGCCCACTGTGGTGTGACAAGAGATACAGGGCTCCTTCAAATCACCCTTGAGGGTAATAGCGAGGGGTGCGTGGGGGTCATTGTGGCATCCTTGACAATTGGCTAGTGCATAATGCGGTTCATCTGTATGACAATTGGAACATTTAGGTATGATTTCCTCTTTGGGCACGATGGGGGGATGGCCATCGTGGCAATCCATACACCCTACCTCTGTTTTGTGTTTCGCCCCTCGCTCCTTTACCTCCTTCACCACTTGGGGGTGGCATTTTATGCAGTCTGACTCGTTCAGCCCCTCTTGGGCTGATGCGTAGGAAGTCAAGATAAAGGTCAAGAGAAGAACGAATCCTGTCCGCATCACGTGTCCCTTCATCTTCCCCCCCTCCTTAAGGGATTTGTGCGTGGACCTCTAAATATCAAAGGCTTTCGGGTATTGTCAAATTATCGCTTACGGAAGATCTGGAGGCGGTTGTTGCCCGTATCGACCACGAAGAGGGTTCCCTCGTTGTTCAGGAAAAGGTAATAGGGATGGTAAAAGGTCCCTTCCCTCCATCCCTTACTGCCGCTTTTTCCTATAACCTTGCCATCCTCCGTGAGTAAGAAGATCTCGCAAAGGTGGCCGTCCAGTGAATAGATCAGACCTCTACCGAGAGGAGCGACGCTCACGGGGAAGGGGGAAAAGGGGAGGGGTATTTTCTTCATCACCCTTTCCCCGGAGAAGACGAAGATTGCCCGGGCGATCGGGTCAAGGGCGTAGACCTTGCCATCTTTGACCTTGACGTCTTGGACTCCTTGCATCCCCTGGGCGGAGAGGGTCGAGACGAAAAGATACCCTTCGCCTTGGGGGCGGAACACGGCGATTCCCTTGTGCAGCCGATCCGCTACGTAGAGGGTCCCCGTTGAGTCTAAGGCCAGATGATGGGGTTGGTGGTCTGGAGGAAGGGGTAGGGGCTCTATCTTCTTGCCTTTGACGTCGATGAGGAGGACCTGTCCTAACCCCCTGTCAGTGACGATGACTCGACCTCTGCGGTCTCTCACCATGGAGATGGGGATTTTTAACTTCCCCGCGGCGTTGAATTGGGCGAGGAAATTCCCCTTTTCGTCGAAGGAAACGAGGCGTCCGTTCAGGCTGTCGGCAAGGTAAATTCGCTTGCGAGATGCGTCGAAATATCCTCCCATGGGTTGGTTGAGGCCCCCGGCTTGCTTGGAGCCGTAGATGACCCCCGCCAATTTGAGTTCGAGGGAGGCCCGGGCCTCTGTAGCGAAGATGAACTGACAGACGACGAGGGCTATGCCCAGGATTACGTTTCTATTTGATGGCACTGGATGCATAGGTCCTTTCTGTGATCGAAGGGGGCGTTAAAACGATAGGGAGCCCCCATGGGTTGATGACAGCTAGTGCAATCCATCGCCTTCTTGTTCCTGGGGTCGATGGCTTTCTGGCCTATAGGATGGGTGAAGTTGAGGTGGCGCTTATGGCACGCTCCGCAGGTCTTGATCCCCCCATCCTTCAACAGATCGAGGTGGTTGCTTCCATGAACTTGGTGGCATTCGGAACAGTTGGCGATATTAGGATGACGATACTTGTACTCCCTGGCCATCCCCAGGACCCGTTGCCGGATGTCCGTATGGCAGCTGAAGCATATCCGCTTCTGCTCCCTTAGCAAAAGGGATTTTTTCACGGAGCGGTGGGGACTGTGACAACCGAGGCAGACGTTTTCCTCTTTACCCATCTGGAGGTGAGAGTAGAGGAGATGATCCCCTTCCGTTAGCCTGCCATGACAACTTAGACACAAACTGCGGTTCCGTGCCTTCACGGGTCCTACCTTCCCTTTCGTCATTTGATGGCACTTCAAACAGTCCTTCGATTCATATGGGGCATGGGAAACGGTGCCGAGGAGCTTTCCCTCTCCTGCATGGGGAGGATGGCAGGTAAGGCAACTTTTCCCTCGTGGTTTGATCCCACCATGGGCCGTGACCAAATCCCTGGACTTGTGACAGCGAAGACATATTTTCTCTCGGGGAGCGATAAGCAGGGCTTCGTATTCTCCCCCATGGGGGATGTGACAACGGGAGCAATTGCGGACTGGACCGTGAACCACCGTGCCGGTGAAGACTTCCTTCTCCCTGTGGCACCCGAGGCAGGTTTCAGCTACCGTCCGGCGCAACAATTTGGGGTGAGGCGAGCCATGGGGGTCGTGACACTTATCACATCGGGCCTGTTCGACGGGAAGGTGGGCAAATCGGGGGCGTTTCGCCTCATGACAATCTCCACACAACTCCCCTGGTTCTTTCCTCAGGAGATGGGGATGGTCAGAGGTGTGGGGATTGTGGCATGTGGTGCAGTGCCCCTCCCTGACCGGCTGATGTCCTCCTGGTCCTTTGGCCTTTTTTTCGAGTTCCGTGTGACAATCGAAGCATCCGGCCGAAGCAATCCCACTCCAGAGGATGGACAACGTCAGAAAGGGCAGGATGATGACCAGCTTCCCCCCCTTCATTTCGTTCCCTCGTGGCAAAGTCCGCAATCCCCTTCTTCAAAGGGCTTGTGCATGTGTCTCTTGAAAAGGGCAGCGGAGGTGGAGACATGGGGGGTATGGCAGGATATGCAGTCGGTTCCCCCTTTGAGAAGTCCCTTGTGTTTCTCCTGTAGAGGCCTCCCTTCCCACGGGTGGCAAGGGGCACACAGTTGGGGACTGCGATAGGTTAACAGTGAAGGGAAGGGGGAGTAATGGGGTTTATGGCACGTCTGACATTTTCCCTCTTTCGCAGGAGGGTGGAAGTGGACCTCCTTCCCTTTGAGGGAAAGCAGGTCTTTATGGCAAGAAAGACACAGTCCCACCCAAGGACGATAGAGGAGCCCCTTTATCCGCGCCCCGTGGGGGTTATGGCACTTGATACACCTTCCTTCCCTCACCGGCTCGTGCACATGTGCCTCTCCCGTCACCCCTTCCTTCACGTCCTCATGGCACGGGTAACAAAGCCCTCCGCTCAGGGCCTTTAACTGATAGGTGAAGTTGGAGGAGTGATGGGAATGGCATTCGTAGCATTCTCCCTCTTCGAAAGGCGGGTGGAGAGAAGTCCAATCCCTTTTCATCTCACTGTGACAACGAAAGCAAAGGTCTTCTTTTGGGGTGGGCAACAACATTCCGTGAGGGGCCGAATGGGGGCTATGACAACTGGTACACTGCCCTCGGCGGGCAGGGGTATGGACGTTGACCCGTTGAAACTCCGGGATTTGATCGTCGTGACAGCTCAGACACAGGGACTCTGTTGCCTCGGCGAGCAGCCCTCGGTGAGAAGATCCATGGGGGCGATGGCAGGTGGTGCATTGCCGCTTTTCCGCTGGGGGGTGACGGACCTCCCCCTCAAAGGGGGTCCGTTCATGACATTTGAAGCAGAGGTCATCCTTGGGAAATACCAAAAGCGCCCTTTCCCTTGCGGTGTGGGGGTCGTGACATGAGCTGCACTTGTCAGTGGGCTTGTGGATGAACTGGAGGGACAACCTTTCCTTCACCCCCTTATGGCAGGAGGTGCAAAGAGAGCGCTGGCTTTTTCGTATGATCCCTTCGTATTCGCTGGCATGAGGGGAGTGACAGAGTGTGCAATCTTCCTCCTCAAGAGGGGGATGGACTATCTCCCCCCCAAAGGATCCCTTCCCCCGTTGATGGCACGAGAAACAGATGGCTTTGCCCTTCCGGCTGAGTTCAAAGGGGCCTTTTTCCTCTGGCGAAAGGTGGCAACGATCGCACTCCCCGGCTTCCATGGGAGGGTGGGAGAAGGCCCTCACCAGGGCCTCCTTTGGTGATCCGTGAGGATTGTGACAGGAAAGACATGCCTTCCCTGGCACAGGGTAGCGCCAGTGTCTTTTCCTTAGATCGCCTTTGTGACAACGGTTGCAGAGTTTGTCCTTGGCGATTTTCAGCCGTAAGACATCCGTCCCGCTATGGGGCAGGTGGCACCGGACGCACTCCTCGGTGGGGCGATGGACGTTTTTTGCGGTGAAGCTTCGGTCTTTGTGACACTTGAGGCATGTTTCTCTGGGTCCCTCTTTAAGGAGCCCTCTGGAATCCGCACTGTGAGGATCGTGACATTTGAGACACCGCCCCTTGGCAAAGGGAGGGTGATTTTTTCCCGTGGCCTCCTTCAGCCCTTTGTGGCAGTTGAAACAAAGTGAGGGGATGCCCTTTATCAAATAGGCCCCGCCGATGAGACCATGGGGACCGTGGCAGGCTTCGCAGTTGGCCTCCTTTGCCGGCGGATGGAAGACTCTCTTGGCGGAAAAGGCCTTGAACTCCTTCTGATGACAATCGATGCACCTTTTACGAGCGAGGAGCCTCCGCTCAGGGGGAGGGGCACAACTAAGTAGTACAAAGGAAAGGGACAGAGAAACCAGCCATTGAAGAGTTCTCTTCAACCTCTCCCCCTTAAATGTTGAACTCCTCTTGTAACCTTTTTAAAGCCTTTTCGTCAACTTTTATCTTGGAGAGCTTGTGCAATTTCTCGAGATAAAGCCGCAGCAGCTCCGAGAACTTTCGCCGCCACAACTCCCTCTTTATTTCCTCTTTTACCTCCTCCAGAGGTCGAGGGCTTCCGGGCTTCACGTCTTCGAGTTTGTAAATCACATAGTGGCCGTTTTGGGGAAGGGGCTGAGTCACTTCGCCTACGCTGATGGCAGAGAGGGCCTTCTTAACCTCCTCTGGTAGGCGGTTCTCCGATACCCAACCGATATCCCCCCCGCGCCTCTTTGAGCGATGTAGGGAGGCTTCCCTTGCGAGGTATGCGAAGTCTGCGCCAGCGGAGATCTCATTCCTCAACCTTACTGCTTCCTCTCTTGATCTCACTTCTATCACCCGCAGGTGGTAAGCTGGGGGGGAGTAGAATAGATTGACGTGTTCGTGATAAAAAGCTTCTATCTCCCCGCTTTTCAGGCGGATTTGAGGGGAGATGAGTTTTTGGCGGAAAAGTTCAGCGAGGATCCCTATTTCATAGCGATGCAGCGCCCTCCTCAACTGAGGGTCCTTTTCAAAGTAGCCCCTTTTTATCGCCTCTTGTGAGATCAGGTGTTCGTCGATCAGCCCCTGCAAGGCCTCTTCTTTGACCTCATCCTCGTCGTATTCGAGGTTCCAGCGGCGCTTGCGGGCTTCGTAACCGAAGGTCTTGGCCCTGAACACGGGCAAGACCTCACCGGCGGTGATCTCTTCCCCATTGACTCGAGCCAGGACCTGTTTAGAGGGGGTTTGCAGGTTCAGCTCCTCCAAAGCCTCTCTGTCTATTTCAATGTGGGCCTTCTCCCGTAGCTGTTCTAGGAGTCTCTGTCTGATCTCTTTGCGCTTTTCCCTTAGGAAGCGGCGCTTTATCCCTTCAAGGCCCTTCTCGAAGCGCTCTTGGGAAGCTTTCTTCATCCCCTCCACGCGCACGATGTAAAACCCATCGGGTGTCTGGATGATCCCACTGGTCTCCCCCTCCTTCATGGAGAAGACCACCTCTTCCCATTTCTTTGGCATCTGTCCCCTACGGATCACGCCAACGCGGCCTCCCACCCGTGCAAAGGGTCCCTCTGATAGCTCCTTCGCAACTTGGGAGAAATCCTGCCCGGATTGTAACCTCCTTAAGGCCTCCTCTGCCTTTTGGCGGTCAGTGGTGAAGATCTGGCGAACCCGCACCCCCTCGACACGGTTTTTGTAAAAGTTCCACAGTTCCTCCCTTGACGGTTCCTGGATCTTTTCGAACTCCTCCATCCACAGCATGCGTCCGGCCAATTCACGTCTCACCTTCTCCATCCGCCACCTGAATTCGTCGCCCTTATGCAGTCCGAGCCTCCGCGCCTCTTGGGCCATCAGGTACTGGTCTATAAGGCGATCGAGGACCTCATGGAGGACCTCCTCATTCAGCTTCCCCCCTTTTCCTTCCTCCCCCCGCATAAGAGCCTGGAAATGAACTCCTTTCAGATACTCCATGAAGTCCTCGGCGGTGATCTCCTCCCCATTGACCTTGGCCAAATAGGCATGAAGGGGGCTGGCCCATAGACAGAGCGCGAAAACACATGCGACGGCGAGGCCTTTTCTCCGCATAGTTATCTCCCCATCGTGGCTATCATCTTGCGGGCCATAACTTGGCAAAGCCTCTGCAATGACCTGATTTTGCCGAGGTTTAGTACCTTCAAATAGTCGTCCCCATTTCTTTCTGCCGAGGCCTTCCAGATGATGTGTCCGTCCTCAGTGTCGACCATCCTCACGGTGAGCGAGACTACAGGGACACGCCCAACATAGTCAAACCTGTTCACCGTCCCCATTATTGCAGCTTCGGCTCCAGTTCGACTGCGCAGGAGGTTGAGCACTGTGCGGTTCATAAAATCCTTTCTTTTTACGCGCTGTTGAAACATGAAGTCCTCCACATCACCCATCTCCACCACGATGAACATCTTACTCCTGATAAGCTCGGCAAGGAAGATCCGGGTGACTACTTCTCCTGCCACGGGATCTCGTGTGAGATTGTGGAAGGGTATCACCGCCACCCGCCTCATGCCTACAAGGGCGGGGTTGTTTGTGTAATGGCGCAGCCCCGAAGAGCAGCCTACGACGAGGGCTAGGGCGACAAGGAGGGAGCTCATGTTCGGAAGGAGTCCAAAATCGCCTTTAGCTCTCGTAGAGCCTTTCGGGCATCGTCCACCTGATCCTTCTCGATGGCCTCCTGCAGGGTCGAGAAGAGCCCTTTGACCTGTTTCATCCTGGCGTTCAAATCCGCCACCATAGAGTTTATCACCTCAGCCAATTCCTTGAGTTCGTCACCCTTCCTCAGGCGGAGGTGCAAGGTGAGGTTTCCCTTTCCCACCTCCTTCAGCTCTCTCTCTATGCGGTACAGTGGACCTGCGATGGGGTGGGGATAGAAGAGGGCCACCAACAATCCCACCACCGCTCCGATGATGAGCCCTCCGAGGACTACAGGCCAGAGGAGCTGAAGGAAGCTACGTATCTTGATGTGAGCTTGGTAGTAAGTGCGCCCTACCTCCTGGGAGCTGTAAATGTAAAAAAGCGTGGTTGAGCACAGCAGGCTGAACAGTACTATCGCCAATATCTTCAAGATGAGCCTCCTCTGCATCTCCCTTTTGATGCGGAGGTTCAGCCTTCGCCGTCTTTCCTTCATCTTGGCCTCCTTAATAACGGTTGCCGTGGCAACTGATGCACAGTTCCCTTTCGTTAGATAGACGGAGTAAGTAGGGGTACCGTGATCCATGGGGATTGTGACAAGAGATGCAGAGGATCACTCCATCGGCGGTGGGCAGTCCGCTCCTGACCTTCATGTCCGGTGGGATGCGGACCCCTACAGGGTGAGAGGCCCCCAGGGTATAGGGTGGATGGCACCGGTAACAGCTCTCGAATCCCCTTTCCCTGTCTCCTTTGAAGATTAGGCCCTCGTGTCCGTCGTTAGCCCTACTTGCACGAAGGGCGTCCTGTTCGGGGAGTTCCACCAACTCCAGGGTTCCCTCTGCAGGCACCGGACATCGCCACGAGATGATCACCAGCCCCCCTGGAGTCCTTCCAATCCGGACGTCCTCGATTCTCAGGGGGGCGGTGCTTGAGGATGGTGCTGTCCCCTGTCTGTCTCCTTCGTGGGTCTCCGCCTCAACCCTGAAAGTCGTCTCTTCCGATACCCCTTCGTTTCCCCAGGGATCAGCTGAACGGGCTCTTATGTGGTAGAGCATCCCCTTTTCCAGATCGCTCAACATTACCCTATGTTCTGTGCAATAACCCTCGTCTCGGGGGGTGGTGGCCCAGGACTTGGCATCGAGGCTGTACTCAACTTGGGAAGTGGCTGGCTCATCGGTGTCCCACAGGATCTCGGCTTGCCAGAAAACCCCCCGTCGTACTTTCCCAACGCGGGGTGGACTGAGGCGGGGTGGTTTTCGGTCTACGAGGAGGGGGAGGTCTTTCGCTTTTATCTCCAGGGGGCGCTCTTGCATCACCCCTTCTCTTGTAACCCTTATCCAACCCCTCCATCGTCTGCCCTTCTTGAAGGGAAAGGTAGCCATGTGAATGGTTCCTACAGGGGTGGAGATCCAAATACTTTGACCTGCATCAGAGGTGCGGAGTTTTGGAGGGTAAAAATGGCAGCTCCCACAGTTCCCCTCAGCGAAGGGGGGGTGGAGGTAGGGTTGACGTGAGGCCAAGTCTACCGTCTCCTTATGGCAATCCTCACACTCTCTTCCTCTCACCGTGGCGAACAACATAAGCACTATAAAGGCGCCAATGACAATACGCGTGGGCTTAGAAGTCATAATTCCACTCAGGTTTTTTCCTTTTTATCGGCTTTTCTCCTTTCTTCTTCACCCCTTTTCCCTCGGTGCTGACAACGGTTCCCTTGGCCTCCGCCCAGTTGCCCGCCCTATCGCATACCTCCAAGGAGAAGGAGAGGTCCTTCAGGTCTCCTAACGGGCGCCATTGTATCTGCGAAGGCGGTGGTCCCTCTCCTTCTTCTGCTTTCAGGACTTTACCCCCCCGCGTTGTGATGAAAAAACGCCAGCCCTCTATCCCGATCTCTTCTTTGGCCTCGATGATGAATTTGATCTCCCTTCCTTCGATGGAGGGATTGACCACGATCGCAGGAGGGGTCTTGTCGACGATGACCGTTCTGGAAGGACAGTGAAAGACGTTCCCTGCTTCGTCCTCTATCGAGCAGCTGAAGTGATAAAGCCCTTCTGCGGCCCCTTCCCCTGAAGTTCCCTCGCCTCGCCAAGCGATCCCAAGGGGAAGTTCACCGCTGCCGACGAACTTCCTTATTATTTTTCCTTTCTCGTCCATCAGGGAAAATTCCCAGTGCTTGACCCTGTCCTCTTCGAGGAGGCTGGGGAAGAAGATGAAGGCGTCCTTTCGCCCATCGCCGTTGGGGGAGAAGATCAAGTTCTCAAAGGAGAGGTCCACCGCAGGAGGGGTGTTGTCCACCAGAAGGGTGGTGGCGGAATTGAGGTCTATCCAGGTCCCATCCCATCTCACCTTGATTCGCCCGAGGTAAAGGCCCTGTCTTTTGGGGGCAACGACTTCCCCCTCCCACCAGCCCTTGGTGAGTTTGAGGGGGAATTCTTGTCCGTCCAGCAGGGCGTACACCCTGTACGTCCCCCCCCTTTTCCCCTCCAGCTGCACTCTTGCCTTGACGACTTGTCCTCCCCGCACGATCCGCGGGAGGAAGTGGAGCTCCTTGACCACCAAGGGTTTACCTCCATCCACCGGCCCCTGGAGGGCGGTGGAGAAATCGGAAAATAGCCGTGCCAGCGCGATTTTCGTCAGTTCCTCCAGGGAGGAGATCTTTCCAAGCTTCAGAAAGGAGACGAAGTCGTCACCCACCAGGGAGACATAGTTCGCCCAGAGAGGTAAGCCGGTCCTCGTTTCTATGAGACGTGCTCCGATGCCGATGGCTGGGCGCTTCTCATCGTAGAGGTCGACCCATGCCACCAGGACTCCCTCCGCTCCGAGTTCCTCCTGCGCCTTCTTCGCCATCGCGGTGGTCAGTCCGCTCCACCTCCTGATCCTGTTACGGAGCAGGAAGGAGTCCACCTCCTCTCCAGAGAGCAGTTTCAGCCCCCTCAAGCGGACCTCCCGCACTATCTCCTTGCGGAGGTCTTGGGGCAGGTCAACCCCTGTCAGGTTGTCTATGGGGAAGAAGGCTACACGTTGGACGACAATGGGGACCAGGCAACCCCTTTCCACATAGGACAATCCGCGAGAGGGGAACAGCAGCACCAGGATGACGCTCAGTTGAAGGATGCGTTTCATAGGAGCGTCTTGAGGAGGCGGCGCACGAGGATCTGGGCTACCTCGTTCAAGCTCTTTTCTCCGATTCCGAAAAGCCTTGTCAGGACCCCACCGCCCCTTTCTGTTCCCGTTGCCTGCCAGATCACCTTGGCCGATTGACCGTCGAACAGCTTCAGGGAGAGGCTCACCACCGGCATGGCCCCCCCGCCGGTCCGGATGGTGGAGAATTCCTCCACTGCCCCCGTAATGACACCTTGTACCCCCAAGCGGCTGGCCATCTTCATCAGGATACGGGGGGTGATCTGCCCCGGCCCCTTGATACGCATCTCCCTCATAAGGCGGTCCACTTCCCCCCGGTCTACAAGCTCGAATTCCCCCATGATGAGGAGCTCCGTTTCCACGATATCGCGGACCTTTTCATGGGCAAGGTTGTCCCGGGAGTGGTTGAGGAGGGGCAACACAGCTACCTTCTTGATGTAGGATATGTCCGCTCGAGGGTTGACATACCATCTGACCGCGGCTCCCGAACAGGAGCAAAACAAAAGAGCAAAGATGACCGCAATCCTCTTCATGACTCTTTGCCTCTTAACTATAACAGATCTTTTTCTCCTCCTAAAACTTTTAAAAAGTTATGCTGAAGGAGGACTGAAAGGCGTGGTTTTCTCCGACGTCCGAGGAGGCGTAAGAGTAACCGCAACGGAAACTGGCCCGCCTTCCGATCCTCCAGTAGAGGTTTACACTGCTGGACGTGCACCTTTCCCCTCCTTCCTCAAATCTGGCCGAGAGGTTGAGCTGTATCTTCCTGCCTATGAAGCATCCTACGGAGTAATCGTGGCTGAAGGAATAACCCCCCTCGTAAGAGGTATCATAGCGGAGGGTGATCCTGCCGTACAGGCGTGAAGAGGGGTTATAGGTCGTTGTGCTCGAGGCAAAATAGCTCCACGTTCCCTCGGAGTGCTCGTAATTCATGCTCCAAGTCCAGTGCAAACGCGGGAAGAGGGCTAAGCCACAAGTGATCCCCGATCCATAGGAGTAGACAACACCCCCCTGTTCCAAGTTCTCCGAACGGGAGAAGTTGAGCCGACCGTTGAGATCCACTCCTTCCCAAATAATGGCCACGGCGTTAAAGGAGGCAGAGCCCGTGCGGCTCGTCTCTTTGCTTCCCTTGAAGGACCGACCGTAGCTCGCTGTGAGACTGGTGCTGAGGGTCTCCAAGGGGTTGGATCTCCAGGAAAAGCTTACGGAATCTGAGCGTGAAGTCTCTGCTCCCGAAGAATAACTGGTGCTGCTCGAGGCGGAGAGCCCCATCAGGAAGTAACGCGATGGGGTCCATCCCACATGTCCCCCCAGGCTGTATGAGTAGCTGTAAGGACCTGTGGACGACTCCGTGCGGCGATAGGAGGCGTGAAAGGACGTGGACCAGTCCTCATGGGGACGGAGGGTGAGGTTGAGGCTGCCCCCGTAGTTCTGCGTAGAGCTCGAGCTTTCCTCCTCGTGTTCGGCCTCTCTGGTCCCTGCCGCCTCTATCTCCGTAATCCCGAAGAACACTGCGGCTGGGCCAGGGTAAAAGACCACCTTGAAGTGCTGAGCCCTTTGGGAGGGGAAGCTCAATTCGAAGCGGTGCTCCAACTCGTTGAAGACAAAGGAGGCCGAGGAGGTGAGCAAGACCCAATCTTTGGGTTCCCCTGGATCGTTCGACCAGTAGATCGCCCATGTCACCGTCTCGTTGGGATTGTGGGGATCGTATACGTAGCCCGATTCCGTGTAAACGTAGAGGGTGTCTACCTCCTGTAAAAGCGCAAGGCCCAGGCCGATGTTCATGTCATCTTGGGCGGTGACGACCACCGTGGTGTAGTCGCCGTCGATGAGCCTGCCGTCGTGGTTGAGGGAGCTCTCTTCAGGGGTGTCGTCCACCCCGTAATAGCCCTCCTCTGCTCGATAGACCTCCCGCACCGTTCCCCCTGCCTTAACCCTGGATATGGATGTGTGGTAACCGTAGTTGGCTGTACCCCCGAGGCTTGCCTTCCCGTGCCAAAAGGAGCGGCGCAGGTTTAGGTTGGCAGAGTGGTCTATGGACTCCTGTTCGGAGCGGTGGAGGTAGTCGAAACCGAAATTGTGACGGTAGCTGTAACGGATGCCCATGTCCTTCATGTTCTTCGCAAGGCCCACCATGAAGCTGTGACTTGCCGAGTCGATCGATCTGGGGCTGCCGCTGTCGAACTGACGCGTTCCACTGTATTGGAAAGTGACCTCAGGGGCCACCTTCCACTGCCAGTTGCTGGAACTCCGCAGGTTCCAGTAGTAGCTTTCGACCTGGGGGGTGTCAGAGCGCTGCCGATTTGAGTAATCGAAGGAGAAGGAAGAGCGAAACAGGTAATTGTCCACGACGAAGCTGAGGTAGGGGTGAAGGATGGAGCGGTAAACGCCCCCGCGCTGATCTATTCTGGAGTAGGACACCCCGGCCGCAGAGCGAATCAGGGGGGTCACGCTACTGCTGTAGTTGAGATAAAAACGATTGTTGAGGCTCCAGAAGGAACTACTGCCTTCGTTTCCCTCGAAACGACTGTAACTATAGCGGCTGCTTCCCCCTCCCCCCAGGTTGAAGGCATGGCAGGGGACGAGAAAAAAAAGAAGGGGAAGCAAGACCCCGAAGAGGTACAGTTTCCTTTTCACCGGACTTAGTCGCCTGCAAAGAGCAGGTGAGAGACCTCCTGTCCCACCTGTAGCTCAGCCACCGTCCGTTCCTTGATGAGATCTACAGCCCTTACCGTTCCGTCCTCATGTCCGACATAGAGGATCTTTCCCTTGCTGTCGATGCTTAGGCATTGGGGGCCTTCACCCATGGGGATCCTCCTAACCACCGTCCGCGTGAAGGGATCCAGGATCACCAGGTCGTCCGTCCCCTTTGCCGCCACATAGACCATCATGGATCCCACTGTTACCGCCGAAGGTCCCTGGGGGCAGTAAATGGTCGCCACGGGTGTCATGTTGCGTCGCTCTATCATCGTTAAGGTATCTGTCCTGTAGCTCGCCACATAGAGGTAACGCCTGTCGAGGGCCACCGCCCGCGGTTCTCCCCCCACGGCTACCCTTTTCACCACCCTGTAGCTCCACGGATCTATGATCACCACCTCGTCGGATCTGGAACAGGCCACATAGAGGTAATGACCCTCCGGATCGGATGCGATCCGGAGGGGGCCCTTCCCCACCTCTATGACCTCCAGGGTGGACTTTGAGCTGGGGTCCAGGACGACTACCGAATTGGACTCCATCATGGTGACGAAGAGTTTTCCCGCGAGCTGGATCAGGTCGGTAGGGCCGATGCCCGCCCCCAGAGAGACCGATTCGGTGAGTTCGTTCTTCATGATGTCTATCACCCCCAACTCGTTTCCGCCTTGGCAGACCACATAGAGCATCTCCCCATACGGTGACAAGGCCATCCCTCTGGGGTTGGAGGCCACATCTATGGTGGCGATGACCCTGGGGCCGCCGCAGTCGATAACCGCCACGCGACCTTCCTTCATCAACGAGGCGAACAGGAGGCGCTTCCTCAGACCGACCCTCGCCCTCTGTACCACCATCGAGGGCATGAAGGTGCCATCTTTCAGCGATGACAGAGGTGACCACGTGAGGAATAGGGGGATGGTATGTCCTTCCTTTATGGAAAAGTACACCTCCCAGCAGAAGTGTCCTTCGTCCGAAAGGGCGAGAGGGCGCCCTCCTTTTTCTTCCTGTAGCAGTGCACCTTCGATGTTTAGACAGAGCCTACGGTATCGTCCGGGGGGTGCATCACCCTTTGCCAGAAGGATCTGTCTTTCCTCCAGAGATTTCGCTTGTACGGATGTGGTTACGGGAAAGAGCCAATGCCTTCCCCCTGTTGTGTCCTCAAGCCACACCTCTCTTAAGAAGAAGGTCAAGGGAGGAATGGGCTTCTCCTCGGTGAGGCTTAAGTAGAGGAGGCATTGTCCTTTCGAGATCTCTTTTGTCTGATGCGTCCAAGGAGAGCAGGAGAAGTAAAGGGAGGCAAGCAATACCAGTAAAAATTTTCCCATCAGAAGTCGGCTTTTCGACCGTTTTGCCAGTGTCATCAGAAAGTCCCCCCATGATAATGGCAACTTACACAGCTTTTCTCTCTGTGGATTCTGTAATGACACCGGAGACATAGCGTCTTCCACGCCCGATCCGTATCTTCAGTTACTGCGGTAATCCCGCCGTTTACCTCCTTCCTGATGAGGAATTGGTAACTTGGCGAACCGTGAGGTTCGTGACAGTCAGTACATGACAGGACATAATTGGGTATGCTGACCGAGTAAGGAGGGGTGAAAATTGGATTTCCCCCCCTGTAAGTTCGATCTCGTCCTCTTTTGCCGTGTTTGTCACCGTTTACCCCCCAGTCGATGGCCCGGAGGTTCCGTCCTAGGGAGGTGCTGTAGATGTTGGAGGAGGAATGGCAGTCCAAGCAGAAGGTCACCATGTCCGTGAGGTTGGATCCGTCGGTGGTGATGGATCCGTCTGGTTCATAGGCGCTGGTCGACCCGTATCTGTAAGGGGCCTGGTAGGCAAAGTTGGTAGCGTAGGCCTTCATTCTCTCCCCACTGTCATCTCCCCATAGGCGATCTTCTTCAGCGGTGCTTCCGTGTTTTCTCGGACGGCTCAAGGGCCACCCCCTGGTGGAACTGGACTTCGGGACGTCGGGGTTGTTGAAGGGGTCACCCTGGGCGTAATGGGGGTTGTGGCAGGCTACACATGGGGTTGAGTGCTCGTTAAATCCCCAATCTTGGTTCTTAATGAATGTCAGGATATCTCCTAAATTGTGGCTGGAGGTCTGGTTGAAGGATTCCACCAAATCGTCGACCGTGTCTCCTGTCCACCCCCCGGCCCTGAAGCTGTAGCTCCTGTTCTTCACCGTTCCATAGCCATGGCAGTTGTAACAGATGAGGTCCGTTTGCTCTATGTAGTTGGAGTAGAAGAGTGCGTAAGGGTGGAGAGAAGTGACCTCGTCAAGGGTAGCATGCATTTCATGGCAGTGGGCGCAATTGCCCGTGGCATATCTGTTTACACGACTGACGCCATTGCTTTTATCCCCGTGCGCCGATTCGGTATAGGTCTTCCCGTAGAGAGTGCCAGGAGATGGAGTCATACACGCAATTGAAAAAAAGACGATGAATGCTTTGACCTCAAACCTCATCTGACCTTCTCATTGCTTCGATGTGTGGCACACGGCACAGCCGTTCATCCCCCCTCCCGGCCAGTTCCGGTAATCCCACCTGAGCATGTCCGGGTAGGGGGAACCATGGGCCCTGTGGCAGCTCAGGCACTGGACCTGATCGGTGCCGAGGTTCACTTTGTCCGAAGGCCCACTCCCATCGTAGGAATC
>Ga0164318_10002628_pt1 | contig 16774 bp, 13 predicted proteins | sample GuaBasSedimGuay9_FD_113734 | JGI IMG/M metagenome (GOLD analysis project Ga0164318, IMG submission 113734) | Subseafloor sediment microbial communities from Guaymas Basin, Gulf of California, Mexico - Guay9, Core 4571-4, 0-3 cm | ecosystem: Environmental > Aquatic > Marine > Hydrothermal vents...
TGAAAATGGTGATGTTATAAAAATAGATATTAGGAGACGTGAATTAAAGTTAGAACTTACTGAGGAAGAAATTATGAGCCGGTTTTCAAAATGGAGACCGCCAGCGCCCAAAATTAAGACCGGTTTTTTAATATATTATGCAAGAAATGTTAAATCTGCAAAATTTGGTGCTGTTCTTAAATAAAAGATAGATTTAAATCTAATTTATTAAAAATAAAATTACATAAAAGGAATTTATTGGCAAAAATTATTAACCTTTTTAAAATAAATAACAGATAGAAAAATATAATAAATGTGAAAAAAGCCAGTCAATAAATATTTCGACAAAAAAAATAAGAAAAAGATAAAAATAAAGAATAAGAAAAGAGAATAAACAATGAAAAATAATAATAAATTCTGTTATTTTATGAAAGAGGTACCGTCAATTGCTTATTTTAGCATGGAGATAGGGTTAGCATCAGACATACCAACATATTCAGGGGGTTTGGGAGTATTAGCGGGTGATATATTATATAAGGCGGTAGACCTTGAGATACCGATGGTAGCGGTGACACTATGTTATGCTGCAGGTTATTTTTATCAGATGATCGGTCCGTATGGAGACCAAATTAGTAAGAATATTAGGTGGCAATTTTCTTCAAATTTTGATAAGCTCCCAATAGTTATTCCAATAAAGATACAGGGGAAAGAGTTTAAGATTGGGACGTGGGTTTATAATATTATAGGAAAAAGGAACGGATTTGTAATTCCAGTATTTTTATTAGATTCAGATGTAGAAGGAAATGAGGAATGGTTTAAAAGGATTACCCATACGCTGTATACAGCACATCCATTTATGAGAATTGTGCAGGAGGCGATTTTAGGGATTGGAGGGGTGCGTTTACTTGAAGAGATGTGTTTTAACAAAATTAAAACTTATCATTTAAATGAGGGGCACGCTGCTTTTGTAACTTTTGAATTATTAAAAAAGTTAAAAAATTTAGAAGAAGTTAAAAAGAAGGTAATTTTTACAACGCATACACCAGTCCCTGCCGGACATGAACGATTTGATTATAATTTAGTATATGATGTTTTAAGAGATATAGTCCCTGAAAATATTAAGGAATTAGCGGGAAATGACAATTTAAATATGACAAAGTTAGCATTAAATATGACAAGATATGTGAATGCAGTTTCAAAAAGACATTTAGAAGTTACCAAAAACATGTTTCCGGAATATAAAATTGATGCAATAACAAATGGGATAAATATATTTAGGTGGTTATCACCGTATATTAAAGAATTATTGGACGAAACGATGCCTGAGTTCAGGTATGACCCGCAAGTATTGATGAATGCCCCGATAGAATTGGACTCACACGACCTATGGACAGCCCATAAAAAGTCTAAGGATGATTTAATAGATTATCAAAGTTCTCATAGTTATGTATTGTTTGACTCGAAAATATTGACTGTTGGGTTTGGAAGAAGATTTACAAGTTATAAAAGGCCCACCTTAATTTTTAAAGATTTGGACCGCCTTGGGAAAATAAGTAAGGGTAAAGTACAGTTTTTATTTGCGGGTAAGGCGCATCCAATGGACAATGAAGGAAAATATTTAATAAAACAAATTTATGAATTTTCCAATTATTTATGGGATAATTATAGAGTAAGTGTTGCATTTTTAGAAAATTATGATATGGACTTAGCCCGGTTAATGGTAGCTGGTTGCGATCTTTGGTTAAATACTCCGTTAATAGATAATGAAGCGAGTGGGACTTCGGGGATGAAGGCAGCATTAAACGGGACATTAAATTGTTCGACCTTAGATGGGTGGTGGATTGAGGGGTATAAAATGAACAAATTAGCAGGATGGACGATATGTCCTGGGGTTGAAGGGAATAAATGTAGAGAAGATAGCGACCAAGCAATGAGTCAAGCTTTTTATAATATTTTAGAAAACGAAGTTATACCCACTTTTTATGGGGAGCGAGACCTTTGGATTAAACGTATGAAAAATGCAATATTTCTTGCATCTTATTTTAATTGTGATCGAGCAGTAAAGGAATATGCCAGTCGAGCTTGGAATTTAGAAATGCAGCCAAGGTGGAGACAAAAAAAGGGAAACTAACTTGGTCGAGTAATTTTAAATAAATTCTTTTATATAATTGGAAACAAAAATAATTTAATAGAGATCTTGAAAAAGAATTAGTTTTAGAAAAAGGAGTCCATTATATGAAGATAATAAGAGTAGATTTAAGTACTTTTAAACATAAAATAGAAGAGTTGCCATTAAAATATCAGAGATTTGGTGGTAGAGTATTAACTTCGAATATAATTTATAATGAAGTGGACCCAAGTTGCGACCCATTGAGTGGTGGAAATAAATTAATATTTGCAAATGGGTTATTAATAGGAACTGGGTTTCCAAATTCATCAAGGTTGTCAATAGGTGGAAAATCGCCTTTAACAGGTGGAATTAAGGAGTCGAATACTGGAGGGTTGGCAGCATATAGGATGTTTGAAAATGGGTTAAGGGCGTTAATTTTAGAAAATAAGCCAAGTGATGACCATTTATATATAATTTTAATAGACAATGGGAATATAGAAATAATAGAAATGGACGAGCTTAGAGGTAAAGGAAATTACGAAACAGTTGAAATATTAAAGAAAAAGTTTGGTAAAAAGAATGGGATATTAAGTATAGGTCCAGCTGGCGAAATGATGTTAAAGGCGGCTTCAATAAATTCAACTAATTTATATTATTATCCGGACAGAATTGCAGGTAGGGGGGGACTTGGGGCGGTAATGGGAAGTAAACGAATAAAAGCGATAATAATTAAGCCAGTTAAAAAGAAACCTGAAATAACATATAAAGATGAAAAAAAATTTAATGAAATCAAGAAGAAATTTATAAAAGAATTGATTGAAACTAAAAAAGGACTCGCTAAATATGGTACCGCAGGTTTAACTGAATTCTCAAGTACAATAGGTGGGCTTCCTACAAGGAATTTCAAGCAAGGTTCTTTTGAAGGAGTAAATAATATTAGTCATATTAAATTGAACGAGATACTCAAAACTAGAGGTGGTAAACATGGATTACCATGCAGTCCTTATTGTGTAATTAGGTGCTCAAATATATTCATTGATAAAAATGGAAAGAGACTTACAAAAATTGAGTATGAAACTATTGCTATGAATGGTGCAAATTTAAATATAAATGACCTCGATTCAATTGCCAGTATTAATTACTTATATAACGATTTGGGGCTTGATTCTATTGAAATGGGAGACAGTTTTGGAGTCGCAATGGAGGGGGGACTTTTAGAATTTGGCGATAGTAATAAGGTAATTGAGTTATTAAAAGAGCTATATAAAATGCCAGCAAAAACGGAAGAGTCGTGGGGTAGGATAATTGCAAATGGTTGCGTTGAAGTTGGAAAAAAGCTTGGGGTTAAAAGAGTACCTGCAGTTAAGGGACAAGGTCTACCAGCATATGACCCTAGAGTATATAAGGGTATGGGAGTAACATTTTCAACAAGTCCGATGGGTGCTGACCATACAGCTGGGCCTGCTATTGCAGGTAGAAAAGGTATGGATCGAGAAAAGGATTACGGAGCTTTATCTGAAGCTAATTCCAAATTAGAACTTTCCCATGATTTGCAACTAATGAGTTTATTATGTGATTGTATGGGGTGTTGCTTTTTTATAGGTCCAACAATTGATGTTATGGAAATTTTTGTAGATTCATTGAATGCTTTAAATGGCTGGGAATTAAAATTGGAAGACCTATTAGATATAGCCCGAAATACAATAAAAAGAGAAAGAGAATTCAATAAAAATGCTGGAATTAAAGACCAAGATAAGTTACCTGAATTCTTTTATAAAGAAAAATTAAGCCCGACTGGAAATGTATTTGATATTGATAAAGAGGACACTAAAAAATTATGGAGTTATTTATGAATATAATTTAAAGAAGAGGAAGAATGTTAAAGATGTCATTTTCAGGAGATTTAGCTTATAAATTCACTGAAAAAATTGCAATCCCAAGATTGATTGGTACTGAAGGCTGGAAAAAAGCTCAGAACTTGATTAAAGATGAGTTTAAAAAGAATGGATATGAAATACAAGTCCAAAACTTCAAGTCATCGATGTTCATGGTGAATGTTTTATTAAGAGTGGCGATGATACCATTATTGATTATAATAATATTAATTATTTTCGGATATTATTTTTATCCATGGGTTTCCTTAATTTTGTCTGCCTTAATTCTTGGACTTGTCCCAATTATTGGAAAATATGCTACTTCGGGGACAGAATATAAAGAGCCAAAAAAGGGGATAAATTCACAGAATATATTTGTAAAGTTAAAGTCAGAGACTTCTAAGGCAGAAGTTGTATTTATCGGGCATTATGATACTAAAAGCCAAGTATTAAGCATTGTACAGAGGGTAATATGTTTTGTATTATTATTTATTTTTGGATTAATTGCATGTATTTTGTTTTTTATCAGTTCCATTTTCAAGTTGTTTTTATTAACAGAAAATTCAGTGATAACAATCTCAGGACTAGTTTGTGCAATTATAGCGGGGTGCGCGGCAATAATATTGATGACAAATGCAGTCCAAAACAAGTCGCCAGGTGCCTTGGACAATGGGACAGCAGTGGCGACTGTAATTGAATTAAGTAGAGTTTTTAAAGATGCACCTCCAAAAAATATAGATTTAATGTTCTTATGCACAGATGCAGAAGAGCAAGGCGTTTTAGGAGCTTCAGCATTCATTCAAAAATATGAAGACCAATTTAGTAAAGAGAACACATATTTTATAAATTTTGAAGGCCCGGGTGCAAAAGATGTAGATCTAGGTGTTTTAACTTCTTTTGGGATGCCCAAAAAGCAATATACTTCAAAGAAATTAAATACATTAGCTATTCAAGCTGCCGAATCTTTAAATATAAATTTAAAAAAACACTATTGGCCCATTGGGTTATTAGCCGATCATAACCCTATAATGAAACATGGATTTAAAGCTACAATGCTGGGACCTATGACAATTTCGGCGGGTATTCATACCCCAAAAGATACTATGGAAAATGTATCGAGAGAAAATTTGGAAAAAGCGGGAAGAATAGCCCAAAAAATAATAGAACTATTTGACTTAGAACTTAACCAAAAGGACTAATATAGTAGTGTTATAATGAACTTAATTTCTTGTTATAAAAGTAGTTGCTTGTTAAATTAAGTTGAAGACCATAAAAAATAACTAAATTATTATAGGAAATTTAGTGTCTATTCTAATATTAAAATGATTTAGGAACTTTAAGAGGTCCCTATCCTGAGTTAAAACAAATTTATTATTTTCTTTTAATTTAGATGCCAAAACAATAAGTGAAAGATCATTTAATAGTGAGATATATTCATGTTTTTGGATGATTGAATTAAATCGCTTGATTTTTAAAAGTTCATTTTTGACATTTTGAATTTCTTTATTTGGGACTTTACAGAGATAAATACTTTTTATAAAATAAATAAAGTCCTTGTCTAATAAATCGAAATGAAAGGTCAATTCATCAAAAATTCTAATGGAAGTTAGTACCTTTAATTTTGAATTATTTTCATGAAGATAACTGAAAAATTTCGACTTATCATCGTTCCATGAATTGAGTATAAAATTAGAGTCTAATATTAAAATGGTAATTGAATTTCCTTCAAAATGGTCAGAAAGATTAGAAAACTTTATAATTTTTAGTTTATGTTCTTTCTTTATATATTCTTGAATAGCAGCCTTGACTTGATATTCACTTGGAATAATCAAAATATCGTTAAAAACGGAATTAAACCTATTTATGACTTCTTTAAGTGGAATTCCATAAAATTCAGAATGTTTTTGTAAAAATAAGTTTTTAAAATACAGGGGAAGTGACCCATTTAATTGGTTGATGATAGACATTTTAGCTTTAATACCAAAAGATTTTTCTATTTTGGCTAGAAATACATTAAGTATTAAGCGGCTGGTATTATAGGAAGGGTCGTACTTAATTGCAAGTCCAAACATATCATAAAACAAATTTCTAATAGTTTTAAATTTTTTAGTAAGAATTAATTGTTGTTTTGTTAATATATCTTCTAGGATGAAGTCAAATAACTGCAGATTTTTTTCATCACTAAAAGTAATGTCCATTTCTTCGATAAATTCGCGAAAAAGCTTTTTAAGAGTAGCTCTACCAATTCTTATATCAGACATTTATAAGTCAATCCGATGATTATCTAAACTATAACGTAATTAATAGCAAATATTTAGCATTTGTAATAAATAAATACAATGAATGAAATTCTTTACGCTAATGAATTTAATCAATTTGAGGAGTTAATGTGAATTTAATATTTATTTAACATTTGGCAATTTATAAGGAGATAATAAGTTGTCCTGATTCTTGGTATTCGAGTAATAAATCAGCGACCCTATAAGAGGGTACCATTTCAACACCTTCCATCAATTCAGCCGGATCTAACCCAATTATTTTAGCTGCAAGGTCGCAGCAATAAAATTTTATGCCTAAGTTAATACATTCCTTCATTTCATCTTCATATCGCATCCGACCTACTTTATTTTTTTTACCCAACATTATACCCATAGGTCCCCATAAAACAACGACAACTTCAAGCCCTTTTTTTCGGTAATATCGCGCAAACCTAATTATTTCCATAGGAGATGTACTTTCATAAATCATCTGTTTAAGTAAAAGCAAGACTTTCTTGATTTTTGTCAAGATATCATTCACCTTATTACACCATTTACAATTTATTTTTAAATTATAATATTTTCGATAATAGTCTAAAATTTAAGTTAATGATAAGAATTATATTAAAAAGATGAATGATTAAATAAAAGGTTATAATTGAGAAATTAATAATAATTTAGAATGAGAGGAGGTGATTCCATTACGTTAATTTTAGAATTTTCAGAAATAATCTCTATCAAATTAGGACAATTCCAATTTAATACATTTATTTTAGATTTTTTATCTCAAACTTAAAATTTATGATATGAATAAATTATTTACATAAATTCCCAGCAAAGAACTGTTAAATTAAAGTATGGAAAAATACCGAACTTATAAATCTTCTACTTAAACTAAAAAAATCAATAAGAGAGAATTTAGCCTAATTTTTAAAAAATAAATGAGTAAAAAAAGAGGGAATTAAAGAGGCATATTTTTTATGTTATAAAGCAAGTTGTAAGTCGTATTAAATTGAATTATTTATTAATTTTTTCCAAAAGCCATGCCATATTTTTACCAAGATTCTTGAATGTTTGAATACCCTCATCATCGTTCATAATATCGCCAGGTTTTAAACCGATGCCCAAATTCCAATAACTTGAGCCTGGGACGATCATTTGGTTAATCAAGAAGAAATAATTTAAACTGGAAAATACATGACATGCGCCTTGTCTACGTACCGCTATAACAGCTGCCCCAACTTTTCTTTTAAACATATCATTATTGGCCTTAGCGATAGTGCCTGCTCTATCAATAAACGTCTTCATTCTTGAAGAAACATTTGCAAAATAAGTTGGAGAGCCGAGGATTAGTCCATCAGCCGCTACGACTTTTTCTAGAATCTCATTTAAATCATCATCTTGAGCCATACACATACTATTTCCTTTGCATTGGAAACAAGCTTTACAGGGAAGTATATTTTTGTCTGCTAATTGGATTAATTCAGTTTCAATTCCAGCATTTTGCAGTTCTTCAAAAACTACTTCAATTGCTCGTTTGGTATTTCCATTTTTTCTGGAACTTCCATTAATCCCAATAACTTTCATTTTTCACAACCACATTATTCTGTTTAATTATTTAAAAATCCGGATAGTTTAAATTTATTTATTAGACATCCTAAAATCGATCTAATTCTAATTTGAGAAAAATCGTCCAATTAATAAATTTAGTAAGATAAAATTTTAAGACAAGTTTAAAAAAATATGGTCAAAAAATGACATTTTTATTTTATTATTTATATATAATTTATAAATTTATTAAAAAGCGCAAATAGAGAGAGAATTTTGGTAGATGTTTAAAGTAGCCATACAAAAAGTGTAATATATTCAAATTATTTAGTTAATCAATATTAATCGCTGTATTTTTAAGATCATTATTGATTTCTTAGAGATAGATTATTTTATCTGTGCCTCTTAAATATTTCAAGGAGTCCATCTTACAAAATATTTTGAAAAATATCAAATTCAAAAAAAAGTTTAAAAACTAAATTTAGAATTCTATTTTGAAAATGAGTTAAAATTTATTTGAAAGTTAAAAAACTAAGTTTATTAGGTTACAGAAAATAGGTATAGCAATGAGAATTTTAGTCATTTTAAGTAAAAAATATAGGAGCGTGCTTGAAAATAGGTACCATTTTTAGCAAATTGCTAGCTGGATTTTCGATTTTCTCTATAATTGTGAATATTGGGATTATTCCAATAAATATGATAGGGATTTTTGGTTTAGGGGCATTTTATTGGTTATTAAACAATTATTATATAATTTGGGGGGTCTGTATTATATTGAATATTAGCCTAAATTTTTTATTATGTGATATTACTAACTCTACTGGTAAAAAAATTGTGTATTGGTGTATCAGTTTATGTACATATATTGAAATAATCGTTTGGTTAGACATAGGTTATTTTATCTTGTACAATGTTGCGATTACGCAGATAATATCTTTAATTTTCATGAAGTTCTTATTGCTTATAAGTAATTTTGGGTTGGTCGCATTTAATGTAATTATAAGTCTAATGGACATTATTAATAGCAATAAATCAATATGGAGAAACAGGGGAGGTGTATTAAAATAAAATTGAAGAATTTTTTACAAATTGTTGCTCAGGTAATTATAATAGGTGGCTTAATATTTTGGATTTTTCCGACAATTTTGATTTTAACGGGTGGAATTTTTGGAGGCCAGTCATTTGAAACGACATTAGATATGTTTCTGCCACAGTTTACTGGATTTTCCGTAATAGTCCTAATTGTTTCTACAGTTTTGAAGTTATTTTTGGTTAAGAAGCGAAAATGGCTTTTATATTTTACATTGGTCATAGGATTAGTTCTAATATTTACAAATCTATTACCACTAACTTCACCATACATTGCGACTAGCGATTTCGATACAAAGTTTAAATCGGCACTTGGAAATGATTATATATCAAAAATCCCACCTGAATTGCGTTCCCAATTTAGGACATATAAATTTTCATTATGGAATTATTATTATTATGGATTTCACGATTTTCAATGCAATTTGACGCTGGACATACCTTATCTAAAAATAGGAAATGACACCTTCAAATTTGACCTGTATAGGCCAATTAATCAAGCAAAGAAATCCCCTGTTGTAATAGCGATACATGGTGGTGGTTGGAGAACGGGCGATAAAGGAATTGAAAATATGTTTCCTTTAAATAAGTACCTTGCGAGTCAAGGATATGTGGTTTGTGATATTCAATATGGACTGGCACCCAATGGATATAACATGTCAGATATAGTCAGTAATATAGGTTTTTTTACAAAATTTTTAGAGAACAAATCTTCTGCATATAAAATAGACCTAAATAAGACCTTTTTCTTAGGGAGGTCTGCAGGGGCGCACTTAGCACTTTTATCTGGGTTGGGTATTAAGAGCCCGCAATTTTCCGGAATTTTTGGGAAATCGATTAATGTTTCAGGGATTATTGACTTTTATGGGCCGACTAATTTATCAATTACATATGATTTGTTTGTTAGATATGGAGAACCATCAATATTTACCTTTTTAATGAATGGGACGCCAAGTTCAAATCCCCAATCATATCATAAATATTCCCCAATAAATATAATAAACACATCGGCACCACCAATATTAATTCTTCATGGTAAAAATGATAAAATCGTATCAATTTCAGAGTCGGAGGTTTTTAAGAATAAATGTGATTTACTGTCAGATACCTGTATATTGCTTGAATTTCCATTTGGTGGACATGGGTTCGATTATTTTTTTCAATCGCAATATAGTCAAATAATTACTTATTATATAGAGAGGTTTATTGGATATTTCAGTAATGTATAATTATGTTCTATTAATTATAACAATTCTTTATTTTTAACCAAGTTGGAATTAATGTAAGTAAATAAATTATAGGTTGAAATAGTAATTACGAATTAATATAATAAAAAGAATTTGGATAGAAATGATTATATGGAAAAAAATAAAGAATTTATTTTATGATATTTTAGAATTTATTTAAAAATAGTTTTATTTCATTATTTTAGTATCTCTACCCATCCCTATGGAGACAATATTATCGGATGTAACTTCATAGTCGCTAGGTGTTTCATGAGTAATATCTAAATTGACACCTTTTATTGCCTCAGAACGTTCTATTCCTAATTTTTCAGGGGTAATACGATTGGTACCAGGATATTTCCATTCAAAAACTCCAGATTTGAAGACAGACTTAGGGATTTTTTTAGGTTCCTTCGACCCAAGAATTTCCACGTTTAAGCTATCGATAGGCATTGGGATACCATCGTCCCATTGTCGTTCAATTGATGCATGCCATATTTCAGGATGTTCGTCTTGCATCCATTTTACTCCAATATCTTCGATCCCTTTAATTGAAAAACAATGTGACTGAAAAAGACCCATTATTCGCAATTGATAATCACGACGTTTCATCATACTCATCATCTGTAAAGTACTGGACCAAGGGATCATTGCTGCATAAAAATCAGGTAATTTGTAAATGCGTTCCGTATTTACCATATCATACATAAGTCCCATAGCATCATAATTACTTAATTCACATATGATATTTATGGCACAAGAAAGCCAAACTATTGTAGAATGATAGGGAGACGACGACCATTGAGGAGTCCGCTCATTCCTAACATCTTTTAAGATATCCATGCAAGCATACGCACATTTTGTAAGATTTTTAGTCCGTTTAGGAATCTCGCGTAGTTTATAACCCAGTTTCATATGTCGCCTGTCTAGAAGTTCATCGTCCTCTTTAACACCAGCAAACCAAAAATCAGCAGGTAATCCGTTCTCCATATGACAATTAATAATGGTGAAAATTTTTTGAGACATGTCATCTACCAAAATAAATGAACTGTCAATACTTTCGCCATGTAATAACTTCATTGCACCTTGTTGAAGGTCGGATCTTGTAAGAATAGCAGGGGGAAATATAGTATAAGTTATAACTTTTTCTGGTTCCTTTATTTTACCATCAATTAATTCTTTTGAAGTCATTATGCTTTCAGTCATCCTAACCCGCATAATCTCTTCAATTATCTCCCTTAAGCTTCTAGTCGCTTTATTCCAAGTTTCCCAGCCAATTTCTTGGTGCATTCTCCAAACATGTCTTGCAATTGGTAAATATTTTTTTGTTCTTAAAGAATCATCAATCTCGCCATAAGTATGAAGCATAAAATTTACCTCGATTAGTCATTATACTTTCTTTCAATAATTTACAACTTATATTATTTTTAAAATCTATGTTTAAATATAAATAATTAAGCAATTCTTGATAATTAAATTATATTAAACCATTAATTAATGAAATATAAATTTAATCATGATAAATAACTGAAACTAAGTTAACAAATCTCAAAAATTTTATTTTTTTAATTTTATAAAAATGAACTTTAAATATCTCAGTTTAAAAAATTGAAAAGGACGATTCTATATAAAAATTCGGTGGTTGAATATAGGATATAAAAAACAATAAAAGAAAAAGGAATTAAATTAAAGTTTTTTAAAAAGTGGTCGGTCCATTGATTATTTTTTAGTTTTATATAGAAGTTAGGAATGATTTATGACTAAATTATTTTGTGGATACCGGCTCTTTCCAGTCCAATGAATAATAAATAACCAAGTAAGTTCATAGAGATTAGAGACCCAGTAAAAATCCCGAGATATGTCAACCAGAACGGCATGTTAAGCAGAAACGGCAAATAAGTCCCGACAATAAAAGTATTAATGAGGTTCATTAATAGAATAATTAATTGGATATAGATATGCCTTTTTTTGCCGGTCAAATTTTTAATTTTATTAAAGAGATAATAGCCCAATGAACCTGCAAGTAAATTAGCTAGAGAACCAAAAATAATATCAATCAGTCCGAGACCACCAATTATATTAGCCAAGATACACCCTATTGTTATTCCAATAGTGCCAGGATAACCGAAGAAGAAAACAGTGGTAAATAGTGCATCAGCGACCCTAACTTGAGGAATATCCCAAGCGATAGGGATTAAAATTACTAGAACAACATAAAGAGCACTAATTATAGCAATTAATGATATATAAATAGATGTATTTTTATTATTTTTTGACAATTTTTTTTCATTCATTAATATTACACCTCGAAACCCGGGGTTTATTGATTAATGTGGCGGAACGCGGTTTGAGGCGTACCCACCCGCCACGAAGTCAATAATTTCTACCTTAAGAATTCTTATATAAATTTTTTCATTAATATTTTATTAATGAAATAAAGATTGGAAAAAGTTCAATAATTATTTAGTAAAGACAGTAAAGACGGAATTTGGTACCAGAAAAATAGAGAACTATTATCTTCAATCAGTATAATAAGTGGTGAAAATAAAATATATAAATAATAAAAAGTTAAAAAGAAATATAATTGAATATAGAGAATACCAGGATTCGATTAGCGATATCTGCTTAGAGAAAAATACATTGGTCATATTACCGACTGCATTAGGAAAAACAATTATAGCGATTTTAACTGCAGTTAAATTATTGGACAAAGATGAGAAAATAAAAATTTTAATGCTTGCACCAACAAGACCTTTAGTTGTCCAGCATTTTAATACATTTAAAAATTTATTAAATTATAATAACAAGGATTTTACCATATTGACGGGAAAAATTTTGCCCAAAAAAAGGCTTATGGCATGGAATTCTGCTAAATTTATATTTGCTACACCACAAGTAATAAGAAACGACTTACAGAACAAAAGATATAATTTAAAAGATATTGGACTTATTATTTTCGATGAGGCGCATCACGCAAGAAAAAACTATGCATATAATTATATTGCTTCGGAATATATTAAAGGATATGAGAAAACGCGAATCTTAGGTTTAACGGCATCTCCAGGAAAAGATGAAGAAAGTATCAATGAAATCTGTGAAAATTTATTTATTGAAGCAATCCAATTTCGCTCGGAATACGATGACGATGTCAAAGATTATATTACGCCAATAACACTTTTTTGGCACAGATTAGAACTACCTGAAGAATATAATTTGATTTTAAAAATACTAAGAGATATGGTAGAAGAGAATATACTTAAATTAAAAAGACAGGGTCTATTGATAATTAAATCTACAAAAATAATAACTAAAAAAGATATATTAGAACTGGGTAAAAAATTAAGAGTAGAATTAAATAGGGCAACAAGGAGAAAAAAGGGATATCTTTATAATGCAATCGTTATTCAATCTGCTTTATTGTCGTTAATGCACGGAATTGAATTAATAGAGACGCAAGGACTATTACCATTTTGTAATTTTCTTAGAAAGATTGAGAAAGATGCATTACAAGGCAAATCAAAATATTCTAAATTAATAGTAGACCATTTAAAATTTGAAAAATTAACCTATTATTGTGAGTTTTATAGGCACATACCAAATCCTAAACTTGAGAAATTAGCGGTACTTATAAAACAAGAATTGCAAAAAAATGCAAATTCAAAAATAATTGTCTTTAGCCAATATAGAGATACAGTAATACGAATCCAAGAATATTTAAAGACAATAGATAATGTCAAGGCAATTAAATTTGTCGGACAAACTTCTAAAGAAAATGACCCAGGACTTAAACAAGATGAACAAGCCAGAATAATTGAGGATTTTAAAGGAGATAAATATAATGTATTAATAGCGACATGTGTAGCGGAAGAGGGACTAGATATTCCAGCAGTAGATAGAGTAATTTTTTTTGAGCCAATTCCAAGTGAAATAAGATATATTCAACGAAAAGGTAGGACAAGTCGACACCATATTGGTCGAGTGGACATACTTCTAAATAAAAATACTATAGATGAAGCATATTTTGGGGCAGCACTCTCTCGCGAGAAAAAGATGAAAAAAATTATTAAAAAATTAAACAAGAAACTAGAAAAATAATAAATATTTATCCAATTTTCAGAGTATTTAAATTAATAAATAAATTAAATTTACAATTTGCAGATATTTCAAAACAATGATTATCAATACAAATAATTAAATTAGATAAATATTAATAGAATTATAATTGTTTAGATTAAAATACCATTTATTTCAATTTTTTAATTTATAATAAAGAATTATTAAAGCTGTTTCTATTTATTATACCATAGTTAATCATTGCAATTGCAATTTTACCACAGCTTTCCATATCGATGTGTGGAATTATATCTTTCACTTTTTGAGGACTTATATTAGTCCCGCATGATTCTAATTTTTTAAATTGGTCTAATGTTATATGGCAAATTAATTTATTGATACCCAATTCTCTAATCATTAGGGATAATTTATCATTTTCACTTTGTACAAATATCCCTTGAACCCCATCTCTTTTTGGAAGTATTATATTCCTTTTTTTTTCTGATTTCTTGAAAAAGTCAGTAATTATAGTTTGCTTTGAGACCATTTTTTATTCATTGAAAATTTAAGTTGACAGATTTTTAAAATTTTGGTTTTTAATCCATTTAAATGGTATTATCAACTAAAATAAAAAATATAAACGAACAACGAATTTTTAACAAAATTCATATCCAATCAAAATCTTTTATTTACATAGTAAAAAAGAATATAAATAATAATAGATTGTTCAAGTTCTAAAATATGAGTTAGATTTTAATAATATTGTCTTTTATTAATTTTATTGAAGATGATTGGAAAAAGATAAAAGTACCATCGAAAATTAATGCTTTTTAAATGTCTTTGAAATAATATTTTTGTTTACAATAAATGCATGATCGAATTTTTTTTCTAAGACATTAATAATATTTTCAAATGCGAGTTTAGCCATTTTAGTGCGTGTTTCAATAGTAGAAGAGCCGATATGGGGAGTAAGGACGACATTATCAAGTTTTAAAAGTGGATTATCATTACTGATAGGTTCAATAGTGTAGACATCAAGACCAGCTCCTGCAATAATTTTGTTTTCGAGTGCCCAGATCAAGAATTTTTCATCGATAACTTTACCTCTGGAAATATTTATTATAAATGCTGTTTTCTTCATTAATTTTAATTCATTTTCGCCGATCATATTTTTAGTCTGGGGGTTTAATGGTACAGCTAAAATAATAAAATCAGATAATTTTAAAAGTTCAGATAATTCTTTAAATTCCATTGAATAAAGTTTTTCTAATTCAAATTTTCTAGTACGACTGTAATAAATAATTTTCATATTAAATCCAACAGACCTTCTTGCAATAGCAGACCCAATACGTCCCATTCCAATGATCCCAAGAGTTTTACTATGGACATCTCTACCTGCAAAAAAAAGTGGATGCCAATCCTTCCATTTATTGTCTAAAATAAAGTTATGGGCTTCGATAATTCTGCGGCTAATTGCCATAAGTAATGCCCAAGCAAGATCAGCCGTGGTCTCTGTTAATACTTCCGGGGTATTAGTAACGATAATATTTCGGTCTGTAGCTGCATCTATATCTATATTATCATATCCGACCGCGAAATTACTGATAACCTTAAGGTTTGGCCCAGCAGAGTCCATTATTTCGGCATCTATCTTATTTCTTAAAGTACATATAATGCCATCAATACCCGGCACTAATTTAAGTAATTCTTTTTTAGATAATTTTCCTCCGGTATTAATATTAAACTTAAAATTAGTTCCAAACTTTTCCAAATTTTCAAATGGAAGTTTTCTAGTGATCAATATTTTATACATAAGGTACACCAATTGGAATAAAAAATAAAATGTAAATACAATTTTCATTTAGTTGAGAAATAATTTAAGAGTCCGTAATATATCCCAAGAACCGCTTTGATCATAGAATCTATAAAATTTCGTATAACAAACATTTGTACAATTAAAACAAAGATTATGGTAAAAACAATAGTCATTGTTGCAGCTAGTACCTCATGAGCAATATAAAAAGAAAAACCATTCATAAGTAATACCACAGTGATTACGATCCTTAATACATTTGCACTATAGATACCCAATATCATAATAGAGCCACCAAGTAATTTTTTCCACCATTTTGTTGGAGTTGCAATCACAAGAGCTGTCAAAAGAGCTATAGCTTCAATACCAGTACAAAGTTTGATTACTTCTAAAGAAAAGGGATAGTCCAAGGGAGGGACATTTGGATAAATAATAACATGCCCAGCGTTTATAATAGTAAATGCAGGGGCTATATTGAAAATTGAAAGAAATTGCGATGCGCCTTCACTTGTTGCATATCGAAGCCATAAGTCAAATGTCCAGATCTGTCCAGGTCCCCAACCATAAGGTATATTGAATAAAATATAGAAAAATTCAATAATTTCAGAGAGATACAAAATAAATAAAGTTAATAATATAACAGTACCAAAATAAATAATCGATTGGGTAAGAGTCCAACGTTCTGATTTGGAATCTTTTGGTGTTACATCAATAATTTTATCTTTATCAATATTATTTGACATCATTTTTAATTCATTTTGAAATATTTGATTTAAGTCATTAATTTTATTAATAATTTGAAGACTGAGGCTGCGATTATACCA
>Ga0164318_10002630_pt1 | contig 16769 bp, 17 predicted proteins | sample GuaBasSedimGuay9_FD_113734 | JGI IMG/M metagenome (GOLD analysis project Ga0164318, IMG submission 113734) | Subseafloor sediment microbial communities from Guaymas Basin, Gulf of California, Mexico - Guay9, Core 4571-4, 0-3 cm | ecosystem: Environmental > Aquatic > Marine > Hydrothermal vents...
CGCATGGGCCCTTGCCTGGTGTCTTAACACTTCTGCAGTCACTGCTGTTATTCCTGGTTGTAAAAACACTGACCAGGTTTTATCGAACGCAGCAGCAGCTGAATTGCTTGATTAATTTATCTGTAAAAAGTTTTTGATATAAAACTTGCGGAATAAATTTAGATTCCTTATACTTTAGTAAAATAGGGGGTTATTAGATGAAACTATTTATTACCATTATACTTATTTTATTTATTAGTACAGGAAATATCTATGCTTTGGAATTATCTCTTAACTCTGCTGATACTTCTCCATATTCAACTTTAGAAGATAATGGTTTTTATGATATTCTGTTAAAAGAAGTTTTTGAAAATTTAGGAATTGATATTGAAATTAATCATCTTCTTTCAAAACGTTCAATTCAGAATGCTGATAATGGTATTGATGATGGTGAATTTGCAAGAATTGAGGGGACCGATGTTGAATATAAAAATCTGAAAATAGTGCCAGAACCCCTGGTAGATTTTTATTTTGTAGCCTATTCAAAAAATTCTAAAATAGTTATTTCTAATTGGGATAGTCTTAATAACCATAGTATTGCATTTATTAATGGTTGGGTCTATTTACAGAATAATGTTCCGGATTCAGTTTCAGTTACACTTGTAAGTAATGAAGACTCTTTATTTAAAATGTTATTAAAAGATAGGGTTGAAATTATTCTTTACAGTAAGTTGCGAGGTTTAAGTAAGATAGAACGGGATGGGCTTGAAGATGTTTTTCTTCTGGATCAACCTCTGGCCTCCAGAGGGATGTATTTATATTTGAATAAAAAGTATGAATATTTGGTACCTGATATTACAACTGAGCTTGTAAATATTAAAGAAAACGGTAGATATATGGAGATTATGGAGGAGTATCTGGTTTTCCAGTAATTAATGAAATATCATACAGAAAAGTTCAGCATAATTACCAATCAACTCATATTTTCACTGATAATTACAGCTTTGTGTCTTATTTTATTAATGAGCATTATTGATGTTGTCTGGAACTATAATACTGAATTGGAAACATTGAATAATAATCTTAATAATATACCTTTAGCATATGTGGATATTATTACTCACAGTTTATGGATATTTGATGATAAGCAATTAGAAAATTCTGTTCAAAGTATTAATAATTTAGCTGGAGTTTTTTATGTTTCAATTTCTACTTCTGAAGGGAAAGTTATAAGCTCAGGTAATAAAATTGAAGGGGAATTTGAAAGTTTTGAATATGATCTTAATTATTTTTATGTAGATAAAGACATTAATCTCGGTAAACTTCTGGTATACTATCAGTTACCTGGATTTAGAAGAATAATTCTGGATAATCTAATTCAAATAATTATAAGAGTAGGATTCATTGTTGCTTTGATTCTAGTAGTTGTTTTTATTTTGGTAAATTATTTTATAGCAAGACCTATTTCGAATCTTGCTATGTTAATTGAGGGAAGATCAGATTATTCCCCAATTGAATATTCACGTAAGAGGATATTTAAAAAATATGATGAGATTGATTTTCTTGTTGCTGCATTTAATCGGACATTTAAAAAAATTAGAGATGAAATATTGGAAAAGGAAGAAAATGAGATAAAACTTATTAATTCTGTAAAAGAAAAAAATATACTTATAAGTGAAGTACATCATCGAGTAAAAAATAATCTCCAAATTATTCTTAGTTTATTAAATCTTCAAAAAAATGAAACTGATAGTATAGAAGATGCGCTTAATGCATCAATAAATAGAATTCGTGCCATGTCTGAGGTTCACGAACAGTTGTATAATTCGAGTGATTTAACAAATATTTCAATGTATAGCTATCTTAATTCTTTTATAGGTAATATATCAGAATTTTCTACTACAACAACAATTAAGATGGTTCCTGGTAATAATGATATACAGGTTCCTCTTGATACAGCAATTCCGTTGGGTTTAATAATTAATGAACTAATTTTAAACTCATTGAAATATGCATTTCCAGATGGAGGAGGCATTGTTGAAGTAGAGATTCTGGAAAACTCTAAAAAGTATTCCAGAATTCGTGTTTTAGACAATGGTATTGGTATTAAATCAGAAGATGAGCTTAGACACTCATCTAAACTTGGATTTCATATTATAGAGAGTTTAATTAACCAAATTGAGGGTGAAATTGAAATAAGCTCGGATATTGGTCTTTCTGTAATTATTAGCCTGCCATTATAAATCCTTTAAGAAAAGCTTTCTAAAGTAAGCTTTTATACCTCCGATAATTATAGAGTATATTTACCTGGAGGTTCAAATGAAAGATTTCAGAATACAGGGAAGCGAAGACTGTACTACATATGTAAGCCTGGTAGAAGAATTTAATGACTCATATAAGGTTGTTATTAAAAAGACAGGAGAATCATCAACAAAGGAAAAAACAGAGATGCTGAGTAAGCATTTATTGGAACTTTGTATAAGAACAGGTTATATGAGTGAGGTAAATCAAGCTCAGATGCAGATGAGTTAATAGGATTATAATAACATATTGTTAGAATAATAAAAAAAAGTACAAATATACTACAAAATGTATAATTCCTATTGACATAATCCTGTTCATTAATCATATTAAGCCCATGCATAAGCAACCAAAGCCTGGTCGCAAACAAGTTTGCTGCTCGGCAATGAGTCGTACCGGAAGAGCGAAGCGATGAGGCTGGACGGAAGCAAGCTTCCTGCTCGCCCATGCATCCGGGGGAACGATCTCAGCAACCTAAGCCTGGTCGCAAACAAGTTTGCTGCTCGGCAATGAGTCGTACCGGAAGAGCGAAGCGATGAGGAACGATCTCAGCAACCTAAGGAGTATTACATGATTAGCAATCCTAGAAAAGATGAATTTAGAAGAGAGACTAAAATTAAAACAGCACTTTTGGGGGCTACAGGTGCAGTCGGACAGGTGTTTATGTGGATGCTATCCGATCATCCCTGGTTTGATATTACACGGATAAGTGCTTCTGAATCCAGAGTTGGAAAGAAGTATGGAAATGATGTTCATTGGATTCTTCCTATGGAAATACCAAAAAATATACAGGAAATAACTATACAAAGTTTTGATATAGAAGCGATGAAAGCTGAAGGGATTCAGATTGTTTTTTCAGCCCTGCCTAATCCAGTAGCAGAGAAAGTTGAGCCTTTATTAATTGAAGCTGGATTTGCAGTTTTTTCAAATGCTGCAGCTATGAGATATAAAAAAGATGTTCCCATAATGATTCCAGAAGCTAATATAGAAGCCTTAAGCTGGATTGAAAAACAGGGTTATCCTGAAAAAGGATTTATAGTTACTAATGCCAATTGTTCAACAACTGGTTTAGCTGTTGCAATGGCTCCTTTAAAGAAATTTGGAATAAAAGATCTTTCAGTATCTACTTATCAATCTGTAAGTGGTGCAGGGCATCCTGGATTATCAGCATTGGATATTACTAACAATGTTATTCCATATATAGGATCTGAAGAAGAAAAGATGATTATTGAGTTTAAAAAGATTCTGTCTGTTGAAACTGAGATTTTCCCATTCTGCGTACGTGTTCCTATAATGTTTGGTCATCTGGAAACAGTTTGGGTTGAATTTGAACAACATGTTGAGCTTCCTGATGTTATTGATGCATGGAATAATTCTGCTAATGGTATTGATCATTTACCTTCAACACCTCTTCTTCCTATAGAGTACGATCCTCAGGAAAATCTTCCTCAGACAAAGCAGGCTTTCTATGGAGTTCCTGCAGGAATGACTGTTTTTACAGGACGATTAAAAAAACAGGGGAACAGAATAGGGTTTGCTCTTCTTGTGAATAATGTTGTAAAAGGTGCAGCTGGAGGTTCTATTCAGAATGCAGAGGCCTTTGTCGCAAAATATCTGGACAAATGAGTTTGAATTTATCCTACAGGAAGTTTTTGCGCCAGGTAATAGTTTTCTATTAGAAAAGAAGTATTTTAAAAATCAAATGTGATATAGCGCAAAAAGCTCTACTTATTAAAGTAAAAAAAGCCGAACCTAGAATAAGGGTTCGGCTTTTTTTAGGAGATATAAAAAATGAGTTTAATTGTTCTGATAAATTCTGATCAGGAAATAAAAAATAAAATAGAAAACGCTTTTCGAAGAGAGAGGTGTTACGATTTCCCAATGGTAATGATGGCCAGTGAAAAAAAAATATTGGAATCTTTGAACTTTGATCTACCTGAAATAATTATTCTTAATTTTGGTGATTCACGTGTTTCTTATAAATCTATGACTAATCAGGTTAAAAAAGATTCATGGCTCCATAGTTTTGGTATAATAGGTTTATATGATGGTTCAACACAAAATGAACAGGAATTAATGGAGGAGATGAAGGATTTAAATGTTCTTGTTATGCTCGATTATTCCAGAATTAGTAGTCATATAGTTAAAAGTGTCAAAATAATTACAGAAAATTGGCAATTAATATATCAGAAAGATTTATACAGTCATTTTATGGAGCATTCATCAGGTTCTTTTACTATAGATAATGATATTCTTGCAGTTTCTATCTATGCCGGTATTGCAGTAACAAATTTAGTGCAGAAGGGCTATCTTAAACCAGAAAATAAAATGCATCTGCAGCTTTCTTTATCAGAACTCATTGTCAATGGGATAGAGCATGGTCATTGTGGTATAAGTTATGATGAAAAAACAGACTTTTTACAAAGCGGCCGCAGTGTAATAGATCTTGTTTCAGAAAAATGTGAAGATCCTGTAATTGCTGCTAAAAGAGTTCATTTTGAATGGGATTCATCAATAGAGAGTACTGTTTTTAGTATACGTGATGAAGGCGAAGGGTTTGATGTATCAAAAATTAAGCAGAAAGTGGAGGATGATGATCCTTTGGCTCAGCATGGTCGTGGAATCATAATGGCAGAAGCATTTACCGAATCTGTGGTCTATAATGATATTGGAAATGAAGTTAAAACTACAGTAAAACATGATGATTCAGTAATTAGAAAAACTCCGGAAGGGTTTTCCGGCGAGGAAGTAATATTCCCAAAAAAAGGTGATATTGTTTTCCAGGAAGGAGAAAAGGGAAACTTCCTTTATTATATTGCAAGCGGAAGGTATCAGGTTTTGCATAATAAAAAGGTTGTTGGATCTCTAAGTCCTGTTGATCTGTTTATGGGTGAAATGGCTTTTCTTTTAAATAATCGCAGGAGTGCTGCTGTAGTTGCAGAAGAAACAGGAAAATTAATCAAAATATCAAGAAAATCTTTTGTTCAGGTAATGAAGAAATACCCCCATTATGGTATATTCCTTTCAAAATTGCTTGCCCGAAAAATTGTAAGGGCAAATGAACAGCATTCAGTTGAAGAACTGTAAATAAAGGTAGTATATGAAAGTAACTAAAAATTCTATAGTTAAAATAGAATATGTCATGATGGATCATACTGGAGAGGTTCTGGAAAGTTCAAAAATAGATGGAGAGTATGAATATCTTCATGGAATAGGGGAAATGCTTCCTGGAGTTGAAAAAGCACTGGAAGGTTTAGAAAAAGGAGCTTCTATTGATATTGTAATTCCACCTGAAGATGGTTTTGGTATTAAGAAAGATGAATATGTTGAGGAAATTGATAAAGATGATTTTCCTGAAGATGTTAAACTTGAAAAAGGGATGGAGTTTGATGTAGAGGATGAAGACGGTGATGCAATTATTACAATTGTTGAAATTAAGGGTGATAAAGTTTTAGTAGATAAGAATCATCCTCTTGCAGGAGAAACTCTTAAGGTTCAGGCTGAAATTTTAGATATTAGAATGGCAGAAGACTGGGAAATTGAGCATTGGGGTCATGACCACGGGGATCATGAGCATTGTGATAATTAAATATCGCGTAGAGACGCCCTATAGGGCGTCTCTACGTGCGGTTCCTATCCGAACAGTGGTACGACTGCCATTAGAACACCGGCAGCAACTGCAGACCCTATAACACCTGAAACATTTGGTCCCATAGCATGCATAAGAAGGTAGTTGTGTTTATTTGCTTCCTGACCAACCTTATTTGCGACCCTTGCCGCCATTGGAACAGCTGAAACACCAGCAGCACCAATTAATGGGTTAATCGGATTCTTTGACAGAGTATTCATAAGTTTTGCTATTAGAATACCACTTATAGTTCCTATAGAAAAAGCGACCAATCCCAGAATAAGAATTCCAATTGTTTCTATTCTTAGGAATTTTTCTGCAGCAAGTTTTGACCCGACACCAAGACCCAGAAGAATGGTAACAATATTCATCAGTGCATTTTGCATTGTATTTGATAATCGATCCACCACAGCGCTTTCTTTTGCCAGGTTTCCAAACATCAAGGCTCCTATAAGAGGAGTTGCTTCCGGCAGGAGGATAATACACAAACCAAGAACAGCAAGTGGGAAAACAATCTTTTCTGCTTTTGTTACGTGTCTAAGCTGCTGCATTTTAATTTTACGTTCATGTTCTGTTGTAAACAGTCTCATTAAAGGAGGCTGTATTATAGGAACCAGAGCCATGTATGAATAAGCAGCAACAGCAATGGCACCAAGGAGGTCCGGTGCCAGTTTTCTTGCTACAAAAATAGCTGTTGGTCCATCTGCACCACCAATAATTCCTATTGCTGCAGCATCATAAAGATCAAAATCGAATCCTGCATATTTTGAAAGAGCCAGGGCTCCCAGGAGTGTTGTGAAAATACCAAACTGGGCGGCTGCACCCAGCAAAGCAGTTTTAGGGTTTGCAATTAATGGTCCGAAATCTGTCATAGCCCCAACACCCATAAAGATGAGCAATGGGAAAAGTCCGTTTGAAATACCAAAGCTGGAAATTATGCCTAAAAATCCTTCAGGGCCTGCAATATGTGCTACAGGAATATTTGCCAAAATAGCACCAAATCCTATTGGAAGCAATAAAAGAGGCTCGAACCCTTTTTTAACTGCAAGATACACTAAAAGAATACCAACAAGAATCATAATTGCCTGCTGCCATGTAAAATTAACTACACCGGACTGGCTCCAAAAAGCTAACAAGGAGTCTAATACATTCATTTTTTATTCTCCCTAATTAATTACTGCAAGCGTATCGCCGGCAGTAATTTGATCACCTTCTTTAACAGGAATATCTGTGATAGTTCCTGTAGCGGTGGAATTAATTTCAGTTTCCATTTTCATGGATTCAACAATCATAACAACTTCATCTTCTTCTATACTATCTCCAACCTTTTTAACCATTTTTAGTACAAGTCCGGGAAGGGGAGCTTCTATTGTAACCTGCTGCCCTCCTGATGCTGCCACTGCTGGAGTTTCAGGTTTAGGAGTTGGTGCTTTTTTTGCAACAGGTGCAGCTTTAACTGGCTGAGCTACTTTTTTTACTGTAGCTGTTTTTGCTGCAGGAATTATTTTTAGAGCTGCAGCAGGAGCTGTGGATGCATCTGCAGTTATTACTACAAGAGTATCTCCAGCTACAATCTGACTGTTCTCCTTAATTGGAAGTTCACTTATAGTTCCGGAAGATGGGGCGTTTATCTCAGTTTCCATTTTCATAGATTCGACAATCATAACAACTTCATCTTCTTCTACTCTGTCACCAACATTCTTAAGAATTTTAAGTACAATACCCGGTAGAGGAGCTTCTATGCTTTTTTTACCTCCGGGAACGGGTGCTGCTGCTGGTTTTACCGGAGTGGCTTTAACAGGAGCGGGCTGAGCTGATTTTTGTATTGACTTTAGCACTGGTTTAGCACTGAGTCCTTCTTTTACAGAAATATTATATTCCACTCCATTAACAATGGCTTTATTCCCTTTCATCTCTACATTATATTCATTTGCATTTACTTTAACTGTAAAGTCTGTAGGTGCTTTCACTGATGATTTAGCTGCTACTGTTTCTTCTTTCTCTGCTGTAGTGTCAATTTTTCTAACACCAATTTTTGCATTACCCTGGAGGAATGTAATACCCTTTTCTTTACAAGTTGCAGATATAAAAATATTTTCATCATTTACTGGTAAATTCGCATCTTTCAGACGTTTTGTCGCAATTTTAATTCCCTTTTCAGGATCTGCATCATTTATATCTACTGGAATTTTTGTTGTTGGTTTTAGACCAAGCTGTTTTTCTGCCAGCTTCATAATTTCAGAATCTGGTGCAACAGGAGTTTTTCCAAAGTATCCCAGTACCATTTTCCCGTAACCATCAGCAATTTTTTTCCATGGGCCAAACATTACATTATTAAATGCCTGCTGGAAATAGAACTGTGATACAGGTGTAACAGAAGTTCCATATCCACCTTTTTCGATTACTTCACCCATAGCGGCTGTAACATCATGGTATTTATCCATAATTCCATTATCACGCATCATCTGGGTATTTGCTGTAAGAGCTCCTCCGGGCATTGGAGAAAAAGGCATTAGAGGTTCAACCTTTTTTCCTTCCGGCGGCATGAAATAATCTTTCATGCAATTTTTGAATACTTCTTCTGCGTTCATAATTTTATCTATATCAATACCTAGATCATAATCAGTACCTCGTAATGCATGCCACATAGTTACAATATCCGGTTGGCTTGTACCACCCGAAACAGGTGCCATGGAAAGGTCTATCTGGTTAGCTCCTGCTTCAATTGCTGCTTTGTAGGTAATAATGCTGGTTCCAGCAGTTTCGTGGCTATGGAAAACAATTCTGGCAGTCTCACCAAGAAGAGCTCTTGCCTGTTTAATGGTTTCATATACTTTTGCAGGAGCAGAAGTTCCTGAAGCATCTTTAAAACAGACAGAGTCATACTTTATGCCTGCATCCATTATATTACGAAGAACTCCCATATAAAAATCAGGATCATGTGCTCCTGTTGCTCCAGGAGGAAGTTCCATCATTGTTACACATACTTCGTGTTTTGCTCCGGCTGCTACAATTCTTTCTCCGGAGTAGATAAGGTTATTAACATCATTAAGAGCATCGAAGTTACGAATAGTTGAAATACCATGTTTTGCAAACATCTTGGCATGGAGATCAATAACATCCCTTGATTGAGATTCAAGACCAACTACATTTGTTCCTCTTGCCAGAGTCTGAAGATTGATATCAGGTCCAACAGCAGCTCTGAACTGATCCATCATATCGAAGGCATCTTCATTGCAGTAGAAGTAGAGTGACTGAAATCTTGCACCCCCTCCAGCCTCAAAATGGGTAATGCCGGCATCAACTGCTGCTTCAACTGCCGGAATGAAATCTTTAGTAAATACTCTTGCACCATAAACTGATTGAAAACCGTCACGAAAAGCTGTGACCATAAAATCGACTTTCTTTTTCATTTAAAATTACCCCTTCTGTATCTGTGAGTATGATTTAACAGCAGCAATAACGGCTGCAATTTCTGATTGTCCCATTGGAATTGCCATTTCTGCATTCTGTAAGGGAGTTTCCTGTTTTTTAATGGATTCTTTTTTAGTTTGCTTTAGTTTAGCTTGTTTATTTGTATTATCATCCGGGAAGTATTTTGGTATAAAAGCTGACATGAGCTTCATAATAAATACCAGAATGGTAAGAAAAACAAATACTACTGACATACCTACGATTGTCAATGTAAGACCTTGCAGCATCATTTTTTAATCTCCTTTGCTTTGCAAAACCGAGCAGGTAGGGATGCATAGCCGAGCAGCAACGAAGTTGCGACCAGGTAAGCTTGCTTCCAACCAGGTTTATTAGTTATAAACAATATATGGAATTTAACTATTGAAGCAGTAACTATAATAGCAAGAGTCGCTATTTGCAAGGATTATTTTTAGAATTATGAATGTTTTTTATGCAAAGGCATATTCATCATCAAATTCATCATCAGGTATACCTTTTTCCAGTAGCATGTACTGCTTTCCTGATTCGAAAAATAGTTCATCAGATTCAAATGCTGGTTCCAGATCATTTATCCAAACTGCTTCTGAGTTATAGTTTCCAAGGAAAATACGGTTAACCAGTTCCGGAGTCCGGGACTGAATGTATTTAAGGACAAAGTACTTATGTGAATCCCTTTTTATTATTCCATCTATTAAGATTTTCCCTGACTTTGTAGACATCGATGGACCTCTGGCTGTTCTTGCCAGACCGGACACCCTGCTGAATGCACTGCTGAATATTTCATATGTCTCTTCCAGAGGTATGTTAAAATAACCTTTTGGCCCGGTATCCCTGGCTACAAACATGTAGTAGGGGATCATTCCCATTGTTACCTGTTTGCTCCACATCTCAACCCATAAATCAGCGTCATCATTAATATGTTTTAAAACAGGTGATTGGCACCGAATAGTAGCACCGGTAGCAAGAATTCTTTTTACAGCTTCCTTAACTTCGGGAGTATCCATTTCTACAGGGTGGGTGAAGTGGGCCATTATGGTAAGATGAAATCCTGCAGCAATAATTTCTTTAAACAGTGAAATTAGCTCATCTGAGTCTTCATCTTCTGTGAATCTGTATGGCCAATAGGAGAGAGCTTTTGTTCCAATCCTTATATTTTTTAAACTACCTGGTTTCGATTCTATAATATCTTTAATATACCTGCGAAGGAGTTTTGTTTTCATTATCATAGGATCACCACCAGTAATTAAAAGATCTGTTACTTTTGGATTTTTACCCAGATAGTTTATGAGTTCCTGTGATTCCCTTGTTGCCATTTTAAGTTCGTCAACACCGATAAATTGTGCCCATCTAAAACAGTATGTGCAATATGCATGACAGGTCTGGCCCTGTGCCGGGAAAAAGAGGACTGTTTCTTTATACTTGTGCTGAATCCCCTTCATTTTGGCACCCTCGTGACTTGGAGTATTTAGCTCCAATTGACCTGCTGGCTGGGGGTTCATTTTCATCTGTATTCGTCTTACTTCTTCATTTAGTTTACTTTTATCTTCCTGCATAAGTTTAATAATTCTTTGCAGATCTGTCTCATTAAGCATTTCCGGTTGAGGAAAAGTAAGTTGAAATATTGGATCTTCAGGAATATTATTCCAGTTTATTAGATTATCTGTTATATAATTATTGGTTCGAAAGGGTAGAACTTTGGCTACAGCCTCCATTCTCAAAAGGGTTCCAGGAGACAGGTTCTTTAACTGTTCTATTTCGTGGAAATTTTTTGAGGTGTATGCTTTGAATTTAGTTCTCATGCTAACTCCCTGGAACAGTTAGATCAGCGATAAGTATTCGCTGTTCTGTATTTAATAATTGTGGCTCATTTTTATAGGCTAATACCCGAAAGGTACAAACGCAGTTAATTGTAAGTCAAAAGCTTCTACGTACTTATAAGATACCATTAATTAAGAGTATTTGCAAATGGGGGCAGCTTTTTGCGCTGTGTCTCAAATATAGTTAGGCTTTTTAAGCCTTTTAATATTGAGTTTCCTCTTATATCAATAGTATAAATTATACTTATAATTATAATTTATGAGGTGAGTTTTGGCAAAGGTTATATCTATTAGCTCAAGCCCTGGCAGGGGCACTCCCAAATATCCAGTACCCGAAGGTAATTTTATAAAAGATTTTGGGATGGAGGGGGACGGTCATGCCGGGAACTGGCATAGGCAGGTCTGTGTTTTTGATGTTTCAAGTATGGACTATATGTCAACTGAGGAAAGAGCTGCCTGCGAAGAAACATATTCTGAGAATATAACAACTGAGGGGATTGAACTTCATACACTACCTGTTGGAACAAAACTTAAAATTGGAGAAACAGTTTTAGAAATTACACAAATTGGGAAGGATTTTGTAAAAGATCCATCTCTCCATACTCCCAGAGAGGTAATTATGCATAAAGAAGGAGTTTTTTGTATAGTTTTGAAATCCGGAAAAGTAAATATGGGAGATGGAGTTAGTATTGTTTAATCTTATTGCAACACTAGCATTTGTCCTTGTAACAACATTTACGCCTGGCCCCAACAATACATTGTCCCTTGTATCTGGTAAAAATCATGGATATAAAAACTCTTTTAAATTTTTATTGGGGATATTTACATGATTTGGAGCGGAGAAATACCGCTCCAAATCCTGTCGCAAATTATTTTGCAGTAATTTTAATTTTTCTTGGTTTTTCACTTTCCTTAATACCAAGAGCTACAGTAACTATACCATTTTTTACTGATGCTTCAATTTTATCCCTGTCAATTGTTTCATCCAGGGTGAAAATGTGCTGATAATCCCCATCTATTATTTCGTGGAGTCTGAATTTCCCTGAAATCTTATCAATTGTTTTTTTACCATTTACCATAAAATGGTTACCATCAACCTTAATTTCCAGATCTTCCTTCGAAACACCGGGCATCTCCATTTCCAGGAAAACTTTTCCGTCTTCGTTAAAAATATTATAACGGGCTGGTAGTATTCTTCTTTCCTTTGTCTCATTTTTTGCCATTTTTCTGCCTCCTGACTTCTAGCTAATTTTTACCGAAATTTGTTTTGGTTTAGCTTCTTCCTTTTTTGGAAGCTCAATACTAAGTATTCCATCCTTTAGTACAGCTGAAATTTTTTCAGTATCGGCTGAATTGGGAAGTGAGATGGTTCTTTGAAAGCTTCCACTCCAACATTCTTTTTTAAAATATACTGTTTGTTTTTCCTTATTTCTGTCTTTCTTCTCACCCTTGATAGTAAGGACATTTGAAACTACAGATAAATCCAGGTCACTCTGATCCAGCCCTGGCAGTTCACATCTTATGATAAAGTTTTGATCTCCCTCAACTACATCTACTGCAGGTGAAAGATTCCTGTCGAACAAACCGGATGGTGAAGGTGTTCTGTCAATATCAAATAGTTCGTTAATTTCGTCCTGAAGAGATCTGAATCCCTCCCATGGGTCGTACATGTCTCTGTTTTTCCATTTTACAATTGCCATAATGGCACCTCCTAAAAATTATTCTTATTAAATATAAAGCATATACTGTGCCAACTTGTAAAAACTAAAAGTTGTTTTGTATAAATCCTTATATTGTAAATAAATACATAAAAAATTGTATCATGTTTTTTATTATATATATTTGTGGAGATGATTATAGAAGTGTTTTATATCTCAGCATATTAGGATTACTGGTTCTTTTTGATACAATTATTTATTTTAATTCTTGTAAGCTGTTTCATTTTGATATATTTTTTATGGAGTACTTTGTCTTGATGAATCAATTTATATTTACAAGTTTATAAAGAGCTTCTTAATGAAAAAGACGGATCTAATTTACCAGTTTGAGCCCCAAAGGAACAAAATGATTAAAGTCAGTAATATTTTCTGTTGCAAGTTTTGCATTATTTATAATTGCGGCAGATGCTATCATGGCATCAACTCTTAGATTCCTTTTTCTTCCGGTTTTATTAAACAAATGTGCAGCTTCTACTGACTGATCTGAAGTAAATGGAAGTACGCGTTCTTCAATTAAAGAATGCACCACTATTATTCCCTCTTCATTCACAGGACCACAGAGAAATTCATACCAGGCAATAGTACTTGTGCATAGAACCTCACTGTTTTTTATCCAATTAATAATACGCGATGCTTCCAGTGTCTCCGGTATAAGGGATCTTATTAAATAGTTTGTATCTAAAAGAACCATTATTCCCGACCCCAGGAAGAACGGCTTTCTGCTACTTCCTCCAGGTAAGCATCTGCAGTTCCCGTTTCAATTTCTTTACGTTTATGATATTGCAAAAGTTGATCAAGTTTTTTTTCTGTTTTGGTATTAAAATCTATTTCAGTTTTTTTTATAGCCCTGCGTACAACTTCCGCCTGGGAAACATGCCAGATTGTTGCCAGCTTTTTTAACCGGAGTATTGTTTCTTGATCCAATGCAAAAGTAGTTCGTCTATTCATTAGTGACATACCATATGTATGCACCATAACTATTGAATTGTCAAGATACATTTTTTTTAGAAAGGGAGAAGAATTTTAATTGGTTATAAAGTTTTACGCTTTAGAATGAGCTTTTCTTTTAGGGTCGTGATGGGAATTGGCTATTTCTTCCCTGTCAACTTAATTATATGAAACCCAAACTGAGTTTGTACCAGTTCACTAACAGAACCCACACCCATCCTTTTAACTGCTGCTTCAAACTGGGGAACCATTTTCCCTTCACCAAACCAACCAAGATCGCCACCTTTTGATTTACTTGGGCAGGTTGAATAATCTCTGGCCACTGCTTCAAAGGGTGCACCCTGTTTTACTTTTCGTAAGAGTTCCTGAGCCTGTCCTCTATCTTTTATTAAAATGTGGCTTGCTTTCCACTCCATAATATTCTCCTGTATATTGTGTATGCGTGTTTATATATATAAAATCCATTAAATTGTAAAGAAATTCAAGGCTACTTCTTTATAGAGTCAGCTTTTTTGTGTTAGAATAATGTTCAGATCAGAAATCAACATCAATAAAAATATAACTATGGACTATTCATGAGCGCAAAAAAAAATACAAATTACGACGAAAGCAAGATAAAAACCCTCAGTTCTCTGGAACATATCCGTCTTCGAACAGGTATGTATATTGGACGTCTTGGTGATGGTTCCAATCTTGATGATGGTATCTATATTCTTCTTAAAGAAGTTGTGGATAACTCCATCGATGAATTTATTATGGGATCCGGAGATAAGGTAATTGTTCAGTTTAAAGATAAAACAATTAAGGTAAGAGATTATGGAAGGGGTATTCCCCTGGGTAAGGTTATTGAATGTGTTTCAGTTATCAACACTGGTGCAAAGTATAACAGTGAAGTTTTTCAGTTTTCTGTTGGCTTGAATGGAGTAGGGACAAAGGCTGTAAATGCACTTTCCAGTAAGTTTAGGGTCGTTGCTTTCAGAGATGGCAAGTATTCTGAAGCAATTTTTGAAAGAGGCACTTTAATCTCCAAAAGAAAGGGGAAAAAAGAGGATGAAAAAGACGGAACCTTTATAGAATTTACTCCGGATGAAGAAATTTTTGGAGAATATAACTTTAATCCTGAGTTTATAGAACAGCGAATGTGGAATTATGCATGCCTCAATTCCGGTCTTTCTCTTATTTTTAACAAAAAGAAATTTATTTCAAAAAATGGACTCTTAGATCTTTTAAGTTCTGAAATTGGTAATTCCAATACCCTTTATGATATAGGGTTTTCTAAAAATAAAAGAATAGAATTTGCCTTTACACATACAAATAACTATGGTGAAACCTATTTCTCCTTTGTTAATGGACAGTTTACCAGTGATGGAGGAACCCATCAGAGTGCTTTTCGTGAAGGTCTATTAAAAGGTGTTAATGAGTTTTTTCAGAAAAACTATTCAGGGATTGATGTGCGAGAAGGTGTTGTCGGAGCGGTATCTGTTAAACTTCAAAATCCTGTTTTTGAAAGCCAGACAAAAAATAAACTTGGTAATACTGAGGTTAGAAGCTGGATAATACAGGATGTAAAATCTGCAGTTGTAGACTTTCTTCATAAAAATAATACTGCTGCAAAAACCCTTGAAGATAAAATTATAAATAATGAAAAACTTCGAAAAGAATTAAATGCAGTAAAAAAAGAAGCAAAGGAAGCGGCAAAAAAAATTGCTCTAAAAATACCTAAACTAAAAGATTGTAAGCATCACCTATGGGATAAAGATGGAGAAGTAACAACTCTTTTTCTTACAGAGGGAGAGTCTGCTTCCGGATCAATGGTTTCATCCAGAGATGTGTATACTCAGGCCATTTTTTCTCTTAGAGGTAAACCGCAGAATGTATTTGGTAAAAAAAGAGCAGATATCTATCGGAATGAAGAACTTTACAATATGATGATGGCCCTGGGTATAGAGAATGATATCGAGAATCTTCGTTACGGTAGAATCGTAATTGCAACAGATGCTGACTTTGATGGTTTCCATATTCGTAATCTTCTTTTGACCTATTTTCTGAACTATTTTGAAGAACTTGTAGTTGCCGGGCGTATCTATATTCTGGAAACACCTCTTTTTAGAGTTCGAAACAAGAAAAAAACAAAATACTGTTACAATATAAAGGAACGTGATGAGGCCTTTAAAGAGATAAGTAGTGCAGAAGTAACACGGTTTAAGGGCCTTGGAGAGATATCACCTAATGAGTTTGGACAGTTTATTGGTGAAGATATAAGACTTCTAAAAGTGAATGTCAAAACTCTTAAGAATATTCAGGATACTATGCAGTTTTATATGGGGAAAAATACTCCTGACAGAAGGGAGTATATTATGGAGAATCTAATATAATGAGTTATGTTGAAACACTGTACAAGCAAAATTTTCTGGAATATGCTTCCTATGTAATAAAGGACAGAGCCATCCCCGATATTAGAGATGGTTTTAAACCTGTACAACGAAGAATCCTGCACTCTCTTTTTGAGATGGATGATGGTAAGTTTCATAAAGTTGCAAATGTTGTAGGTAATTGTATGAAGTATCATCCCCATGGGGATGCCTCCATATATTCAGCCCTTGTTGTTCTGGCAAATAAAGAAGTCTTTATAGAAAAACAGGGGAATTTTGGAAATATATTTACAGGAGATTCTGCGTCTGCTGCAAGATATATTGAATGTCGTCTTCTTTCCTTTGCAAAGAAAATTTTATACAGTCCTGCAATTACTGAATATGAAGAATCTTACGATGGAAGAAATAAGGAACCAGTGGCTTTCCCTTCCAAAATACCGGTTCTGCTTATTCAGGGAGCAGAGGGTATTGCTGTAGGAATGGCTACAAAAATACTTCCACATAATTTTAATGAAGTTCTTGAGGCTGTAATATCTGCACTCCATGGAGAATC
>Ga0164318_10002631_pt1 | contig 16756 bp, 11 predicted proteins | sample GuaBasSedimGuay9_FD_113734 | JGI IMG/M metagenome (GOLD analysis project Ga0164318, IMG submission 113734) | Subseafloor sediment microbial communities from Guaymas Basin, Gulf of California, Mexico - Guay9, Core 4571-4, 0-3 cm | ecosystem: Environmental > Aquatic > Marine > Hydrothermal vents...
GATTTGCAAGAATGGCAAGCACAAGCAGAGACAGGGATAATGGAGGTTCCAATTGGTTAGAATCGCTGGTATAGACCTGCCGGACAATAAGCGGGCCGAAATTGCATTGACCTATATCTTCGGAATCGGCCGGACCTTTTCCAACAAAATTCTGGACGAGGCTGGCGTGAACAAGGATCAGCGGATGAAAGACCTGACAATGGACGAGGTCTCCGCGATTTCAAAGATTATTCAGGACAAGTATGTTGTGGAAGGGGACTTGCGGAAACAGGTCCAGATGAACGTGAAACGGTTGATGGAAATCAACTGCTATCGTGGTATTCGCCATAAACGCAGGCTCCCCTGCCATGGGCAACGAACACATACCAATGCAAGGACTGTTCGCGGAAAGCGGTCGGTTGCCGTTGGCAAGAAGAGAAAAAAGTAGGGGACTGAAAGATGGCAAAAAGAAAACAAACAAAATCATCCAAGCGCAAAGTCAAAATCCAGGTACCTCATGGTCTGGCCAGTATCAAGTGTACGTTTAACAACACTTTGGTGACCATAAGTGATCCGAAAGGCAATGTGCTGTGCTGGTCTTCGACCGGCCGGAACAAGTTTAAGGGTTCCAGGAAAAACACCCCGTATGCGGCCCAGATTACAGCAACTGAAGCTGCAACTCAGGCTCTTGACTACGGTATGACAAGTATTGATGTCCGGGTGAAAGGCCCGGGTGTTGGACGTGAATCTGCAATTCGGGCGTTGCAGGCTGTGGGCCTTTCCGTCAAGTCGATTAAAGACGTGACGCCGATTCCCCACAATGGGTGTCGGCCACCGAAACGCAGAAGAGTCTGACAGATGTTGAGGAGGAAATAACGTGGCAAGATATACGAATGCAGCCTGTAAGCTGTGCAGAAGAGAAGGAATGAAGCTTTACCTGAAGGGAGAGCGTTGCTTCAAGGATAAATGCGCAATGGAGCGCCGGCCCTTTCCGCCGGGCCAGCACGGTCAGCGGTCCCGTCCGCCCATCGGCTATGCCGCTCAGCTTCGGGAAAAAGAGAAGGTTAAAAGAATCTATGGTGTACTTGAGCGGCAGTTCCGTAAATATTATGAAATTGCTTCTCGGAAGAAAGGGGTTACCGGCGAGATTCTGCTGGCAATACTGGAAAGGCGACTGGACAACGTTGTGTATCGTCTCGGTTTTGCGTCTTCCAGACGTCAGGCTCGCCAGTTGGTGAACCATGGCCACATTCTCGTTGACAACCACAAAGTGGATATTGCTTCTTTTCAGGTGAAAGAAGGGCAGGAAATTCAGGTTCGGGAAAAGAGCCGGAAAAACCCGTTCATTGAAGAATCAGTGAAAACGGCAAAGGGCCGGGGATTACCGGAATGGCTGGAATTAAACCCGGAAGAATTCAAGGGTGTGGTGAAAGCAATGCCGAAACGCAGCGACATTGCAATGGATATTCAGGAACAGCTGATTATCGAGCTTTACTCCAAGTAAGTTGAGGTGACCGATGGAATTTTTGAAAGGCTTTCAAATGCCAAAACGGGTTGTCCCCGTGAAAGAGGGTGCCACAGATTTCTATGGGAAATTTGAAGCACAGCCCTTTGAACGTGGGTTCGGCACCACCATTGGCCATGCTCTGCGGCGGACGCTGTTGTCTTCAATTGAAGGTGCGGCTATTACTGCGGTCAAAATTACCGGTGTTCCTCACGAGTTCATGTCGATTCCCGGCATAACGGAAGATGTAACGGATATTTTATTGAACCTGAAACAGATTCCGATCCGTATGGCAGGGTATGAGCCAAGGACGATGCACCTATCTGTTAAAGGCGAAAAGGTGGTAAGCTCCGGAGATATTATCACCGATGCGAACATTGAAATTCTGGACAACGACGTGCATATTGCCACTCTGGACAAAAAAGCAGTGCTGGAAATGGAAATCCTCGTGAAGAAGAATCGGGGATATGTACCGGCAGAGTTGAACCAGGACGAAGTCGGGGTGGAATACATTATCATGGATTCTTCCCATTCACCGGTAAAGAAGGTGAATTATGAGATTCTCCCTGCACGTGTGGGGATGCGGACGGATTACGACAAACTTGTGATGGAAGTATGGACCAATGGGGCGATTTCCCCTGAGGACGCATTGGCATATGCAGCCAAGCTGATCAAGGATCAGTTGACCTTGTTCATCAACTTCGAGGAGGATGAAGTTGAACTGAAACATCCGGAAGTGGAAGTCGAAAACAGTACCCTTGCAGAAAAGCTGAACACCACTATTGAGGAACTTGAGTTGACGGTACGAGCCCACAATTGTCTCCGGAATGCAGACATTCGGACGATCGGTGATCTTGTAGACAAAACTGAACCCGAAGTGCTGAAGATCAAGAATTTTGGAAAGATTACGCTGACAGAACTGAAGAAGGTTCTCGAGGAAATGGGCCTGACGTTCGGCATGGACGTAAAGTCGATCCTGGGCAACTAACTCAGAAGGGGAATCGAAATGAGACACAGAAAAAAGTATAGCAAACTGGGGCTCACAACCAATCAGCGGAAGGCTCTGCTGAAGGGCCTGACGATTTCGCTCCTGGAACACGGGGCGATTGTGACGACAAAAGCAAGGGCAAAACAGCTTCGTGCTTATGCGGAACGCATTATTTCTAAAGTGAAGAAGGAAGATGAGGCTCATGCCCGTCGCCTGGTTTTCCGTAAACTTCAGAGCAAAATGGCAGTGAAGAAACTGTTTGACGAGTATAAAGAAGAATTTGTGAACCGCCCCGGTGGGTACACTCGAATTCATCTTCTGGGCAATCGTCCTGGAGATGCAGCTGAAATGGCTCGAATTTCGCTGATTCTGAATGCTCCTGTTGAAGCAGAAGTGGAAGTGGAAACTGAGAAGTCTGTAGCGAAGGCAGAAAAGCCTGCAAAGAAAACAGCTAAAGCAAAGGCAAAGCCTGCAGAAACAAAAGCTGTTGCAGAAAAAAAGGTTGAATCCAAGAAAGCCGACGGCGAGGCAAAAGCGGCAACGCCGTCGAAAAAAGCGCCGAAAAAAGCGGTCAAAAAGCCGGAAACCAAACCGGCTGAAAGTGAGCAGAAGGCTGAATAGAGTTACGAATCGGCCGCAGCGGGGTATCCTGTTGCGGCCGATTTTGTTTTCGGAGGTGGAATGAAGAGCCATGTGTTGAACCTGATATTATTTGCTTCTTTAGTATCCCTCTTCTTTGCGGTTCTATATCAAGACACTAAACGTGACCGTATTCGCCATTTTCTGAAGTGGTTTGGTATTCTGGTGGGAGGGGCATTTCTACTGGGCTGGATAATGTATGAATTCCCGAAAAACCCCTATTTTTAACAGAAACTATGTATTGCTGACAGTCGCATATTGTGGCTTCCTCTTTTATCTCTCTTCCCAATCCACTCTCCCTCTACCCCAATATTTTTCATGGCAGGACTTAATTGAACATGCTGTCGCTTATTTTATCCTCGGTATCTTTGCCAGGAAAGCGCTTCCGGTTGTGCCATCCTGGATGATTATTGTCTTTGTCGTCCTTTATGGTATGTCTGATGAATTTCACCAGTATTTTGTCCCTGGCAGAGATTGCAGTATCCTGGATTTTGCCGCTGATACAATGGGTGGTACAATAGCAGTGCTATTTAATCGTCAAATATTGTCAGGACGACGTGCAGGAATCACCAGAGAAAGGGGTGTCCCTTGAGAATAAAAAAAGTCCACGTTCTGGATCATCATATCTGTCAAATCTGGGAAAATGGGTTTTTTACCCATCATGCCTATCTGTTGCAGAATGAGTATGAGGACGGTATATTGTCTCGTCCATATCGAAATGAATTTTTTGATAGAAAAGGCTTGGATTGTGTGGCTGTTCTTCCTTACCGAATAAGCAGAGAGGGTACGGAGGTGGGAATCCTGCGTGCTTTCCGTCCAGCTGTCTATTTCCGTTCTGAAAAGGAAAAACCATTGCCTGAACGCAATTACACCTGGATTTACGAATGCGTTGCCGGTTCACTGGAACCGGGAGACATTGGAGAAGAAGCAGTTCGAAACCGGGTGGCTATGGAACTGGATGAGGAAACAGGTTTCTGCATCCCGCCGGAGGAATTCATCTCATTGGGAGGTGGCATTTTCCCTTCACACGGGCAATCCACCGAGAAAATATTTATTTTCGCTGCGAATGTGACGGGTGTAAAGAAAGGGACAGCCAGTGGGGACGGGAGCGTCAATGAAAGCCTGAATACAATTGAATTTCATGAAATTAACGAAATTCTGTCCATGTGCCGGGGCGGGCAGATTGAAGATCCCAAAATAGAAATCGGGGTGACCCGGCTGAAAAATGTCCTTTGACCGGCACCGCTACCGGGAGATCAGGGTCCTCGGAACCGGTGGTTTCTCAACTGTTTACCTTGTGGAAGACCAATACACAGGGGAAAAAATTGCTCTGAAAGTTATCAAATCAATTAAGTTAAATCGAAAAAATATCATCCGGCTCCAGGATGAATTTCTATTACTGCATTCGCTGAAACACCAGAACCTGGTTCGGGTCTATGATATCGGCTTTCAACCGGATTCTCAGTCTGTGTACTATACAATGGAATATTGCAGACGGACCAACCTGATGTCTTTTCTGATGGAGGCAACGGAGAAACGGATGGTGGACGCCATGGTACAGGTACTCAGGGCATTGAATTTCATCCATTCACATGACATCATACATTTTGATATTAAACCGGAGAATTTCGGCATCATCGAACTGGATGGCAAATTCGTCATTAAATTGCTGGATTTTGGGCTTTTTATGCCCAAATCCCAGATAAAAACATCTTCTGTGCGGGGCACCTTGCAGTATATGGCGCCGGAGCTCTTTTCCAAAGCCCCCCGTGATCATCGACTTGACCTCTACTCACTGGGTGTTGTATACCTGAAAATTCTGCTTGCGAGAAATCATATCGAGCAGACTTCCAAATATGCGGATTTTGACAAACTGACACCGGAACAAATGGAATCAATACGGGAACAATCCCTGCTTGCTATTGTGTCCCGGCTGGTGAAGCGGAACCCCGACGATCGTTATCGGAACGCGTATCATGTTCTGGAAGACATTCGTACGCTGTACAGGCGAAATGATGAGTTGGTCCCCAAAGAAGACGCGGCCAGAATGTTCTTTGAGCCACGGTTTGTTGGTCGGAATAATGAGCTTAACTATTTGAAAGTACTCTTTGTATCTTCTAATATTCAAACTTTTCAGACTTCATTTGTCTTAATCCGGGGGGAGTCCGGTATCGGGAAAACCCGCCTCATGCAGGAGGTTCGTATCTATGCCCAGTTGACCGGATATAAAGTGAGGGAAGCCTGGTGCACCACAACCGGAGATAACTTCGGTGTAGCGAGGCAACTGTTCAGCCAGCTGATGCCGACCTATGACGAGTCGGTGGAGAAACGCTACGGAAAAGATTTTGCCCGTATGTTCCAAACCCTTGTATACGACAAGGCAGCCGATATAACCAGGTTGCCAGTTGAGCAGGGAATGGATGAAACGCTGGTGTCGGGATATTTCTATCAGCTGGTCAACCTCTTTGAAGATCTCATAGAGGAGGACCCGATAAAAGAGCCGGTTTTCTATATTCATGACATTCATCTTATGGACGAAATGTCTCTGCAGTTCCTGAAGCCCTTTGCGCAGAAAACAAGCCGGGTACTCTGGTTCATTTCTGTGAGTTCAGATGTGGACCTGCCCCGCTACGTTAAGAAATTTCTTGAAGAGCTTGAAGAGGCGGAACATGTTGAAACTGTATTTCTCCGGGCGCTTTCCAGAAACGATGTAGTGGAACTGCTCAGGACAACCTTTCCAAACGGAGTGCTGACCACGGCATTCGAAGACTTTATCTTTGAGCAAAGTGGGGGAAATCCGTTGCTGATTTCCGAGTTGCTGAAGTCTATGATTTCAATCGGCGATCTTAGGGTTGTGAACGGCGTGTGGAAAGCGGCCACTGAACCCTCTGAGAACCTTTCATTGATATCTCTACTGGAAAACGTACTTCAATTCCGGGTGCTGTCGCTTTCTCCGGTGGAACGGGATGTGATGACATCTCTGGCATTGATTCAGGAACCTACCTCCTTCCGGTTTCTGCGAAAACTTTTCAACCATGTGGTTGAGATTGAATCCGTGGTCGCTGGACTGGTGGAAAATCGCATGCTGAATGAATTCAACAACCGCTATGTGGTTTCCCATGGGCGACTGAGGCAGACTGTGCTCCGGTTCATGGATCCGGGGAAATTGCCGGAAATCCACCTGAAATTAGCTGAAACCAATGCTGAGCTTCAGGAGTTCCGTTTCGAGAATACTGCCCGTTTCTACGTTCTGGGGAAAAGACGGGATAAGGCCCTGGAATATTACGACCGCGCCTACCGGTCTTATCGGAATCTGTTTCGCAATGAAAAAGTGCTGGAAATTGCCGAAACGCTGTACCAGTTGACAGATAGCCTGGATGACAAACGCCAATATCTTGAAGAAGCGATTCGAACCTGTCTCTACGCAGGGGATACAGGGAAAGCGGAAACCTATATTGCCACTTATCGCGACCAGTTTGTTGTCACCTTTGAACATGAAGTCCGGTACAACTATTTCCGGGTAGACTGGTTCAACCGCCAGGGAAAGGTAAGGGCTGCTCGAGAATGGTTGTTAGACTTCTTCCTTGAAAACAAAGAAGAATTGGAGGCAGGCCCTTACCTTGGCAGGCTGTATCTGTCTCTTGGCCAGTTATTTGTGAAGGAAGGGGATATGGACGGAGCAGAGCTTTACCTCAACCTGGCTTCCGGTTTCATTCAGGAAGAAGGGGCGGACGATGTGATGCTTGGAAATTTGAACCAGCTTTTAGCTACCACTATGCTGGTGAGAGGAAATCTGGATGCCTCGCGGGAACACTTGGAAATTGTGAACCGGACATACAGCAAAGCCGCTTTCCTTCCGGGGCTTTCCGCCATGCACAATAACCTCGGTAAAGTGGCGATGAAAGAAGGAAACTGGGAGGATGCCAGAAAGGCATTTGAAACGGCGGTCCAGATCCAGAATAAGGTTGGAAACTACTTTCAGCTCGTACTTTCATTTGGTTACATGTCCCGAAGTTGGCGTAAACAGGGGCGCTATGGAGAAGCCTGGCGGGCTCTGGAACGGGGGGTAAAGTACCTGGACCTGATCCGGGACAGCTGGGGAAAAATCTTTTACTATACTGAGAAATCGGCCTTTCTCATTGAGATGGGGGAACTCATTGAAGGGGAAAATACCCTCATGCTGGCGGAGATTCTGGCTTCGGAATCCGAATTTAAGCGGGAACAGGTACATATTGACCTGCAAAATGCCCGGATCATGCTCTTCAAGGGACAATTACAGCAGGGCTACCACATGGCGAAATCCACAGAAGAAGGCTACCGTACTGTCGGCGGCGTTGACGATCAATTATCCGCAAGGCTGCTCCGTGTGTCTTTTCTGGTCAAGGGGAGGAAATGGGAGCGGGCCCTGGAACTCCTGAACGAAGCGGTGCCCCTTTTCAAAAAGGTCCGGGATCCATCGTTGAAATCGGCCTTTCACAGGGCCATGGGATTTGTGTTGTATAACCTGGAAGGAAACGGGGAAAATGCGGTGTACCAGTTGAATGAAGCTGTTCGTATCAGTTCCGAATCCGGTTTGATTCTCGAAGAACTTCTTGCCTCAGATGCGTTGATTCGCGCAATTCCCTCCGGGTCCCATCAGGGGATGGTCAGCAGTAGAAAGCGGGCAATCCCTGAATTGATGGATGAGCTGTCAAAAGTTGTTCCCAAGCGGTACTGGCGTCAGTTCCAGCTAAGGGAAGATATTTATGCCATATTAAAACGCCATGGGAGGTCTTAAATGAAAGGAATATTCGGATTATTGTCATTGGTTGCGGCATTGGCCATTATAGCCTGGCTGGCTATGAACGGAATGAAGGACTTCACAGGAGATAAAGGCAAAAATATCATGGGTGCAAAACAGCGCACCGAAAGGGTGGCTGTAAAAGCCAACCTGACCATTCTAAATTCCTTTGTGAACCAGTACCGGTCCATGCACCCCGGTGAACCGGTAACCATGGACGCGCTTAAAGCCGCTGGGCTGGAATTGCCGGAATGCCCCCCCGGAGGTCGCTTTGAACTGGAAAACGGCCGAATCGTGTACAGAGGCCCGGAGGGCCGGTAAAGAGAAGTAGGGACAAGGTTGAGGTTAAGGTTGAGTCCGGAGGGTACGGGAACCCAGTCGGGACAAGGTTGAGGAGTGATGGGTGGCAAAAAGAGGTGTTCAGTTTTCTGTGTTCGGTGTTCTGACCGGAAAAGGCAGGAAACGGAGAATCTCGTTCTTGTTTCTTACGCCTCTTCTGATGCCCACGCCCACTCACAACGCAACGGGTAACGTGGAGTTTCGATGAAGAAAGAATGGAAATCAACTCTTAAAGAGGCATGGAAAACCCTCAAAGAGTTTGTCAGCAAAGGAGAACGGAAACACTGGCGAGGGGCTGTGAATGATATACGGGAGTTTTATCTAAGCTCTGAAGAGCAGGAAAAACTGAAGAAAAAAGGATTCATTGTCCGATGGCTGCTGCTGGCGTGGTGGACACTGGGCGGGATGGTCAAACGGCTATCTCCCATCCGGGGCATATTTCTGGTAATTGGATTGCTCCTGTTGTTTCGTGTGGTGGGCTATGGTGTTGGCTCTGAGCGTGACGGGGCTCCTCTTCTCGGTGGACTGATTATTCTCTTCATTCTGATGGTGGAATTGAAAGACAAAGTTGTGGCAAAGGATGAGCTGAAAGAGGGGCGGGCGATTCAAATTGCGTTGATGCCGGAGCCCAACCCTGTTTTCCCGGGGTGGAGCATCTGGCTCTACTCCAGCCCGGCCAACGACGTGGGCGGCGATTTGATAGACTACCTTCAACTGGACAAGGATCGGGCAATGGTTGCGCTGGGTGACGTGGCGGGGAAGGGCCTGCCCGCAGCCTTGATGATGGCTCGTATTCAATCCACTCTCCGTGCCCTGGCCCCGGAATTCCCGGACATCTCAGCCCTGGCCGCCCGTGTCAATGACATCCTCTGTCGGGATGGCATTAAATCCCGGTTCGCTTCCCTCCTCTATGCCTTCCTGAGCACAGAAAACAACAAAATATCCTTTGTGAACGCGGGACATTTCCCCCCTGTTGTGGTTAGAAAAAAATCTGTTAAAGAAGCCGGGAAAGGCGGTATCGCCCTTGGATTAAAACCCGGCACCTCATACAAACTGCAGGAATTGGAACTGGATGCCGGAGAACTGATCGTGGTTTATTCCGATGGCCTGACAGAAGCCCAGAATGGGGATGGCGAATTTTTCGGAAATGAAAGGGCACAGGCAATATTCAAACAACTCCACGGCATGGACGCGCTCACCGCCGGAGAAACGATACTCCGAGAATTCAATACATTTGTTCAGGATACGGCACCTTTCGATGATTTGTCGCTTATGATTTTGAGCCGAAACAGGAGTTGAAAGGGAGAAGCCTGAGTCTGAGTTTAAGTAAGTAAAGAAGAAGTTTTCTGTCATCCACTATTCCGGCTTAATGCGTCCGGCAGACCGCTTCACCCATCACTTCCCTATTTGTTTCTGGTGTCTGTTTGTCTCAACTGATATAATAATTTACGGATAAATCAGGTTGCTTTGTCAAAAAGGGGATCCCATGGCGGACTGGAAAGAACAACTGTGCCATAGCCTGTATATTCCCGGTTTTTTTATGAGCAGAATTCCCGAGGACCCTACATTGTTGCCGTGTCCGAGGGTGGCATGAATTTTGAAAATAAGTGCAATGTGTTTTCGCTGACGCATCCGCAGAAACGAATTTTTCTGCAGACCATGCAGGTGCCGGATTCTTCCTGGCCGGTGGATTTATATTTAGTCAAGTATAGGGAACCAGTCGTTTTTGAATTACTGTCCAGAGCGCTAAACATCTATGTGAAGGAAAGTGATGGACTCAGAGTCAAGTTGATTCCAGACAGCACGGGCAGGATCGTAAACCAATATTTCCCCGCTCACGTCGATAGACAGTGGGAAATCCTGGACTTTTCAGGGCCGGATGAAATGAAATTCAGTCAGTGGAAGAATTGCGAAAAGAACAGAAAATTCAATATTTTTGAAGATATTCTCTATGACTTTTGTCTTGTAACGTTTCCGGATGGTAAACAGGGTTTTTCCATGCTCATGCATCATCTCTGTTCTGACGGATTTACCCGAATTTCAGCAGTGAGTCGAGTGACTGAACTCTACCGGGACATGGTTTGTGACAGACCACTTTCTGAGAGTACTTCAGCTTCCTACAGGGAGTTTATCGCGTATGAGCAAGCTTACCTCAAATCGGTGGAATTTGCCAGGGACAGAGAATTTTGGATGTCCGAGAATTTGCAGGAGCTGAACGAATACAGGATTGTACCGATGAAAGTGCGTGATAACCCGAATAGATATGGTTCGGTGAGATATGAGATCCCTGAGGATTTGTACCAGTCCATGACACAATTGCATCAAAGCTCTGGCTTGTCCCTGTTCACACAGTTTTTTACGGTACTGGCGGTAATTGTTCACCGGATTACCAGCCTGGATTCTTTTGCGATTTCATTTTTTGGTCACAACAGAACAAGAGAGGATATGAAAGCCACCACGGGTATGTTTACGGGAACATACCCGTTACGAATTGACATTGAGGGCAATTTATCATTTCTGGATCTGGCAAAATACATGTCGACTAAAATTAAGAAAATCGTTAAGGTTCATGGGATGTTTCCCTTTGATGAGCTGGTCAAACTGATTCGTGAAAAAGAGCATACCGATATAAACCACGTCATCGACTTGTCCATCATCGATCTGTGTTATCCAAACGTGCCGCACTGCGAGTTGAGTCATGTGGAAGGGATGGAGAGTCAGAATCAATTGTCCATCTCAATCGAACGGTATGACAACCCTGAACTGCAATCGACAATCCTGTTTCTCTTTGATTCCAGGATCTATCTGGAATCCGATATTCGGAACCTGTTCAGCAGTATCTGTAGCATGCTTCATGGTGTTTTCCTTGAACCATCCGCGAAGATTAGCAAACTTCCATTGATTTCTCCTGAGCAGTATCAGAAACTGGTCCATGAATTTAACCAGACATCAAAACCCTTCCCGAAAGACAAATGCGCGCATCATCTTTTTGAAGAAGCAGCGTTGAAAGATCCGTCAAACACGGCAATTGAATGCGGAGGACGAAGCATTACGTATGGAAAGTTGAATCAACAGTCAGATTTGCTTGCCGAAAAGCTGCGCTATGCTGGAATTGGTCCGGAGAAACTGGTGGCCATTTGCATGGATAAGTCCATTGAAACAGTGATCGCATTTCTGGCTGTGTTGAAGGCCGGTGGCGCGTATGTGCCGATAGATCCCGCCTTACCTGTAGAACGTATTCAATTTATCCTCAAGGACACTGATTCCACCTGTCTGGTTGTGCATCAAGGTTTTGCTGATCCGGTAAGAAAGGTCTATCAGGGAAAATGTGTCGTATGTGTTGACGACAGATTTATTATTGGTGATTGGGAGGAAAGGAAACCGCATTCAACCGGAGAGGCGCAACCCCATAACCTGATGTATGTCATCTATACCTCCGGATCCACAGGAAAGCCCAAAGGTGTGATGGTGGAGCATCATGGTTTTGTGAATATGGTTTCAGACCAGGTTCAGCGATATCAATTGACAGAAAAAGACCGTTTCTTACATTTCATAACGTTTTCTTTCGATGCATCCCAAGAGCATTTATTCAGGGTCTTGTGTTCAGGTGCCGTGCTTTGCCTGACAGATGTGCAGAAAAATCTCAATGAGGTTGATATTCGCAGTTTACTGAAAGCACAAAACATCACTTGTTGCGCCTTCCCGGCTTCACTGCTGGAAAAACTTGATGAGAAAGAATTCCCGGCTATGAAAGTGCTCAGCTCCGGGGCCGACAAATGTTCCCTGGCTCTGGTAAGGAAATGGGGTGAAGGGCGGCGTTTTTTCAACGCCTACGGTCCCACGGAAGCAACCGTCTTGTCTACCATTTCTCAGCTTGATGTGGGGGAAACAGAACCCCACATTGGAAAACCCATTGCCAATGTACAGGCCTATGTGCTGGACAAGTACAGAATGCCTTTGCCAATTGGTGTGGCCGGTGAATTGTATATTGGCGGAGAGGGTGTGGCGAGAGGGTACCTTAATCAACCGGAACTGACCCGGGAGTGCTTTATCGAAAACCCCTTTGACCCGTCCGGAGCCGGCCGGATGTACCGCACGGGAGACATTGTTTATTTCCGAGATGACGGAAATCTCGTATTTGTCGGAAGACGCGACAAACAAGTTAAAATCAGAGGCTTTCGAATAGAGCTGGATGAAATAAAAGAGGTGATGCTCCAGCATTCTGCCGTGGAAGAGGCGACGGTTTTCGTTCATAAATCAGGAGGAAGACAACAACTTTCGGCATTCTTCGTGGCTGCTTCGAAGGAATCTGTCAACGAAACAGTGCTTAAAACACACTTGATTGAAAACCTGCCGTCTTACGAGGTGCCGGATAGACTGGTTAATGTGGATTCGATTCCCCTGACAACACATGGCAAAATTGATGAGAAAAAACTATTACAACATCTCTTGTCCCACCCGCCTGTTAAGAAAAGACACGCCGCTCAATCCGAAACAGAGCATCTGTTAAAAGACCTGTGGTGCAAACTCTTGAATGTGAGGGATATTGATATCATGGAAAACTTTTTCTATTCAGGGGGGGACTCGTTGATGGCATTGGAAATCTGCATGGCCATTGAAAGGCAGTTCCCCGTCAAAATTTCGGTCCAGCAATTCATGCAGTCTCCAACCATAAAATCCATTGGCGCAATGCTGGACAGGAAAAAACGGGAACAGGGAACAATTGCCAGAGTAAAAAAATCTGAAACCGGAAGAGGAAGCCTGGTTGTCATTCATGGCCAGAATGGCGAGTGCAACTACGGGCATATGATCGGGCGTGGGCTGGATGAGACTCTGGATATTTACGCAGTCAGTATGGATGAAGTTACCTTGAACGATTTGAAAGTTAAGTCCATGCAGGATCTTGCCTTTTTCCATGTTGAGCAACTGCTGAAACAAAGACCTGAACGTCCATTGCTGCTGTGTGGTTTTTCATGGTCAGGAGTATTGGCTTATGAAATGGCGGTCGAATTTGAAAAGAGGAAAATACCTGTTGAATTGCTTCTGATAGACACAAAATATCCCGGTATCTCAGACTATGGCACTGGTGAGAAGGCGAAATATCTTGTTTTCCATTTTTTCCGGGCAATTGTCTACCTTTTCAAGCCGGCAGCAGTTGTTCTTCGGGCAGTGACAAGAGCTGGAAGAGACCGGTTTCAGTTTTCAATGAGTGAGGCTCTTCTTGAGTTGCAAATATACATCAGGAACATTAGAGAGTTTATCTGGAAGAAAAGCCCGGCTCCGCCATCGGGGAAGCAAGCACTGAGCAAATCTCTTCGCCTGATACTAACCAGACCCAGTGAATGCCCGCCCTCGTTGAAAGTACATTACATCATGACGCATCCAAACTCTTTCCTGAAAAAAATGCTGTCAAATGATCAATCTGCCAGATGGGGCAAAAAAATGGCCACGCCCCTGACTCTTCACAAGCTTGAAGGGAAACACACGGATCTGATTAAAAAGAACCTCTCAATCACGACAAGCTGCGTACAGGGCATCATCAACAGTATGACGGATTCAAAAAAACCTTGAGAGTTTTGAGGATTTTAATTTGCTTATCGTTTTTTATGAGCGTACAATTCAGTTAATTAGAAACTTTCATAACGGAGAGACTTTTGAAAACCATAAAACAAAAAAAACCGGTTCTTTTGGCCATCATGCTGGTCATGATAATGGCACTGTCTTGCGGTGGTGGTGCCCCGACTACTCAATTATCTGATCCGGGAAATAACGATGACAATAACAATGGCGGCCAGGCTTCGACGGACGACTGCGCAATGGAGTTCCGTGACCTGGATTCGGATAACTTTTCCATTGTTCCTCCCCAGCGGATTCGGGAAACTGTCGATGGCCATTATTTAATTACAGCTGCTGAAACCCAGGAGATTGCCGGGAAATCCGGGTTCACCAAGAGTGTCAACGCAACCGGATACGTTTACAGGGTCGCATACGACAGCAAATCCTATGAACGACTGGCTTTTCCCGGTGTGATTCCACAAGATTTTCAGGTGCTAAATGATGGTGGTTTTTTTGTCTGCGGGTCCCAAATTGGGTCAGGTACAGTTAACGGCTATGCCATGATGTGTCAAGCGGACGGAACTGTGGTTCATGAAGTAACCCGGCACGATCTCTCGTCTCTTTCACTTTCCGTTTCCACACCTGATGGCTATCTGGTAGCCGGTATCGCCGATGATCTGCTGTTGAAGCTGGCATTTCTGAAACCGGAAATGACTATTGATTGGGAATCTGAACTTGGAACTAATATAGACCCGGATGCGCCTGCAGGGTCCACTATTGCCATAACGAAGGTAACAGACTTGATTTTGAATCCTGACGGCAGCTTCACCGTATTTGTGAAATTGCTTCGCCATGATTCAAACCAAGATACCCATGGCATGGGCCTGGTCAAACTGTCCAGCAGCGGCAGCTTGCAATGGTCACGGTGCTGGTGGGATCCAGATTCCCGAAATGAACCCTGGTATTCCCCTGAGAGCGTTATCGGCCTTGATGACGGTGGCTTCATTATTTCCTTCTGGAATAATGACGCGGGCAGGCATTATATGTATGTGAACAGACTGGACAATGAGGGCGACATAAACTGGTCATGGGAAAATATGAGTGAAGAATCAACACCTGCGGGTCTGGCAGTTCGAAGTGACGGCGTGATACTGAACCTTATCGCTGACTACAGCCAGGGGGAGCGTTTCTGCAGCATTTCTTTTATCGGAAGCGATGGGAATTTCATTGACAACAAAACTTTTGGGGTTACGAGTACTCCACCCGCACCGGATTTTCCAACAGACCTGATTGTTACTACGGATGGCCATATTGTAGTAACTGGCTATCACAATTATTATGATGATAACAATAAGTATAAAAAAGGGATTTTCATAATCAAACTGGATACTAATGGCAACTGTTCGGACTCAAACTGATCCCGTTGTTTCGGGATTGCGACAATCCGGATGAGAAACAAAAAAATTGAATATTGCCGGGGACACAATGCTGTATAGGGTTATTATTTCCTGTCTCCGGCTCCTTGGGAATTATTCTGCCAATTGAAATGTATGTCGTTGTTTCAACAAACCCGGTGAATGCCGGAGTCCGGTTCCCCCGATAGTGTGTTACAATGACAGTGCCTATCTTGGTTTCATGGGTGTTGCCTGCCGGTTTCTAAACAACATGCACATACAGCCGACAAATTACGTTGTCACTCCCTTGGTAGGGGCAGGGCTTTAGCCAACCGGCTTTGTCAGGACTTTGGCGGTAATCTGGATGTTATGCGCGAAAAGAGAATAGAAACGGCAAACAATTCTTGCGATGTTAAAGAAGAATTGAAAAAAGAAGGAAAACCAGAATGGCAACAGATATAAATATTGGTGTGGTTGGGACATCACGGAAAGAAAACGAAAAACGGGTGCCAATTCATCCGGATCACATTGAACGAATATCCGAGGAATTGAGAAAGCGGATGACGTTTGAAGCAGGATATGGATTGCCGTTTGGCATGGCCGACGACACATTGGCGGAGCTTTCGTCCGGACGTGTTGTGTCCAGAGAGGAGATACTGAGTGGTTTTGATTGTGTACTGTTGCCCAAGCCCCTTGCAGAGGACCTGTCCCAGGTGAGGGAAGGTGCAACAGTATGGGGTTGGCCCCATTGCGCGCAACAAAGAGAGAATACACAGGTGGCAATTGACAGAAAATTGACCCTCATTGCCTGGGAAGCCATGTTTACATGGAGTCCTTCCGGTGATCAGGACATGCATATTTTTTACAAAAACAATGAAATCGCAGGATATGCGGGTGTAAACCATGCACTGAGTTTGATTGGCGTTGCCGGGAACTACGGTGAACCACGGAAAGCCGTCGTACTCAGCTTCGGTTCGGTGAGCAGGGGTGCAGTCTACGCTTTGCAGGGGCAGGGATTCCAGGACATTACCGTGTACACCAATCGCATATCCACCAACGTCAGTGAGCAATTGCCTGCAATCGCGTTTAAACAGATGATGGTTGATGAGGCGGGTAACTTGCTGGCAATTGAATCCGATGGCAGTACGCAGCCATTCTCCGACGCATTGTCCGATGTGCAGATCATTGTGAATGGTATGTTTCAGGAAATTGATGCACCCATCATGATCGTCCCGGAAGAGGATGCGCACAAACTGATGAAAGGTACGCTCATCATTGACATAAGCTGTGATGAAGGCATGGGATTCTGGTGTGCAAAGCCAACCTCTTTTGACGATCCCATGTTTGATACGGGTGGAATTAATTACTATGCGGTGGATCACAGCCCGAGTTATTATTGGGATTCCGCTTCCTGGGAAATTTCTGAAGCATTGATTCCCTTTCTGCCCATTGTACTCGGGGGCCCTGAAGCATGGAAGACGAACGAGACGATTTCAAGGGCAATCGAAATACGGGACGGTATTGTGCAGAATAAAAGCATCCTGTCCTTCCAGAATCGGGAGCAGGAATACCCTCAC
>Ga0164318_10002632_pt1 | contig 16755 bp, 15 predicted proteins | sample GuaBasSedimGuay9_FD_113734 | JGI IMG/M metagenome (GOLD analysis project Ga0164318, IMG submission 113734) | Subseafloor sediment microbial communities from Guaymas Basin, Gulf of California, Mexico - Guay9, Core 4571-4, 0-3 cm | ecosystem: Environmental > Aquatic > Marine > Hydrothermal vents...
CCTGTATTATTGATAAATAAATATAAAGTATTGCGGATATAACATATAAATCAGCTAACAAATACTCAGATGTAATAAAAATAGTTCAAATTTAAATTTATTATATGAAAAATTTTATAATGAATGATAATAAAAATTATAGTAATATAAGTCTCTCAACAAATTAAAAAAAATAATTAACTACTCCACAAAATTTTACAGCTTCTGAAAAAAACAAAATTATTAACATCATTTAAATATTAGCTAAATACTATAATCCAAATAAATATAAATAAAATCTTCAATTATTATTCAGACTTAAATGGTAAAATATTTTGCATTCTCATTAAAAACAAGCAAAGCATCAGTTGAATGTTCTGGTATCATCTGATAATTAGGACTTAAATTAATATTAATTCTTTCGGGTTTTAAAAGATTAAAAATTTTTGCCTGGTCTTCTAATGAAGGCCAGGCTGGATATCCAGGACTAAATCGTTTACATATTTTTTTATCTTTAATATTTAATTCACCACAAATAAAATTATGAAAAAATTCAGCAAAAGCCTCTGTTAATTCTGAACCAAAATTATAGTAAAAAAAATAATCTGAAAAATTACCTTTATCATACAACTCTTTTGAATATTTTAATATTCCATCTCCAATTGTTACTATCTGAAAAACAATAATATCGTCATCATTAAAAAAATCCACTAAAGATAAAAACGGTTCTTTTTTTTGACGTTTAAAAGTAAAAGTAATATTATCATTTTCATATAAAATAAGATCTTGGCCATTCTTTTTTACCTTAAAAATTCCCCATATAGCTTTTAATTCCACAAGTCTTTTTACCACTGCTGTCCTTACAATTTTATTATAAATTTTTTCTGGCTCAGTATGTTCATCTTTTTTATTAAATTGCCATCTTACATAAAATAATGTTTTCTTATGAAGATATTCTAATACTTTTTCTAATAAAAAACCTGTGAAAATCTTTGTTCCATAAAAAGGGGTTTTAATTTTTAACATAACAACTATTAATATTTATACTGATTTACAAAATATTGCGGATTCAAATACTCGCCTGTTGCTTGTTTTATCAACTCATTCCATGAAACAGTATTGCCTGGTTTAAAAATTTTATTCTTAAAAAAATCTGAAATCTGAGGAGTTTCATAAAACACAATAGAAAAAATATCTTTATTATTTAGATATTTTTTAGAAATAAAATCCAATACCTGACTTACCATCAATTCCCCAACCATATAATTATGATAATAAACAGGAACTGTAGCAATATGTATTTTAGTAGCCCATTCATTACCAGCAAGAGTATCGGGTTTATTTAAAAGTTGATATTTAGTTACCAGAGACCACCAAAGAGAATTACAATCCTGATCCGGATTTTCATAAAACATTTTTTCAAAATTATACATTACAAGAGCCCATCTTGTAAATATCAATTTTTCAGCTTTCATTTTATTAACAGATACTTTAAATAACTCTTTTAACTTATCTCTACTACTTATTTTTTCAACATTATCATTTATAAAATAAGGATTAATAGCATTTCTTTCAAAAGTCATTGCTGTAGCTTCTGTTGTTATTGCATGAGAAGGGGTTCTAAGTAAAAATGGCAGTTTTTGATCTATATATTCGTCATAAACAGAATGCCCTAACTCATGCAATAATGTTCCCATCCATTCAGCATTTGGTTTAAGATTAACAAGAATTCTTATATCTTGCTTCCTATCAAGGCACATACTAAAAGCATGCTGATTTTTTCCTTTTTTCTCATACAAATCACTTCTTGCCAATATACTATCAACATCCATATTCATCTTTTCATAAAAAGTTTTAGCTATTTTTACTATATCTTGATTTTTATAAAAATTATCAAAATCCACTTTATATATCTCAGGTGCTCTCTGAAAAAATAAATCATTATAGTGCCATGGCATTAATTTACTTTTGTCAACCTTAAATTTTTTTGCAAGAAATGTATCAATATCATCTTTTAACCTGGAAAATGATTCTTTAGTATTCTCATCAAGATAGTTGAAAATTTTATCCAGAGAATCCTTATCAAATTCTCCTAAAGTCAGTTTCATATCAAAAAAATTCTTAAATCCTGCTTTTTGTGCTAATCGATTTCTTAATTTAGCCACCTTTTTTATATCTTGCGCCACAATATTACCCAAATTTTTTTGAGCAAGCCAAACTTTTTTCCTATAATCTGAATTAGAACTTTTATTTAAAACTTCCAGAACATCATTATCTGATAAAACTTTATCATCAACTTTTGCTCTATAGGAAGAAAATTCTTTTGTTATTTTTACCTCTAATTTTGAAATCTCTTTAGAAAGTTCCTCATCAAATTGATACGGTAATAACATTCTATAAAGTACATCACATTCTCTTTTTAAAATCATATCAGAAAATTTAAAATTTTCTCTATATTCTTTAACTTTGTCAAAAAGCTCCTTATTTTTAAGAAAAGAAGTTATATCATTTTTAGCAATTTCAAGTTTTTTATATTCTTCTGGATCTCCTGAAGTCATTGCATTCCATTCAGATAAATTTGCTTTATACTCCAATTCAGAATATTTTGTAGAAAAATCATCTACAAGTTTTTTGAAATTTTCTTCACTCAACTTTGATGAACAGTTACTAAAAACCATAATTATAAATGCTAATAAACAAGAAAATAAAAAAGTTCTCATAATTACCCCCTTACTACTTTAAAAATTCTTGAGATTTATTATAAGATGCAACAATTCCTTTTATAATAGCAGAACTTAACCCTGCATGTTCCATCTGGTTCAACCCTTCAATAGTAACTCCCTTAGGAGTTGTAACCTTATCAATTTCTTCTTCTGGATGTGAATCAGAATTTAAAATTAATTCAGCTGCGCCTCTTGCTGTAGCTGCAGCTAATTTTATTGCTTCTGCTGAATGAAAGCCTATTTGTATTCCTCCCTGAGAAGTAGCCCTAATAATTCTCAAAAAATAAGCAATTCCACATGCAACTAAAATTGTAGCAGATACCATATTGTCCTCTTCAATAATAGCAACTTCTCCAAAAATTTTAAACAACTCTTCTATCACGTTCCTTGCCTTTTGATCTTCGGCATTAGCACTTATACATGTTACTGCCTTACATATCGATAAAGCAGTATTAGACATGATTCGTACAACAGGAATTTCTTCACCAACTTTATGTTTAATAGATTTAATTGTATATCCTGTCACTATTGAAACAATAATATGCCTCGCTGGATCAATAAAAGGCCTAATTTCCTCTAAAATAGCATCCATTTGCGCAGGCCTAACTGCTATCAAAATAATATCAGAATTTTCAACTGCTAATTTATTATCATTTGTAACATTAAATCCTTTATCTTGAAAAAAATATAGGCTTTTTAAATTTTTCTTTGTCAAATATACATTCTCCAGATTAATGGCATTTGAATACAATACCCCTTTTGCAAATGCCTGACCTATATTCCCTGCACCAATAACTGCTATTTTATACATACATCATCTCCTTTTTATTTAGTTTTTAAAGATATTAAAGAATCTAATATATGTCAAATAAAAAATTTAATTTTTCTAATCAAGATAAAATAGCTACTAAATAAAAACATAAAATATTTTCTACTTGACAAAAAAATACTTTTATACTATAATATTTGTGAAAAAAATAATTATTTATTATTTTTTTTCTTTTATTTAAAAGAAAGGAGATAAAAAAAATGAGTGAAAAAAATAACAAAATTACAATATCAATATGTATGGGTAGCTCCTGTTACTCCCGGGGAAATAATAGGATCATCGAGGCTTTAAAAAAATTCATTGAAGAACAAAAATTAGAAAATAAAATTCTGATTCATGGTCATCTTTGTGAAGAAAAATGTGATAAAGGACCTATTTTACAAATAAATAACCAACAATACTCAAATTTAACACCTGAGGCTTTATTTGATATATTATTTCATCTTTTAAAGGATAAAGAAAATGGATTATAAAAGCCCTATTTATACTGAAAAAACAGTCTGCCAGGACTGCTATAAATGTGTTCGTAACTGTCCGGTTAAAGCAATAAAAATCAAAGATAATATTGCCTCTGTTATTAAAGAGTTATGTATATTCTGTGGGAAATGCGTCAGTATTTGTCCTGCCGGTGCGAAAAAAATCAGAAATGATATCAATAGAGCAAAAACTTTATTAAAAATTAAAGAAAAAGTTATTGCATCTATTGCTCCTTCTTTTTTAGCAGAATTCACCGATATACCTCAAGATAAATTATTATTGATATTTAAAAAATTAGGATTCTATGGGGTTTCAGAAACAGCTTTAGGCGCTGAAATTGTATCAGAAAATATAAAAAACAAATACAAAATAAAGATTTTATAATATCCTCCGCATGCCCTACAATAGTAGAATATATTAAAAAATATAAACATAACCTCATAAAAAATCTTTCGGTTTTATCTTCTCCTTTATTAGCACATTGTAAAATGCTCAGACAAATATATGGTAATGATATTGGGATAATTTTTATAGGTCCCTGTATCTCTAAAAAACTTGAAGCAGACAACAATCCAATGTTATTAAATTTGGCTCTAACTTTTAAAGAATTCAGAGAATGGATTGCAAATGAAAAAATTATGCCTGAAAAATCAGAAAGAGAAACCTATAAATTCATACCTTATGAAGCTCAAAAAGGGAAAATATATCCAGTTGATGGAGGTATGATTAAGACATTAGAAGAAAATATTTCTATTTGCGATAATAACTTTATAAATTTATCTGGAATAGATAACATAATAAACATTTTAAATAATGATGATATACACCAGGAGGAATTTAAATTTTATGAATTATTATCATGTAATGGTGGCTGTATATCAGGTCATGGCATGACAAATACTAAATCTATTTTATCAAAAAGAAAGCTCATAATCAATAACACTCCAATTAAACAAAATATAGAGCATAATATAAAAATAAAAGATTTATCCATAAAAATGATATACAAACCGGATAATCTCATAGATAACAATTACCCAGAAAATATAATACAAAATATATTAAATAAAATAGGAAAATATAGCAAAGAAGATGAATTAAACTGCGGAGGCTGTGGATATAATACCTGCCGTAATTTTGCAAAAGCAGTACTCGATGGAAAAGCTGAATTAAACATGTGTGTTTCCTTTATGAGGCAATTAGCACAAAAAAAAGCTAATAAGTTAATCCAAACAATGCCATCAGGAGTCATAATTGTAGATGATAAACTACAGGTTATTGAATGTAATTATAATTTTGTTAATCTCATAGGGGAAAATGCTAAGATAATATATAACAATATCTCAGGATTACAAGGAGCTAATCTAAGGAAAATTATACCATTTTATGAAATATTTGAAGAAGTTTTAGAAACTTCTAACGATATTCTTGATAAAGATATTTTTTATGAAGATAAAATATTAAAATGTTCTATTTTCGTAATAGAAAAAAATCATATAATTGGTGGAATTTTTCAGGATATAACACAGCCAACATTTAAAAAAGAACAAATAATTAGACAAGCTCAAAAAGTTATTCAAAAAAATCTACAAACAGTTCAACAAATCGCATATTTACTTGGAGAAAATGCTTCTGAGACTGAAATATCCCTCACATCTATTATTGATCTGTTTCTACCTAAAAATTCCCAGCAAAGGGGGAAAAATGAAAGATGAGATCTTTATAGAAATACATTATTCAAATATAAAAAAATATAATCAAAATATTTCTGGAGATCATTTTTTAACAAAAAGAGAAAAAAATAATTCACGGATAATTTCTGTGCTATCTGATGGATTAGGAAGTGGAGTTAAAGCAAAGGTTTTAGCTACATTAACTTCAACAATGGCAGCAAATTATATACAAAATTTCAAAGATATAAAAAAAAGTGCAAAAACTATATTGCAAACTTTGCCCGTATGTAATATAAGAAAAATTAGTTATGCTACTTTTACTATAGTAGAAATAAAAAACAAAGATGTCAGAATCATAGAATACGACAACCCTGATTTTATTTTAACCCTCAATGATAAAATTATAGATATAAACAAAAAAAATCTCACAGGAATTCTTAATAATAAAAGAAAATATGAACTAAAATTATCACAATTTAAAGCTCAATATGGCAATAGGATAATATTTTTTTCAGATGGAGTATCTCAGGCGGGAATGGGAACAAAAAAATTTCCAATAGGATGGGGATTAGAATCAATAAAATCTTTTGTTTCGGAAATAATCAAAGAGCAACCAGAAATATCAGCATTTAATCTATCAGAAAAAATAATTAGAATGGCACAAAGGCTTGATCAAAATAAAGCTAAAGATGATATAACCTGTGGTGTAATATTTTTTAGAAAGCCACGTAAACTGCTATTTATTAGTGGACCACCTATTGATAAATCAAAAGATAGAGAAATTGCAGAACATATAAAAAACTTCAATGGACAAATTGTAATATGTGGCGGAACCACATCAAAAATTGTTGCTAGAGAATTAGGCAAAAAAATTAAGTTTAATCTCGATTTAAATAATATTGATCCTGAAATTCCACCAACATCATCAATTGACGGCATAGATTTAGTAACAGAAGGAACTATCACTCTCGGAAAAACCGTAGAATATTTAGAAAAATATTCTAATTTCTCAAACATAAAATCAAACCCGGTAATAAAACTGATAAATATTTTATTAAATAATGATAAAATCTATTTTCTAATTGGGACTAAGATAAATGAAGCTCATCAAGATCCAAATATTCCTATAGAACTGGAAATAAGAAGAAATATTATAAAAAAAATGATTTCCTTACTCGAAGAAAAATTTTTAAAAGAAACAGAATTAAAATTTATTTAGGAGGGAAAAATGCCAAAAATAAATGTCAAAATCTGTCTGGGAACAACATGCTATGTATTTGGAGCATCATCTTTATTATTAATAGAACAATTTTTAGATGACCATATAAAAAATCAAATAGAAATAGAAGGCACACCTTGTCTTGATCTATGTAAACAAGAAAATAAAACCAACAGACCTCCTTTTGCAATCGTAAATAATAAAATAATCGAAAATGCCACGATAGAAACAATAATAGAAGCGATAAAAGGAAAATTAAATAATGAGAACAATAAATAATGCTACAATCATAAAAAAAAAATTATTAGTCAATATAGCTAAAATCCTATTTAATAAAGAAAATCCAAAACTACTTGATAAAATTCCAATTAACATGATACCTAAAAATCAAAATAACATAAGATGCTGTATCTATAAAGATAGAGCTGTATTGAAATATAGAATGATGGCAATATTAGGATATAATTGCGAAGATGAAGAAAACGAACTTAAACCAATAAGTGAATATTTTAATGAAATTAATATGGATAAATCATCAGATGAAAATATATTGACTATTATTGATGTAGCATGTAGTTCATGCTCACCTTCTCATTACAAAATAACGGAAAACTGTAAAGGATGTGTTGCAAGAGCCTGCATTAATAGTTGTCGCAAAGATGCCATTTCAATTATAAATTCAAAAGCAGTAATAAATTATGACAAGTGTGTAAAGTGTGGATTATGTATGCAAGCCTGCCCATATAATGCTATTGTTTATATTCCCGTTCCATGCGAAGAAGCATGTCCAGTTAGTGCAATATCAAAAGATAAAAATGGTAAAATAAAAATAGATTTTAAAAAATGTATATTCTGCGGAAAATGTCTTTTAGCATGCCCATTTGGTGCCATTATGGAAAAATCAGATTTTGTTAAAATCATAAATCAAATTATTCAAAACAAAAATATAGTTGCTCTAATCGCACCCTCTATTTTTGGACAGTTCAAAGCCACTCCTGGTCAAATAATAAATGCTATTCAAAAATTAGGTTTCAAAAAAATATATAACGTAGCAGAAGGTGCCGAAATTACTACTGCAAATGAAGCAGAAGAATTAAAAAATGTTATACAACATAATACCTTTCTGACAAATTCATGTTGCCCTTCATACGTGAATCTTATAGAAAAACATATACCTAATCTTAAACCAAATCTTTCAAAAACAAAAACTCCCATGCAATACACAGCAGATATCGCTAAAAACGATGATAAGAACTGCATTACAGTTTTTATAGGCCCATGTATTGCTAAAAGAATTGAAGGAGGAAAATATAATAACATTGATTATGTTATGTCATTCGAAGAGCTTGGCGCAATGTTTATAGCTACAGGAATTGATGTAAATGAGTGCGAAGATATTTCAATTGATATTAATTCTCAAAAATATGGAGTATTGTTCCCAATCTCAGGTGGTGTAACCACTGCAATAAAAAATAAACTTAATACAAAAGATTTGTCCTATGAAATCATCAATGGTCTGGATAAAAAAAATATCTCCTTAATAAAAATATATGGTAATGGGAAAAAATTCAATAAACATTTTCTCGAAGTTATGTCGTGTAAAGATGGATGTATGGGAGGACCAACAACTATTAGTGAACCATCAATTGGTAAAATGTTTTATAACAAACTCTTAAAATAGTATTAATTTTATAAAACTATTTAAAGCGTAGAAAATAAAAAACACTTTTATATATCTTATTGATATTATTTAAATAATTGTAAATATTTCATTCCCCTATCACCATATTTCAACCACTTTTTTTTGCTTTAGGCAATCTATCATCTTCTTATAATAGATTCTATAATTTTGAATTATTATATCTACAAACTTCTAAGCTTATTATCAAATGCCCATCTAATCCAACATCATTATTCTGAATATTTTGCAAACACCTTTCTGCAACACTTACAGCTTCACAATTTTCTATATCAAAACACAAAATTAAAAATTTTTCTCCACCCTACCTCGCAATTGCTTTATTGAAAGCAATAATCTCAAAAACAAAATCCCCTATCCGATGATATAAAATACCTTTATATTTTTAAGTCTATATCAAATAAAATTATAAAAATTTTTTCCCCATCTCTATAGTTCACCAAGAAGATTAATAATTTCATCAATTCCCCAATCAATCGATATTACCCAGGAAATATTTTTATTCTCATCTAATAAAACCTTAGTAATAGAAAAAAAACATTCTTTAGTTTTTATTTTCTGATAATGAATTACTTTAAATAAATATGGTAACATTCTTTAGATAAGGCAAGATGTTGATTTTAGATATTGATAATAATTTATAAATGTATTAAAAGATGATTAGAGATACTATTAAAAAGACATAGCAAATTGTAAATAATCATTCTTTTAACCAATCTTAAAAAAAACTATTATAAAGTTATATTTATTTTTATTAAAATTTTATAAATATATAAAACAAATGTATAGAAATTTCTAGTTAATAAAATAAAAAAAATTTTTTAAAATCATTTTATTTAAAACAGCTTGACAATATGTAAATCAGTTTTAAATTATTATAAAATCATACTAAAAAAAGGAGTTAAAATATGAAAAAAATTTATTTTCTTCTCATAGGATTTTCTATTTTCTTATCAAATCTATTGGCAATTGAATTAAACACTTTTCTTCAACTGGGACCATTGCCAGTAATAAATAAGCTTTTCCAAAAAGAAAATAATAATAATATTCAAGAAATCTTAAAAACAAAGTTTATTAACATAAAAAATTTACAGCCATCAGCTGGAGATAAAATTGAATGGTTCAATGGGCAAAAATATAATTGGCGACAAAGCTCAAATATAAAGTTGACCAATACTACCAACAATTTTCAGATACTCTATATAACAACCTATATTCAATCAGAGGAATATCAAGATATAAAAATAACACTAAATGATGAAGATCTTAAAAATAAAAGTCATTTATACCTTAATGGTGAAAAAATCAATGAAAGAACTACTTTAAGAACTGGCAAACATATTCTTGTGGTGAAAATAGTATTGCCTCCTGATTACAAAGCTACAAATCAACTTAAAATTAATATTGAAGGTGAAAATATATCAGCAACATTAGACAATAAACTAACTTTCTGGAACTATAAGTATTATGGCAAAATAAATAAAGTTTATTCTTTTGATTTATCAAAAGATGGAAAATACTTAGCAGTCCTCTATTCAAATTCTACTAACAATAATAAAAAAAATATTTTATCTATATTTAATGCAAAAAACATGAAAGAATTAGCTCAAATTGATTATTCAAATTACAAAAAATTTCTATTTACTCCAAATCCTAATAAAATAGCCTTATTTAAAACAAAAGAAGTCGTAATTTATAATATATTAACTAAAAAATATTCATACTACAAAGGCTTAAATTCTAATATAGTTGACTTACAATTTTCACCAGATGGAGAATTTATCTATTATACAACAGATGAAAAAAGGAACATCATAGATAACAAAAATTATACAATTTATACGGATATAATGCAAAAATTAACTGACTGGACAGATGCAAGAGTTTTATATAAATACTCATTTGCATTACAAACATCTATAGCATTAACTCAAAAAGATGGATATGCATTAGACGAATTTACCTTATCTCCTTCTGGTAAATTTCTTGTATTTACCACAAGAGAAAAAATAGTAGGAAGACCTTATTGTATTACAAAATTTTATAAATTAGATCTCAATTCTAATAAATTAACAAAATTCTATGAAGAAAAAATTCCTTTTGAAACAAGAGCTCGAAACTTCTATATATTAGCAAACGAAAAAGAGATGCTATATACATCCGCCTTTATGCCTGCAAATGAAAAAAGTATAAATAGAAATCTAACTGAAACAGACATATTTAAATTAAATTTAATATCTGGTAAAAAACAAAATTTAACTTCTGCTTATAATATTACACCATCAGAAAGTGGAGATATGATATCTTTTAATCCTTACGATAAAAAAATATATTTTCTTGCTGGGATTGGTGGAAAAATTAACATTTTTAAATTAAATCTTAAAAATAAAAAAATAGTAAAATTAAAAAATACCTTACCATTAATAAGCAAATACAAAGTTTATAAAAATAAAATCTATTACACAGGTCAAAGTTTCGATCATCCTACATATTTATATTTGTATAATAAAAATCAATCAAAGCTAATATTAAAACCTTCTCCTGATTTCAATGAAAAATACAAACTTGCAAAATGGGTAAGATATACTTTTAAAGACAGATTCGGATATGAAATTGAAGGCTGGCTATTCTATCCTATAGATTTTGATAAAAATAAAAAATATCCTTTGATTGTTTACTATTACGGTGGGGTTATCCCAAGCAGAGAATCTTTTAGATTTGATTATCAATTCTGGACTGCAAATGGCTATTGTGTTTATGTATTAAATCCATTAGGTGCTATCGGATACGGTAATGAATTTGCAAATTTTCATGCTAATGATTGGGGCGATCATGCAACTTATGATATTATAGATGGAGTAACAAATTTAATTAAAGATAAGCCATTCATAGATAAAAATAAAATTGGATGCTATGGCGGTTCTTACGGTGGATTTACAACAATGGATTTGATTACCAAAACTAATATATTTGCAGCAGCTGTTGAATTATATGGAATAAGCAATATCGCAAGTTATTGGGGTGGTGGAACATGGGGATTCACATATGGTGATATAGCACTTGCCGGAAGTTATCCATGGAACAAACCCGAAATATTCTGGAAAAAATCTCCTTTATTCAATGCGGATAAAATTAACACACCTCTTTTATTAATTCATGGTGATTCTGACATTAATGTGCCTTTTTTAGAATCAATGCAAATGTTCACTGCTCTTCAAGTTCTAAATAAAAAATCAATACTTATAAAATTTAAAAATGAAGATCATGGTATTGTAAATAATTTCAATAATTATATAACCTATAAAACCATGATGCTTGATTGGTTTGATAAATATCTAAAAGGCAAAACCAAAGCATGGGATGATAGAATAAAAAAAAGCAGTGAGTAAACCTCACTGCTTTTTCTCTTTATATGCAATATTTATCTGATTTCTGATTTCCGATGTTGCATTTATAATTTGAGTATTAGATTTTTCTATAACTTCTATTTTCTTCACAATCTTATCAAATATTTGAAATAATTTATCAATCAAGGCATTATAATCTCCAATATCTCCTATAAGATTCATTCTATTATAATATTGAGCCAATAAATTCGAAAAAGAAATTATATCTTTATATGAACAAATGTAAACCTTATTCATCACACCTTCTGCTATTATTTCAGGACACACTTCAAGTACAATTTCAGGAACAGCCATAATACAATAATCTATAGTATTACTTAAATTTTGATATTTTTGAATATTCTTTATTTGTCTTCTAATTTTATTCAATAAAGTTTTTTTGATATTATCCTTAATGGAAACATCTGTTGTTCTTTCATAATGCTCCACAATATTAAAGATATCGGGCAATTTAGAATCAATGGGAATATATTTTCCATTATCCAATTTCCATGCAAATTCCACTTCCCCATTTTCCGTCTTCAAATTTTTCTTAACAATACCTGTAATTATAAAACTTGCTAAGCTATTCTCCAAAATATTTTCACCAATAATACCTCTTTTTTTAGTACCAGAAATAACATTTATAAAATTATCAATTCTTTGTTTCATTTCATTAATTTTTAAATCCTTCTGTTTTTCTGTATTATCCCTAAACTGATTCTGTTGTTCTAAAAATTTGTACATATCATTAATTTGCTTTGTAAAAAACATCCGTGTATCTTCAATTAATTTTTTTATTTGTTCAGATTGCAAATTCTCAAACTTTTCTGATTTTCTATTGATTTCATTAAAATAATTAACTGAACTATCTATCCAGCTTTTTATCAATTGCTTATTCTGTTCTGCCTGAATTTGCAATAAATCAGAATAATTTTCAAACTTATTCTTCAAATCAAAAATCTCTTTATATAAATCAGTAATAGAACTTTTATCAGATTTTACATATTTAAAATATATTAATGTGATTAAACTCCCTGTAATAAGGCCTATAAAAAAATATAAATACCACATCAGTATTTAGTTAACAATTCTAAAATTTCTTTTCCAACAATATCTGCTCTACTCTGAATAAACAAATCTGTAACTGAATTTGTATAATTTGAAGGTTCTATATTAAATTCAATAATATATGCTCCATTATTTTTAGCCAGGTATGGGATTTGACTTGCTGGCATAATCTCCCCTGTAGTCCCAGCTAAAATAAAAAGATCCGCTTTTTGAGAATAATAATATGATTTATCCAGAGCAACTGCCGGAATAGGCTCTCCAAAAAATACAAAATCTGGCTTTAATAATCCATCACAATCAGGACAAATAGGAGGTAATTCAGATAATAGAATATCATTTGCCTCAAAATATTTATTACAATCCAAACATACTAAATGACTGGATCTTCCATGAAATTCTATAACATTTTTACTTCCTGCGGACTGATGTAGTCCATCAATATTTTGTGTTATTATAGCTTCAAGCAAATTCATTTTTTCAAGCTTAGCTAATAAATAATGAAAATTATTAGGTTTTGCCTTACCAAAAAAATCATAAAAAATTTCTTTTATTATTCTCCAACTCTCTTTTGGATTTCTCTGAAAATAAGAGATATCAAGAATTACAGGATCATATTTGCTCCATAATCCATTGGGTCCACGAAATGGTGGAATACCACTATCCACAGAAACACCAGCTCCTGTAAATGCTACAGCCATTTTTGAATTTTTTATTCTGTCAATAACAATAGCCAACTTATCTTCTGTCATTCCCAAACCTCTCAATAATATTTTATTATTCTAACCACTTCTCCCAATTATAATCATGAAACTCGTTAGGATCTGTTGAATGAACTAACTTATAATTTTTGAAACCATCCATATCTACAAAATAAAAACTCACTCCTCCATGAACACTATAATAATGCCAAATTTCATAAGCTTTCTTACCTGAAGTTTTATCAAATTTTTCAATATTATCCGGTTCTCCATATTTTAAATAAATCTTACCTCTATCAGTATTCCAGCCCTTATTCTTCTTATCAATTCCAAATCTCATATTAGCAAATTTGATTCTTTTATAAAATACATCTCTTGATAAACCTTTACTATTCATTATTGACCAAAAATTTTCTAAAAAATTTCTCTTACCTTTCAAATCTAATTTTTTTATAATCTCTTTTTCTTTCTCAGATAATAAAACACTAATGTATTCTGTTTCCTTATTAATAGAATCTTCAGGCATCAAATCAAATAATGTACTTGAATCTTTTTCCACATACTCATCTGAATAACTATAGTCAGGATTATATATATAAAAATATTTATCCTTTTTAACACTAATTTTAGAATCTAAAGAATAAAATTCTAATTGTAATTTATATAATCCTGTTTTAAATTTACCGATTTTAAATCCATATATTTCCAATCCAGAATTACTTCTTATAGAAACATTTTTATCCTTTATTATTTTAACTAACTTATTATTTTTATCTATTATCTTACACACAGACCTATAAGCAGAATCTTTTAAAGTTCTAAGATTGTACAATTCAACATAATAATATAAAACAGATAAATTCTTCCCATAAATTTTTGAAGGATTTGGAACTACCATAAGTCCATTTTTAAAAAATTTATTTTTCTCATTATTTTTAATAATAGATGCCAGCTCTATATCTGAAACTGTAAAATTATTACTAATAGAATCTATTTTTACTCTCATCTCCTTTTTAGCAAAATTTAAAGCCTCTAAATCCAAAATTTTAAACGAAATTTTATAATCGCCCGGCTTCATATAATATCTGGCAATATCAATCAATCTCTGAGTAGATTTTATACTTGCTGTATCTCTAACATAAGTTTTTTGAAAAATGCTATCCTGTAATATTAAAGAATCTTTTTTGGATATATTTATATCTATTCTGTAATAAGCATAATATAGAGAATCTTTCCTTACAAATTTTAATAATTTACGTGGAATAGAATAATAAATTTCTAAATTAGCATATTCTTTTGTAGAATAAAATCTTGCAAAATCTAATTTAAAATCTAAATTTTGTGCTCTACTGTAAAAATAAAAAATAACTAATAAAAAAAATATTTTAAATAACTTCATTTACTGATATCTACCATAAATTGGAGCATTCCCGACAGGTAAAATAATTCTTAAAACTCTCTGTTCTTCATCTGCTCCTGTCTTTTTAATACCATATAAAAATTTATCATTACCAGGTGCCATATCAATTATAGCACTCGGAATTAACCCACCATATAAAGGATTTACAATACCATCTTTAGATAAAACAAACATTCCGGCCTCTTCGCTATCTGTGGAAATCAATAAGTTACCTTCTCCATCAAACAAAATATCTGTAATAGTAACATCAGTATTACCAACTAATTGTGTCCAGTTTAAAACAAGTTCACTCTCACCTAAAGTTGTTTTATCTATAATTTTATTCTTGATAATTTTATATTCCCTCGAAGAATAATCTAATCCTACAAGATATAAATATCCTTCATATACCGTCATTGCAAAGAAGTAAAAATCTGAATAATCATACAATTCTACAAATTCTTTTGTGTCTAAATCCATAGAAACAAGAGCTGATTTTCTTCCACCTAAATAAATAATATTATCTTCACCAAAAGCTATACTATATATTTTTATTGGTGCTTTAACAAACTTCTCTTCCTCACCAGAATTTAATGAAACTTTATAAAGATAATTGTTCTTTCTTACATAATAAATATAATCTCCTCCTATCTTCATATCAGAAACAACAGAGGCGCTAATTGTACAAAGTGTATCCTGAACTTGATCGGTATTAACTCTTACCAATGACTTGCCATTTAAAACATAAACTACTTCATTTTTATCGCATGCAATTCTTTTAATATTATCATTTTTTCCAAAATTACCATACTCTATAAATGCTGGATCTATTCTGTAATAAACACTATTGCTAAAATTAAGTGCCCCAATAGTTGAAACTCTTACTAAAACTGAATCTCCTTTAACATCAGGTACATGCACATATAATTCTGTTGGAGTAGAAGATATCGGTTCAATTAATGTACTTTTAAAATATACACAATTTTTTTTATTGTCTTCAGAAAAATTTTTGCCATAAATTGTTATATCAGATACACCTGCAATAGCAGTCTTAGGTACTATTGAGTCTATAACAGGATCTGGATTATAGGACTTATTTGCTTTATACAAACTACCTGGTTCCTGATGGGTACAATTTATCAATACTAATGCTAAAAAAACTAACATCCCAACATATTTCATACTCCCTCTCCTTTTAATTTTTTTTTAATTACTATATCTATTATAGTAAATTATAAAAAAAATTCAATAAAAAAAATTTTTTTAATAATTAATTTAAAAAAAAATACCAATGAAAAAAAATAAGCTAAAATTTGAAACACATTATCTAATCTAAAATTAACTGAAATAATGTAAAAAATTTTATCTTAAAATTTGATATTAAACCTGACATAATAAATCTTTTAATACTCTTAAAAAAATATAAAAATAAAAATTAAATGACTACAAAAACTCTTTAAGTCAAAAAATAAAACAAATATAATTTGTATATATATATACTTGACTTTTTTTAAAATTATATATAATAAAATTGATTTTTCTTTATTCAAAAAAAGAGAAACTAAAAAGGTAACTTTAACAAATTAATAGAGGGGGGATTAA
>Ga0164318_10002633_pt1 | contig 16750 bp, 10 predicted proteins | sample GuaBasSedimGuay9_FD_113734 | JGI IMG/M metagenome (GOLD analysis project Ga0164318, IMG submission 113734) | Subseafloor sediment microbial communities from Guaymas Basin, Gulf of California, Mexico - Guay9, Core 4571-4, 0-3 cm | ecosystem: Environmental > Aquatic > Marine > Hydrothermal vents...
CGGGGAACGCTGAGTTGAAGCGGTGCTGTCAGGTCGATGCGAGGTGCCATGGTCAACAGGTCCGAGCAGGCTTGCCAGATCCTTGCGCGAGGCCAGTCGAGGGTGATGATGCGGTTCACGCCGGAATCTATCCATTGAACGGCCTCGTCGAGGTGCTCGGCTGTGGTAACGATGATCAGGCCCCCGTTCGAACATAATGAGCCAGGACATCTTGCCGCCTCCACCAGATCCTCGATCAGGAGCCCCTCATTGGGGAGAGCAACGACCAGGAGTTCGAATGCGGTACCGCGGATCAGGTCGAGGACAAATGGAGAACCATCGACGGTGTGCAATGCGAACGATTCCTCGTGAAGTGCCGGCGTGACACTGTCGAGGGCCTCAGGGCTGAGACCCACCAGGAGGACATGACGCCGAGGATCACTCATGCTTACTATCATACCCCGGTCTGATAGCATCTGAGAGGGTTGGACATGGACGGTGATGGGCTGTTCAGTGCCTTGAGCCTGAGGAGGAAAAGATGGAAGAGTTTGAATTTGGGGTGACGGGGCTTGTGACGTGTTTCAACGAAGAGCACAACGTCGGTGCGTGTATCGAGTCTCTTCAATGGTGCGACGAGATCATCGTGGTTGATTCATTCTCAACCGATCGCACGCCGGAAATCGCGCAGTCGTATGACAAGGTCAGGTTCTTCCAACGTGAGTATTTCGGTGCCGGAGCACAGAAAAATTGGGCGATGGAAAAGGTCAGGTATCAGTGGGTTTTCCTATTGGACTCAGATGAGCGATGCACGCCGGAGTTGCAGAAAGAGGTCCAGGCAATACTCAAGACCGGGCCGAAATATCTTGCATACATGATGAACCGGTCCGTGTATCTCCTGGGGAAACGGATTCGCTATTCCGGATGGCAGCGGGACAGGGTTTCCCGGTTTTTCAAAACAGGAACTGCCTATTACGAGAATCGTCGCGTGCATTCAATGCTCCACACAACGGGCGAGGTGCCGATCTTGAAGAATACGATCGAACACCACATGGTGGACCGGACCTTTACCGAATATGCGTTTCGGCTGGGCAAATACGGTTACTGGGGCGCCGGGCAGATGTGGCGAGACGGGAAGAGGGCCGGGGTGACAAAAGTCGTCACCAGGCCTCTGTGGCGCTTTTTCAAGGTCTACGGTCTGCAGTTGGGCTTTCTCGACGGCGCCCGGGGATTGGTTTTTTGTCTTCTGCAGGCATATGGCACCTACATGAAATTTGCAATTCTCTGGGGTTGGCAGGTCAATGATGCCAGGGGCATAGAACCCGATTTACCGCCGTTTGATGACAGCGACGAGACCTGGGAGGGGCTGGAGATGGTCACGGACGCCGAGGATGGGAGTCCTGACCCCAGAGGCGGAAACTCTTAATGGCCTGCGTTCCGAGTGACCATGCCCCTCCAAGGGGCAGGATCTGACAGTGCTGAAGTTTTTTTCCAGGCTTGGGCCCTACCTCAGACTGTATGTACCCCGTTTCATCAGGGCAACCGCAGCCAGTCTTCTGTATGCGGGATCGGTGGCCGCCCTGGCCTTGCTGGTCAAACCGATCATGGATGGGCTCTTCATCGCTCACGATAGGAGCGAGTTGGTCCGGTTGCCGTTCATGATCATCGGTCTTTATTTTCTTCAGTCTCTGGGACGCTATGTTCAGACCGTCGATCTGGCCTTTATTGGGGAAGATGTCGTCCGGCGGATTCGAGACCGTTTATTGGGCCATATTCTGACTCTGGAATATGGATTCTTTGGGGGCTTTCGGGGCGGCGAACTGATCTCAAGAATCACCAATGATATCTCCAGGATCCGTGGTGCGGTGTCGCAACACCTCTCGGTGATGGTCCGGGAGAGCATGGCCATCGTCGCCTATGTCGGGGTTGCCATTTACAGGAGCCCAATCCTGGCGTTTTATGGTCTGGTGGTGGCGCCTCTGGCCGCGTGGCCGCTGGCCTACTTCGCCCAAAGAGTCAAAAAGTATGCTCATCGGTCCCAGGAGAAGGACTCCGATATCACCTCACGATTGTCCGAGATCTTCAACAACATGGAATTGATCAAGGCACACCACAGCGAGGTTTTTGAATTAGGACGATTCGAGAAAGATAATTTGGAGTTCCGGCGGGTCAACATGAAGGGCATCAGGGCGCAAGAGATGGCCAGTCCGGTGATGGAATTCGTCGGTTCTTTCGGTGTGGCGCTGGTGATCTGGTTTGGCGGTCTGTTGATCATCGATGGGACGATGTCAGCCGGTGAGTTCGCCTCGTTTGCCGTAGCTCTTTTCATGCTCTATACACCGCTCAAAAGGATTTCCAGGATCTACAGTCAGATGTTTGAAGCGGTGGCTGCCTCCGAGCGGATCTGGACAATGCTGGATCGTGAGCCGACAGTCCTCGGGGGAGCGGACATGCTCGAAGAGCCGATTCAAGAAATTGCATTCGAGGATGTCTACCTGAACTACGGAGAGATTGCTGCTCTCCGGGGAGTTTCCTTAAGGGCCCGTCGAGGCGAGATGGTGGCGCTTGTCGGAGACAGTGGTGGAGGTAAAAGCTCGTTGGTCAATCTGATTCCTCGGCTCTGGGATCCGGTGAGCGGTCGGGTCACCGTCGATGGAACTGACCTTCGGGATTTGGACTTGCCGGAATTGCGGAGACGGATCGGTATTGTCACTCAACGAGTCTACGTATTTAATGAATCGGTCGCATGCAACGTTGCTTACGGATTGGAGATTGACCGGGACCTCGTCGAAACCTCCCTCAGGCGGGCGGGGGCCTGGGAGTTTGTCTGCGAACTGGAAGAGGGTATCGATTCGGTCCTTGATGAATTTGGGGCCAATCTTTCGGGGGGACAACGGCAGCGACTTGCCATCGCCAGGGCGTTGTACCGCCAGCCCGACATTCTGGTCTTCGACGAAGCGACCTCCGCATTGGACAACAGGTCCGAGGCTGCGATTCAAAAGGCCCTTGAGGATGTGACCGAGCACTGCATTACTTTTGTCATCGCGCACCGCCTGTCGACCGTTGAAATGGCCGACAAGGTCCTGGTGATGCAGGAAGGCCGGGTCGTAGCCGAGGGCACGTGTGCCGAGCTGATGGAACGCTCTGAGATCTATCAACGCCTGGCGGCCGGCGAATTGCCTGACGCCTACCAATGATCTGCTTCGGCGAAAAATCTAGAAGCGCAGGACTCTCGAGTTCTATTTCCCTGGGTAGTAGCCTCTGATGGTCCTGATCGTCAACTCGGGACGGGCGGGAATGGAAACCGTGATTGCACGAAACTGATTGTCGTCTTTTGCCGATCTGGAGGAGTACCAGATCAGGTACTGGGACCGAAGCAGGAGGCCGATTCGATCGTAGACCGGTTTGAGTTCCTCGGTCCCTTTCGGAAAGAAGGCCTCGCCACCGGTCTCCTCCGCCAATCTCTTCAAGGTCTTGCGAGCGGAATAGTTGAATTTGCCGAGGCCCAGGCCGATTGGGTAGATCGGCACCCTCATCGTATGGGCGTACCGCTTGGCCAAATCCCACCCCGTTCGAGAGGTCGTGTCTTCACCATCGGTCAAAAGGACAAGGGCCTGGCGTCCCCTCCGCCCGCGGAATTGTTCGAGTGAACGAACCACGGCGTCGTGAAGTGAAGTGCCGCCCTCAGGCACGATTCGGTCGAGTTTGGCTTCGATAGCCGAGGAAGTCTCGGTCCAGGGCAATCGGACCTTTGCTTCCCACGAAAAGGTCAATACGACGACCTCGTCGCCCTCCTCCATCAAGTCGAGTGCAAACCCCCTGGCAGCACGCCGAACCGCCTCGAAATTTTCCGTCATGGAACCGGAAGTGTCAACGGCCAAGGCCAGCGAAAGAGGAAGGTCGGCCGTGGTGCCGAAACCCTCGATTGTCACCTGGTCATCGTCCTCCAGAATCAGGAAGGACTCGGGAGTGAGCCCGGTGACGGGCGCGGTTGTCTCATCAAGGACGGTCACAGGCAGTTCTACCAGTTCGACCCGAACAGAACCCGAAAACGACCCGCCGCCACCTGCGAGGGGGACGATCGCATCGCCCCTGGCGCCATTTGAGTCAATTGCTTCGGCTGCGAGGATCGTTCCGTGTTCGAGATCCGCAACGGGGATTTCAGTGATGCAAGGGCAACTGGGCCATCGTGCGATCATACGGTCGTCGATGTTCAGGGTGATCTGATGGATCCGTCCGACGCTGCCGGTGACCGCAACCGTAACCGGTCGTACACCGTTTGCGACCGAATCATCCGGACCGAGGAGAATTTCGACGCCAATCCTTCCTGTCGGGTTGTTGAGAATCAGGGCGTCCTCTCCAAGGTAACGTCCGTCCCGATCTCGTGCGATCGCACGGACCTGGGTCCGGCGAATAACCTGACCCAGGGCGATGGAGTAGGTCCACGGCGCGCGGTTTCGACGTACCTCTATGTGTCCATCTTTCAGGAATTCGACCGATGCGGTTCCTTCCGGAGCCTCGACTTCCAATTGCAAGGCGCCGATGCCGCCCTTGTCCGGAGGCGGCTTGAATCGGACCGCCCCTTCAGCAGGTGGCGTCACCGAGAGGGCGATCGCCTCAACCGGAGCGTCATCTCCGCTTTCGAATATTGACTGCAATTCCGGAACGGTGACGGGTCCGTTCCAGCCGCCTCCGGACTTGCCGTCGATAGCTGCCACCGTGACCATGAGTTGGTGATCACCCACAGGCCAGTCCCGGTACAGCATGATGCTGCCGTCGGCTTCCACTTCAACAACCGAACTCTGGCGGTCAGCCAGGACGGTGCCGACGGTCAAGGCTGTGACCACTCGAATCCTGTCGCCGGCGCGTTGAATGTCTTCAGGGGCGATCTGGATGACCAACCCCATCACCGTGCCGGTGTGACCTCGACCCAAGCCCTCGACTTCGACCAGCAAAGCCAATGGTGGGGGAGGTCCGGTGGCCGAAAAAACAACAGGAACGGTGATGAGAGTGAGCAGAATTGAGAGGAGTGGTACATATTTCATCAGTGTTATTTACGCCTTCATCGCTAATCGGTTACCTGACGACCTTGACGGTGGCCGTGGCCAGGACCTTGCGGCGAAGGGCGGCGATATACCGTACTTCGTAGACCCCGGGTCGGCCGGGGGCTGCCAGACTGGTTGGGCTTCCCGCAGAGACGTAGGCGAAATCCAGTTGTTTCCCGAGGTTTTGACCCCGTCGCACCAGGATCAGAAAGTCGTTGGGGCCTTGAGGCCCGGTCCATGCGACTCTGAGGCGTTCGCCGACTCGAACCGTCTTGGGGACGTCGAGACTGACCGGAACCGTTTCGATCTTCAGAGGGAGGGTGGCCGCAGCTTGCTTGCCCTCGATGAGGTAACGAATCTCATAGTCTCCCGGCGTTTGTGGTGCCCGGAACCGGGACGGACTGCCGTCAGAAGGAGAGGCCCAATCGAGATATTCTGAACCCTCGGCATCTGCGGTGGTCAGTATGATGACATCCATCGGTCCGGCTGGACCCCACCAGTGGACGTCGATGGTCTTAGACCCGGGAGTGATGGGCAACGCCATAAGACCGGCAATGGCCGCACGTACTTCCAATGGGGTGCGTGCCAAGACTTCGAAGGATCTTCCGTCGATATAACGAAACTCGTAGGAACACTGATCGAAGGGTACGAAAAAGTCCCGAGGTGAACCCTCAACCGCCTCGACGACAGTTCCGAGAGCCTCCGGGGGAGCCTCGACAGGCACAAGGGTGACTACATCGCCCGAATAGCTCTCGCCGTCCCAACTGACCGCTACTGATCCTCCGGCATTGGCTTTCTCGGGCGCTTCCAGGGTCATTGCGCGCCCTGGAGAGAAAAACAAGACCGCTGCAATGATGCCGTCGCCCAGACCGACCGGTGTGCGAAGTTGCAGGACCAAATCCGCCGCCTGGGTGGGGAGTGAAAGGGAAGCTTGTCCGTCCGGTCCCTTGATGGTTTCAGAGTAGAACCAGGAGCCGCCCGGGACACCGTTTTCCTGGAGGACCAACTGAAGTTCATCCTCGGGAGCACCGTGCCACGTAGCTTCGATGACTCCGGGTCGGCCCCACCCGGATTCATCAATGTGACCCGAGAGATCGACGGTCCCAGCCTTGAAAAATTCCAATGAAAGGCGACGTTCCGGGACGACAGGGACCCTCACCAGGTGCCGCCGCGGGCCTTGTTCGGAGCCGGTGGCGATGACGGTGGCTGTTCCCAGACTCGCTTTGATCAAGAGCTTTTCTCGACTCAGGTCGACCGAAATCGGTTCTTTGTTCCAGGTTCCGACGATGTCAAGGCCTTCAAGTTCGAAACCCAAGTTGCCGATTGCATTCAGATCCAGTTCAATGGTCTCTTCGAGGAGCGGCAGTGACACATGTTGTGAAATCGCCATCGATACACCTTGGATCAGCTGGGCCGGCCATCCGATGGCGTGGTAATGGGCGTATGTGGAGAGCTCTGCCTGGTCCGTAACGTTCAAGCCGAAACCGAATATGTGGACCTCGGCGCCCTCACCGTCGAGAGTCAAGGAGTCGAAGGCTTTTTGGAGGTCACGATCGCAGCGAGTCAGGCCGTCCACTATGATCAGTACCAGGTCATTCTCGCGCGGCACTTCCAGATCCAACAGAACCCCGTCGAGCGCAAGGGCAAGGGAACCGGCGCCGTGGGGCTGGATATCGTCGAGGCAGGCGCCAAGGTTGTCCTCGTCGGCCGGGATCCAGGATCGAATCAGGCGGGTGTCGGCGCACGACTCAGGATTGCTCGGCTGCAGCTGATCCCCGAAGACCCGGAGGGAGACTTCGGGTTGAAAATTTCGTCCCTGAAACACCTCTTCAAGGGCATCGAGGGTCGTCCGAACCGCGCCCATCCGGTCACCCGCACTGCCGGACCACGAGGTTGCCATTGATGCCGAGGCATCCACCAGAAATAGTATTCGGGTGGGCTCATTCTTGGCTGCGGAAGCTGGGAAGGCGATGAGGCCGGCGAGAAGAAATGCTGCGATTCTCATAATGGAACCATTGTAGCGATATCACCAAGGGGGTACTTGGAGCGCAATTGGAGGATTTGCGCCTTTCTGCTCCCGGAACTCTCGAGCGCTCTTGACCAGCCCGACGACCCCGTTTACCGTAACAATCCTATGGCAATCAAATACGACGTTGTGATTCTAGGCTGTGGCCCCGGTGGGGAAAGGGCGGCAATTCTGGCTGCTCGGACCGGGAAGAAGGTGGCGGTGGTCGAACGTGCTGGGGTTGTGGGGGGGACTGCGGTCAATTGGGGTACCATTCCTTCGAAGACGCTCCGAGAAAGTGCTCTCTTCGTCTACGCACATACCCACCAGAAACTCCATGGCATCAAGACAGAGATTTCCGAAGAGATAACGGTTGCAGATTTCATGCACCGCGAGCGCCAGGTGGTCCAGCGGGAGTTGGAGTTGATCAATCGTGCCTTGGCGAAGAACGAGATCGATGTTTTTTACGGTACCGGCCGGTTTCTTGATAAGAATCACGTCGCAGTAACCGGCGCCGGTGGTCAGACCCGCATGGTGCTCAGGGGCGAGACCATAGTCATCGCAACAGGGACCTCGCCAAACCATCCTGAGGACGTGCCCTTTGACGGCGAGTGTGTCTTTGACTCCGATACCATCCTCAATCTGCCCCGAATGCCGAGGTCAATGTTGGTTCTTGGCGCGGGTGTGATCGGCATCGAGTACGCCTGTATTTTCACGGCATTGGGGTTGGACGTCACCCTGATGGACACCAGAAGCCAACTGTTACCTTACCTCGATCGGGAGATCGTCGGTCGGCTGCAACGAGAGATGCGGCGTTTGGGGATGATGATCTCGCACGATGAGTTTTACGATTCGATCGAAAAAGTGGCAGGCAGTCCGCCAGTTGTTCGATGCCGAACCAAGAGTGGAACGGTGCTTGAGGCGGATGTCCTTCTGTACAGCGTAGGGAGGGACGGGAATACAAAGGACCTGGGTCTCGAAGATATTGGGATCCAGCCGACTGACAGGGGCCTACTCGAGGTCAACAACCACTACCAGACACCCTTGCCCCACATCTATGCGGTTGGTGATGTCATAGGGCATCCGGCGTTGGCTTCGACCTCGATGGAGCAGGGACGCAGGGCGATCCGTCATGCCTTCGACCTGCCGGGTCTCCAAAAGCAGACCGAGGTGCTGCCGTTCGCCATTTACTCGATCCCGGAAGTCAGCTATATCGGTGAGACTGAAGAGACCCTGGCGGAGACCGGCCGCGACGTCATCATCGGGCGCGGCTTGTACGCGCTGAACCCAAGGGCTCAGATCATCGGAGACGGTGGAGGCATGCTCAAGTTGCTCTTCGATGCCGACAGCATGCGGCTCCTCGGCGCCCACGTGATCGGCACAACCGCATCAGAGTTGATTCATGTCGGTCAGGCATTCCTTCAGACAGGCGCCACGGCAACTGTGATCGCCGAAAGCCTCTATAACTATCCGACCTTGTCCGATCTCTACAGGCATGCGGCGATGGAGGCTCTCGGACAGAAGCTGCGACGGTAGAGGCTTGGGTGGCGGGACACCGGAGTTGAGGCCGTTCAAACCGTTCGATACCGATTGCGTATGATGAATGGAGGTACGCCATGCGTCGTTTTTCGCTCGACAGTCTCGCCGTGGTCGGGATGCTCCTCGTGCCGGCCTTCGCCGTCAACGTTGTCGGGGCCCAGGAATCACCCGAGGCCAAGGCTGTGTTTCAGGACGAAATTCGAGTCGAGGTCGTTGACCTGCGGGTCAGTGTGGTCGATTCGATCGGGGAGCCGGTCAGGGGACTCAAGGCCGAAGATTTTGAGGTCTACCAGGATGGAGAGGTCGTAGAACTGACTTTTTTTTCTGAAGAGGCACATTCGGAGGGTCCAGCCTTGGGGGCCAACTCTTCGGGAGTCATTCAGCCATTGCCCCCAGATCGAATGATCCTGGTATTCGACCGTGTCAGCCTTGAGAAAAAAGCCCGGAAGCGTACGCTCAAAGGCTTGGAGACCTTCCTCGAAACCCGGCTTTCGCCGGACACTCTGGTCATGGTGGTGTTGGCCGGCGGTGGTATCGAGGTGGTTCAGCCCTTCACCGTTGACCGGACCAAGGTCAAGGGCGCCTTGGAGGCCGTCAACGTGGTCGAGTACACCGGCGATACGCTTCGCGGACGCAAGAGGGTGTTCGAACGTTCGATGTCCAATACCCACACGGTACAGTCTGGGATTTATACTCCCGGTGGTTCCTCCTCCAGTCTCGGGATAGAGGATGGGTTGGGCACAATGCAGGCGGATGGGTATCTCGGACAAATTAACCAGATGAGGGACTTGGAGTTCAATCGGATTCTCTCAGCTCTGGTCGATCTGGAGACCATCGTCCGGGGAACAGCCGGTTTGAACGGGCGGCGTGACGTCGTGTGGATCGGGGAAGATCTATTCATCAAGCCGGGAATCGATAGTTACGGAGCCTTCTTTGAGGTCTTCCAAAGGTACTCCTCCAAAGTCAATATCGAGCATCCGGAAATTTGGGCCGGTGAGAACGAGCTTTCCCAGCAGTTCGAGGCGATAGCTCGGATGTGCCAGGGGATGGGTGCCACTGTTCATGTTCTTGATGCCTCCGACCGCAATCGCTACGCTCAAGAAAATGAGATCACCAAGGGCTGGAACTCGGGGGTGACTCCGTTTCCTCTTGGTGACCAACGCAACATGACTTTTCGACAGGATGGCGCCCGGGCACAGAATCTTATTGAGGGAGGACGGTTCCTTGCTTCCGCCACAGGGGGAGCATCTCTTTCGGGATCCAGGGATGTCGATGAGTTCTTCGACCTGCTTGGCGCCATCATCGGTGGGACCTACTGGTTGGGCTACAGCCCTCCCGGGGGTCTGGACGGACGACTGCACGATGTGGCTGTAGGCGTCAAGCGAAAGGGGTTTGTGATTCACTCGGCGGACAGGGTGCCGGCGGAAACCGTCCACCATCGCCTGGCGGACTTCGCTGCCGCAGAGATGCTTTTGGCTCAGGGCGAAAACCCCCTCGGCTTCGAGGTGCAGGCCGGAAAGAGCGAGAAGCGAGATGACGGCAAGGTTGTGCAGACTTTCCGATTGATCTTTCCGACCGGGAGCATCAGGTTTTTGGAGGATGGAGACCAGCGAACGGCTCAGTTGAGCGTTGCGGTCGTTATTCAGGAAACCGATGGCAAGGTTAAACCCCCATCGGTCTTTCAGTTGCCGGTGTCCGTCCCGGCCGAGAAGTTCAAGGGCGGGAGCATGATTGCTTCGTCTTTTCGACTGCTGGTCGACGAGAAGCCCCAGAAGATCTCGATTGCTCTCAGGGATGAGCTTTCGGGGATCTCGGGGTGTCAGAGTTTGAATATTTCGTCGCCGTTAGTGGGGGCCGAGCAATAGAAACTAGACACTGGAAACAAGAAACTGGCAGGACACCTAGAATGAATCGATGTGGTGCCATTTCAAAGGCAAAACCGGTGAGGCATGAGTGTATGTGAGAGGAGTTAGGCTCAGCATCTTTACCACCACTGTCGAAAAGTGGAGGCGAGTTTCCAGTTTCGGATTCCCCTTGAAATACCCGCGCGCCTTTCACAGCCGTATCGGGGTCAGCCGCAAGTCGATTTTACCAGTCTGGCAACGCCTTGGTTCGCCAGACTTTGACGACGCGATCTCTTTCGCTGGTCAGGTGATCATTTGCAGCAGGAATTGCCCATGCCTTGAGTTCGAGGGTACGGAAAGACCGGGCGACCAGGATCACGATGACACTTGGCAAGAGGATCCAGACAAAATCACCAGGCGTTAGGCTGTCGATCATCAGACCCCAGAAAAAACAGGCCGGTGCGATCAGTAGCAACACGGCTTGTGACAGGGCAGCCCACATCTGGCGGCCCGCAACTCTCTTGAAATTCTCGAGATCCAGGGACGAGGCCAATTTCGGGGTTGTGTCCAGGAAATCCTTGAGTCCTCTGCCCTGAATTACAACGTTGACAATTGCCAAGGTGGGACTCGCGAGCATAGCGGTCAGAAGGATGGTGCGCATCGTTAGATATTACACGCCTGCGAAAGAAACCTCTCTCCCATCATGCAATTCGTTCGACGAATTGCTACTCGTCAAAGAACCTCTGGATCGAGAATTCGGGATCCTCGTAGAGCAGCGAGGTGGGGTCATCGTCGATCCAGGCTTTTGGAAGAAAACGGGCATGACGGCCGTCCTGGAATCGTCGGCCGATCAATACAATGACGCCCCGGTCGGACTCCGAGCGAATCAACCGGCCCGCCGCCTGAACGACCCGGGTCATTCCCGGGACCAAGAAGGCGTAAGAGAAACCGTGGCCGTAGGTTTCTTCGAAGTATTGCTTGAGGAGTTGACGTTCCGTATTGAATTGGGGGAGCCCAGGAGACACGACGACTACCTGGGACAGCATGTCACCCGGATAATCGACGCCCTCGGCGAATATCCCACCGAGGACTGCCAAGAGGAGGTGAGCGCCGTCGCCGTTCAGGCTGTCCAATACCTCATGTTGAACGTCGTCACTGGAACCGGCTCTCTGAACGATGATTTTGTGTTCGTTGGCCTGCAACCGGTCGTGTACGGCATTGAGATAGGCGTAGCTGGGGAACAGAACGAGGGCATTCCGGCCCTCTGGGGCAAGCCGGGTGATCCATGATGCGACCGCGTCGTGGTACCTGGCACGTGCGCGCCAGGTCGTGTCCACATCGGGGATGTTGAGGATCAGCCGGTTGCCTTTTGGAAAGGGCGAGGGGACCACGAGTTCGGTGGTTGACTCGGTGTCAAAACCGAGGAGATCCCTGTAGAACTCGAAGGGTTCCAGGGTTGCAGACATGGCGATGACCCCGGCGGCCTTTTTGAGAACCTCGCCCGTAAACCGGGAGGCGTCCCTGCAAAATACCTTGATGGAGTCGCCTTCGCTGTAGCTCCGCCGGGCCAGGTGGACGAACTCGTCCCCGCCAAGGCTCAGAACCCGGTGAAAGCGGGTCAGTGCGAGGAAGACGTCCATCACAGGGTCATCGGCCCACCACAGATCATGCTCACGCTTGTAGAGGAAGTACTGCAGCATCGCTCCGTCGAGGGCCATTCGCAGGTCCCCGAGTGGCACGCTGTCGAGCGTGGTCAGCTTGTCGCCGTTTTCTCTGGGGCCAAAAGACGCTTCTACGGTGGCGGCCACAAAATCGGCCAGTTGGGTACACAGACTGCCCAGGTCGTCAAAGACCCGGTGATCCCTCTGCTTGAGAAACTCGACCGCTCGAAGAATCTCGTTCCGTTGAAGGACCGGCGAGTAATAGTCCCGGCTTCTGTCGACCAGATTGTGAGTCTCGTCGATGACCAGGACAGCGTCGGTCAGTGCATGGCTGTCAACCAAAGCCCCGAGACCGATTGTGGGATCGAAGACGTAGTTGTAGTCGCACACGACGACGTCGATGTCCGGCAGTAAATCCAGGCTGACTTCAAAGGGGCAGACTTCATGATTGAAGGCGGTTTCATAAATCGCATCGGGATCCTGGTGTGGAGATCTCTCCAAGAGCGTCGGCAGAAGCCCGGTTCGAATCAGCTTGAGTCCGTATTCCTTGGCCCATGGGCAGAATTCCTCGTGGCAGACGGTCTCGCTGTTGGCGCACATCTTCCCCTTGGCACGAAGTTGCAGGCTTCTGAAAAGCCCCTCCGCCTGCATCGTCTGAAGCGTTTCAACAGCCAGTCGTTGCTGGAGGGTCTTGGCTGTCAGAAAAAAGATTCGTTTCCCCTTCGAAAGAGCTGCCTTGACCGCAGGATGGAGTACAGCAGCGGTTTTCCCGGTGCCCGTAGGCGCCTGGAGGAGCAACTGGCCGCCATCTTCGATATTTGTGGTGACGGCCTTGCCGATATCTTCCTGCCGCGGTCTGTAACTCGGGTGGGGGAAGGGGATCTTCTCCGCAGCGAGCCGAAGCGTCTCGAGTCGTTCCATTCGTCGGGTCTCGGCGGAAATTAGACGATATACCTGTTTTCGGAGCCAGGCTTCCACGATCTCCGGTGTCCAACCGACACTTTCGACCTTTTCTTCGCCCGTGACAATATCCACCAGGATCAGTCGGGCAGCGATCGGAGGGCCTCCGAAGGAGAGCATCCAGGCGTACAGCCTGACCTGTTTCTTGAAAGGCTCAAGTCTCTCGGCTGCGTAGAGTCCGTGGAGGTCTACCGCAAAGTGAAGGGTCTTGATCTCATCGACCCGGATCGGGGTCTGCTCGTCGTAGAGAACCCCGTCGGCCCTCCCGACGAGGGAGACGTGCCAGCCGTCGATTTTAATCTCGGTACTGATCGGAACCTCTGATTCAAAACCTGGTTCCGAAGTTTCCAGGTTGTTCTGTATTCGACGGTGAAGTTCTTGTCCAAGCCACAAGCGGGACAGACCACTGCCTCCAAGGCCGATGACCCTTCCGGCGCCGTCACCCGTCAACTCGCCGACTGCAGCGGTGATTCGACGATTGGAGAGGTCGACCGAGAGACTCAAGACAGCAGTCCGGCCAGGTAGAGGGGGAGAGGGGGAGAGGGGGGGAGGGGGAGAAAAAGCATGTGCTTTTGGATCCCCTGCTTGCCTCCAATCAGCAGTCCGCAGCCTGAGGTTTGAAAACAGACACCTTCTGGAGTGTTCTGTTTGCTATGTCGGAATAAACCTCTCACGCGCATCGCGGGATAGGATAGCCTGAATACTGGTATTCTGCGCTTGGAGGGGTCATTGATGTTAGAAACATCCGGGAGTCAAGGTATGGAAGTGGTCGATCTTCGCTTTGAAAGTCTGAGGGATCTTCAAGAGGAATTCGGTCCCTACCTTTCCTCTGAGGGTTTTTTCCTCAGGGACAGGAATGATTTTGCCACAAGCGATGTCTTGAGATTCAGGTTGATGCTGCCGGGAGACTTCGTGCTTATCGAAGGCGTTGGGGTTGTGGTTTGGGTCAGGACTCTGTCGGAGGCGACATTGACTCAGCCATCTGGTACAGCGGTTGGATTTGCCACCCTGAGCGATCAGGGAAAGGAATTGGTCGAGCGTATTGTCCAGTCCCACGTTGAAATTGGGGGAAAGCCCTTCGACATGAGCCGGCCGAGCGACGACGGCGATCTGGAGGCTCATTCATCCAAATCTGCGTTGGAATTGCATGAACCTGATTCACAGAGTGCATTGAAATTTTCAGTTCGTGAGGAGCCCGGTTCTGAGCCGGGCGAAATAGATGATGAGCCCAAAGAAATAGATGATGAGTCCAAAGAAATAGAGGATGAGCCCGACGAAATGGATGAAGGTGGGGGGGCTGAACTGCGCCTGCCGTTCGAGGAGGATATCCAACCGGAGCCGGACCATGGCGGGCCTGGAGGAGCCTTGGAATTCAGTCTGCCCGAAGAGCCGTCATCGAAGGAGGATCGACCGGCCTCATGGGAACACGGGGACGAGGCTTCAGATTCGTCGTCTGGAGCCAGGGGGAAGAACCGCTCTGCTTTGGTGGGGATTTTGGTGAGTATCGGCGTGCTGGCTGCCGGTGCGTGGGCGATTTATACGCAGTACCCGGAATTGTTGTCGTGGAGTGGAACAGCCTCCGAAGTGGTCATAGCCGAGCCTGATGAGGTTGCAGGAGAGGATTCGCCGGCAGAATTGATAGCGCCCCTCACGGAAAAGGATTTGCAGGCGGTGGTGGAAGCGGCCGTTGATGCTGTGACTGTTCCGGAACCCGTGAGAGATCCCGAGCCGGAACCGACTGTCGTGCCGGTCGTTGTTGACGTTCTCAGTGGCCCCGGATCCAGAATCGTCGATATTCAAGCGGATGCCGGCGAAGGGGGAACGGTCATTACGATACGCGCTGACGGTTTGATTGAGAGCCGCCGCGTCGTAACGTCAGTTCTGGCGAATCCTCCCAGGATACTGGTTCGAATTTTTGGAGTCGACAGTCCTTTTCGACCTTTCGAGATTCCTGTTGAGACTTCCGAGGTCCAGGGGATTCGGATTGGGCACCATCCGGAAACCAACCCCCGATCGCTGTGGATCGTCGTGGATGTGGCCGATGCAGGAGTTGTAATCCGAGAGGTTCAGACCAGCGGGAGTGTTACTCGAGTCGAAGTCGGACGTTGAACCACTAAGAGCTGGTAACGGGCACGTTAACGGCTCGGGCTCGGGAAAGACATCTCTCCAAAGGAGGGCCGGCCGGCCATCACGGCATCATTGCCGCTCGCACGGCCTTAATGGTGCTGTCAATATCGGCGTCGGTGATGTGGTAGTGGGTGACGGCCCTAACGGCGTCGTCCCCCAGGGCATGGATCAGGATGCCTGCGTCGGAGAGGGACTGGGCGAATGCGCTCGCGGTTTGACTCTTGGAGGTCAAGCGAAAGAAAACGATGTTGGTATCGACCAACTGGGGATCGATGTCGATACCGGGGGTTTCGGCCAGTGACTCCGCCAATTGTTTGGCGCGCCGGTTGTCGTCACCAAGGCGGTTCATCATGGTATTCAGGGCCACGAGGCCGCCGGCGGCGATGATGCCTGCTTGGCGCATACCTCCGCCGAAGAGTTTTCGGATTCTCCGGGCTTCTGAGATTGTGGCTTCATCACCGACCAGGATTGAGCCGACGGGTGCCGCCAGTCCTTTGGAGAGGCAGAACATCACTGTGTCGCATCCTTTGGCCAGGCGAGAGGGCGGGACGTCGAGGGCAACGGCGGCGTTAAAAATCCGGGCGCCATCGAGGTGGACGGGGAGCCCATGTTTCCGGCCGACTCCCACAAGCTGATCCAACCTCTTAGGAGATATAATTCGGCCACCGGCCAGGTTATGGGTGTTCTCCAGGGCCAGAAGGGCAGTCGGTGTTGTATATCCGGTTGTCGGTTGGATTGCCTTTTCGACATCCTTCGGATTGAGGATGCCGGATGAACCTGTCACCGGTCGGGGTAATGCTCCACTGAGTGCGGACATGGCGCCCATTTCGAAATTGAAGATATGGCATTGGGTTTCCCCTATGACTTCGGTTCCCGGGCGTGTGAACAGATGCACGGCGATCTGATTGCCCATGGAGCCTGAGGGAACAAAGAGCCCGGCCGGTCGTTCCAGAAGGTCTGCGGCCTTGTCCTCCAGCGAACGAACTGTAGGGTCTTCTCCGTACACATCGTCGCCGACGATGGCTTCGGCCATCGCGTGTCGCATCTGTGGCGTGGGCTGGGTCACGGTATCTGATCTGAGGTCGATGATTCTGTTCATGGGGCAATGCTATCAGGACGCAGGGAGCAGGTCTCATGTCAGAGGCAACAGAACCTGCTTCCTGCTTCTTGTGACCTGGGATGTGTCCGGAATCTTGCAGCATTCAGCGTTCATCGGACAGCCTGGAAAGGGGGACTGAAGATCTTCGGCGGCGGGCCTGATTTCCCTTGACAACTTGCGCAAACGTCATTACGATTTTGCCCATGAAGTCCGATAAATCCTACGAAAACTTTGTTTTCCCAAGATGGACAAACTTGCTGCGACCTGCGGCAGTCGTTGCAGTATTGGGTGGATTGGGCTACGTGACGGTTCTGGTGTGGTTGGGGTTCTCACCTTATGCTGTTGAAGTCGGTTATCAGCCCGTCCAGCCCGTTCCCTACAGTCATGCCATCCATGTTGGGCAATTGGGCATCGACTGCCGATACTGCCACTCAACCGTCGAAATTTCGGCGGAGGCGGCCATCCCGCCAACCCAGACCTGCATGAACTGTCAC
>Ga0164318_10002634_pt1 | contig 16748 bp, 17 predicted proteins | sample GuaBasSedimGuay9_FD_113734 | JGI IMG/M metagenome (GOLD analysis project Ga0164318, IMG submission 113734) | Subseafloor sediment microbial communities from Guaymas Basin, Gulf of California, Mexico - Guay9, Core 4571-4, 0-3 cm | ecosystem: Environmental > Aquatic > Marine > Hydrothermal vents...
CCTCAATGTTCAACACATTAAAAATAGCATCAACCATCCGAATCAACTCCACTTCGTTGAGTAAAGAATTTGAGCCAATCACATCAACATCGCATTGATAGAATTCGCGATAGCGTCCTTTTTGCGGACGGTCGGCGCGCCAAACAGGTTGAATCTGGTAGCGTTTAAAAGGAAAAGTAATTTCGTTTCTGTGCTGTACAACGTAACGTGCGAATGGGACAGTAAGGTCGTAACGCAATCCTTTTTCAGAAATAGTCCTGGTCAATTTATTCAATTGATTTGAAGTTTCTTCGTTAAGTGTTACGTTTTTCAGGTAATCTCCTGAATTCAGAATTTTGAACAAAAGCCTATCCCCTTCTTCACCATATTTCCCCATCAGCGTACTCAGGTTTTCGATGGCCGGTGTTTCAATGGGCAGGTAGCCATAGTTTTGAAAGACGGATTTGATGGTGTCAAAAATATAATTCCGCCTCACCATTTCGGTGGGGGAAAAATCGCGTGTACCTTTCGGAATAGAAGGTTTTTGTGCCATAAGAATCTACTTGAATTAGAGTTCAAAAATACAAATTAAGTACCTAAAATTAGGAGTGCCTTAAATGCCTAAAGTTTAAAGCTTTTGTTCTTTTTGTTTACGCGACCAAAGCAATATTAATATTCCAGCCAAAATAAACGGAATACTCAACCATTGCCCCATATTTAAGGTCATTTGTTCTTCGAAACCGACCTGTGGAATTTTAATGAATTCGATGAAGAATCGCGAACCAAATAAAAGGATTAGGAAAATACCAAACATTTGTCCTGGTCGGGGATGACCATCGTGTTTTTTATAAATCCAACCGGTAATCAGAAAAATGGTGAAGTAGCCCAGTGCTTCATAAAGCTGGGTAGGATGGCGTGGGTCGGTTGCATAGAATGCGTCATAATAATTTTCAAAAACAAATCCCCATGGCATGGTAGTTATATCTCCAAAAATTTCCGAATTCATCAGATTGCCTAAACGAACGAGACCCCCACCCAATGCCACTACAATAACTATCCGATCCATTATCCAGATGTAGGGTTTGTGGTTTTTTCGGGAGAAAATATACAAGCCAATCAAAATACCAATCGACGCACCGTGACTCGCCAAGCCACCTTCCCAGATTTTCAGGATTTCAATGGGGTTCGATAAATAATATGCGGGTTCGTAAAAAAGACAATGGCCCAAACGTGCACCCACAATCACCGAAATAACCATGGTTGTTGTCAGTTCGTCAAGCACTTTAATGGGGACACCTTCCTTGTTAAAAATCTTCTGCATAATAATATAGCCGAAAATAAAAGCGAAGGCAAAAAGCAAACCGTACCACCTGACAGAAAAACCACCAATAAGCCAAAGGTCTTCAGGCAGCGTAAATATTTCGGGTCTTACAGACCAAACAATGTAGTTGAGCATTTTATCAGATTAAATAAATTCTTTCTTCAATTGGGTCACCCATCTTTTGATGCGTCCAGCACTCAATTCTTTTTGGTGATGGTCGTCCAAAACCAATCCCACAAACTCACCTTCTTTATTGGCGAGCGAGAAATAAAAATCGTAACCTTCAATGGGCCATGCCCCCACAACGCTTGATTTGTCAGGAAGGCGACAGTATAAAGTTCCAAGGCCATCGACAAAACTTTCAGGATATTCTTTTTGGTCGCCCAAGCCGAACAATGCCAATTTGCGTTCCGAAAAATCCATCTCCGATAAATGATCGATAAATTTTTCCCAGTCGTCCTGCATTTCGCCAATACCCCAGGCTGAGGTGCCAAAAATGAGGTTGCGGTACTTTTTCATATCCTCGATAGTAGCAGTGGCCAGGTTGTAAACGTCCACTTTTGTCCTGCCAAAAGCTTTCTTAATATTTTCGGCCGACTTCTCTGTCATGCCGTATGTTGATCCGTAAAATATTCCAATAGGTTCCATTTATAAGCTGTTTGATGTAATATTAAATCGCGGCAAAAATAATTGAATTGTTTGATTGGTAAACGTGCTACTATCTTTCCGTGTGTCCATAGGATTAGAAATCCAATACCCTCACTTTCACATCACAAATCTGAAAGAGCACCAAATACAATCCTTATTTCTTACTCCTCTCAATCTCACCCATTTCAACCAGTTTATTCATGAGGGCGTAAACAATGAGGCCCGAAACGGTTTTGATACCTAATTTTTTTGTGATATTTTTTCGGTGCGTCATTACTGTGTGGATGCTTAAAAACAACTCATCCGCAATTTGCTGGTTGGTCAGTCCGAGTGCTACTTTTTTCAGGATGGTCAATTCGCGGGCAGTCAGATTTTGCTGATCTTTTTCTGCTTCATTTTTTATTCCACGCTTACCGATTATTTTTCGCAAGGCTTCCAACAATTCAAACTTCCCTTCATTGGAGTTGAGAATATGAGAAAAACGACTACTTATGTTTAAAGGTGTGGTTTCATTTGTTAATCCGATCTGGACAATTCCATGCTCAGCATTCAGCGAATTAACCAATGACATCTGTATTTGTTGATCGATTTGGCAATTGACAATAACGAGATCGGGCTTAATCTCCTTTATTTTACCGGACAAGTTTTTTTCTGTTCCATCAAAAACTTCACGCAATACCAATCCGGGAAGTTCCGACAGCAGCTTCTCGATACCGGCACGCATCAAGTAAGTACTTTCCACCAAAACAACTGTTAAATGCGCAATCATTTTATTGTCCCCTGTTTTTTAATTCAAATTCCATCGCTTCTACTTTGGGAATTAAAATCATGTTTTCGATACGCGCATGTTCGTTTAAATCTTTTTCAAACATGAACAGTTCATCCAAAATATGAAAGCTGAGTTGATCGTTTGAGGGTGCCGGTAAATATTTGATAATGATATTTTTGAGATCAAACAATTTTTCTTCTACATTTTCATGTTCGGCTTCGTATTCAGTAATCGAATAGGCATTCATTTGTTGAAGAAGTGCATCGGAAACAAGCCCTGTCTTTATCGCTTCTTCCAATGTAATTGCGTAGGGATAAACTCTTTTTTCTTCGCGCTCAACATGGGCTGTCAATTCATTTTTGTATTCAGTAAAAAAATTCTGCGCCAGCAAATAAGACGCTTCGTTACTTTTGGCATTGACAGTCATTTTCCTTATTAAACCTTCAATTTCAGGTATTTTATCTTCGATGTAATACTGATGTGTTTTGAGCAGATAATCCACCAGCATACTTGCCGGGAAGCTTTGCAAATGCTGTTTAGGGAAATATTGACTGTCGTGAAAAGCATTTATGATGGTAATGAAAAAGCCAATATTGACTTGTTTCTCTTTGCAAACCGCTTCGATGGTTTTATCACCAAAACCAAGATGAATCCCAAAACGATTAATCACTGGTATCAGCATGTGATCGTGGTGAACCACATCGGCAAGTTTCATTTCTTTTGTAATGAGCATGATGTTGAAATATTGGAATGCAAAAATATGGAATATCCCGCTCGTCCAGATTTATTATCTGAACACTCAAACAAAAGATATTATGTCTTCAATTCCAAGGATTAAAAAACCAATGCCTTAACTTTCAGATTACAAATCTGAAAGAGCGTCTGTCCCTACTGATTATCCCAACAGCAAATCAATTTGTTTTTCTAAAGTTTCGTCATTATTAATTTGAGGCAATCCCGAATACTTTTCCACTTCACAAAGAGCAATCTCCAAATTAAATTCGCTTTGTTTCTGTGAGTATGCAAGCCCTTGTTTTAAGAGCCTGCCAGCAAGATATTCCTGTTCCGTTTGACCAGGAGTGGGAATAAAAATGGCCTTCTTTCCAAATACTGACAAATCCATGAGTGTTGAGTAGCCGGGACGACTGACAACTACTTTTGCAGATTGAATCAAACTTGCTAATTCTGCATCAGGCAAATGAGGAATAATTTTAATATTTTCGGTTTCGATTACTTCTGAATCTTCCGGCTTTCCTTGTAAGATGATGGTCTTTAAATCTGTTTGCAAAGCCTGTTTTGTCAGCATTTCTTCCAGCAAACTGCGTTGTGGTTCCGGACCGGAAATTAAAATAAGCAGGTCAGTTTTATCCGTTGATGGCTTGAATTTGAGATTTGAAAACCGACTCAAAGCTCCAATAAAATGGGTGTTTTCCAACGGAATTTTGCGAAGGTGAGACAACTCACCAGAAAGGTTTTCTTCTCCTGCAAGATCAGGAATCCAAAGTTCATTGTATTTCCGAATGTAGTTGTTTATTGTTTTTTTAATGACCGGATCAGCCAGTTTTTGCAATCCCGATGTTTGGATGTTTAATTGGTGGGTTATAAAAACAGAAGGGACTTTATCCGAATACATTTCGTAACGATTGTCAGAAATAATAGCATCGATATTTTTCTCTAAAATCAATTTTTGCAAAAGTGCATTTGATTGTTTTGCTTGCCTTAGCATCTCGGGCACGCTCATTAACATAGACAATGCCATGGAACCTTTTTCAGGATAGGCCGGTACAAAACCGGGGAATTTTACAAACTCCAATTCGGGAAATCGTTGTTGAAGAAATACCAAAGGCCGGTTATCCGCAGCAATAATTACGTTTGCCCCTTTGTCTTCAAGCATTTCAATCACGGGGACCATTCGTGTGGCATGGCCCAATCCCCAATCCAACGGACAAATAAATATGTTTTTCTTCTTCTTCAAATCCCGACAAAGTTAATTGATTAGATAAACTTCAGCAATTCGTTCAAAGGCATAATTAGAACTCCTTTTTTTTCAAGCTTGTTTATTGCTTTTGACTTCTTTTTCTTCGTTTCGCCTATAATAGCTTCCGGAATAATTAATACACGGTACCCTTGTTTTTTCGCCCCCATTGCCGTTTTTGAAACGCATTTTTCGGCCATAAGCCCAACAATAATAATTTCTTTGACTTTGTTAAAAGACAGAAATTCTACCAATTCATCAGATAAAAAAGCATCTGACTCACTTTTATAAAAAACATGATTGCCAACGATTTTCAATCTGCTATCCAAACTAGATATTGGTAGCGTGTCAACAGTAGTTCCTTTAAACGAAAGCGTAAGCACACGATGTACTTGTTTAATGTAGATAATCTTGTCAGGATTTGAGTTTTCAATAACGGAATTTATAGTTCGTATTAATTCTGTAGTAGAATTTGTATCAAATACACCCCTTGTATAATCCTCTTGAACATCAATAATAAGCACATACTTTTCATTGATTTGCTTATTGTTTTGGGAAAAGCTGCTACTGCATAATGAGACAAGCAATCCCATCAAAAAAATACCTCTAAAGGTCGTTTCCATTTTATAGCTGTTTTAAGTTTAAATCACAATGTAATAGTCTCATACCAAATAAACGACAATTTGCTTTTGGGTATTCTTAATAATCTTTAAATCTAAAAGAAGTAAATCCTTATTTTCGCCTCATGGTCGATGAACTATTATACCAGATTGCTTTGACCCTTATTCCGGGAGTGGGAGATGTAAATGGCAAAAAACTGGTTGCTTATTGTGGTGGTGTCGAGGCTGTTTTTAAAGAGAAAAAAGCTGCACTGATGAAAATTCCGGGGATTGGATTGTTTACTGTTAATAAAATCCAAAACCAAAACACATTTAAAAGGGCTGAACAGGAAATACGCTTTATTGAAAAGTTTAAAATCAGATCACTTTTTTATACCAATCCCGATTACCCTGCCCGTCTGCTGAATTGTGAAGATGGTCCGTTGATGTTGTATTATAAAGGAAATGCAGAGCTAAACGCAAAGCGTGTTGTCTCCGTTGTTGGCACGCGCAGGGCCACGAATTATGGACGGAATATTTGCGAGAAAATCATTACAGATCTCAAAGCCAAAGACATATTGCTAGTAAGTGGATTAGCCTATGGAATCGACAGTTGTGCGCACCGAAAATCATTGGATTGCGAGCTGGAAACGATTGGTGTATTGGCTCATGGCCTCGATAGAATCTACCCCCCACAGAACCGGAAACTTGCCGAACGCATGTTAGAACAAGGCGGCCTATTAACAGAGTTTCTTTCACAATCAAAACCTGACAGGGAAAACTTCCCAAAGCGCAACCGCATTGTTGCCGGAATGAGTGATGCAGTGGTAGTAATTGAATCTGATAAAAGAGGTGGCGCAATGATTACTGCAGGATTGGGCAATTCTTATAACAGGGATGTTTTTGCCATTCCCGGTAAAGTGGGTGATGATAGTTCCAGAGGCTGTAACTTGCTTATCAGAACCAACCGGGCCGCATTGGCAGAAACCGGAAACGACATTGCCTACATCATGGGCTGGGACGACAAACCCATCATTTCAGGAAAACAGACAAAGCTGTTTGTCGATTTCTCAGAAGATGAAAAAAACATCATGGAAACAATCCGCGAAGCTGGTGAAATTCCAATCGACCAATTGGTAATTAAAACAGGGATGACAACTTCAAAAGTGGCTGCTGCCTTACTGAATCTTGAATTTGAAGGGATTGTTCAGTGCCTTCCGGGCAAACTGTATAAAGGAAATTTCTAATAATAATTTTACTCGCGATTGTTAAACAACTGAAGGGCACGGTATATAAGGGCTATAGAAATCAGCACAAATCCAATTACCGTAATAATCAGAAGCCGGATATCGCTTGTGATAAAACTAAAATAAAACAAGCCATGTAAAAAAGTAGCCAGAAAAATACCGGTTGAATGATCAATCAGCCCATTTTTCCTCAATTTTCCCATACCGGTAAAAAATCCCAACACTATTGAAAAGACAATAGTGGCAAAAGGATAAAGGAACAGAAAAGTAATTGGACTATTAATAGAAGTGCCTACAATTCCATATGCAAACAAAAAGGTTGCAACCGTAGAAAATCCTAAGCCAATAGCAATACTGTAAATAATACCTTCAATGGGTCCTTTAAACGCTGGTAGTTTATAGCTGACCATTCTCAAAGGAATAAATTTTGCCAATTCGGAACTGAAAGCAATACCAACAAATACAAAAAATGCCATTCGGCGCATATTGCGCAAATTCCCATGCCACCGCATTTCAACCAAATAATCTGCCAGCAACATCAACAATACTGCTACCATTCCAAATAAAATACCGTTGCGAATGTTTGTCAGACTCGTCATTGCAAGTTTATTTTTCAAAAAAACAATACCAATAATAAGAAGTACCGGTGAAACTGCCAAAGAAGAATATTGTAAGATGGACATATTGAAATTTGATTTGATTAAAATTTGCCCAAATATAGCAATTGTTTGTACTTTTAACCTTTGTTAATAAAAAAAAATGGAAAATAATTACTCATGAAAAAAATAAGTATTCAAAAAATGAGCCCGGAGGAATTGAAAATCAAGGGAGTCTCTTCCTGGCCAATTTGGACCAAAGAAGTCTCCCGTTTCGACTGGACTTATGCAGGTAAAGAAGAGTGTTACATTATTGAAGGTGAATTTTTCGTAGAAACCGATGAAGGAACTGTTCAAATAAAACCGGGTGATTTTGTAATATTTTCGGATGGGCTAAAGTGTAGCTGGGATATTAAATCGCCGGTAAAAAAATATTATAATTTTCCATAATGGAAAAAGCAAAGGGAAGGATCATCCGATCGACAGGAAGCTGGTATACTGTATTATCTGATTCGGGGAAGCATTTTGAATGTAAACTCAAAGGGCGGTTCCGGACAAAAGGAATTCGGACAACAAATCCGGTTGCTGTTGGAGATGTTGTTGATTTCCAGATTGAACCCAACAGCACTACAGGGGTCATTGATAATATCCACAAACGAAACAACTACATCATCCGCAAAGCGACAAAACTTTCGAAATCGACACATATTATTGCTGCCAATATCGATCAGGCCGTGCTTGTTGTTTCCTTAATAAAACCCAGAACTTCAACTGGATTTATCGATCGTTTTCTGGCAACTGCCGAAGCCTACCACATTCCATCAATTATCGTCTTTAATAAAAACGATTTATATGAAGGGGAGCTTCGTCAGCAATTGACTTATTTCAAAAATACTTATGAACAAGCTGGTTACCAATGCCTGCTGACTTCAGTACCCGAAAAATACAATCTTGACCTGCTTAAGAGTATCCTCAAAGACAAGGAAAGTTTGCTGGCCGGACATTCGGGTGTTGGAAAATCAGCGCTAATCAATGCCATCGACAAAAGCCTGAATTTGAAAACAGGCCGTATTTCGGCTTATCATAACAAAGGTACGCACACCACTACTTTTGCCGAAATGCACCCACTATCGTTTGGGGGCTTTATTGTTGACACGCCCGGAATCAAAGAATTTGGACTGGTTGAATTTGAAAAAGCGGAACTGGGGCAACGTTATCCTGAAATCAGGGAACGAATGCACAATTGCCGTTTCAACAATTGTTTGCATCTCGACGAACCGGGCTGTGCTGTAATTGAGGCTGTCGAAAAAGGGGAAATTGCAGCCTTCAGATACTCCAATTATTTGAATATGTTGCAGGGATTGAATGCTTAATTTATTCTTAATGTATATTTTTACCAAATTAATTTTATACGGGGAGTATTATTCCCATGCAAAAACGAAAAAATGATTGCACGAAACCTGATAAGCACCTGGCTGCTGCCCCTTAAAACGTCTGATACCGGAGAAGATGCACTTAAGCGCATGGATGAATACAAACTTGCACACCTTCCAATTGTAAATAATGAAAACTTTCTCGGCCTCATTTCCGAACAAGATGTAATTGATTACAACAATGTAAACGAAGCACTTGGCAATCATCAGCTCACGCTGAAGAACCCCTATATTACTGAGCACCAATATATTTTTGATGCATTAAAACTTGCGTACGAATTCAAACTCAGTGTTATTCCCGTAGTAGATGCGCATGAACAATTTTTAGGCTGCATTACTTTACAAAGTTTATTGAGCAAACTTGCCGAAACACTTTCCGTAGATTCTCCCGGCGCATTTGTTATTCTCGAAATGAGCGAAAACGACTATAGCCTTACCGAAATTGCCAACATTGTGGAATCGAACAACAGCAAAGTCTTGAGCACCTTCCTTAATACGTACAACAACTCCACTCTGATCGAAGTCGTACTTAAACTCAATACCATCGAAATCGGGCCCATTTTGCAAACATTCGATCGTTTTGGCTATTCCATCAAAGCTTCCTTTGGTAACGATGAAAATGAAGAAGACCTGAAAGAAAGATTTGATTCGTTAATGAATTACCTGAATATTTAATCATGCGCTTTTTCTGCCTGCTTTTTTTTCTTTTTGCAGCTGGTGTTCAGGCGCAAACCAATAAAAATATCACACAAGCGGACAGCACCTCAAATACACAAAACGACAGTATTGTTGTTGTTGTTGGAAATATTTCTATTGAAGGAAATAAAATAACCAAAGACCATATTATTTTTCGCGAATTGGAATTTATTTCCGGCGAGCAGCTAAACCTGACAGATCTAAAGGGCAGAATAAAACGGAGTCAGCAAAACCTGATGAACAGGTCACTTTTTAATTTTGTTACCATCACAACAAAAAAAAACAATGGCAATCTGGATATTTATTTACAGGTAATTGAGCGGTGGTATATTTGGCCTATTCCTGTCTTTTCGTTTGCCGACAGAAATATAAATGCCTGGTTAGATTCGAAAGATTTCGGCAGGTTAAATTATGGATTGGATATTCGGGTTGAAAATTTCAGGGGCAGAATGGAGCGCCTTAATTTTATAATTCAAGGGGGCTACGATAAAAAATTTGAAGTGAAATGGACAATTCCCTATCTAACAAAAAATCAGATTTTTGGAATGGGAACCTCGGCAGGCGTACAACTAAACAGACTGTATGCTTACGCTACCGAAAATAACAAACTCGTCTATTTTGATGCCGGTAGTGAGTACGCTGCACAACAGTATTTTGGCCAGCTTGATTTTACTTTCAGACCGAAGTTCAATTTTCTGCACACAGCTTCCATTTCCTATAATTACGCACATTTTAACGATTCGCTTTTGGAGCTAAACCCTAATTTTACTTATGGAGATACAATTTACAATTACTTTAAAATTGCTTATAGATATAAACACGATTTTCGCGATTATGCGCCCTACCCTTTAAATGGTTATTATTTTGATGTCGGAATAGAAAAAACCGGATTGGGAATATTAAGTAAAGACGTGAACCTTTGGACCTTTCGCTTTGTTTTCGATCAATACATTCATATTCATAAGCGCTGGTATTTTGCTTACAACCTTTCGGTAATGTACAGCAACGATGGTTTTCAGCCCTATTTTTTAACTACCGGTTTTGGTTTCAACAGTATGAATATCAGGGGTTATGAATTATACGCTATCGATGGGCAACGTCTTGGTGTTATAAAATCGAATTTCAAATTTGAGATTATTCCCCGGAGGGTGCACAATATTTCATGGATAAAAACAGAAAAGTTCAGCAAGGTTTTTTATGCGCTGTATGCCAATTTGTTTTTTGATATGGGTTATGCCAACGATAAATTGTATTACAAAAACAATCCGCTCACCAACCAGTTACTTTTTGGAACCGGGCTGGGCATTGATTTTATTACCTATTATGACCTGGTGTTTCGTTTCGAGTTTTCTGTCAACAAACAAGGCGAGACAGGTTTCAGAATAGGCCTGATTGCACCCATTTAATGGCTTCTCTTTTATTTAAAAACCCGTTAAAAAAAGTTAAGAATTGCTGCCTTTGCCCGATTGAGCAGAACAATGTAATTGCAGCACGGTTTTTTACTTTAGATTTGCTGATCAATACATTGCTATTATGAAAGTTGCAATATTTGGAAAAGAATTTATTCCTGAACACCGCGCGTATCTTCAATTGTTGATTGACGAACTTGTTGCCAATCAGATTTCGCTATTGATTTACAGGCCCTATTTTGAAAAAATGGCAATCACGGTAAAACTGCCTGAGCAGTTACAGTTTTTTACTTCACATGCAGATTTAGTAAAACACACCGACATGCTCTTTTCGATAGGCGGAGATGGAACACTTTTAGATACGATTCCTTTTGTTCGCGATTCGGGTATTCCTATTCTTGGGATTAATCTGGGTCGCCTCGGATTTTTATCAGGCATCTCGAAAAACGAAATCAAACAAGCTGTTTCCAGCATCACTAAAAAGGAATATACAATCAATAAAAGAGCTTTATTGACCCTCAAAAAACCAGAAGGGATTTTTGGGGATTTAAATTATGGATTAAACGACCTGACAATCTACCGAAACAATACAACTTCACTAATCGTGGTACATGTTTATGTTGACGGTGTTTTCCTAAATTCTTATTGGGGAGACGGACTGATTGTCTCGACACCGACAGGTTCAACTGCCTACTCGCTAAGTGTTGGCGGACCTATTCTCACCCCCGGATCCCAAAATTTTGTAATTGCGCCAATTGCATCACACAATTTAACGGTACGACCCATCGTTATTCAGGACAGTAGCGAAATCAATATCCGTATTGAGGGGAGAGAAGAAAAGTATTTATTAACACTCGATTCGCGCCATTCTGCTATTAACAAAGAAGATGAGTTGATCGTAAAACGATGCAATTTTAGCGTGAATCTTGTACAAATGAACAACAAAGATTTCTTCTCAACCATCAGAGATAAGTTACTGTGGGGAGTTGATAACAGGAATTGATTAATCGAGGTTCTTAACTCACAAAAAAGTAATACTTTTGCCGCGCTAAAACGGGAAGTAAAACCGAAAAGGAAATATGGAAATTAAGTATATAAAAATCGGGATTGCCAGTTTTGTTCTGATAATATTTTCATTAAACTTGAATGCACAGAAAACCATTGAGCTCGGCCTCTTTGGAGGTGGCTCCTATTATGTGGGAGAAATGAATCCGGCAATACCTTTTGTAAATACCCAACTGGCTTTTGGTGCACTTGCCCGCTACAACATTAACGACCGCACCGCCATTAAGCTATCCTATTCGCGGGGCTCAATTAAAGGAGAGGATTCGCAACCGGGGCGCATTGTTCCGCAAGATTATAGTTTCTCATCTGTTGTTAACGATATTTCGCTGGTAGGCGAATTCAACTGGTGGGATTACTTTACCGGAAGTAAAAGAAGTTATTTTACACCTTACCTTTTTGCAGGCTTAGCGTATTATATTTCAGACCTGGAAAGCGGAATCGCTATCCCTTTCGGATTTGGTTTTAAGTACAGTATTTCCGAACGCTTTGGTTTAGGTTTTGAGTGGGGAATGAGAAAAACCTTTTCTGATTATATTGACGGTGTCAATGCTTCTGATTACCAGAGCGGGTTAAATACCCAGGGCAACGACAAAACTTCAACCTGGGACTGGTATAACTTTACAGGCATTACCCTGACCTATAAGTTTAACCTGCTGAATAAAACCAAGTGTAATAATAAAGGGTTTTAATTGAGAATGAGCATTTTGGTTTTTATTTGAGATTTATAATTTGTATTTTAGAGTTTAATTTAGAAACAGTTTTTAAATATTTTTGTGAAAATTCAATTTATAACAACGAAGTTTTAACATTAAAAGTAGATGAGTTTCAAAGACAAAATCAATGTAGAAAAGCTTCCGAAGCATATTGCCATAATTATGGATGGCAATGGGCGTTGGGCTGAGAAACATGGATACGATCGTGTTTTTGGACATTATCAAGGGGTCGAATCTGTTCGCGAAATTACTGAGGCTGCAGCAGAAATAGGTATTAAATACCTTACACTTTATACTTTCTCGGCAGAAAACTGGAATCGCCCAAAAACAGAAGTAGACGCACTAATGACCCTTTTTGTTGAAACCATCGAAAAGGAAATCGTTACACTCAACAAGAACAATATCAGTTTAAATGCCATTGGCGATATTAAAAGTATGCCCGAGGTAAACTACAACAAACTCAAAGAGGCAATTGATCGCACCTCGCACAACAAAAGAATGACATTGACCCTTGCCTTAAGTTACAGCTCAAGAAATGAAATTGTAGAGGCCGTTCGGGAAATAATTAAAACCAATAAGCACAACAGTGCAAATGAAATAACCGAGGAAGTATTTTCTAGTTATTTAAATACAGCAAACCTGCCCGATCCGGAATTGCTCATCAGGACAAGCGGAGAGTTGAGAATCAGCAATTTTCTTTTGTGGCAAATTGCATATGCAGAATTATATTTTACTGAAAAATTATGGCCCGAATTCAAAAAAGAAGAATTCTATAAAGCCATCGTGGATTTTCAGGAGAGGGAAAGAAGGTTTGGGTTAACCAGTGAGCAAATTAAAAGATAGTTAGTTCCGATGAGAGGAAAAGTAGGAAGAAGCGTTTTGGTTTTGGTTTTGTTGCTCATTGCATTCCTGGTAATACCGGGTTTTATACAAGCACAAATTGATGTCGGCAGCGATTTATCGAAAATCGATTATGAACACCCAACAGAATACATCATTGGAGGCATTGAAGTACACGGAGTTGAGTTCGTTGATAAGAATGTAATCATTATGCTTTCCGGCCTCGAAATCGGAAAGAAAATCAAAGTTCCGGGCGACGAAATTTCAGGTGCTATTCGCTTATTATGGGAACAGGGTCTCTTCGATAACATCAGTATTACAGCTTCAAAATTTGTTGGAAACAGTGTATTTATAAATCTGAACCTGAAAGAAAGACCCCGGCTCTCCAGGTTTTCATTTACCGGTATTAAAAAATCTGCTGCCGACGATATTCGCGACATTATCAATCTATCGAGAGGCGATGTGGTTAATGATCACCTGATGACCAGAACAAGCAATATCATTAAAAAACATTATGCCGAAAAAGGATACCTGAATACAGTTGTTACCATTGATGAAAAGCCCGATAAGACACATGAAAATTTTGAGGAACTCGTCATCAATATCAAGAAAAATAAAAAGGTAAAAATTGAATATATCGATATTATTGGTAATACCGAATTGAGCGATGAGGCAGTAAAAGGAGCCATGAAGGAAACCAAACAGAAAGGTTATTTCAATCCATTGAAACCTTTGGGGCCACTGGTAATTGACCTGACTGTGGATGCTGTTACCTTTAAATATAAAAAATTCAGGGACGACTTTTTAAACTATTGGACTGATAATTACAAGCTGAAAATATTTAAAGGCTCAAAATTTATTGAACAGAATTACAAAGACGATCTGAACCTTATTATTGCAAAATACAACAAAAAGGGGTACCGCGATGCCCATATTGTTTCCGATTCTGTTTTCGATATCACCAAATCAACCATCGGTATTCATATTAATATCGAAGAAGGCAACAAATACTATTACCGAAACATAACCTGGGTGGGCAATACCATTTATACTTCTGCTTTTTTAAGTACTGTATTGGGAATTAAAAAAGGTGATGTTTATAACAAAGAACTCATCGAAACCAATATTCAATACAACCCTACAGGCCTTGATATTAGTTCGCTTTATATGGACAATGGCTACCTGTTTTTTAGTGCCAATCCTATCGAGGTTTATGTTGATAATGATTCCATCGATATGGAAATCAGGATATTTGAAGGCAAGCAGGCACGCATCGACAAAGTAACGGTAAAAGGAAATACAAAAACCAACGACCATGTAGTTATCAGGGAGTTACGAACAAAGCCAGGCCAATTATTTAGCCGTAGCGACATTATTCGTACACAACGCGAATTGGCCAACTTACGTTATTTCGATGCCCAGACCATTACCCCAAATGTAAGCCCCAACCCATCCGAAGGCACAGTGGATATTGAGTGGGGTGTTGAAGAAACATCGGCCGACCAAATTGAACTGTCGGGAGGATGGGGCTACGGCAGAATAATGGGAACCCTGGGATTAAGCTTTAACAATTTCTCAATCAAGAATGTTTTCAAGAAAGATGCCTGGAGGCCGGTACCTTCAGGAGATGGACAAAAGCTGTCGTTGCGCTTTCAAACCTACGGTGTGGGTTATATGAATTGGAGTATTTCGTTCACCGAACCCTGGCTGGGTGGTAAAAAACCAAATGCACTATCTGTTTCCTATTTCCATTCTATTTACTCAAATGGAAGACCAAAATCCGACACCCTGAGAAGCTCGTTTTCTACGGATGGTATTACTGTTGGCCTTGGTAAAAGATTGCAATGGCCCGATGACTTCTTTACTTTATATCAAGGCATTAACCTCCAACTTTACAACCTGAAAAACTATGCCAATATTTTCCCGGTAGGTTCCGGAACCGGCCGATTTAATAACATTAACTACAATGTTATTTTGGGCAGATCGTCTGTTGACCAACCCATGTACCCACGCCGTGGCTCCGATATTTCTATTGACGGTGAATTTACGCTTCCTTATTCCTTGCTTAACAATAAGGATTATTCAAACCCCGAGATGACTGCTGATGAAAAGTATAAATGGATTGAGTATTACAAAATCAAAATCAAAGCTTTTTGGTATGTTGAAGTGGTAGAAAAACTGGTGTTTACTGCCCGTCTGCGTTACGGATACCTCGGGCATTATAATGCCACTTTAGGAACAACACCTTTCGAACGTTTCTTCCTTGGTGGAGACGGTATGTCGGGCTACAATAATTTTGACGGGCGGGAAATTATCGGTATGCGTGGTTATACTAACGAGTCAATTGTTGCTTATTATCGAATACCCGAAGCCAATGCTACTGTAGCATTTGGAGGTACTATTTATACACGAAACACCCTGGAATTGCGTTACCCCTTATCGCTTAATCCAAGTTCAATTATTTATGGTCTGGCTTTTGTCGAAGCAGGCAACACCTGGCAGGGCTCGCAAAAATTCGACCCCTTTAATTTATACCGATCGGCAGGTTTGGGTATCAGGGTGTTTTTACCGATGTTTGGCATGTTAGGTCTTGATTGGGCTTATGGATTTGATGATATTCCTAATAATCCTTCTGCCAATGGAAGTCATTTCCATTTTTCTCTGAATCAATCATTGGATTAACAGAAAAACTCCGGCAAGATATTTGAATATATTTGCCCACACAATAAATTATACTTATGAAAAAAATAATGAGAATTGGTTTAAGTACAATCGTTCTTGTGCTTACACTCACAGTGGCACCAACAGTTTATGGTCAAAAGTATGCTTATGTTGATACCGAATACATCCTTGACAATATTCCTGAGTTTTTGGATGCACAAGAAGAACTGAATAGTATATCGGCGAAGTGGCAAACAGAAATCGAAACTGTATATGCCGAGGTTGAAGAAATGTATAAAAAATACCAGGCTGAAGCGGTTTTATTGCCCGATGATGTGAAACGAAAACGCGAGGATGCCATTGTCTTAAAAGAAAAAAATGTTAAAGAATTACAGCGCAAATATTTTGGACCCGATGGCGAGTTGTTCAAAAAAAGACAGGAATTGATTCAGCCAATTCAGGAGAAAGTATTTAATGCAATTGAAACCATTGCAACCACCAGAAACTTCGCCTTTGTATTTGACAAAGCCGGAGGAATGACCCTATTGTATGGCAACCCAAAATTTGACATTAGCGATGAAGTGCTTGACGAAGTGGGCAATGTAATGCAAACCGTGAAGCTGGAAAACCGTAAAAGAAGTAATTAATTTGAATTGCTGGGTGGTCGGACGACTTTCTTCCAAAACGAAATTGTTGTCTGACCACTTTCACCCCCTCGCCCCTTTTCGCCCATTCGCTCCCTCGCCCCCTCGCCCCCTCGCCCATTCGCCCTTTCACCCCCTCACCCCCTCGCCCCC
>Ga0164318_10002635_pt1 | contig 16746 bp, 19 predicted proteins | sample GuaBasSedimGuay9_FD_113734 | JGI IMG/M metagenome (GOLD analysis project Ga0164318, IMG submission 113734) | Subseafloor sediment microbial communities from Guaymas Basin, Gulf of California, Mexico - Guay9, Core 4571-4, 0-3 cm | ecosystem: Environmental > Aquatic > Marine > Hydrothermal vents...
ATATTTTCTTTAATCAAAGATATTTTAAATAATGTTCCTAATATCAATAAGGCAGTTATTTCTATTCACTGCCATGATGATTTAGGAATGGCTACAGCAAATTCTTTATCTGCAGTTTTGGCAGGTGTTCGGCAAGTTCACTGCACAATAAATGGAATAGGTGAAAGAGCCGGAAATGCTTCTTTGGAAGAGGTAGTTATGGCGATAAAAACACGTAAAGATGTGTTTAAAAATTTATACACTCAGGTAAATACAAAAGAAATTATACGTGCATCACGCTTGGTAAGTACTTTGACCGGATTTGTAGTTCCTCCCAATAAAGCAATTGTAGGAAGTAATGCTTTTCGTCATGAATCAGGGATTCATCAGGATGCAATTTTAAAGAAAAGAATTACTTATGAGATAATTAATCCATCTGAGGTAGGAATAGAAAAAACACAATTAGTTTTGGGAAAACACTCAGGACGTCATGCTTTAAAAAAAAGATTGAAAGAGTTAGGTTTTAAATTAAATAAGAAAAAAATTGATGAGATTTTTGAAAAGTTTAAGAAATTAGCTGATAAAAAGAAGGAAATTTTTGATGAAGATTTGATAGCTTTAGTAGAAGAAGAATTTCGCAAAAGAGAAAAAAGGTGGGAGTTAGTCTCAGTGAAGGTTGTCACCGGCACCCAGGCCCCTCCTGAGGCTACAGTAAAGTTAAATTATAAAAAGAAAACAATGGAGGCTACATCAGGTGGTGATGGTCCGGTGGATGCCTGTTTTAAAGCGATTGATAAAATTACCAAAATAAGGACAAAACTTCTCAATTATAAACTGGAGGCAATTACACGAGGAAAAGATGCTCAGGGACTGGCACGTTTAGAGATAAAAGTTAAAGATAAAATATACTCAGGAGTAGGAACAAGTACTGATATTTTGGAGGCTTCAGCAAAAGCGTATTTAGATGCTTTGAATAAAATAAGTTAATGAAGATAAATTCTACCACACAATTTTTAGGGTTAATTGGCTATCCTTTAGGACACTCTTTATCTCCTTTAATTCATAACTATCTTTTTAAAAAATATAATATCAATGCTGTATATGGGTGTTTTCCCACAAAAAATTTAAAAGAAGCAGTAAAAGGGCTTCTTTCGGTAGGATTTAAAGGATTTAATGTTACTATTCCTTATAAAGAGAAAATTATTCCTTATTTAGATAAGATAGATAAAGAGGCAAAAATTATTGGTGCGGTAAATACGGTAAAAAATTATAAAGGTAAATTATTCGGTTATAATACTGATGGAAAGGGATTTCTTCTTTCTCTTAGGAGATTTAATTTAAAAGTAAAAGATAAAAATATTCTCATTTTAGGAGCAGGAGGAGCGGCTAAATCAATAAGTGTATATCTGGCAAAAGAAAAAGTAAAAAGAATAGATTTTTATGATATTATCTTTAACAAAGCCGTTAAATTGGCAAAGAGATTAAAAAAGTTCTTTCTTGAGTTAAAGATAAATGTTTTTAAAGATAAAAAGAAGATAGATTTAAAAAATTATCAAATTCTTATTAATGCCACAGGTGTGGGATTAAAAGAAAAAGATTCCCCTCCCATTACACTGGAGGAAGCATTTTCTGATTTAGTCGTATATGACCTCATTTATAATCCACCTTTCCCTTCTTTTTTAAAAGAGGCAAAAAAAAAGAAATTATTTACTATTAATGGACTTTGGATGTTGACTTATCAGGCACTTGAGGCAGAAAAAATTTGGTTTGGGAAAGATTTTTATCCAGAGGCTGATATTTTGTATAAAAAATTAATAAAAGAGTTGAAAAATGCTGGCTAAAGTTTTTTCTTTTATCTTTGGAGCCTGTATAGGAAGTTTTTTGAATGTATGTATTTACAGAATTCCTCGGAATTTATCTATTATAAAACCTGCCTCTTTCTGTCCACACTGCAGGAAATCTATAAAGTGGTATGATAATATTCCTATTTTAAGTTTTATCATTCTTGGTGGACACTGTCGGTATTGTCAGGAAAAGATTTCTTTTCGTTATCCTGTAGTGGAGTTTATCACTGCTTTTTTAGTATTATTTCTTTATTCTCGTTACGGATTAGGATTGATATTTTTTAAATTTCTTTTTTTCTTCTCTCTACTTGTTGTTGTTTCTTTTATTGATATAGAATTTCATGCTTTGCCAGTTTATCTTTGCTTTTTAGGGATTCTTGTGGGTTTGATATTTGCTTTAGTTGATACTTTAACTCTTTTAAAACAAAAACTCTTTTTTGGTCAAAATCTTCCTTTGTTTATTTCTTTTAAAGGACTAATTTTTGGTTTGGGTTTTACTTATCTTTTTAAGCTTTTTGGAGATATCTTTTTAGAATTTTATCTTAATTTACGAGGCAAAGAATCTATTGAAGGGGAGAAGGAATCCTTGGGCTTGGGAGATGTTGATTTTATGGGGATGATAGGAACATTTTTAGGAGTTAAATTTGTAGTTTTGACATTTTTTATTGCTCCCTTTATTGCTCTTTTTTATGCCCTTTTTGCTTTAATACTGAAACGCTCACACATAATTCCCTACCTTCCTTATCTTTCTTTGGCGGCATTTATTTCTTTTTTATGGGGAGATAAGATTCTGAAGCTGGTAATTTTAAAATGAGGATTTTAACTGCCGGAGAATCACACGGAAAAGCGATCGTTGCTATTTTGGAAGGTTTTCCTAAGGGGGTAAAGATTGATATTGATTTTATTAATCAGGAGTTAAGAAGAAGACAGATGGGTTTTGGAAGAGGAAAGCGCATGCAGATTGAGGAGGATAAAGCAGAGATAATTTCTGGAATAAGAAATAGAATAACTCTCGGAAGCCCTATTTGTATTCTTGTAAAAAACAAAGATCAAAAGATATATCCTGAAAGAGATGATAATTTAAAACCTGTTCTTGTTCCTCGTCCAGGACATGCAGATTTAGCAGGATGCCTAAAGTTTGAGGAAAAAGATATCCAGAATATTTTAGAAAGAGCCTCAGCAAGAGAGACAGCAGCTCGGGTATGTATAGGAAGTATTTGTAAACAATTTCTTAAAGAATTTGATATAGAAATAGCCAGCTTCACAGTGGGTGTTGGAAAAATTGTTTCTTCTAAAAAACCTAAAGGGGTGGAGGAGATTGTAAAAAAAACCAAAAAGTCTTTGCTTAACTGTATAGATAAAGAAAAAGAGAGATTGATGATTGAAAAGATAGAGGAAGCAGAAAGGAGAAAAGATACCTTAGGAGGAATAATTGAGATTTGGGCTGAAGGGGTTCTTCCAGGTTTAGGTAGTTTCATGCATTTTGATAAAAGATTAGATGCAAAAATTGCTTATTATTTGATGAGTATTCCAGCGGTTAAAGCAGTAGAGATTGGTTTGGGGTTTGAATATGCTAAAAAAAGAGGATCTCAAGTTCATGATGCAATTTTTTATTCTAAAAAGAAAGGTTTTTATCGCAAGACCAACAACTGTGGAGGGATTGAAGCAGGAGTCTCTATCGGCGCACCAATAGTTGTAAGAATAGCAATGAAACCAATCTCTACCCTGGGTAATCCTTTAGACTCAGTGAATATATTAACCAAAAAGAAAGATAAAGCTTCAGTTATCCGTTCTGATATCTGTGCGGTAGTAGCCTGTGGAGTAATTGCTGAAAGTATGTTAGCTTTAGCTTTGGTTGAGTCTTTTTTAGAAAAATTTGGTAGCGATTCATTGAAAGAAATAAAGAAAAATTATGAAAATTACCTTAGGCAACTTGCTCAATTTTAGTTTTTGTATTAATAAAGTAATTACCAATAAAAGATTATTCTGGGTTTTAAAGAATAATAATGTAGAATTAGACTTAGAATTACCTACTACCTTATGGTATTTTGATATAAGGGTTCTTAATGGTATTTTAAGAATCCAGACGCTTTTCATTTCTATATAAATAAAGACAATTAATAAAAACAATATGTAGTAGCCACCTTTTCTTTACCCCACATATAGGATTTTGCTTAAAAAATAGAAAAAAAATACTTGCTTTCTTTTTCAAAAGGTAATTTAATGGAAGTGTAGTCAAGTATATACAGGTATGATCAAATAGTGTAAAGTGTATTAAAGTGTATTCAGATATGAGAAGGAAATACTTTACAGCTCAGGAAGTAGCTTATAAATTAGGCATTTCTAAACAGACCCTTTTGCGTTACGAGAAAAAGGGAATTTTCCCTAAACCTCGAAGAAATTTAGTTAATGGATGGAGAGAGTATACCGAATATGATATTGAGAGAATGAGGAAAATTTTAGGAAGAGGATGAGATGAGAAATAAGTATTTTAGTGTTCAGGAAGTAGCTAAAATCTTGGGAATTTCTAAACAAACCCTTTTGCGTTACGAGAAAAAGGGAATTTTCCCTAAACCTCGAAGAAATTTAGTTAATGGATGGAGAGAGTATACATTGGAGGATATTAGACGTCTAAAAAAGATTTTGGGAAGAGTATGAAGGGAGAAAAGTTTTTATTATTTGTTATTCTGGCTTTCATTTTTACACAAGGTTGTTCTAAAAGAGAAGAAGAAAGATCTTATGATGTTAATGAGAAATTTTTTGAGAATGAAGAGACTAAAGAAGTGGATATAAAAGAAAAAAAAGAGTTAGGCAAACTTATTGTTTCTTTAAGAAAGAATCCTTTTCTTAGATGGGAGGAAGAAAAAGGATTAGTCCAGAAAAAAATGCGGAAAGTGATTGATTATTTAGATTTAACAGCGATATTTTGTTCTCCCTTAAGGTCGTTCGCGGTTATCAATGGATATGTAGTAGAGAAAGGAGATGTAATTGCGGAAAAAGAAGTTATAGAGATTAACCCTAAGTCAGTAATTTTAGAAGATGAGAAAGGGGAGTATATTTTACCTTTAAGAGAAAGATGAGAAGAGATTCTATAAAGAAATTTCTATTAGGGATAATTATGTTGTTTAGTTTATTCTGTTGGGCACAAGAACAGAAAGAAAGCAGTAATTCACCAGAAAGCAAAATTTTACAAAAAAATGAAGAAAGAATTTCTCAAAACACACAGTCTGTCCAAGAAACATCTATTTTAAAGATAAAATGCTCAAAAGAAAAACCCAATCTTTTTACAATAGAGTTAAAAAATGCTGATTTAGCTGATTTCTTCAGAGTTTTAGCGCATAATTATTATCTTAATATTATTGTAGATGAAAAAATTAAAGAAAAAATTACTGCGAGTTTCACAGAGGTTACTTTAGAAGAGGCTTTAGAGAGAATTGTAGATATGTATGGATTGAAGTTGGAGAAAAAAGGAAAGGTGATTTTTATAAAGCCAAATTTAGTTACCAAAATTTTCTATCTTCATCATGTTGAGGCAAAATCTCTTCTTGAAACTTCAGAAAATGAAATACAGACACAAGATATTTCATCAGGAGAAGAAACAGCTAAATCTCGTGTGGCTACTATTTATGATCTTTTATCTGGAGAAGGAAAAGTTCTTTTAGGTAAGCAGCCTAACTCTATTATGGTGATTGATTATCCTGAAAATATAGAAAAGATAAAAACCTATATTGAGATGGTAGATAAAGGAATGAGTAGTAGAATCTTCAAACTTAAATATATAAGCGCAAAAGAAATAGTAGGAAAACTGAAAGAATCAGAAGAAGAAACAGAAGAGAGCGAAGAGACCGCGGAAAGCAATACAGAAAGTAGCAGTAATGAAACAGAGTAAAAAGATATTTTTGCCATTATTGTTTTTATTATTGCTGAATTATTTCTCCTTTTCTCAGGATGTTTCTGATATTACCTCTTTATTATCCAGTGAAGGAAAGGTTTTATATGGTAATGAACCCAATTCTATTTTAGTTATTGATTATCCAGAAAATTTAAAAAGAATTGAGGAGTATTTGAAAATGATTGATGTTTCTCCTCGTCAGGTGGTGATTGAGGCAAGGGTAGTAGAGGTAAAACTTCAGGGAGAGCATTCCTTGGGGATAAACTGGCAGTTATTTGCTGAAAAACATGGGTTAGAGATGGGACAATTCCGTATCGGATCTTCTGAAGGTGGTCCTTTAGAGCAGATGATACCTTATAAATCAACATATTATCCTCCCGGAAGTACTCAATCAGAAGATATGGAAGAACCTTTCACGGTTACTGTTTTTGATGAGAATATTAATATAGTTTTAAAAGCTTTGGCTAATTCTTTAAAAACAAATATTCTTTCTGCTCCTCGAGTTACAACAGTAAATAATCGTTCTGCAGAAATTAAAATAGTTGAGAAGCTTCCCTGGGCTGAGCCGGAAGTGGAGATGTCTGAGGAGGGAATTACTGTAACTTGGAATATAAATTTTGAAGAAGTAGGTATTATTCTTAAAGTTACTCCCACAATAACTGAGGATGGAAGAATAACAATGGAACTCAAACCAGAGGTAAGTGAACATGTAGGAGATTATAAACTTACTGTAGTTCAGGGAAGCACCCAAATTCCCTATACTGTGCCTATAATTGATACACGTTCTGCTGATACTAAGGTGGTTATTGGTAATGGTCAGACTCTTATAATTGGAGGTTTAATAAAAGAGAAAAATACCGAAGGGGAGACGAAAGTTCCTCTCCTGGGGGATATTCCGGGATTGGGATGGTTATTTAAAAGCAAGAAAAAGACAAAAGATAAAACAGAACTTTTAATTTTTGTTTCTCCCACTATTGTTACTCCTCAAGTTGCCAAAAAGATGGAGAAGGAGGAAAAAGAAGGAATAGGAAAATGGTATATGAAAGAAAGAGAAAAAATTCAAAAAAGGAGAGAGAAATTACTTTCTCTTTTAAATTCATTAGATGAAGCAGTTGAGGATTTACAGGCAAGAATGCAAGAGTTAGAGAGGAGAATTTCTAAATAAAGGGGGGAGAATGGAAGAAAAAGAATTAGGGGAGATATTAGTTAAGGAAGGTTTTATCACTTCTCAACAGTTAACAGAAGCTTTAGAAGAACAGAAAGTTACTCAAGAAAAATTAGAGGATATTTTAGTAAAAAAAGGATGGATATCTGCACAAGAAATTAATCGAATATTAGCTATGGAGACAGGAGTAAGCACTTTTGATTTATCTACTTATATAATTGATTCGGAGGTAATTAAATTAATTCCTGAAGATATCGCTGTCAAATATAAAGTAATTCCTGTTTTTAAAATAGGCAATACTTTAACGGTAGCAATGACTAATCCTCATAATGTCTTCATTATAGATGAACTTACTCGCATTACAGGATGTGCAATCGAACCTGTTTTAGCAGATGAAATATCTATTCGTAAAGCGCAGGAACAATACTACGGTGGAGCAAATACTATTCAAGAAATAATTTCCTCTATTGATAAAAAGAAGTTAGCTAAAGGAGAAAAATTAGGAGAGGAGGCTCCTATTGTACGATTAGTCAATATTCTCATTACTGAAGCGGTGCAGGCAAATGCCTCAGATATTCACATTGAACCGGAAGAAAAATTTTTAGGAGTGCGGTATCGCATTGATGGGGTTCTTCATCGACATACTTTCCTGCCTAAGCAATTACAGCCAGCAGTTATTTCTCGAATAAAGATAATGGCAGGGTTAGATATTGCTGAGAAACGACTTCCTCAAGATGGAAGAATTTTAATGAAAGTGGGAGGTAAAGATATTGATTTTCGTGTTTCTACCTGCCCTACAGTTCATGGAGAAAATGTAGTTTTAAGGATTTTGGATCGTAGTAGTATGAGAATGGAACTTAATAGTTTAGGATTTTCGTTGCAAGATTTAAAAACTTTTGAAGAATTAATTAACCGTCCTTATGGGATAATTTTAGTTACTGGCCCTACAGGAAGCGGAAAAACAACAACTCTTTATGCAGCTTTGCAGAAAATTAATCGTGAAGATTTAAATATTATGACGGTTGAGGATCCGGTAGAGTATCATTTTCCTCGTATTCGTCAAGTGCAAGTAAATCCTAAAGCAGGATTAACTTTTGCCTCGGCTTTACGTTCCTTTTTAAGACAAGATCCTGATGTAATTATGGTTGGTGAGATTCGTGATTTAGAAACCGCTGAAATTGCTGTTCAGGCAGCTTTAACTGGACATTTAGTCTTCTCTACATTACATACTAATGATGCTTCCTCTGCTTTTGTTCGCTTAATTGAGATGGGAGTAGAGTCATTTTTAGTTTCAGGATCTTTATTGGGTGTAGTAGCACAGAGATTGGTAAGAAAGGTATGTGAAAGATGTAAAGAATACTATACTCCTTCTCAGGATATTCTTGCCATGTTAGATTTAGAAGGAAAGGTTAATGAGAATACTAAATTTGCTCAAGGGCGAGGTTGTAAGATTTGCAATCACACAGGCTATAAAGGAAGAACAGGGATTTTTGAACTTTTAAAGGTTGATGAGGGCATGCGTACTCTTCTTTTAGAGAAACCTTCTGCAGAGAAAATTCGTGAATATGCGCGTAAAAATGGAATGGAAACGTTGAGAGAAGCCGCAATAGAAAAATTACTTAAAGGAATAACCACACCTCAGGAAGTTTTAAGGGTTACTTTACAGGTTTAATTAATTTGATAGAAACTTCCCGCAACTGTACTTTCATTGTCAGGAATTCCATCATTTACTCCCTGAATATCCACACGCAATCTTTTCTGGGCAATTAAATTTCCTGCATTATCAAAATAGGCTCCCGTTGCAGAGATTCGTCTTCGGTCAGGAAATCCAGGTATTGTTGATATAATAAAGGAATATCTTAAATTAGAAGAAAGAAAACCACTTCCTGCTCCAGTACTCCCACTCAATGCTTGAATTTTTCCTTCTTCTAATCCAGCAAAAGCTGCCCAATAAGCATCTTCTATAGCTTTTTTTAAAACTAATGTTTTTTCTTCTGATTCCCACATGTTGTAGAGGATAAACATAAATACACTTATAATAAAAAGGAAGAATAAAGTAATTAATATGATTTGTGTCTTTTTCATTGGTTTCTTAGCCAAACCCCTGTTCTAAAATTAAAAGTTTTTCTTCTTTTTCTTATACTTGCCTGAATACGATAAAAATTTCCACTTGGGTTTTGAATAGTAAAAGATGAAAGATCGTTGATTAACACTTCCCATCTACTCCAGCCTCCACCTCCTCCTATGCTTCTCTGACGCCGTCGCAGTTGATTATTATTCCAGCGATAGCGTATACGAATATTTGCTGAGCCATCTCCATCAGTATCTAGGCGGAATCTTAAACTATTAGGATTAATTTGAAGATTGGTAGCTTGTCTTAATTCATAAGTTAAAAAATTAAGAGCCCAATAAGCATCTCTTATGGCTCTTATTCTATCTTTCTGTGCAATCCAAGAATTTTGTACAATGAAAAATATAGCAGCTACATTTACAATAATAATTCCAATGATAAATAAACTTGTCAATACCTCAATAAGAGAGAATCCTTTTTTCCTCATTGTATTCTTGAAACATAAGTAATTGTACTTTTTGTTTCTGTGGGCCCGGTTATTGTAACTGTAACTCTTTTTATTCCTGAAGAAGGTCCATTATTTATAATAAGAGTTCTCTGATAATTTGTATTACCAACAGTTACCGAGCTTAAAGAATAAGTGCCATTTGTAGGTGGATCGCTACCTGTTAAATTAACTAAGTTTTGCCACAGACTGTAAAATTCTAATGTTTCCTTAGTTAAAAGTAATATATCTTTTTCTTCTTTCATCTTTCTGCTCCAGTTAAGTCCATGACCAAATATATAAAGCATTCCTGAAAGAATTGCTCCTAAAATTGCCAAAGAAATAACTACTTCAATTAGAGAAAAACTTTTTTTTACCATTCAATTGCTCCAGTATTAGGATAAATAGTAATTGTCTCTGTGTGATTTCCTTTTCTTAATTGAATAATCTGGGTGGTATTTATCCCTTGAGGTTTTCCATGAATACCAAAAGTAATCTGTGAGGGTGCTGAAGCTAAATTTACTTTTAAAGAATAAGGAGGTGCAATTAAATTATTAGGATTAGTTGAATTTTTATAAAGAGAATAACGATTATTAACCGTATCAAAATTTATAATATAATTATTAATTCCACAATTGGCTAATTCTCTTATCCAAAGTAAATCTCCAACTAATTTTTCCTTTTCTTTGTTCAATTCCTTAGGAGAGATAAAATTAAGACCTGAAATTAGATAACCAGCTATAAGAGTAACGATTACGACAACAATTATTAATTCTGTTAAAGTAAAACCCTCCCTTTTTGGAAAGGGAGGGGCAATTTTAAAAAGCAATTTTTTCCTTCTCAAAGGTGATTTAAGCGCTTGGCCCTTCTCCTACATACATATATAAATCATTCCAATCATCATGACGAATAGCACCACTCCTGCGGTTTCCATCATCTAAGTCACTGTCTATTTTGCGAAGAATATTTCTTGTTGCTGCACTGCCTCGATTGAAATGGAGACGATAGAAGACTTCATTACCCCAAGTTCCATCAAAGTTAAATGGTGCATATCCCCAATAGTTGTAGTCATAATATCCACCACCAGCAATAGGAACAGTTGATGGCCAGCGATCTAAATAAGGACCTTCCCAATCATTTGCTGAGACATAGCGAGGTCGATACATGAATCCAGGATCTCTGCCTGCACCAACATCACGAGGATATCCACCACAATCTCCATAAAACTTTATTGTTGCTGTCTTTAGCGTTTTAAGTGCTGCCTCAACTCTTGAGATTCTTGCTTTATCGATAAGTTTTCCCACCTGAGGAAGTAAAAGTGCCACTAAAATACCAATTACTGCAATGACAACCATAAGTTCAATTAAAGTAAAACATTTTTTAAACATACCCCCACCTCCTTTAAAATAAAAAATAATACTTTATATAAAACCCCATTTTTAATATAACACATTCTAAGTTAAGATTCAAGTTCAGGTTGTAATTTGAAGAATAGTATTATAAAATAATTTTGAGATGAAGAGATACTTTTATACAGCAAGAGATAATAATGGAAAGTTAATTAGAGGGGTATTAGTTGCCGAAAATGAGAAAGAATTAGCAGATAAGGTAGCTAATTTAGGATATTTTTTGACAGGATTTAAAGCATTTCCGGGAAGGTTTGAAAATTTACCTAAGAGAAGAATAAGTAGGCTCACTCAAAAAGAGTTACTTACTTTTACCCTGGAGCTTTCTACACTTATTGACGCAGGCCTGCCTCTTCTTGAAGGTTTGCGAAATTTAGCTCAATCATCAAAAGATGAGAGAGTAAAAAGAATAATTAATGAGATACGTAGAAGAATAGAGGCAGGAAGTTCTCTTCGTGAAGCTCTTTCGTATCATCCTCAAAGTTTTTCTTATATTTATCAAGCTTTAATTGGAGCAGGGGAAGCTACGGGTAGACTACCCCAAGTATTAAAAGATTTAGCACGTTTTATAGAATGGCAGATGAATTTAAGGATGAAGATAAAAGAAGCTTCTGCTTATCCTACCATTTTATTTTTTGTAATGGTAGGAGTAGTTACTTTATTAGTAGTGAAAGTTATCCCTTCTTTTAAAGTTGTTTTTGATCAAGCTCAAGTTGCACTTCCTCTTCCTACACAAATTGTTTTAGGGGTGAGTAATTTTGTGCATAAATTTTGGTATATATTTATAGGTGTGCCTTTATTATCCTTTGTAGGATGCAAAATTTATTATAATACTCCCAAAGGAAGATATAGAATAGATAGTATAAAGTTAAAAATTCCTATTATTGGTGAATTTGTCCGCAAATTAACATTATCCAGATTCGCTCATATATTTGCTTTAGGATTCAGAGCAGGAGTAAATATTCTTACCTGTTTAGAGATTACTCAGGAAGCATGCGGGAATGCTAAAATTGAGGAAGCGGTAGGGAAAGTGAAAAACTCTGTCAATCTGGGGAAAAAGATCGCTGTTTCTTTAGAAGAGACAAAAGAATTTCCTGCAATGATGATAAGGATGGTTAGTATTGGTGAACAATCAGGGAATCTATCTCAGGTATTGGAAAAAGTTGCTCAGTTTTATGATGAAGAGGTAACAAGAGGAGTTAAGAAGCTTTTTACTTTTATTGAACCAGTATTAATTGTTTTTATGGGAGCAATTGTGGGAATAATTGCTATCTCTATTTTTCTGCCACTTTTTAGAATGGTTCAGATTTTTGCCAAATAATGGCTAATTTAGTTGGAATTGATGTTGGAAGTTATACCACAAAAGTTGTTCTCATAGAAAGAAAAAGGGCAAAAAATATACTTGTTAAATCTTTTTCTTTCAAAACTCCTTATACCTCAAATTTTTCTCTTGATTATAAAGAATTTATAAATCAACTTACCTCTTTCTTATCTCCTCAAAAGTGGGAGCAAGCTTATGTAGGAATAAATACTTGTTTTTCTCCAATTTCTGTTCTTACCTTAGATTTGCCTAGGATGAGAAGACGTGAACTTAATATAGCGGTGATAAATGAAGCAAGAAGAAAAATTATTCCTCCTCCCGGAGCAGATACAATTTTTGAGTATGCAATTTTAAAGGAAGAAGTAATAAAGAAAAATATTCGTTATAAAATTTTGGTAGTAAGAACAGAACGGAATTTTATTGATGAGATTATGCGAATTTTTGATGTATTTCCTGAGGCTTTACCCGTATTTATTAGCCCTCTTTGTTTTACTTTCAGTAATCTGTTTTCTTCCAATTCGCCATTTATAAGCAAAGATATTGCTTTAATAGATATGGGATTTACCTCTGTGAATATTAGCATTTTCCAAGAGGGTAAATTAAGTTTCTATCGCAATATAAAGTTCGGACTTAAAGATGTAATTTCCCATTTTTCTGAAAATTTAGGATTAAAATTTGAGGAGGCAGAAGTATTGATGAGAGAAAAAGGTATTCCTCAAGTTGATATAGACCTTTCCGATAGAGTAAAAATTGCTGAGGAGATTATGCGTCAGAAATACGAAGCTTCTCAAGGAGAATCTGGAGAGGAAGTAAATGTTTTGGAGTTGAGAATGCTCTGGCAGACAGAGATAGAGAGAGTTGTTCAGGAAATTCGTCGAACTTTTGTTTATTATAAACGACAAGAGAAAAGAAATGTAGAAGGGCTTATATTTTTGGGAGGAGCTTCTCAAGTAAAAGGATTAGTAGATTTTTTAGATACTCAAATTGGTGGCGAGATTATACCTCTTGACTCTTTAGTTAAAGAGAATATAGAAATCAGAAGTGATTTTGAGAAAGAAATTCCAACTTTTGCTCCATCTATTTCTATAGCTTTGAGTATTCTCTTAGCAAAAAAAGAAGAAACTACAATTAATTTTCTGCCTGTCGGTTTAAAGAAAAGAGAGTATAAACTTATATGGCAGATAGAAACGGTAGTGATAGGAGCTATACTTTTGGTGTTTTCATTTTTAGGATGGGTGAAACTATCTGTAGAAAATATTGCTTTGAGAAATAAATTAGGAAAAATAGAAAAAAAACTAAAAAATATACCTTCTTTATTAACTGCTTTGGAAAATTTTAAAAGAAGAGAATCGCTTATAGAAAGAAAAAGTAAGGTAGTTGATTATCTTTTAAAAGAAAGGAAAGATTTTGTTCCTTTTTTAGAAATTTTGCCTGATTTAGTCCCCCGAGAAATATTTCTATTATCTTTAAAGATAGAGAGAGTAGAAGCACAAACTTCAAATTTTCAAGAGACTTTCCCCCAGGTGGATAATAATTTACCACAAAACCCACAGGATATTTCTCAAGACTTCCCTCCTCCTTCTAAACCTGTTTATGAAAAACAAAAAAGTAAATATATTATAAAAATAGAAGGAGCAACTTTTTCTGATTATAGAACTTCAATAAGAATATTCAGAGAATTCAAAAAACATATGGAGGAAAGTGGTTATTTTAAAAATATCTATCTAAAATTACCTCCTTTAGAGAAAGTTTCTCCTATAATCGAAAAGAAAAAAATAGTTTTGACTGAGGTGAAATTTCGTAAATTTAGTTTAGAGGCAGAAATTGTTGAATGAAAAGGTTTAAATTAATATTATCTCTTACAGTAATCTTTTTTCTTTTCTTTTTTTTCTCCTTTTTGAGTGAATATAAAAAGAATCTTTCTTTGAAAAAAAAAGTTAAAGAGAATATAGAAAAACTGAGAGAAGCAGAAGAAATGGAAAAAGAAGTAGAAAAAATAGAGCAAAGCAAAAAAGAACAGATTTTGAAATTAAAAGCAATAGAAGAAAGAATTCCTCAAGATACACAGACTACAATTAATTTAATAGAAGAAATTACAAAAATTGCTACTCAATTGGGAATTAGAAAGATAGAATTCTCTTCAAAAAAAGAAGAAACAACTGATTTTTCAGAGCCTACTTCAATTTTTCTTTATGATGAAAAGATAAAACCTTTATTTATTTATGTAACCATAGAGGCAGAATTTCCCACATTTGTTGTTTTTTTGAAAAAATTAGCAAAAATTAAACATATTATTTCTTTGGAGACTATAGAGATTAAAAGAGAAAAAAAGATCATTCCTCTTCAAAAAATCCATCTTAAATTAGTTACTTATATTTTTTCATCTAAATAGAGATGAATTTTGGCTGGGCAGTTGTTTTTATTGGATTATTTTCTATATTCTCCCAAAGCATATTTATTCGGCGTCTTATCTGTGTATTTTATGGAAATGAGTTAACTACAGGAATATTTTTCTCCAGCTGGCTTTTTTTTGGAGGAATAGGAAGCTTTGTTTTTTCTAAAATCTCACATAAAATTAAAAATGACCTTCTCTTTTTTGGTTTTTTAATTGTTCTTTTTTCTTTTTTAAGTTTTTTAGAATTTCTTTTTATAAAAAGCTTAAAGATAATTTTTGGTATTTATCCAGGGCAAATTCCTGATTTATCCTTTGTATTTATTGCTACTTTTTTAATTATTGCTCCCTTCTCTTTCCTCAATGGATTTCTTTTCTCTTTTACTGTAAAAATATGTTCTCAATACAGGAAAGAAAAAGCCATAGCTCAAGTCTATGCACAGGATGCATTAGGAGATATGCTGGGAGGAATTCTTTTTTCTTTTCTCTGTGTCTATTTATTCTCTCCTTTAGAAAACATATATTTTATCAATTTAATTTTTATCCTTTTCTTTTTTATCTTCTTTAAGAAAAACAAAAAAATATTTGTCTATTTTTTAATCCTTCTGCTTCTTTTAGGTATTTTTTTAGAAAAAATTGATACTTTTTTAACAAAAAAAGAATGGAGGGGGTTTAAGGTTATAAAAAAGATCTCTTCTTTTTATGCCGATTTAGTTTTAATTAAACAAAAATCTCTTTACAGTCTTTTTGGAAATGGCGTTTTAAATTTTAGTTTTCCTCTCAAAAGAGAAAAAGAGGCTGTGGTTTCTTTAGCATTCCTTGAAACAAAACTGCCACGAAATATCTTAATTATTGGAGAAGGAGCAGCCGGTTTTTTATCACAGATTTTGAAATATAAAGGAGTAGAAAGCATATACTATTTAGAGTTAGATCCTAAAGTAATAGAAATAGTTAAAAAATATTTACCTCAAGAGGATAAAGAGGCTCTAAGATCAAAAAAAGTAAAAATTATTCATCAAGAAGCAAGAGTTTTTTTGGCTAATTATCAAGGTAAAAAATTTGATATTATCTTTTTAAACACAGCTCCTCCTTTAAATCTTTATCTTAATCGCTTTTATACAGTAGAATTTTTTGAAAAATTAAAATCTTTTCTTAACCAAGATGGAATATTAACATTAACTATTCCTTCAAAAGAAAGTTATCTTTCCCAAGAACTGCGTGATTGGAATGCCTGTATTTATCATACTTTAAGAAGAGTATTTTCAAAAATTATTCTTATACCCGGAGAAAACTTAAGATTTATTGCCTCTGATTCAGACTATCTTACCCAAAATCCTGATGAATTAGCAGAAAGATTTTTAAAAAGGAATTTTCCCTCTTCTTATATCAATCAGTATTATTTTTATATGAAGTTAATCCCTTGGCATATAAATTATGTGACCTCTGTGTTGAAAAATCATAAAGTAAAAGAAAATAAAGATTTTGAGCCTATAGCTTATTTTTATGGGATAAGTTATTTTACTTCTTATTTTAAATCTTTTTTAAATCAAATCCTCACTTTTCTATCTCGCTTTAAAATACATATTTATTTGGTAATTTTTTCTTTTATTCTTTTTCTTTCTTCTTTCCGGGAAAAAACCATTTTGCCTCTAACTGTTTTTATTCTTGGTTTTTCAGCAATAACCTGTGTAATTTTTTCTATCTTGGGGTTTCAGATTATCTATGGATATGTTTATCATAAAATAGGTCTTATCAATGCTTTTTTCATGTTAGGAATTGTGATAGGTTCCTATTTTTACTCTTCCTTTTTAAAGAAAAAATATAAAGAATATGCAAGTTTTATATTGACAATTGTGGGCCTTCTCTTTTTTATTCTTCCCCCTCTTTTTAGATGGCTTTCTTTTAAATCTTATTTTTATTCTTCTATTTTTTATTTAATTCCTCTTTTAGGAGGAATACTTACCGGAATATATTTCCCCTTGGCTAACTCTCTTTATTTATCCAAATCATCTCAGATAGAAAAAGGGACAAGTTTTCTTTATGCTTGTGATTTGTTAGGAGGTGCATTAGGAGGAGTTATGCTTTCGGTAGTATTTTTGCCATTATATGGTATAATTAAATCCTGTAATTTTATAGGATTAATTTTGGTAGAAGCTGCAATTTTTTTATATTTTTCTTTAAAAAGATGAGGA
>Ga0164318_10002636_pt1 | contig 16743 bp, 19 predicted proteins | sample GuaBasSedimGuay9_FD_113734 | JGI IMG/M metagenome (GOLD analysis project Ga0164318, IMG submission 113734) | Subseafloor sediment microbial communities from Guaymas Basin, Gulf of California, Mexico - Guay9, Core 4571-4, 0-3 cm | ecosystem: Environmental > Aquatic > Marine > Hydrothermal vents...
TAATCTCCTTTACGAGGTCTTTGCCCCAAGCGTAAGATTCAGCCTTTAGCCTATCTACTCCAGATAGCTCTCATTATCTGGAGTTTACACCAACCGTCAATTTATCGTATCATCTCCTTTGATAAACCCATATAGTCATGAACACTCCCCCTCCTTCGGACGGCTGGAGGATTATTAAATTTCTCTTCATCTGATGTTTTGCATTAATCCCAAAAGCAATCCTAAAAAGGCCCCGTAAATAGCCCCTCTTACCGGGGTGCTTGTCAGGGGGCAGGCTCCGCTCGCACATTTACCGAAATATCCTAGGGCTCCTCCTACAAGGGCACCTATAATAACGGCTAATAATATCTTCATTATTTTTCTTCCTCTCATTCCTTAACTCCTTTAACATAACCGGTTGCACCACCTCGCAGGTGGTGCAACCGGTCATGCATTGTTCAATTTCCCCGCATCATGGCTTCAATATCAGACTTAACCTCTCCGATAGGTTTTATATCAAACTTATCAACCAAAACCTTTGCAACATTAACAGACAAAAATGCTGGCAGTGTAGGCCCTAAACGAATTCCTTTTACTCCCAGGAAAAGAAGGGCCAGAAGAACAGCAACAGCTTTCTGCTCATACCAGGCAATATCAAAAGAAATCGGTAATTCATTTATATCTTTTAAGCCAAAAACTTCTTTTAATTTCAAAGCAATAACTGCCAATGAATAAGAATCATTACACTGTCCCGCATCTAGAACTCTGGGAATACCGTCTATATCACCAAGCTTTAACTTGTTGTAACGATACTTAGCGCAACCTGCCGTTAATATCACTGTATCCTTAGGCAGATTCTCGGCAACATCAGTAAAATAATTTCTCGCACTCTGCCGGCCGTCACATCCCGCCATAACAATAAACCGTTTAATTTTACCTGATTTAACAGCCTTCACAACTTTTTCTGCCAAAGCAAGTACCTGGCTGTGAGCAAACCCGCCGACAATCTCACCCTTCTCAATTTCCTGCGGGGGTTTACATGTTTTTGCCAATCTAATAACTTCTGAGAAATCCTTAGGCCTTCGGTCTTTCCTGTCAGGTATATGCTTCACTCCAGGATAACCGGCTGTACCGGTAGTAAAGATCCTTTCTTTATAAGAATCTTTAACAGGTATAATGCAATTTGTTGTCATTAGAATCGGTCCATTAAAAGATTCAAATTCTTCTTTTTGCTTCCACCAGGAATTGCCGTAATTTCCAACAAAATGTTTATACTTTTTAAAAGCAGGATAATAGTTTGCAGGAAGCATCTCACCGTGAGTATAAACATCAACTCCCTGGCCTTCTGTCTGCTTGAGGAGTTCTTCCATATCTTTCAAATCATGACCTGATATAAGAATTCCGGGATTACTTCTCACGCCAAGGTTGACTTTTGTTATCTCCGGGTTGCCATAAGTGCTCGTGTTAGCCTTATCCAGCAAAGCCATTGTCTTAACTGCATTTTCTCCTGTCTCCAGCACAATATTCACCAGAGCATCAACAGGTAAATCTTTTGCTAAAGCTGCTAATCCTTTATAAATAAATTTGATTATTTCATCGTCATAAAAACCTAATACTGACGCATGGTCAGCATAAGCTGCAATGCCTTTTAATCCGTAAAGAATAAGAGCTTTCAATGAACGTATGTCTTCATTATCACTAAATGAAAGAGGGCTAACATGTTTTGCCTTTAATAAAAAATCCTCTTTGGTTTTTCCTTCCCACAATGCAGAATCATGCATATTGTCCTGACTTTGAGTTATCATACTTTTTAAATCATCTCTTAAAATCAGCCCCTTTTTTATAAGTTCGACTATCTTATCTTCATCAAAATTAGCATTGGTTATAGTAGAAAAAAGAGCCTGGATGGTGAAAATTCCGTATTTTCTATCAATCTCATCTTCTCCTTTTTCAGCATAAAGTGAAATGCCCTGTAAAGCATAAATCAATAAATCCATTAGATTAGATGTTTTTTCATCTTTTCCACAAACACCTTTTACCGTACATCCAGAATTTTTAATAGTCTCCTGGCATTGATAACAAAACATAACTAAAACACCCCACTTTCTTAAATTAAAATCTTTTATGCTTTCTTTCTTTTGCGTAAAAACATATTAACAAAAATACATACTAACAAAACAATACTTGCCGACAGTTCAACCCAATATGGAATTACAGCACTATGATGCATTAAATGCGACTCTATATCGACATTTAAAAACTGCCATATATAATTCAAAACCCATCCCAGGCAAACACTGCATATGGTAATGGAACTTAAGAGAATAATAACAGCCTTCATGCCTAACTCTTTTATAATAACAACTAGAGAAGCCGAATTCGTTGCAGGTCCTACAAAAAGAAAAACAAATGCAGCTCCCGGGTTCATTCCTTTTAACATAAGAGCCGCAGCAATGGGCAGGGAGCCGGATGAGCAAACATACATGGGTATTCCCACAACGAGCATTATGAGCATAGATTGCCATACTGAACCCAAGTATTTCTCAATAAAAGTTTCAGGGATAAAATATGATATAGAGCCTCCCGCCACTATACCTATAAGAAGCCATAATCCATTATCTTCCAATAAATCCACAAAAGCATATTTAAGTACCCCTGAAACCTTCCCGAAAAAATTATGGCTTTCCGTTGAATGCTCATGACTTAAGCATGCTTTACATTTAGTTTTATCTTCCGGCACGGATAAGTTTTTTTCTCCATGGAAAAATATGTTTGCAACAATACCTGCAAATACGCCGGAGATGAAAGTGGCGATGACCCTATAGGCGGCAAAAACTCCCCCTAGTAATGAATAAGTTGCAAAAATGGAATCGATACCGGTTGTGGGTGTAGAAATTAAAAATGACAGAATCGCCCCCTTGCTGGCTCCTTCCTTCTTTAAAGATAAAGCCGCAGGCACTACTCCGCAGGAACATAATGGAAGCGGTATACCGAACAAAGAGGCCTTTACGACAGATGACAAATCACCACTGCCTAAGTGCTTCGCGATAATACCTTCTTTTAAAAAAATATGGATAATTCCTGCAAAAAGAAATCCGAATATCAAATAGACGGACATCTTATTCAGCAAAAAAAATGATTCGCGTAAAACACCTAAAATTAAATTCATTTTCTAAAACCTATGCGTTGATAAATACTTAAAAGCGGCAAGGCTTGCCTTTGACCCTTCACCGCAGGCAATAATAATCTGCTTCTCAGGAACATTGGTGACGTCTCCTGCTGAAAAAATTCCTTCTACATTCGTATGGTTATAACAATCAACAACTATCTCTCCCCCCTTATTGCGCTCTAAGGATGAAGCAAATTCAGAATTAGGGATTAACCCTATTTCCACAAAGATACCTTTAACCTTCAAATCGTATTCTTTACCTTCCTTTTCAATTTTCATGCCCTTAACGAAACTATCGCCATAAATACTTTTTACTCTGGAATTGTTCCAAATTTCTACCCGCGGAGAGCCTTTTATTTTTTCTATCATTATCGGGTCCCCCGTAAGCTCAGAAGTTATATTAATAATGTAAACCTTGGGTGAAATTTCCATCATCTGAAGGGCGGCATCTAATGCAGAATTACCGCCTCCTATCACAGCGACTTCCTTGCCTGAGAATAAAGGCCCGTCGCATGTAGCACAAAATGTAACTCCTTTATTTTTAAATTCCTTCTCTCCCTCAACACCCAACTCCCTTGACCTTTTACCCGAAGCAACTATTACAGCCCTCGCCCGGTAAGTATCAAGATCGGTTTTAACTATTACTAAATTTCCTTCCCTTCTGATATCTTTGGCCTCCTCATTATCTCTCACCTTTATTCCGTACTTTCGCATGTGTTCTTCAAACTTCTCTGCCAGCTCAGGTCCCGTAATAAACTGATATCCAGTATAATTTTCAACATCACCGCTCCATGCTGCCTGTCCTCCGATATCTTTAGTAATTATAAGCAGATTCATTTTCTTGCGAGCGGCATACACACCGGCAGTTATGCCTGCCGGCCCGGCTCCGATAATAATTAGGTCGTATATATCTGACATAATAATGTTTTATAACCCCAGGGCGGTTTTTATTCTGCCTTTGTCAAAACCCACGACAATTTCATTATCAATATCAAGAACAGGCACACCCATTTGACCCGATTTATCAACCATCTCCTGTGCTTTTTCTTGATTTACGCTCACATCTATACTTTCAAATTCAACGCCGTTGTCTTTCAGGAATTGTTTCGCCTTATTACAATATGGACACGTTGAAGTACTATAAACAGTTACTTTTTTATTCATTTCACATCCTCCTTTTATTTCTAGATATTCTTCTTTAATTCTAAAAGTTTATTTAGATGATCTTTCTCCTGTTCAATTAATTCATTAACAAGCTTTTTATCTTCATCTGAGACTGCCTTCAGCATCCCTTCATAAAAAGAGACTGATTCCTTCTCAAATCCTACGCCTAACTCTACTGCCTCTTTATCGCTCGTAATATTTTTTGCTATCTCGCCTCCTTTATTTTTCTGGGTAAATACATATTCGCTTGCTAAAGCATTCATATAAGCAAAATAATCATCAGGAAATGACTCAAGCGGTTCATATGTTTTTATCCTGTACAATATATTCATGAACGTAGCAATATGTTTTTCTTCTTCATCTGCCAGGTATTTAAAAATTTCTTTTGATCTTTTATCCTTTATTTTCCTGCCTGCTTCATTGTAAAAATCTCTTCCGTTTATCTCGATTTGTATGCCCAACTCTACTATATCGCTCCCTCTAAGTATATTTACCATAATCTAGCGCCTCCTTTTGTATTTTGATTTTAATTTTTGAGAAGAAGAAATAATGCCTCCTATTTCATCGCTTTCTCCTTTTCCCACTCTTATAAGGTATGAAGCGATGCTAAGATTTGCTCTTATCTTAAAAAGAATTATTTCATCCTCAAAATTATCACTGATATTTTTTATATCTTTACGATATGCATCTAAAAAGATTTTTTCTTTATATTTTTTTCTGACCTCGGGCAAATGAAAAAACTGATTTTGAAACTGTGCTAAAAAATAAGCAACATCAAAAGCGGGAGGGAAAACCATGGAGGCGGCAAAATCTATTACCGAGATAAAAAGCGTGCTGATATCTTGCATCCTATCTTGCCCCACAATAATATTCTTTGGATGATAATCTCCATGGTTTTGAATGAAATTACTGCCATTCTCCTCAAAGATCTCTTCTTCTGCTTCTCTTACAAAATCTATCAGCTCCCCAGCAGCTTTGGCCCGGGAATTATTTGTCTCAATGAACGATTTCCTGTAAGATTCGAATCTTCTTTTTTCTTTCTGAATTGTTTCTTCCCTTTTTGATATTCTCAATTGTGTATTATGCAATTTTGCAAGCCATCCGGCAGCCAATTTGAAATATTGTACTCCGGCTGCTTGATTGACATTAACTAACAATTCATATAGGCTCTTGCCTCTCTGCCCCTCCTCTATGACAACCCTGTCTTTATCATTAACATCTATCACTTTAGGGACACGAAAAATGCCTTCACTAAAGCCCCCTTCATATAAAGAACTAATTATCTCCTGCGTCTTCTTTACCTTGTTCCAAGCCTTTTTATTATTAACTGCCTTAACAACAATACGATTTCTTTTCTCATCCTCCCCCTTTGTCCCAATGGTTACTTCGGTTACCACTATATTACTTCCAGCCTTAGGTATCTCTTTTAAAAAAGGCCGGCACCTTCCTTTTCTTATTTCTTCGCTGGCTTCTTCAATATTACAAACCGGATGATCGAATTGCGTAGGGAATAGCCCCAAAGAAGTATTATCATGCGCATCACTTCCTGCTACGGCATTGAATTTATATTTGTGCCACATACTTAAGCCAAGGTAATTCTCTTTTGTAGTATGATTTCCGTTGAATATCTCAATAGCGTCCAAAAAAGGATTAAGAAGTTCCTTTTCATCAGGCACTCTGCCGTTCCTAAAAGGATGCGCCCATATTAAAACAGCCTTTGGAAATTCTCGGCGAATATCGCTTAAACTCACCCCTCGCTCAAGAGTTCTGTCGGCTCCGAATACCAAAATATGTTTAGAATCAATTTCTGCCTCTTGCCCTGCTAATATCAAAAAATTTTTATCAACCTCGGCTTCATTCCTTAATTCTTCAATTTCTTCAGGGCTCCAAAGGTAATTATGCTCTGTGATAATTACTCCTTGAAGTCTCTTCTTCAATATCTGATTAATTAAAGAGACAGCTTCCATTTTGCTGCAAGCAGAGTGCTTCATCGTATGTGTATGTATTTCTAACAACATAACCTGAGCTCACCAAGGTTTTAACTTAAAATAAAAGGGGTCAAAAAAAATCACCCCTTTACCATTCTATAATTCTGTCTCGCTGATCCACGCCCCGTGTAAATTACAAAACTCAACAACTGTAAGCTTGCCACTCTTGGCTTTGAGATGAAGAGCCGCTGCCGGATTAAGTGCATCAGGGGTTAAAATAACCCTTGATATAAACTCGCCGTCAAGATAAAAGTCAATATGTTGAATAGAATGCTCAGGCACCATGGGATGCTGTATCTCGCCCATCTTTACATGCACATCCTGGCAGCCTTCCGGTATCAAGCCGCACTCCTTAGCAATAGCAATAACCGGTATGTGCTTCTTCTCTAATTCCGTTAAGTTATTCACGTCCTTGGGTGTCTTTATCGCATCTTCCTTTTCTTCAAAAGATTTCCTGGGCGCACCGCATACCGGACATTTATCAGGTGCACTTCCGTTAATTGATATAAACCCGCACATCTTACATACAAAACCTTTCATAATTAACCTCCTTAAATGAGCCCATAATTTATGGAGTGCTTCTGCACGACATAAATTATTTGGGCGAATTTAATCCCGCCCTTTCTGAAGCTTAATGCTCAAGAAAAGGCGGGATGTTATCTCGCCAAAGCCTTCTACTGTGTGATACCCAATATAGGCGACGGCGGATACTTAAACTCAGTTCCTTTTATTTCATAGAGCAAAACGAAGCATAAGTGTCATTGCGAGGACCCCCGAAAGGGGGGACGAAGCAATCTAAGGTTACTCAGAGATTGCTTCGCCCCTTTGGGGCTCGCAATGACTATCTATAAAACAACTCAAAAGAGTTACCTAATTATTGAGCATTTACAGACTTCAGGGACTTCGTCCCGCTCTTTCTTTCCCCTTAGGAGTCAGAAAGGGCTGGGCTTCACTAACTAATAACTCTCACACCATAACTCATAATAACTCTGTGGATGTGCACAAGCCGGACATACATCAGGTGCTTCAGATCCTTCATGCACATAACCGCAATTGCGGCATTTCCATTTAACCGTTTTCTCTTTTTTAAATACCTTGCCCTCTTTAACATTTTTTAATAGCTTTCGGTATCTTTTCTCATGCTCCTCTTCTACTTCTGCAATTTCTTCAAACTGCACGGCTATCTTCTCGAAACCCTCTTCTCTTGCAATCTTGGCAGCCTCTTTGTAAAGTTTTGTCCACTCGAGATTTTCACCTTCAGCGGCTGCAGCTAAGTTCTCCGCAGTATTTCCTATAACTCCGGCCGGATAACTTGGCGTAATCTCAACTTCCCCGCCTTCGAGAAGTTTAAAAAACCTTTTGGCGTGCTCTTTTTCATTATCAGCTGTCTCTAAAAATATAGCGGCTATCTGCTCATACCCAGCTTTTTTAGCTACAGAAGCAAAATACGTATAACGATTTCTTGCCTGTGATTCTCCTGCAAAAGAAGCCAAAAGATTTTTTTCAGTTTTTGTCCCCTTTAACTTTCCCATTTCAAAAACCTCCTTAAATGTTTTCTCTGTTTAAATTATTATTTTTTTCTATTTAACCCTTTTTATTTATTGCCACATCAAGCTTTTTCTTAATTTCGTTAATTTTATCATCATCCGGTATATACTGAACCCGGATCTTCTCTATTATCTCAAATCCACACTCTTTAAATATATTCTCTACCTCCCCTACACTCCCGCCTGCCCATCCGTATGAACCAAAGGCAAGACTCACTCTTTTCTTCGGGGCAAGCCCCCTCATATAACACATAAGAGCCGCTACTGTAGGAAGCATTCCTTTATTTAAAGTCGGCGAGCCTATACAAATATACTTAGCAGTTAAAATATATCTCATAACATCCGAAATATGATTTTCCCTAAGATTCATAACAAGAGCAGAAACCCCTTTTTCCACAAAAGCATGCTGGACCGCCAACGCAATCTTTTCCGTAGAGCCCCACATTGTATCATAAGCAATAATAGCTCTTTCTTCGGTAAAATTATTCGCCCACTTTTTATAAGACTCGATTATCTCCCCCAAATGTTTACGCCAAATGAGACCGTGACTGGGAGCTATCATATCAATATCAAGGCCTGAAATTACATCCAAAGCTTTCTTCACCTGTTCCCCGAAGGGAAGTACTATATTGGCATAATATTTTTCAGCCTCCTCATAGACAATGTCCCAACCGAGCTCATCGTCAAAACGTTCACTAGAAGCGATATGCTGTCCAAAGGCATCATTAGGAAGCAATAATTTTTCTTCAGGTATAAAAGTTGCCATAGAATCCGGCCAATGAACCATGGGCATAAGCACAAACTGTATATTCCTTCTCCCGATATTTATAGAATCACCTGTATTTACAACTTTATAATTCCAATTTTGACCGTAATGTTTATTAAGCCCTTTCTCACCATTAGGGGAGGTTATAATTGTTGCCTTGCTGCAAAGTTTCATCATCATAGGAAGACTACCTGAATGATCCATCTCGACATGATTAGAAATTATATAATCTATTTTAGAGGGATCTATTATATCCTTAATTCTGGTAAGCATTTCATCAAAAAGATAATGTTTAACCGTATCCACAAGAACTATTTTTTCATCAACAATCAGATACGCATTATATGTAGAGCCTCTTTGAGTAAGATACCCGTGGAAATTTCTCAAATTCCAGTCTATACCGCCAACCCAATATATTCCCTTTTTTAATTCAGTAGATTTCATCTAACTAACCAACCACCTTTTTATATAATTTTTTTGTTCCTATCCCTTGATACCCAAAATATAATTTGTTTTCCTAAAATCACACAATAAACTGCTGCAGGGAATTGTAGTGATCCTCTTCTTCGCTAATAATATCTGAAAGCGCTTTGTGCGCTTCCTTATCGCTCACATGATTTAACATAGCCTGATAAAAAGTGATAGAACTTTTTTCTATCTTAGCTCCAAAGGTCAATACGCGTGAAACCTGCAATGTGTCTTTAAAAAGATCATTCCATAATCTGCTGTCCGGGAAAATGTTGCTATCTAAAAAATCTGCAACATCATCCGCCTCAAAGCCGTCTTCTACTCTTTTCTGCTCCTCCTCAATTCTTTCTTCAAAAAAAGCAAGATGCTTCTTCTCACTGTCAATTAAAAACTGAAGTGCGTTCGATATTTTTTTATCATTAACATTAGCCTTGGCCTTTTCATAAAAGTCGATTCCGTCTTTCTCTAACTTCCTAGCAACCTTATAAGCCTGCAGAGCGCTAAAATTACCTAATTCCATAGTGCCGTCATCTAATAATTTTATTTCCATAAAAAATCTCTCCTTGTTTTAATTTATGTTTTAATAACCATAAAAATTTTCCATCTTGAGCATTTCACTTTTGCACGACATCTCTAAGCAAATATTTTTCATAGAATTTACCATTGCCGGTGGTCCAAAAACGAATATAACTCTCTGGGCATAATCACTCATGTTATTCTTAATAAACTGTTTATCTATTCCGCCCTTTATGCAACGTTTATCAACAGGGTCGCAGTCAGTTATTGGAAATACAACGTGAATATTAGAGGAATCATCCTCCCAGCCACATAACTCTTCCTTAAAAGCGATTTCATCATCCCGCCTGTTAGAATATAAAATACATACATCGGTTTTTAACTTTTTTCTCACAATATATTCTACAATTGATATAACCGGAGTTATGCCAATGCCTCCTATTAAAAAACCTATTTTCTCGTATTCGTCCAGAAAAACACAGTTACCCATAGGAGCTTTGACTAGAACAGTATCTCCTGGTTTTAATTCTGCCAAGCGCTGTGAAAATTCACTGCCTGACATTTTTTTTGTTACCTCAAAGTAATCTTTCTCGGGAGCACATGAGAAAGAAAGATATTTATTAAGATCACGGTTTGCAGTATTTTCTTCATCAAAAATTACCTGCAAAAACTGCCCCGGTGAAAATTGAATTTTCTCCTCAGGCACCAACCTAAAACTTTTAATTTCGCGCGTCCTTCCTATTACATCAATTAATTTACACTTTATCTTATTCATTATTATCCTCTGGTACTCCATCAAATAAAATCTTCAGCTCTTCCTGCCGCTTAAATTAGGAGGCGATAAATCAATAATGTTTTTAACATCAATCTCAATAAGATACTTGGGATGAGTTGGTAATTCTGCCTCAAAATGCGAGCGGGTTTTAGCATCAGACTGAACGCTTTTAATTATCCGCGTCGAAATCCTTCTTACTATACGCTTCTCCCATTCCTGTACAATATGTTCCTCGATTTCTTCGCGGGGAACAATTTTTGCATCACCCTGCAGTGTAAACCCTGCAAAATTATTTTCATCAACGGCAGTTATACTAACAGTTGAATTCTTTTTTAAATTTTTATAAGTTCTGTATTTATAAAGATCTATTACAAAAACTTTACCCCCCTCATCTATCCCTACTATACCTTTAGCAGAACAGTGTATCCTTCCTTTATCATCAATCGTAGACACAATTACGAATCCCTGCTTCTCAAATAAGCGGACGATCTCCCTTTTTAATTTCATAATTTACCCCTTCTTGATAAACCCTGTTCTATTTTATAAAAAAGTATATAAATTTATTCTTCAACCGGCTCAAACTGATCTTTTCCGACTCCGCATTCAGGACAAACCCAATCATCTTCTAAATCTGCAAATGCGACATTGTTATTCTCAGACGGATCATAAATATAACCGCAAACTTTACATATATACTTCTGCATAATTAATCCTCCCTTTTATTAATTAATCCTTTTATTTTATTATTAAATGATACCATTTTAATATCATTTGTCAAAAGAAAAATACTTTCCTATTATTTCCATAGCTACGATTAAATATAGAACTTGAATAGTCATCATTATCCCTTCTTCTTTGAGTTATAAGTAACTAATAATAAATAACTTAAATTATTGCAATAACAAGCTCTCCCTGGTCTCAGCTTGAGGGAATGCAGAAAGGTCTTGTATTACTATTTTCATGGGGGTTGGTGTCTTTATTGAAAGGAATACCAAAGGAATACATATCTCCAGGTAGTCACCATGAAACGCAATACAGTCTTTATGCGTAAGACTGCTTTTTGCTCCGTTGGGAACATCTTCATATTCGGAATTATATTTATATCCGTATTTCACTTTTTCTATGACGGTTTCTTTAATTCTCTCAAGTTTATATTCAACTAACGGAGTAACAGGACCAATTGTAGTCCCGCCTCCAAAACCGGTAGGAATATAAATTCTATAATCCCAACCAGCATAAGTATCGTCCGCATTACGCCTCCATCCGCTAGAATCACTGCCGTCACTGTCTAAATAAATATAGGCTAAACTTCCCGTGCGCCCCGTGGTTTCAAAATCTTCCCTAATGCCGGGGTTTATATTGAATAAAAGAAAAAGATTATTCTCATCATATGCAACTGAGACAGAACGTATGCGCATACGCTCTTTAAATGCAGGTTTCGAAAACGACGTAAGCCATTCTAGTTCCGCCAAGGGCCCGATTCCTGCACTATCCCAGTCATGAGGCGAGCCGTCAATAGTTATACTCCCCGAAGGTAATTTCTTGACGGGCGCCATCTCCTCAGCACTCACTTTTTTCACTCCAGCACCCTGCCCAATCAAGAAAACTACCATACATCCTAAACTAATAATCATACTCCAAAAAATCCGTCTATTTTTCCTCAGCATAAATTCCTCATCGCAACTAAATAAATACTATTAAATTTTATCTTCTCCTGCTTAAACACATAGAAGCTACTTAAATCTCTTTATTAAAAAAGAAAAGGGATAAGAAATTGTTTGTAAAAGCCCGGCCCCCGAAGATAAGCTCCTCAGCGGCCTTTTAATCACTCCCATAAATTCACCGAATACAACCTCGTCATCTACCTCCCCTTCTTCTGCTACAAATGACAGCCTATGCAACGCAAATAATCCAACTAAAAAAGCAAAGGCAAAAAAGAAATCCCAGTGCTGGAAATTGACGGCCTGGAATGCCAATTCTTTTCCAGGGCTAGACCATTTTAGGACAAGGGATAAATTGCTCTGGGCAAAAAGGTCTGCAAATTTTCCTCCTAGTATAGGCGCTACGCCCGCGGCCAGAGAATTAATTAATGTATTTGTTGCCAGGTATGCGGTTGCATGCCCTTTAGGCGCAAGTTTCAGCCCAATATTACCGGATGCAATAGTCACTCCTGCCATAGCTATTCCCATTATTATATGAATAAAAACCAAAAGCGGAAATGTAAATATATGTTTCTCAGGCATGGTAGTAAACGTCCACATAAGAAAACTCAGAATAAACATAGGGCCGCTCACTGCCAGCACGGATTTATTGCTGAAACGGTCTGTCCATTTCCCCCAGATTGTTAAAAAAAGGAAATTAAAAGTCTGGCTGATAATACTTAACGTTACAACCATGGACATGCCCAGCTCTAATCTTGTAAGCATATATACAGTAAAAAAAGGGGCAGCAAGGTTTACCGCAAAACCCCATGTGCCTAAAAAGAAAAGGAGCCGTCTGAAATTAAGGTCCTTAAAAGGCCTGGCCAGTAATTTTAGAAAATTAACCTTTTGTTTTATCATCGGTGTCTCAGGTATCTTAGCTAAATAATACACGCCGATCATTCCCATAATAAAACCGCATCCGAACAGTATGGCGTATCCGTAAATCTCAACATCAGGATATATTTTCTTCCACCAATCGACAAATATACTTGCAAGAAGGCTCACAAAAATACCCAGCATAGTGGCAATGCGCAGCCGTTTAGAAAAAAATTCTCCCATTTGATTTTCAGGGACTAAGTCCCGCATCCACGAACTCCATGCGCATCCGCCGATACCTCCTAATCCGGCCTGGAACAATACAGCAATAATAAGGATTAATAATCCAACCGTGGGCGGGAAAAGAAGAGGGCTTAACGCAATCAACAACCACCCAAACCTGCTAATAAATGCTGCATAAAATGTCACTGTTTTTCTGCTCCCGATTTTTTCTATTATATAGATAGCAGGAATCTGAATAAGCTGCATAAGCGGCGGGATAGCTGCAAGGAGACCAACCTGAAAGTTTGACGCTCCGAATTTCAATGCAATGGCTACCAAAAACACACCGCCGGTTAAGACACCCATAAGATGGCTCATGATGCCATCATATACCAGAGCCTTGAGCCCCTTATGTAAATCTTGATCGGTAATATTGTCTTTAGTTTTAAAAATAAACATAATAAGCTTATCCTTTTATGTCTCTTTACTGCAGCGCCTTAGAATTAGTCAATTGCGATGTACATGCCGGACATCTGGTTGCGTTAATTGATATACTCGTGAAGCAATAAGGACACGACTTCTGCGTAGGAGCAATTGACTCGACATCTTCCTTCCTTTTTAATTTATTAATCTGCTTTATCAAAATAAAAACACACATCGCAACTATGAGGAACGAAATTATATTATTTAAAAACACTCCATAATTTATCGTTACAGCACCGGCAGCCTTTGCTTCAGCAAACGAATGGTACTCTCCTCCGGATAAATTAATATAAAGATTAGAAAAATTGATTTTTCCGGTAAATAATCCGATAGGCGGCATTACAATATCCTCTACCAGCGAAGATACAATCCTACCAAACGCGGCACCGATAATAATACCCACTGCCATATCAACAACATTACCCCGAACAGCAAATTCTTTGAATTCCTGAATCATTTTTTTCATATAAAAACCTCCTCAAATACTATATTAAGGATTAAGCACGTCTCGAAATTAATACAACCACTATCTTCCAATCCATAAGGATTCTCTTAAATCCTACAGCCATTTTTTACGCTTAAAATAGCCCAGCATGAAAATTACAATAATGATAAAAATTACCCACACGCCCATATATCCCCATGACAATTTAAGCTCGGGCATGTTTTCAAAATTCATTCCATAAATACCGGCAATAAAGGTTATAGGAATAAATATCGTTGCGATTATTGTCAAAACCTTCATGACTTCGTTCATTTTATTGCTCAAAGTCGAAAGATAAAGGTCGAGCATTCCGGAAGCCATATCACGGAGAGTCTCAATAGTATCTATTATCTGAATCGTATGATCATACAAATCCCGAAGATAAATTCCGGTGGATTTGTGTATTAATGAAGACTCTCCGCGAAGTAAGTTGTTTATAACTTCTCTTAACGGCCAAACTGATTTTCTAAGGAATAGTGTCTCACGTTTAAGATTATGTATAGCATGCTGTGTCTCCTGTTTTGGCTCAGAAATCAAATCTTCCTCTAGCCGCTCAACCTGTTCGCCTATTTTCTCAAGCACAAGAAAATAATGGTCCACAATAGCATCGATTAAACTATACGCCAGAAAGTCGGCTTTCATCTTGCGTATGCGTCCTTTAGAATTTCTAATCCGGTCACGAATAAAATTAAACACATCCCCCTCACGCTCTTGAAATGATATTACAAAATTCTCTCCTAATAAAACGCTCACCTGCTCGGTCTCTATCGCTTTTTCCTTATCATTATAGGTAATCATCTTTAAAACAACAAACAAATAATTGTCATATTCTTCCATTTTTGGTCTCTGGACTATAGCCACTATATCTTCCAAAGTAAGGGGATGAATGCCGTAGCGGGTGCCGATCTTATCAATAATGTTAGCGTCATAAACACCGTCTACATTAATCCATGTCACTGTTGGCCTGTCTTTGAAAGGAAAGCATTCTTCGACATTTTGAACTTCTTTCTCCTGAAAGTTTTTCTCATCATAATCAATAATGCTAATCTTAATCTTACCTTCTCTTGCTTCCTCGCTTGGGATAATAGAACCCGGCGGCAACCCAACAGTCTTTGCTACTTTTTTAAATAATTGCAGTTTCACCATAACCTCCTTATGCTACTTAAAAAATCAACATAATTTTAATTGCCTTCTTTTTTCTCACTTCACTATACTTCCTCTGCTTCTTAACAGCAGAACAATTAACCTTTAATATGCGTTATATCCGCATTAACTTATATCTTTGAACAGTTTATATTGTATGTTATTCTTCCCTTGTCTTTTTGCCTCATACATGAGCTCATCGGCACGTTGTATCATTGAATCTAAAGAGTCAAGCATAGATTCAAACGTTGCTACACCGATACTAAATGTAATTTGAAAATTATTCTGAGTGGCGGTATCAACTAAAAGGCTCTGTATTCTTGATATGACTTCTTTAGAGGACTCGATTCTGCTCTCAGGCAATATAATAATGAATTCGTCCCCGCCAAGTCGTCCGACCAAGTCTGTTGATCTGATATTTTTTTCTATAGCCCCTGCAACAAGCCGAAGCAATACATCTCCCTGCTTATGCCCCATAGAGTCGTTAATGCTTTTAAAATTATCACAATCAATATAAGCTAAGGTGACAGGCCTTTTGTGCCGCCGGCATCTCTGTATTTCCACCTCAGAACGCTCACGGAAATATTTTGTATTTGCAACTCCTGTAAGGGAATCTTTTCTGGCAAGTTCCCGTTCTCTATACAAAGCTTTTTTCAATTGAGTAATAGTTATAACCACAATAAAAAAATATGCCATACGTATTGCAATATTCCAGTAAGGTATAAACGGGCTGGAATAGGTGAGGCCGGAAAAAGTATGGGCAATCGTCCATGAAAGAGCGCTAAGGAAAGATATTATTATACCGCCAAATGCACCGATACCCCATGTAATAATAAATACGGGCAATAAATAGAATATTGAAAAACCAAGTTCATATCCTGTAAAAAAGTCGACTACTCCAACAAAAATTACCAGGACAAAACTTGATAATACTACGAGCCCCTTACGTGCCTGTAAAAACTCTATTAAATTCTGAAACATTTTTCATCCTTATCTGCGAAAGACATTCTTGTTTAATTAATTCATACTTGTCATTACATTTTTATCTTTTACACATCGACATGCAGGATTTCTCTAACTATCAGTCCGATGAAAAAACTTAAGGTTGCAACACCCATGCTGATAATAAACATCTCTATAAAACGCCCCTTAAACGGGATTTCCTTTACTACAGAGGAATAAAAAGTAAAAGTGAAAATCAAAATGACAGCAGACGTGATTGTAAGAATCAGTGCTAAAAAGTAGTTAGTGCAAACAAAAAACGGAAGGACAAGCACAAAAACTGTTGCAGCGTATGCCACGCCGGTATAAAGTGAAGCCTTAACCGGGTTTCTCTCACCCTCTTCTGTCTTGGTGGAAAGATATTCCGAAGCTGCCATGGAAAGGGATGCAGAAAAACCCATGATAAGCCCCGCCATACTAATAAGGCGGGAATTCTGCAAAGCAAATGTAAAACCTGCTAACGCGCCGGTAAACTCTACCAGAGCATCGTTCAATCCCAAGACTACTGATCCCATATA
>Ga0164318_10002637_pt1 | contig 16741 bp, 17 predicted proteins | sample GuaBasSedimGuay9_FD_113734 | JGI IMG/M metagenome (GOLD analysis project Ga0164318, IMG submission 113734) | Subseafloor sediment microbial communities from Guaymas Basin, Gulf of California, Mexico - Guay9, Core 4571-4, 0-3 cm | ecosystem: Environmental > Aquatic > Marine > Hydrothermal vents...
GCCTTACATAAAAAACGTATCTAACGTCAAAGATAAGGTTAAGAGTAATCAAAAACAGCAGCGGGTGAACATTGACCCGAATGATATAGAAGATGCCGATATCAAGGAAATTGACGACGATAAGTCCTGATAATATCCCCACGTTAATGAAGTCTAAAACATATTTCTTGCTGCTTTTCGGTTGTCTGGGGGCTTTTATGTTTTGCCATCTGAGTCAACCGGCAAATTGGGTGGACGTAATCAATGATCATTTGCAAAGGTATCCGAAGATGCTACCCGATGATATTTACAAGCTCGTTTATCAGGGGATGCTGGGCCCCGGGCATTTGGGAACCGAAAGGCTGAGGATAGATAATTATCTCAAACAGGAACTGTCCTCTGTAGAACCGGACGCGGATGCCGATCTTGAGGAGGTGATTTCCCCGGATTCACTGTATATACGAATTAATCTGAAAAAAATGAAAGCCATGGGATTGTCCGAAGAAATGCTGGTGAATGCGATAATTCGATCTGTGAAAAAGGCGCCTCACACAAAATCAGAATTCATACGGACCTGGCGGAAACTGGTGCAGATGGTAGAGTCCGATAAAATTAGGATCGACAAGCAGAATTTTTCGGAGTTTAACACTTACATTATCGAAAATAATTACCCTGTAGTTCATCATTCAGAGATTTATAAACAGACATATACACCGTCCTACCGGGTCGTATTGCGATCGGTCTGGGAATCTTGTCGGGAGTCGAAGTGATGTTGACGACACTATTTATTTTTTCGGTTTTTGTCGGATTTATTATTGCAAGACAGCAGTTTCGCGGAATCAGGCGTAACGGTGTGATCCAATGGGGAATTTTTCGTCTTTTGATGACAACAATCCTCTTTGCTTTGCTGACGGGAGTCATGTTACACCAGATTGGGAGAATTGACAGCATTGGCCTCTATTTATATATCATTTCAACGGGGGTTTCGCTGGGATTATTCATGACTTTTGAGCGTTTACTGAAAAAGTACTGGTATAGCGTGCTTATTGTCACCTTACTTGCCGGATTAATCTGCTATCTGTTTATGAATGCCAAAACCGGTCAGATTATTCGGGGATCATATCTGATTGGAACAGCTCCTGGAATAGGCTATCTGATTTTTGGATTAATCGTCAAACAGTGGAATAGCATAAGCGGAGAAGACGAACAGTCCTGAACTCACAGGAAATATTCTTCGTAGAATATATTTCAGATTAGAATCGGAAAATACCGTAAAATCCGATGTATTTTTTGTGAGTTTTCCGTTGCGTGTCAAAAAAACATTAATTAAATTAAAATCCGTTTTTTGAAGCACTTATAGGCGAAGTAATCCGACTACCATGATTTTTGTGGCAATATCGGTGCTCTGAGTGTCGATAAAAACAGTTTTTTAAAATAGATTTGAATTTAGGACGATTAACTTTCGTCGCCGTTCTAATGCGGCGGATCTTTGCCGGGCAGGCAGGTAACCGTAAATTTGCTTTTTAGGAACGGATGAGTTTCAGGGCGATTAGCTCAGGTGGTTAGAGTACTTGCTTGACATGCAAGGGGTCACTGGTTCGAGTCCAGTATCGCCCACCAAAAATCCGCCTCAATCATTGACAGAGGTTATTGTGGAAAAAGAGAGAAAAAAGGAAAGCAATATTGAGCCCCATACAGAAGATTACAGTCACACTACCCGATGGTGCGCAGCTAACAGTGGATTCCGGCACGACTGCGGCTGATATCGCCCGGTCGATCAGTGAAGGGCTTTACCAAAATACTCTCGCCGCAAAAGTCAATGAACAACTGGTTGATATTTATTTTCCGCTGACAATTGATTCATCCCTTGAGCTGATTACCTATCAATCGCCGGAAGCCCGTGAAATCCTTCTGCACAGTACGTCGCATGTTATGGCACAGGCGGTTAAGCAGCTGTTCCCTGAAGCCAAAGTGACCATCGGGCCGGCAATTGAAAACCGGTTTTATTACGATTTCGATGTGGAAACACCTTTCACCGAGGGCGATCTTTCCAAAATCGAAAAACGCATGCAGGAAATTATCGATCAGGATATTCCAATCAGGCGGCAGGAATTTACCCGCAATGAACTGATTGAGAAGTTCAAAAAAATGGGCGAGACTTACAAAGTTGAAATTATCGAATCCATTGATGAGGGTGAAGTTCTTTCCGTTTATATTCAGGGGGATTTTACTGATCTATGCCGCGGTCCGCATATTCCTTCTACCGGGAAAATCAAGGCGTTCAAACTGCTGAATACCGCAGGAGCTTACTGGCGCGGTGATTCCCGGAACAAAATGCTGACCCGGATTTACGGCACGTCATTTCCATCGAAAAAGGAATTGAAAAAATATCTGAATTTTCTCGAAGAGGCCAAGCGGCGGGATCACCGAAAAATCGGTAAATCTCTGGAATTGTTTGAAATAAATGAGCAGGTCGGTCCCGGACTGGTTATCTGGTATCCGCGAGGCGCAACCTTATTGCAGGCCATCAAAGACTACTGGATCAAAGAGCATCTGGACCGCGGATACGAACTGGTTCAAACGCCTCATATCGGGAAATCGAATCTGTGGGAAACCAGCGGGCATCTTGATTTTTACCGCGATTCCATGTTCGATTCCATGAAGATTGAGGGGGATGAATATTTCATCAAACCGATGAACTGCCCGTTCCATATTCAGATTTACAAGGCAAAAACCCGAAGCTATCGGGATTTGCCGATTAAGTATGCCGAGCTGGGCACTGTTTATCGCTATGAACTTTCCGGTGTTCTTCACGGTCTGATGCGGGTGCGCGGTTTTACTCAGGACGATGCGCACATCATCTGTACTCCGGAACAGCTGAATGAAGAAATCATGAAACTGGTCCAATTCTCCTTCGACTTTATCCGAAAATTCGGTTTTAACGAATTTGAAGTATACGTGGCAACTAAGCCGAAAGACAAATATGTGGGTGACGTTGACATGTGGGAGGAAGCGACCGGCGCCCTGAAATATGCGCTTGATAAATTGGGTGTTCAATACTCGCTCGACGAAGGCGGCGGCGCTTTTTACGGTCCTAAGATTGATATAAAAATTCGGGATGCCCTGAATCGCAGCTGGCAGTGTACTACTATTCAGTTTGATTTTAATCTTTCCGAACGATTTAAAATGGAGTATATTTCAAGTGATAATACCAAGAAGCAACCCTATATGATCCATCGGGCAATTATGGGGTCGCTGGAACGTTTCGTTGGTGTGCTTATTGAAAACACAGTTGGTGATTTTCCGGTCTGGCTTGCGCCGGTTCAGGCGGTGGTAATTCCGATTTCTGAGCATCAGAATGAGATTGCCGCTGAATTTCAGCAATTGCTGAAGAGGCATTCAATTCGGTCTGAACTAAATCTGAAAAGCGATACAATGGGTGCCAAGATCAGGGAAGCGGAATTGATGAAGATTCCCTATATGTTCATCATTGGTGAACGGGAAGCGAAAGATAAAAAAGTATCGATCCGACGTCGCAAATCCGGAGATAAGGGAGTCTTTTCCTGGGATGAAGCGATTAAGATAATAGAGACAGAGATCGTCCAACAATAGAGGAGATTAAATCATAGAAAAAAATCCACGCATTAACGAACAAATACGTGCTCAATCAATCCGTTTGATCGGTCCGAAGGGTGAGCAGATTGGTATAATGGCGCCCCGAGAAGCCATGAATGTCGCCGAGGAATTTGGCCTTGACCTTGTCGAAATATCGCCAACGGCAAAACCGCCGGTCTGTAAAATTATGGATTATGGTAAGTATAAGTACCAGCAACAGATGAAGGAACGCGAAAATAAGAAAAAGCAGCATGTTGTCAAAGTGAAAGAAGTTCGTTTCCGACCACGGATCGGTGACCACGATCTGAATATGAAAGTTGAGCATGTTAGAAAATTTTTAAGCGACGGGTATAAAGTTAAAATTACTCTGATGTTCAGGGGACGTGAATTGGCCCACAAAGAGGTGGGTGAAGAACTGATTAACAAGATTATTGAAATGCTGTCTGATGTTTGCGTGGTTGATAAAAATCCCTCTTTTGAAGGGCGTACTATTGTAATGTATCTGACTGCAAAATAGGAGTTAAGAGCAAAATGCCAAAAATGAAAACCAGACGATCTGCAGCAAAGCGTTTTAAGACGACCGGTTCAGGAAAAGTCAAACGAAATAAAGCCTATTTTTCTCATATCCTGACTAAAAAATCGTCAAAAAGAAAACGGAATTTGGGGAAAACCGAAATCGTTGCACCAGCAGATGAAAAGCGAATCAAGACAATGATTGCAAGTTAGGAGTTGAATTATGCCAAGAGCAAATAGTTCAGTATCACATCATAGAAGACATCGTAAGTTAGTAAAAATGGCGAAGGGGTATCGCGGTTCCCGGAGCAAACTGTATGTAAATGCCAAAGATGCCATCGAAAAAGCCCTACAGTATGCTTACCGTGATCGTCGTGTCAAGAAACGCGAATTTCGCGCACTCTGGATTGCCCGTATAAATGCCGCTGTAAGACCTTATGATCTGTCCTATAGCCGTTTTATGCACGGTTTGAAGGTCAAAGGCGTTGCCCTTGATCGCAAAGCATTGGCGGATATCGCCGTAAAAGATCCGGAAGGATTTGCAAAACTGGTCGAATTAGCAAAGGCTTAAATTATGAGCCTGCCGGAACGGATTGAAAAGATCCGCACGCAGTTCGACAGTGACCTCTCAAAATTACGGTTAACTGCTGATTCTCTTGAGGAATTGCGGCTGAAGTACATCGGAAAGAAGGGTGGGATATCCCGACTTTTCAGGGATTTTGCCGCGCTGAGTCCCGATGATAAAAGGACATTCGGTAAGGATCTAAATCTTCTTAAAAAATTTGTTGAAGATAGCATTCGCCAGTTAAAGGAAAAATTAGCCGAGAATCGGCAGACCGATTCGGGATTTGATTATACACTACCGGGTTTTTCGTTCAAAGAGGGACACCTGCATCCTGTCACGCAAACTATGAATCGCATCTGTGATATCTTCAGGGAAATGGGCTTTGGGACGGAATTCGGCCCGGAGGTGGAAACGGATTTCCATAATTTTCAGGCGCTGAATTTTCCGCCCGATCATCCGGCGCGGGATATGCAGGATACCTTTTTCATCGAAGATGATATCCTGCTTAGGACGCATACATCTCCCATCCAGATTCGAACGATGCTGAAACAAAAGCCGCCGATCCGGATTCTGGCGCCTGGTCGGGTATACCGCAACGAGGCAATCAACCCACGCAGCTACTGCGTCTTTCACCAGATCGAAGGCCTGTACGTCGATGAGCATGTGACCTTTGCCGAATTGAAAGTAACCATTGAGGTCTTTGCGAAAAAATTCTTCGGTCAGGACGTAAAACTACGTTTTCGCCCCAGTTATTTCCCCTTTACCGAACCGAGCGCCGAAGTGGATATTTCCTGTATTATCTGCGGCGGTTCCGGTTGCAGGCTGTGTAAAAATACCGGCTGGCTTGAAATCATGGGTTGCGGAATGGTTGATCCAAATGTATTTGAAGCCTGTGGCATCGATCCGGAAAAATATACCGGCTACGCCTTCGGAATGGGACCGGAACGAATTACCATGCTGAAATACGGAATTGACGATATCAGGCTACTCTACGAGGGTGATGTCCGTTTCCTGGAACAGTTTTAATATCGGTTAAAGCATGATAGTAAATACAAAATGGTTGGAACGATACACCGATATTCCCTATAGCCCCCGGGAATTAGAGGAAAAACTTACCTATCTGGGGCTTGAATCCACGGTTAAAAAGAATCCGGTTGAGCGGATTGAAGGGGTTATTATATCGGAAATCAAGGAAGTATTGCCTCATCCCAACGCAGACCGTTTGCAAATATGCCGGGTTGATACCGGAAGTGGCACCATGGATGTTGTCTGTGGCGCACCGAATGTTGCTCCGGGGCAAAAAGTGCCTTTAGCCCGGACTGGAACAGTATTGCCGAACGGGATGGAATTGAAACCGGTAAAAATCCGCGGTGTCAAATCGGAAGGCATGATCTGTGCGGAAGATGAACTTGGGCTATCCGATGACCATTCGGGAATAATGGTGCTGAGTGATGATGCACCTTTAGGAATTGAACTAAAAGAATACCTCGGAAACGGCGGCGCCAGCATCGATATCGATCTTACGCCCAATCGTCCCGACTGTACGTCTCATATTGGTGTTGCCCGGGATATCACTCTGCTGACCGGCAATGAACTTAAAATCCCGGAGATTAATTTAAAGGAATCCGCCGAGCCGGTTGCCGATTTTATTTCTGTGGAAATCGAAAACAAAATCGGTTGTCCCCGATATGCCGCCCGGGTTGTCAAAGGCGTGAATATCGGACCGTCACCGAAATGGCTTACCGATTATTTAACCAGTGTCGGCTTAAGGTCAATCAATAATGTGGTGGATGTGGCCAATTTTGTATTGCTGGAGACCGGTCATCCGCTGCATACCTTTGACTATCACATGATCGAAGGGAAGAAGATCATTGTTCGTAGCGCTGCTGATGGTGAGGAGGTTGTAACCCTGGATGGTGTCCGACGGGAGCTGAATGAAGACGTTTTGCTGATCTGTGACGGAAAAAAACCGGTTGCCGTTGCCGGAATCATGGGGCTTGAAAATTCTGAAATCAAAGATGATACAAAGGATATTCTGATTGAAAGCGCTTATTTCGATCCGGCTACAATCCGAAAGGGTTCCCGCTATCTCGGTTTGCAGACCGATGCCTCCTACAGGTTTGAGCGCGGTGCCGATCCCGAGGGAGTTATTTATGCCCTGAACCGTCTGGCCGATCTGATTGTTGAAGTTGCCGGTGGTTCGGTTTGCAGGGGGATCGTTGATAATTATGTCAGAAAAATTGATTCCGCCGAGATAAAGGTCAGATATCAGCGGGTAAATGCTCTGCTTGGAATGTCGATTGAACCGGCCTGGATGTTGGATAAATTTCAGAGACTCGGTTGTCGGATTATTGAAAAGAACGACGAATATGTGGTTCTGAAAGTCCCTACATGGCGTCCCGATCTGGAACGTGAAGTCGATATGATCGAAGAGGTTGTCCGAATATACGGTATGCACGTCGTTCCCAATGCCCGGGAGCTGCGGATTCAACCGAATTACTATGAAAACCGGGAATATCAGATGGTTGAAGAATTGCGTCAGACCATTGCCAATATGGGGCTTTATGAGGTTTGCAATAATTCCCTGGTTAGTCAGAACCATGTTGAGTTCGGGCTGCAGAACCTGAAACCGGTTAAAATTGCCAATCCCCTTGGGCAGGATATGTCATTTATGCGGACGACACTGATTCCGGGACTTTTGCAAAATGCCCGTCACAATATTAACCGTCAGAAGACCGACCTTCAACTTTTTGAAATGGGTTTTGTGCAAGAGTATGATCCCAGACAGGAAACTCATGCCAGGGAATATCAGAAGTATGCGATTCTGCTGACTGGATATCTTGAAGATAAATACTGGAAATACGAACAGCGCACATCGGATATATTTATTTTAAAGGGAATGCTGCAGACAGTACTCAATCACTTTGGAATTCGTGATGTAGAGTTTGTGCCGGGCAAACATCATCATTTCAGATACCTGATTGAAGTCCGTAAAGGGACGGCATTACTGGTTTATTTCGGTCAGGTTGAACCGACCTATCTTGCCAAAGTCTGGGACATTGATGCTCCGGTATTTGTTCTTGAGGGGGATGTAAACGTCTTATTCAAGATTGCGGATCAAAGGAAAATATTTAAACCACTTCCTGTTTTTCCGGTGATTCGGCGGGACGTTTCGATTCTGGTTGCCGAAGATAAAAAAATAGCCGATATCGAGCATCTGATTTGGCAAAAAGGCGGAGAATTCCTCAAAGAGTGTCGTTTTTATGATCTTTATACAGGAAAAAATATTGACAAAGGCTTAAAAAGTATTACATTTAATTTAGTATTTCAGGCAGAGGATAGAACCTTGCAAGACAACGAAATTGATAAAATAATGAGTGCCATTCACCGGACCCTGAAGGATAAAGCCGGCGCCCAGCTACGATAGAGTCGCAATGATGAATTTAGCCAATTTAAATTTATTGGAAGAAAAGATTCGGGGTCTACTGGCTCTCGTAACAAAATTACAAGAGGAGAATAGAAGAATAAAAACCGAACTTGATGAGGGAATCTCCCTCGAAAAGATGTTAGATCAAAAAAAGAGGCAACAATTAAGAATCATGATTGAAGGGATGCTTAAGGATTTAGAGGAATTTTAATCTTTTCAATCGCTTTAACCGGATGGTTTATTAACATATAGAAAAAAGATGGAAGAGCAAAACGACAGTTTAGTCCGTGTTACCATATACGGTCAGGAATATACCGTAAAAGCCAAGGCTGATCCGTCTTACATTGTCAGTGTCGCCAATTATGTAAACGAAAAAATGGAAGAAGTTGAAAATGCACTGACGACTGTTCAATCGCCTTTGCGCGTTGCCATATTAGCTGCCATGAATATTACCGATGAGTTGTTCGGCAGCAATAAAGAGAAAGAGGAACTAAGTCATAAAATCGATGAGAAAACCATGTTTTTAGTGGACCTTATCGACGAAAAGTTGAACGAAGACACCTAAACCATCTTTCTATATATACAATCCCTATAAGTTGCTTTTAATTCCGGTTAAAGCTCACAACAGCCGAAGGTTGTTGAGTTTTAGAAATTAGGAGAAAAAATGTCGGTATTAAATGTCATAATTGGACTGGTAGGCGCAGGAATCGGTGCCGCTCTGGCGCTGTTTTTCTATATTCAAAGTCTGAAAAGAGCCAGATCAACAGTATCTGAACTCATTCAGAATGCCAAAAAAGAATCTGATAGCATCATTCGCGAGGCACGGCTGGAAGCGAAAGATGAAGCGATTCGAATCAAACAGCGGGCGGAAGAAAAGGCCCACAATAAGATCAGAGAAGTCCGTGAACTGGAAAAGAAACTGGCCAAACGGGAGTTTTACATTGAACGGAAAATGGAAGTTGCGGACAAGAAATCCGAAGAACTTGACAAGCGTGAAAACAATCTGAGAAAGCAACAGTCCTTCGTATCGCAGAAGGAAAATGAGATTCAGAAAATAATTGAGATGCAGAATGAGCGTCTCGAGCGGATCGCCGGAATGTCACGTAAAGAGGCCCAGGATATTTTAATGGAAAACCTGATGGAAACCGCGAGGTCGGGGATTTCCAAAAAGGTCAAAGAGATGCGCGATAAGACTATGGCGGAGGCTACCCGCGAAGCCAAGAAGATCATCGTATCTGCTATTCAGCGCTCCGCCGCTGACCATACGGCGGAAACTACTGTTTCTGTGGTGAATCTTCCCAATGACAATATGAAGGGGCGGATTATCGGTCGGGAAGGCCGCAATATTCGCCATTTTGAATCCCTGACCGGCGTTGAGATTATTGTTGATGATACGCCGGAAGCCGTGGTGCTTTCGGGTTTCGACCCGGTACGGCGTGAAATCGCCCGCGTAGCTCTGGAAAAACTGGTTCTGGACGGACGAATTCATCCGTCACGAATCGAGGAAATGATCAAGAAAGCCACCGTTGAAGTTGAAGAATCGATCATGCACGCTGCGGAGGAGGCCATTGACGAAGTCAACCTGCCACCCTTTCGGCCGGAGTTAATGAAGATTATCGGGAAACTCAGATACCGGACTTCCTACGGTCAGAATGTGTTGAAACACTCGGTGGAAGTGGCCTGGCTTTCGGGTTTAATGGCTGCGGAACTGGGGCTCAATGGTGAAATCGCCAAACGCGCCGGTCTGCTGCATGATATTGGAAAAGCCATTGACCGCAATGTAACGGGAACCCATGCCCTGATTGGTATGGACATCGCCAAGAAGTTTAAAGAGAATGAAATCGTGATCAATGCAATCGGGTCCCATCATGAAGAGATCGAAGCTACGCATCCCATTTCCGTGATTGTCGCTGCGGCTGATCAGATCAGCGGTTCCAGGCGCGGCGCCCGTGGAGATACTCTTGAAAATTATATTCAGCGCCTGGCCAAGCTGGAGGAAATCGCCAACAATTTTGAAGGCGTAACCAAAACCTACGCCATTCAGGCCGGTCGTGAAGTCCGGGTAATTGTGGAAAATGATGTCGTAAGTGATGTAGAAGCCGATAATCTGGCGGATGAAATTGCCACTAAAATCCAGACCGATCTGAACTATCCGGGTCAGATTAAAGTGGTGGTTGTCAGAGAACATCGGAGTATCAGTTATGCCAAGTAATCAGGCAAAGATTATAGACGGGAAAGAGATTGCCGGCAAAGTCCGGAATTCACTGGCTCCGCGCATCAACGAGTTGAAGAAGAAAGGGATTATTCCCGGTTTGGCCGTTGTTCTGGTCGGTGATGACCCGGCATCTCAGTCCTATGTACGGATGAAAGAAAAGGCGTTTGCCAAAATGGAACTTTATTCCGAGACATTCCGCTTTCCGGCTGATATTTCCCAGGCGAAACTCGGAGAGATCATCACTGAGTTGAATCGAAATGACCGCTTCCACGGTATTCTGGTGCAGTTGCCGTTACCGGAGCATCTGAATGAACTTGATACGATTCTGCAAATCAGTCCGGCGAAAGACGCCGATGGGCTTCATCCGGTCAGTCTTGGCAAAATGATGCTGGGAACCGATGCTCCGTTACCCTGTACGCCTCACGGAATTTTGATGCTGTTGAAATATTCGGGAATCGATCCGGAGGGGAAACATGTCGTTGTCATCGGACGCAGCAATATCGTCGGGAAACCGATTGCCAATTTGCTTTTTCGGAAAAAACCACTCGGCAATGCGACGGTAACCCTATGCCATTCACGGACACGGAATCTTCCTGATATCTGTCGACAGGCGGATATTCTGATTGCAGCGATCGGACGCCCGCAATTTATTACCAGAGAATACGTAAAGACAGATGCGGTTGTTATTGACGTAGGTGTTAACAGGGTTGAAGATGCCACCGCCAGCCGTGGCTATCGCCTGGTTGGTGATGTGGATTTTGACGATGTTATCGGCAAGGTATCGGCGATTACCCCTGTGCCGGGTGGTGTCGGCCCAATGACCATTTCCATGTTAGTTGCCAATACCGTATATTTAGCTGAAAAGTCCGTGAGACACACATAAAGGAGTCAACATGGAAATCATTGAAGTTTTGCGAAAAACGGAACTTTGTCATGGATTAAATGACAATGAGCTGCAGCAACTGTCAGCAATTTTTCATACTAAACGAGTCAAGCGTGATGATACGATTATGCGGGAAGGTGAGCCTACCAATGAACTGTACATTATCGCTAAAGGACGTGTGAAAGTCGCAATTCAGTCGAGCGCCAGCGGCGGAACGGAAAAGATTGCCACGATTAGGGATAACGAAATCTGCGGTGAATTTGCATTCCTGGACGGTTCGACACGTTCGGCATCGATCGTTGCTGAAGAGGAATCAATTGTTCTTTTTGTTGATTACCTCGAATTTCACCGGTTTATGGAAGCCAACGAACATATCGGCTTTATCATTATGAAAAATCTGGCAAAAATCCTGACGGCCAAAATCCGTAAGACCAATTTCGAAATCCGTAACGGCGCTTATTGAGACAGGTATGAGTTTTTATGAGCTGATAAAATCCCGGCGCTCGATCCGCCAGTTTCAGCCAAAACCAGTCCCCGAGGATATCTTAAAAAAATGCGCCGATGCTGCCCGATTGGCGCCATCGGCCGCAAACCTACAGCCATTGGAATATATTCTTGTCAACGATCCGGCTCAGTGTGAGCGGATTTTTCCGCTATTGCGGTGGGCAGCCTATATTCAACCAAAAGGCAATCCGAAACCGGGTCAGCATCCGGCTGCCTATTTGATTATTCTGATCAATGAGTCTCTTGGTAGTGATTGGAAATTCCACGATGTGGGCGCAGCCGTAGAAAACTTTATTCTGGCGGCCTGGTCACAGGGAATCGGCAGCTGCTGGCTGGCATCGGTCGATCGGGATAAATTGCGGGTGCTTTATAAGATTCCCGAAGACTACAAAATCGATTCGGTGCTGGCGCTGGGATATCCTGCCGAAGAACCGGTTGCCGAGGATAAGAACGAGACCGTTCGCTACTGGCAGGACGACACCGGACGTTTACACGTACCCAAACGTCCATTGGAAAAAATCCTGCACCTGAATTTATTTAACACAAGGAAAAACAATGCATCCTGAACTGTTTCATATTGGAAAACTGACAATTTACACTTACGGTTTTATGATGGCGACCGCTTTTCTGGTATGTTATCTTATATTAAAGCATGAAATTATGAAACGCGGTGATGATCCTGAAATCGCCAGCAATATCATTTTCTGGGGCGCCATTGGCGGCATTATCGGCGCAAAAATATTCTATATAGCGGAATTCTACCAGGATTTTTTCCATGATCCCATTGGGATGATCTTCACCGGCGCCGGTCTGGTATTTCATGGCGGTCTGGTTGGTGGCACAATTGCCGTTGTTTTGGTGATTCGCAAGGCTAAAAAACCGTTGGGTCAGTACGCCGATTTGATAGGTCCGGCGCTGCTGGTAGGGCAGGGAATAGGACGCATAGGTTGTTTCTTTGCCGGATGTTGCCATGGAAAAGCCTGCAGCCTGCCCTGGGCCGTAAGATTTCCACATGCCTCGCCACCGGCAGATTATCCGGTTCATCCTACACAACTCTATGAAACTCTGATAAATATTACCCTCTTTTTTATCCTGATCAAGTTTGTCCGACCACGCATCAAACATCTGCCCGGACTGACCTTTGCAATCTATATGATGCTGGCCGGTTTCGAGCGTTTTTTACTGGAATTTATCCGGGTCAATCCGCGTGTCGCCTGGGGATTGAGCAGCGCACAGTTTACATCCATGGGATTTTTTCTGGCAGGAATTATTTTAGCGGTTATTGTGATTAAAAAGAACAGTGTCTTGTCCCAAAATAGTTGACAGTGTTGACATCTTTTCTTCTCCTTATTTTTTGTCAACCTATTTCAGGACGTGGCAAAATCACAAATCTCAGACAAATTCCAAAATACAAATCACAAATCATGAATATACAAATATTTGCCATATCGGCACTTGATTCTCATATCTCAATACTCTGTACTCAGTACTTAGAAATCATGGTTCATGTGTTAAGTAATTCTTTAATCATGTCAAGATAATCACTGACCAGTCGGGTAATCAGGAAATTTTTACGGACATGTTCTTTGCCTGCTTTGCCTAATTCTTCGGCAGTTTTTCTATCTTTTAGTAACTGGACAATTCGTTCAGCAAACATCTCTTCATCCTTAGGCTCGACTATAAAACCGGTTTCATTATCAATCACCTGGAGAGGAATACCCCCTACATTGGAGGCTACTACGGCTGCATTTTTCCAGAGAGCTTCCGAAACTACTAACCCAAAGCCTTCGCGGAGCGATTTCTGTATGATTACATCGGAATAGCGCTGCAAAGTATTAACAAGAATATTGTTTTCCGAAGTGATCAGGATAATATCACCTTTATCAACCAGGTGATTCGCATAGCGCATTACTCGACGGAAAATTTTAATTCCTTCCGGATCATCAGTGGCCATACTGCCGCAAAGCACCAATCGGCAATCCACCTTTTTTCGAACCATTTTAAAGATTCGTATCACACCCTCGGGATCTTTCCATTTATCAAAACGGGATATCTGTGTAATGATTGGTTTATCGGTTGGAATTTTAAATTTCTTCAAAAATTTGTGAATATCCTTATCGCTGAGGTCCTTATTTTTTGGACTGATAGGATCGATAACCGGCGGAATGACATTTTGTTTAACAAAGACATTCTTTTTTCGATAGCTTTTATTTGAGACAACTACCTGATCATATTTAAGAATAAATCCTTTCAGAAATTCCCAGAGTTTTTCATTCGGATGGGATATATCAATATGACAACGCCAAATCCAGGGCTGTTGTTTTGTATAATAATTGATAAGCGGAAGAGGTTGGGGGTCATGAATGATGACACAATCATGGTTCAAATGGGTGTAGACAGAGAATTCCTCGCTGGCTCGAATGTACAGATTTTTTTTCATCTCGGTGAGGTGAATTGAATCTCCCTGCAGGGCATTGTGGAATTTTTTTGTTATGTCAAAAAGGTCAGAATTTCCCCGAATGATACGCCAACCCGTATCGATTCCTATATCGTTCATCAGTGGTACGAGGCTTCCCAGAATTTCCGCAACACCTCCCCCCATATACGTCGAATTAAGATTTATAATACGTTTTCTATAAAGGCTGCGTGCTTTCTGAAATATATCAGTGATAATTTTATCGCCAACTATATTCCGATAATCAACAAGGTGTATCATTTGCTTACTCCTGCAATTTTTATAATAATGTTTCGTATATCTTTGGGCGTTTTTACCCGGTAATTCGCTGCCGTGGTGCCGATGCCGACTTTGATGGTGATATGTTCGGTTAGTTGATTAAAAATATCTTCATCAGTCTTGTCATCACCAATCGCCATAATGAAATCGGGTGATAATTGTTGAATCCATCTGAGAACAGCACGACCTTTATTGATGCCGTTGTTTTTGACTTCGATAACTTTATTGCCTTCCAGAATTTGTAATCCCAGTGAACTGGTAATAAAACGTAGGTTTTGTGACAGTTCACGTGCCCGGATCTTGCCTAATTCCGAGGTCGTTTTACGGTAATGCCAGACCAGTGAGAAATCTTTCTCTTCAATAAATGAACCGGGTGTACGTCCGACATAAAAATCAAGTATGGGTCTGATTTCCCGTTTCCAGTCATTGGACATCGGATCAATCAACTGCCATTCGTTATTATAATCCCGGTACCAGGCGCCATGTTCGGCGACAAGGTTTACGGATTCTAAATCTCCAAGCCACTTATCAAGTGTATTTTTATCACGGCCGCTGATTATAACGACATGACTTTTTTTTGATAGTTGGCTAATCATTTTTAGAAGATCATCATCCGGGGCAACGCGTTGAGGATCTTTCGAGAAGTCAACTAAAGTGCCGTCGTAATCAAGAAATATAAGGCGCTTGCGGGCGGTTTCATATTGTGTAATAATGCTTTCAAGGATTTCCTGGTCGATGCTCTTTGCTTCCATCATTTTCTGCAGATTTTTTACTTCAATTAATCGGTCGAAAAAGTCATTTGACCAGTAATGATTTGTATAGCGTTTGACTTTCTGTTGCATGCTCTGAAGTCGCTCATGTTGTTCCCTGACCGGCATATCAAGGGCGCTTTTAATCCCATTAACGATGTCCATGATATTATTGGGATTGATAATTATCGCTTCATCCAGTTCAGTTGCCGCACCGGCCATTTCACTGAGGATTAAAACGCCGGTTTTTTCCTGGCGGTTGGCAATATATTCCTTTGCGACCAGATTCATACCATCCCGAAGAGGTGTGATCAGGGCAATATCAGCTAATTGATAAAATGCAGAAATATTATCGAAATTAAACGAACGATAGTAGTAATGAATCGGAGTCCATCCAATCGTGTTGTATCTTCCGTTTATTTCACCGACTGTTTTGTCAATTTCAAATTTAATCTGCTGATATTGCGGGACTTTTGAGCGAGAGGGAACAACAATGATGAAAAGCGTGACTTTCTCCCGGTATTCGGGATAAAGTTCTAAAAACATGTTATATCCTTTGAGCCGGTTGATTATCCCTTTTGAATAATCCAGACGGTCTATGGATAGAATTACTTTGCAATTATTCAGATAACGTTTATGCTTTGATACTATTTTTAATGCCTTTTGGCTTTTACCACCACGGGCATAGGTCTCATAATCAATTCCCAAAGGAAAAGAGTCGACTTTTATAATACGTTGATGATAGACGAGTTGATTTGATACATAATCAATATCAAGCAGGTGATCAACTGCGCTTAAGAAGTGCCGGGCATAATCAAATGTATGAAAACCAACAAGGTCAGAGCCCAGAATTCCGCTTAATATCTCTTTTCGGTACGGGAGTGTCAGGTATACTTCATACGATGGAAACGGTATATGCAGGAAAAACCCGATTGTCAGTTTGCAAAAAGATTTCCGAAGGATACCGGGAAGTAAAAGAAGATGATAATCATGAATCCAGACAATGTCATCTTCGTTAATTACCGACTCGATCTGCTTGTAAAATTTGTGATTTACCCGTTTATAAATATCCCACATTCGGGTATCATATTCTGTAAATTGTGAAAAATAATGAAACAGCGGCCAGATGGTGACATTACAAAAACCCTCATAACTCTTTTTGATTTCCTGAGGAGTTAGGAAAATTGGAATCATCCGCAGCTTCTGAAGCTTTACAGTAATATTATTTTTTTCGGCTTCTGACTTGACCGTCAATCCCGGCCAGCCAATCCAGATACAGTTTTCCTGCTCGAAAATGGATTTCAAACCGGTTGCCAGTCCGCCGACACTCGGTGAAAGAACAAATCCCTTACTGTTTTTTTTTACTGTGACAGGTAGACGATTTGATACGATAAAAATACGACGATGTTTTTTATCTTTTTCCATGATTATATTGAATAACTCGTTACATTTCAGAAGAAAATATCAAGAGAATATAGGCAAGATAGTTGCGAAATGCAAACAGAGGGCAAAGCCGGAAAAAATATATAGAATGAAGTCGATTCAAATTTTTACGTA
>Ga0164318_10002638_pt1 | contig 16739 bp, 14 predicted proteins | sample GuaBasSedimGuay9_FD_113734 | JGI IMG/M metagenome (GOLD analysis project Ga0164318, IMG submission 113734) | Subseafloor sediment microbial communities from Guaymas Basin, Gulf of California, Mexico - Guay9, Core 4571-4, 0-3 cm | ecosystem: Environmental > Aquatic > Marine > Hydrothermal vents...
AAAGGCCGATACTGAGGATTATTTCAAAACCGATATTGCCGCTTATGATTTTTATCTGAAGGGCAAAAATTACTACCAGACCAACAAACCGGATGATCTCGAAATCGCCGAGCGAATGTACAAAAAGGCCCTGCAGATCGATCCCGATCTGGCGTACGCTCATTCCGGATTGTCGGATCTGTACGCTTTTCAGTACATGGCCTATTATGACCGCAGTCAGGAAAAAATCGAAAGCGCCCGCGTGGAGGCTGAAACGGCCCTTGAAATTTCGCCGGAACTGCCCGAAGCACACCGCTCATTGGGACGTTATTATATGTTCATCGGGGCATATGACAGCGCCGAAAAAGCATTCCTCAAAGCGGTGGAATACAACCCCAAATATGCTATCGGATATCGGACAATCGCCTGGCTTAAACTGATGGGAGGCGATCCCGAAAAAACCGTCGAGTGGGCCAGACTGGCTCTTAAATATGCCCCCAACGACCTGGAAACGCTTCTGCTTCTGGGTCTGGCTAATATTCACCGGGGCAAAAACGCCATTGCCACCGCGACTCTTCGCAGGGCAATCGATCTTGCCCCGGATTACGGACGGGCCTATTACAACCTGGGAAAAGCATATTTGAAATTGGGTGTCCTTGATATTGCCATAGAGAATTTCGATCTGGCAGTCAAATACAAAGGCGATCCCAATGCCTACATCGATGCCGCTTATGCGCATTATTTGAAAGGCCAATATGAAGAAGCCCGAAGCAGATTTCATCAGTCGATCGAAGCCGATTTATTTCCGTTTATAGCCAATTACTATCTTGGCTACCTTGAAAAAGAGTGCGGCAATTCCGGCACCGCGGCCGAATGCTTCCGAAAGGCGCTTGAAGTAACCGAGCAATACGAAAAGAAGGACCCGAAAAATCCCCATATCAAGGCGTATCTTTCGATGACGTATGCCGTCAACGGACAGATTGACAATGCCCGGGCGGTTATCGAAAAGATGGATGATCCCGGTAAATACAACGGCGAAGTGTTGTACAGTATTGCCAAGGCCTATTCTCTTCTTGAAGAAACGGAAAAGGTCCGAGACCTGATCGATATTGCCATCACCAAACACCCCGGCCCCACCATGATGGAGGTCTCACTCGATCCGCATTTTAAGGATTACGGATTTATCGCCGACCGGAAACAATCCGCCTGAATTTATTTGAAAAAAAAAGACCCTTCCGGTGGGAAGAGCCTTTTTATACTCCAATGTATCGCTTTACAGATTATAAAGCTCGCCGAATTTAGTTTTTAAGTATGTCATGGCATATTTATGATCCAGCTTATTGCCGGTCACGACTTCGACCAGCTTGCCGGCCCGGTAGCGCTTTCCGTGCTTGTGGATTTTCTCATTCAGCCACTTTTTTAATTCCGAGAAGTTTCCGGCGGCAAATTGATCGTCGAGGTATTTGATCTCCTCTTCGGCCCTGGCATAGAACTGCGCGGCATAAAGATTACCCAGCGAGTATGTCGGGAAATACCCGACCAGACCGGACGACCAGTGCACATCCTGCATGCATCCCTCGGCATCGTTTTTCGGAGTGATTCCGAAATATTCGGTAAATTTCTTGTTCCACACCTCGGGCAGATCTTTAACTTCCAGTTCGCCACGCATAAACGCCAGTTCGATTTCGAAGCGAAGCATGATGTGCAGGTTGTAGGTCACCTCATCGGCCTCGACACGGATAAATGACGGCCGGACATCGTTAATGGCGAAAAAGAAGTCGTCGAATTTCACATCGCCGAGCGATTCGGGGAAAGTCTGCTGGGCGCGCGGGAAGAAATGCTTCCAGAACGGCCTGCCACGGCCGACATGATTTTCCCACATGCGCGACTGCGATTCATGAATACCCAGCGAGACCGCTTCGGCGAGCGGCGTCCCATAATGTTCAGCAGGCAATCCTTGATCATAAATACCGTGACCGCCCTCATGAAGCGTGCCGAAGAAGGCATGGTTGAAATGATGCGGATTGTAGCGGGTGGTGATGCGGGTGTCGCCCGGGCCGAGACCGGTCGTAAACGGATGCGCCGCGATATCCAGACGGCCACGGGTAAAATCATATCCGATCGCAATGGCCGCTTCCTGTGAAAACAGCTTCTGACGATCAACCGGATACAGACGTTCCAGGATTGAAACATCAGGTTTTTTCGGCGCATCGGCAATGGCATGCACCAGATCGACCAGTTCCTGGCGGAACCCTTCGAATATGATTTTGATCGCCTCGGTGCTCATGCCCGGTTCATAATTGTCCAGAAGAGCGTCATAGGCTTCTTTTTCATAACCAAGATGGTCCGCTTCCTGCCTTTTCAGCTTGATAATCTTCTCGAGATGGGGCTGAAATTTGGAGAAATTATTTTCCTTGCGCGCCTCCACCCAGACACCCTGGGCGATCGTGGTTGTGCGGCTGATCTCCTCAACCAATTCCTGCGGAACCTTCACCGATTTTTCATACTCATGTTTGATTTCGCGGATATTCGCCCCGCTGTCGGAAAATTCATCGGCGGTCAGATCGCTGTTTTCGACTTCTTTGAGAAGTTCGCCGATTTTCGCATCAGTGGCTTTTTTATGGGCCAGGCCGAAAAGGAATGCTATCTGATCGGCGCGATGCCGGGCGCCGCCTTTGGGCATATTTGTCTCCTGATCCCAATGGAGTACACCGCCGCAACTGGCGACAAGTACCGCCTCTTTCCATTTTTCAAGAAGTTCTTTATAAGCTTTTTCCTGATTGGACATCGCAATACCTTTCTATTTCTCTGTTAGTATTTACCAATAAATATATAAAAAATTACAGAAAACTCAAATCCTCAGCTATCTGCTTTTGCGGTATTACATTAGAGGGCGCAATTTGTTGCGGGATATTAAATTCAAATGCCATTAACCAAAAAAAGGCCGGGCGACAACGCCCGGCCCGGTAGTAACTGTCAGATTCTGACAATTTAACTCTATCCCATAAATGGATATTTGAAATATTTCGGAGGGATAAAGTTCTCTTTGATCGCCCGCGGCGAGGTCCATCGGATCATATTGAGCAGTGATCCCGCTTTGTCGTTAGTGCCCGAGGCACGCCCGCCGCCAAACGGCTGTTGTCCGACTACCGCGCCGGTCGGCTTATCATTGATGTAGAAATTACCGGCCGCGTGGCGAAGCATGTTCGATGCGGTCACGACCGCCTGACGATCCCGTGCGAATATCGCACCGGTGAGGGCGTACGGTGATGTGCTGTCGCACAGCTCGAGTGTCTTCTCGAAATCATTGTCGTCATAGATATAGAGTGTGATAACGGGGCCGAAGATCTCCTCTTCGATCAGCTTGAATTTCGGATTGGTGGTGACGATTATGGTCGGTTCGATAAACCATCCCTTTGAATCATCATAGTTACCTCCGCAGATAAATTCGGCATCATCGGCTTCTTTGGCATAGTCGATATAAGCAACAATGTCGTTATAAGCGCTTTTGTCGATAATAGCATTGACAAAATTGTTGACATCCTCGACACCGCCCATCCTGACATCCTTCATATCGGCCAGAATCTTCTCTTTCAGCGCCGGCCACATCGATTTCGGAATGTATGAACGTGAAGCCGCCGAACATTTCTGACCCTGGAACTCGAAAGCCCCGCGGATAATCGCAGTCGCGACTTCTTCGACATTAGCTGAATTGTGCACGAATATAAAATCCTTGCCGCCTGTTTCGCCGACAATACGCGGATATGATCTGTAATTGGCAATATTGCCGCCGACCGTTTTCCACATCGTCTGGAACACGGCCGTCGAACCGGTGAAATGAATTCCGGCCAGATTCGGATTTTTAAGGACATATTCACCGACATCGACGCCGCGCGCGGTCACCATGTTTATCACACCGTCCGGCAGACCGGCTTCCTTGAGTATCTGCATGATCATGTAGGCGGTGTATGTTACCGATGAAGCCGGCTTCCAGAGTACGGTATTGCCCATGATGGCCGGCGAAGTCGGCAGATTTCCTGCGATCGAGACAAAATTAAATGGTGTCACCGCAAACACGAAACCTTCCAGCGGGCGGTAGTCGAGTCTGTCCCAGATACCCTTGGCATTATCAGGCTGCATATTGAATATTTGTTCGGCGTAGTAGGCATTGTAGCGGAAAAAGTCGGCCAGTTCGCAGACAGCATCGATTTCGGCCTGGAAAATAGACTTGCTGTGGGCCAGCATGGTTGCGGCATTTATTTTATAGCGCCATGGACCGGTCAGCAGATCGGCCGCTTTTAAAAAGATGGCGGCTTTCTGCTCCCACGGCATGAATTCCCAGTCCTTTTTGGCCTTCATGGCGGTATCAATGGCCAGTTCGATTTGTTCCTTGCCGCCCTGGTACCACTGTCCAAGTTCCAGCGAGTGATCATGCGGCGAAGTTATCTTGATGGCATTCCCCACCCTGATCTCCTGACCGCCGATTATCATCGGGACATCGATTTTCTGTGACTTGAGTTCGGCAATCGCTTTATCTATGCCAGCCCGATCGGCCGAACCGGGGATGTAATCATAAACGGGTTCGTTTTTCGGGATTGGGACCTTGAAGTTGCCCATTTTATCGGACCTCCGTCTTGAATATTGATTTATGCTAAAAAGATTAATACTGGTCGAGATTATTCCATTCGGCGTCTTCCAACCATTGCTTCGGACGATCGAGAAATTGCAGGACATGTTCAATCAGGATCCAGTGCTTATGTTCTTCATCGGCAATAATATTCAGCGTCTTTTTGACTTCCTCGCTCGATTCTTCATCAACTTTCAAACGATAAAAATCTTCCGATTTCTTTTCAATTTCCTGGGCCTTTTCCCAGGCCGCGCGGACATCGGCTGTAAAATTAAGTCCCTGATCACCGGCAATCTGCTGGAAAACATTTTTGGCTGTATCCAGAATAACTGATCTGGATGATTTCAATTCCTCGACTCCCGATAAATCACCCTCGTTGAATTTCTTGAAAATATTGTAATGTTTCTGTTCGTCCTCAGCCAGTTGAAGAAGGATTTTTTTGATCGAAGCATTGGCGGCATTTTCGGCCATTTTTTCATAATATGCCTTGCCGTCCTGCTCCATTTGCATGGCAAATTCAAAAACGCTCATTTTCTACTCCTTTTTATATTAACTTCTCATATATACAAATTTAAAATACATACGTGCTTGCTAATTTACAAGATTGTCGAAAATCCGCAAGGGCGATTATGGAGAATTCCGCCATTTATTTTCCTTGGGATTCTCTGCCCCTCTTTGTATAATATCTACCCGGCTCGAAGCCCTTGATTCTACCGGTTTCAGCCGAATAGGAATACGAAAATATAATCAATAAACACAGGAGTAATAAGATGGGTTCTTCCGATTCAATCCCCAAATCGCCGACATGGGATCTCGATTCCGTTTTTCCGGGCGGAAGCGATTCTGTCGAATATGCCGAATTTCGCAATCAAATCAAAAACGATCTGAATTCGGCCGTAGAACAATTCAAAAACCTGCCTGAAAAACTTGATGATTCCAGCCGCCCGGCCTGGATTGGTTATATTAATAAATTGCAGGAACTGTCCGACCGCCTCTCACAGGCTCATGCCTTTGTCGAATGCCTGGTCAGTGCCGATGTAAACGATACCAAAGCGCGGCAGATTTTTGGCGAAATCGATGTTTTTAATTCAGAATTCGAAAAAATCAAAGTCCTCATGGAATCTTTTGCGAAAAATCAGCCCGACGACCAGTGGGAAAAGCTGGTAACCGGCGATGAATTGAAAGACTGCCGGTTCTATCTCAATGAGATGCGCCGAATTGCCGCAATGAAAATGGAACCGGAATTCGAAGCGCTCGCCGCCGAGCTGGCCGTCAATGGCTATCATGCCTGGAACCGCCTCTATGACAAGATGTACGGCGACCTGCGCGTCGAATTCACCGAAAATGGAAAGACCGAAAAACTCTCGGTCGGTCAGTTAGCCAACAAAATGATCAGTCCGGATCGTGATATCCGCAAACAGGCATTTGAAAAACTCGAGGGAGCCTGGGAAACCCGCGCTACTGAGGCCTCAATGGCCCTTAATTATCAGGCCGGATTTCGGCTTTCGCTTTATGAAAGACGAAAATGGGATTCGCCCCTGACCGAACCGCTGTTGATGAGCCGCACCAAAAAAGAAACGCTCGATGCCATGTGGAGCGCGGTCGCCAAAGCCGAACCGAAAATAAAACAATACATCGATGCCAAGAAAAAACTGTTGGGTATAAAAAACTATCGCTGGTATGACCAGTCCGCGCCGGTGGGAGCTTCCGGCAAAAAATACAGTTTCGAGGAAGCATCAGATTTGATAGTCGGCAATATCGCCGCCTTCAATAAGGATCAAGCCGATTTCACCCGCATGGCCCTCGACAAACGATGGGTTGAAGCCGAAGATCGCAGCGGTAAAGGCGGCGGGGCTTTCTGCACGTCCTTCCGGGCGGCCAAACAGAGCCGGGTTATGATGACATTCAGTGGTACTTTCGACAGCCTGTCGACACTGGCGCATGAGCTTGGTCATGCCTATCACCAGTGGCTGCGACGCGATATGCCTTATTTCGCCGCCGGTTCACCGATGACCCTGTCCGAAACGGCCTCGATTTTCAATGAATTTCTGATTACAGATTCCGAATTGAACAAAACCGACAATCCTGATGAAAAGCTGATGTTCCTCGACATGAATCTCCAGAATGCGGCGAACCTGTTTTGCAACCTGCATTCCCGGTTTATTTTCGACAACGCCTTCTACGCCGAACGCAAAAAAGGCCTTGTTTCACGCGAGCGGCTCGATGAACTGATGATCGAAGCGCAGAAAAAAGCCTTCATGGGAACTCTTGCTGATGACGGCTATCATCCACTCTTCTGGGCATCGAAACTGCACTTCTTCCTGACTGATGTGCCATTTTACAACTACCCGTACACTTTCGGTTATCTGTTCGCAGGCGGTGTTTACAACCGTGCCAAAGAGGAAGGCCCGTCATTTGCGGATAAATATATCAAGCTGTTATCGGGTACCGGCCGAGGCACCAGCGAACAAATTGCGATGGAACACATGGGGGTCGATCTGACAGAAGAAGACTTCTGGCTGGAGTCGGTCAATCGTGTCATGTCCGACGTCGAACCGTTTGTAAAACTGGTTGGGGATGCGAAGTAGACTGGGTTTGACAATTGTCGGAAGCTGTAAATAAATATAGTATATTGGGAAATAAACCATAAAAATGGGTTGGAGGTTATTATGGATATCAAGGAACTACTGACACTCAGCGCCGACTGGCTTCTGAGCAGCGGGATTCGCATCGCTATCATTATAATCATGATGTTTATTACTCTGAAGCTGGCCGGAGTACTTTCCCGCCGGCTATTTGCTCCGTTCAAAAAGGATAAACTCGAAGCCGAAATGCAAAAACGCGCCGACACCCTCAGCTCGCTGTTGAAATATATCCTCAGTGTCTCCATTGTTGTTATCGCTCTTATCATGATTCTGGGAGAATTCGGAATAAAAATCGGCCCCATCCTCGCCGCCGCCGGTATTGTCGGACTGGCTGTCGGTTTCGGCTCACAGCAATTGGTTCAGGATGTTATCAGCGGCTTCTTTATCCTCATGGAAGACCAGATACGAGTCGGCGATGTAATCAATATCGCCGGCAAAGGCGGCCTCGTCGAAAAAATTACCCTGCGCACCACCACCCTCCGCGACCTGGCCGGCAATGTACATTTCGTTCGCAACGGACATATTGATATCGTAACCAATATGACCAAAGAATTCTCGTTCTATGTCTTCGATATCGGAGTCGCCTACCGCGAAAATGTCGATGAGGTGATCGATGTCATTAAAAAAGTCGATGAAGAGCTACGTAATGATACCGAATTTAGCGGCGATATTATCGAGCCGATCGAGATTATGGGGCTGGATAAATTCGCCGATTCCGCCGTTGTCATCAAGGCCCGTATAAAAACCAAGCCTATCAAACAGTGGCAAATTGGGCGCGAATTCAATCGTCGTCTCAAAATGGCTTTCGACGCCAAAAATATCGAAATTCCATTCCCCCATATGACTGTTTACATGGGGCAGAACAAAGATGGCCAGGCGCCGCCTCTGCATGTAAATATGGGTACCGAAACTGCCGAGAAAGCCAATTGACCGGACAAATGATAGTGATTTAATGTTTTCGGGACTTGAAATGAATGACGATTATACTTATAATCCAACTCACGCATGAAGGTGTTAAGGAAAAATGACTAACTGGCTTATAAGACGAATCAATAAAAATAAATATCTTGCTCCGGCCTGGGATTGGATAAGGCATTATTTCGGAGGCCTCTGGAACCGCCTTGACAGACATCATATATTCCTGCTGGCCGGCGGCATGGCCTTCTCACTTTTTATATGCATCATCCCATTGATCCTTATCATCTTTTCGGTTGTCGGTCAGGTCCTTGAAAAAGAATCGGTTTGGAATGAGATTAGTGTTTTTATCGATCGCGTCATACCTTACGAGGATTATGCCGCTTTTGTCAAAAACATGGTATTTGAACGGGTCGAAGAATTCCGATTATATAAAAGTCTCGCCGGGATTGTCGGCTTTGTCGGTCTGTTTTTCGCCTCGAGCGGTCTTTTCAGCAGTATGCGGACAGTCCTCAATCTTGTTTTCAGAATTCGATCGCGCGAATCCGCCTTTATCAGTAAACTGCGCGACTTTGGAATGATCCTGCTTGTACTGCTTTACTTTATTATTACAGCGACTTTCCTGCCCGCCATGTCGATATTCAGAGGCCTTAACGAAACCGCCGGCATCTTTGAAAAATTAAATCTTGAGTTTCTTGAGAATCTCGCCTTCGGGGGATTCTCGTTTTTGATTATCCTGGTGGCATTTATAATTATCTACTGGCTTGTCCCTCATGGCAGATTACCTAAAAAAGCTATATTTTTAAGCGCTTTATGGGCGGCGCTATTGTGGGAAGTGGCCAAGCAGCTGTTTGGGATTTATATCGCGCATGCCGTCACCCTGCAGAGGGTTTACGGAGCTTACATATTTCTGATCGCAGTCGTCTTCTGGATATATTATTCCGCCATTGCCTTCATAATCGGGGCCGAGATCGGCCAGCTTTACCGTGAACGTAAACGCCAGCGTTCATCACCGGTAGTCAACGACTAAATTCTCCCCAGCCCGAGAAATACGGTGTGAAGCGACACGGCCAGGACGATGAATAATATTCCGGCATGCTCTGCCTTCATTCCCAAAAAGCGGTACTCGATTGAGCTGTCTTTACAACTTCCGATACAATCCCCGCAGAGAGTGCATGATATGCCCGGTTTGCGTTTTTTAATGTCGGTCAGATTAAGGGCATCATAGCGGCAGGACAAGCGGCATATTCCGCAGTCATTGCAACTGTCGTTAATCCTGATCCGAAACGGCGAGATTTTTCCAATCCATACCACCAGCACCCCTATCGGGCACCAGGTTGTGCAGTGAGTCATGGCGCCTGATTTTCGTGACCAGATCACCATAATGCCGACCCCTGCCAATCCAAACAACAAACCCATAAAAGTAGCCACGGTCATCGAAACCCCGGCCAGACGCAGGCCGACGGCCGTTAAAGTTATCAATATAAACATGGCGATCTGAACCGGTTTTCGCCAGGCCGGCAATTTTTTTGGTTTGCGGCGTTTTCTCGAAGCGGCATCGTCCCAAGACCCGATATAGCAAAGATAGCTACACCAGGCCGGTCCGATAAGCACCACCGCTCCCGCGAAAAGAAACAACATAATCGAAGTTTCCCATCGGAACAGCGGCCCGGCGATAATCATGGCCGGTATTGGAAGGTGCAGTTTTCCGGTCATCAGGAATTGCTCCATCCCGGCCAGACCCAGAACAAGTTGGCCGAAGAATACAACCGAGAACAGGGCCCAGACTCGTCGCCGCCATTTTGCCGATTGTGTCCGATCGAGCATTTTTTCAGTTATAAACGCGGCGTAAACCGCAAGAAAAAATATCTCGATCCAGCCGCCGCCCGGTATAAATCTCTCCAGCAATAAAAGCGGCAGTTTTACCTTAAACTGTACCGTGGTAAGAATGAATCCGGTCAGGAAAAATGCCGCCGCCGAAGGTTTGGCCGTTTCCATTGCCCGGCTGTATGTTCCGGCCAACTTTTTCCGGCTGAAAACCAGGGCTGATAATGCGGTCAGAAGAGTTACTGTACCGAGTATAACAGCCAGCCGCATCCACGGCATCCCCAGCGCCTGGCGGATGTGAATAAACGCAAAAGTGGTATTGATCCATACCATGGCCCCAAGTAATAGAAGGCCCGGGATGACATAGGCGACCCATCGCCGCTTCATGAATAGTATCAACGGGGCCGAGGTGGATACCACGGCCAGACCGACATTGCCGGTTCGATAAAAATGGGCCGCCATAATTAACGCCGATAACAAAACAGGTGATAATCTTACCAAATTCATGGTAACATTCCCGAAATCAATCCTTAACCATGGTCAGGAGCATCTTAAATTTTTTAACGGCTTTAAGGCCATGCGGTACGTTGGCCGGCATCATAACCGTCTCACCGGCGCGGGTCGGAACAGTCTCACCGCCGATAACAAGTTGGACTTCCCCATCGAGCACCTGCACCAGAGCATCGAACGGAGCCGAATGTTCACTTAACTCCTGACCGGCATCGAAAGAGAATAGCGTCACCGTTCCGCCCTTGTTTTTGACAATTGTCCGGCTTACCACCGAGCCCTCGACATAGCCGAGAAGGTCATCCAGGCGATGCACCTTCGACGGCGTCAATGCTCCGCTCTGTTTTTTGGCTTCTTCAGTCATTTATTTCATTCTCCCTTTTTGCTATTCGAGTGAAATACGTATTATACAATTCTTCTGCTTCCCGAACGGTCCATGCTTCATAATTCTTTCCGCGGGCAATGCCGATCAGGGGAGCCGGTTGGAACGATGTCACCAGCAGGCCAATACGGCCGTTCGGTATGGTCTCCATAAAAGCAAAGAAATCCTTCATCGGATTGCGTCCGGCTTCAATTATCGGCCGGGCGTCGAATGTCTTTTCCACCGCCTCACCGGAAAACCAGTCCGGCGGATGATCGGTCATGGTTTCCTCGTCGCCCGTATTGACGACAGTTTCCCGCCCAGTTGCTTTTCGCAGTTCATTTATAAGAAGCGCCAGTGATATGTTACCGACCCTGGCTACCTGGCGCAATGTAGCGACCTTTGCCACGGTACGGCGAAGAACCGGATTCCGCAATTTCCTGAAAGCCGGCGAAAGCGATATCAGAACCTCTTCAAGCTGTGGATTGTGGTCTATCAATTCTCCCAGCTTGCTATCCGGAGTAATTTCAATATTTACTCCACTTTTCATATAAATCTTCCGATCATTTGCTATAATTCAACAGTCTCTTCTCGCCTTTGAGCTTTCTTTTCCCGGTCAAATCCTGGCTGACCTCCAAAGTTCCCAGATACTCGCCCTCCTCCGAGCGAAGGGCCATATATTCGATACTTATAAAACGTCCCTTCATTTCGATCCAGAACGCGGCTTGATCTTCTTTATTCGAATGAAAATCGTCGAGTATCTTTTGGACGATGTGAACGCTTGACGGGGGATGACATAACTGAACTTTTCGGCCCAGAATAGCCCTGTTGCGCGCGAAAATTCGTTCTTTTCCCTGTGTGAAAAAACGTACCGTGTCATCTTTATCGACAAAGGTGAGATCAAATGGAATCGTGTTCAGGACAGCTGTCAACTCAGCGGGAGTGAAGCTTCCGCTGGGAAGCTGGATCCTTTCGGCTTCGGAGTTCGGGACGGATTCGGACGAAATTCTATCAGGTTTCCAAATTTCTAAGGGATCGTAAAGGCAGAATCCGATTTCGACACTCTGCTGATAAATATGATACCATTCCTCATCGGACAGGGTATCCATGCACATCGGAAATAGAATATTCTCTTCTTTGTAAATCATTTCTTCGACTGCATCGACGGCAGGTTGCAGAATCAGGTCAATTATCGATTTCAGCTCCCCGCCGCTCAGCGATTCCGGATTTCTTATCGCCTCGACAGCCGCTTTGAGAAATTCACGTATTTCATCATGTTTACCCCACATCACTTTGGGAGGTCCTGTAATCTCGTGCTTTTCAAGATACGGGAAAAGAAGATTTTCTTTGCGGCTGTAATGCTTTTCTGTATCGGTCAGGGCGATTATATGGGTCCTGATATCCGACGCAACATTGGATACATCTGTCTCATCAGGATTTTTTTTCACATGTTCGAATAGCCCTGCAAGAGAGTTCAATTCCCATTTGATGGCACGGTTTTCTTCAATAAAGGTATGCACCGGGTGCCCGGCCGGAGCGGCTTTCGCGCCCTCGAGGTCAATTGCACCTTTTAATACCGCCGAGTGAAGGTCACAAAGTTTTAATATCTCTTCTTCAGGCAACCCCTCGGCGATAAGTTCCTGTTCGACTTCGACTACATCGCCATAAGGAACTTGACTTAAAAGCTTTGCCAATTGCTTGCCCACGGCTTCGGGCGTTTCACCTTCATGAAGTTGAAGAATCATATGCTTCAAAAGCGCTTTGCGCTTTTGAGCGTTGTCGATTAATTCGCTCATTTTGGTATCTCCTGATGACACGGAAATTGACTTACTTCGAGAATATTACCCTTTATACCCAACCTCGTCAGCAAAACCGGTATTTCGACACCCGCCTCATCCAATGCCGTTTCGACCAGCCTGACCATCCCCCTGCAACAGGGGACTTCCATGTATGCGATTTCAATCGATTTTATCCGGTTCTGCATAAAAATTCGAGTCAGCTTATCCAGATAGTGCTGCACATCATCCAGTTTGGGACAACCGATCAGAAGCGTCCGACCGGCCAGAAACTTCTCATGAAAATCGGGGCAGGCAAACGGAACACAGTCAGCGGCAATAACCAGATTGGCATTATCAAAATACGGCGCTTTAATCGGCGCCAGCATCAGTTGCACCGGCCAGTTGGCAAGGCGCGAAGGTCTGCCCCCCTGAGATGCCTTCGCCTGCCCTGCCACTTTTGCCGGATTAAAGGTCTGAAGTGTCTGAGACATCGAGCCCGGGCATGAGTGTACCGATGGTGCGACTTTGATCGGTTTTCTTTCGCGATGCACTGCTTTTTTACTTCCGGCATTACTCAAAGCCGCTTCCTCGTTGAATTCGGCCGCCTCGCGCTCGATTATGGTGATGGCGTTCTGAGGGCAATCACCAATACACGCCCCCAGGCCGTCACAGTATGTATCGCTTATTAGTCTTGCTTTACCATTGATAAGATCAATCGCCCCTTCGGCACAGGCATGGACACAAAGCCCGCACCCGTCGCATTTTTCCGGATCGATCCGTATGATTTTTCTTACAGCCAAGGTATTACTCTCTTATATATTACTTTTTTGTCTGGTTTTAAATACGGCGGAAACGGTCATTAAGCATTGACTTAAGTCAATAGAGTCAGATTTTTTCGCCGTCGGCGATTTGATTCAGCCGTGCCCCGTCTTTGATTGTGATCTCTCTTCCGTTGACCACAACAATATTCAAGTCGCTGAGTTTCTTGAGATTACGCGACAAAGTTTCGCTGATTGTCCCCAGGCGATTGGCCAGTTCGGCCTTGGTGGAATCAAGATGGATGGAATTGCTCCCTGTTTTTTCGGCTCGGTACAGCAAGTATGAAGCCAGCCTTGCCGGGACCTCTTTCAGAGACAGTTCCTCGACCTGGCGGGTAAAATCGCGGACAAAGGCGGCCATCGAGCCGATTATTTTAACAGAGATCTCGGGATATTTTTTCAGCAGATTCAAAAATCCTTCTTTCGGGAAAAATGCCGCCGAGGAATCATCGGCCGCCACACAGTTGGCCGGATATTTATCACCCTTGAATATGGCTGCCTCGGCAAACAATTGCCCCGGCTTGATGATGTGAATGGTGTACTCTTTGCCGTCCGGTGACGCTTTATATATGCGGACACGTCCCGACAGGAGAACAAAGAAACCACCGGCCGGATCACCCTCGAAAAAGAGGGTTTTACCGGATGGTATATCGATAAAACGGGCAATCGAGGCTACCGCCTGCAGTTCATTTTTGTCGAGACCGGAACAAAGATTCGTCCGGGACAGCAATTCGATATTTTTCATAGCGAGCAATGAAATGCTATTGGTTCGATTTTTTGATTTGTTCGATAAAATCCTCACGCGCCGGATTAAATATATCCAGCATCACAAACGGTGCATCTCCAAGACACCTGGCACTGTGTAATATATTTGACGGGAAAACACAGACATCTCCCTTCTCAACAACATGCTCCTTGCCCCCGATTTTCATCCGTGCCTTGCCGGAACGCACCATCCCGACCTGTTCATGAGGGTGTTTATGTTCCGGGACCTCACAGCCCGGCTGGATCGTGGTCAGCACCATCATTATATTTTCACCGGCCAGACCGGTCAGCACGGCACTGTCGATGCCCTCCATCGGTGAAAAATGGGGCGCTTTATCCGGATCAATAAAATATTTTTCTTTATCCGGACTCATATATCCTCCAGATTAAATTATGATCAAGAAACCTGAGATTGATGTAATATAATCATTTAAACCGCCAATATCAATTTTCCGCTTCTTTAACCGCCACCGCCATAATCTCGATCTCATCCAATTTGATTTCCCTTCGCCCCCAGTCACCTGCGGTACCACCCCAGATATTTTCAGTCCTGAAACCGGCCAGGCGCAAAAACAGCTTAAGCTCCGAGCCGATATAACCCTTCTCCCGAACATGGACTTTCCTTTTGCCCTCGCCGGAACCATATTCCATCTCGACCGACTCGACTACATGGACAGGATCGAAATTGCCGCTGGCAACATCTTCCTGCTTATACTTGCGGATCTTCTGCATGGCATTGGGAACCGTAATAATAAATTTCCCGCCTGTATCCAATGCCGCATTGACATTACGCAAAATCATCAGGTCGCGCTCGATCGGGTCATCACCCAGACCTAGAAGCGAAAATGCCCCCTCGCATAAACATATCGCAGCATCGAATTTTTTGTCCGGTTTATAAGCCGCGGCGTTATTGTGTACCAGTTCGATTGTGACTCCCGCAGAGGCGGCCGCCTTTTCGGCCTCCGCCAGCATACCTGACGATAAATCCACCCCGGTCATCTTAAAACCGCGGCGTGCAAATTCAACAGCATGCCGCCCGGTGCCGCAGCCAACATCGAGTATCGTGTTGCCAGGCTGAAGCTTAAGCTCCTCCATCAAAAAATCGACTTCTTCCCGAGCGTTTTTTACAAATACTTCCCCCATATAACGGGACGCGTGGCCGTCAAAAAATTCTTCCCAGCCTTTTTTTGTCATTACAAAAACCGCCTTTCAGTCATTATAAGGTCAATTTATACGGCACAAATTTTTAAATATCAATACGATTCTTGAACATTTCTGTTTCGCCTGGATGGAATCCATTCTTGCTTGAAAACCGGCTTATCAATCGGCAACCTGAATACTCCATATTTTAACAGAAAAAAACGAGAGTCGGGAACAATTAAGGGCGGTCTTTGTCTTAACGAATGCGGCACAGACTAAAAAGGTGTTTTTTGGTATTTGCCGCATCACCCTTGATTTTAAGGGGATTCGCAAAACCGCAACTCCGGGAAGAGCACAGTGGTATTTTCTATTATGGATCCCGGGGTTGTGTTTTTTTATTACTCCCAATTTATAATAGTCATTAAAAGGAAGCGGGGGTGCCCGGCTTGTATAAATCATGGAATGAGTTTAAAGCCGGTCGGAATCCCCCGCCTATTCTATAGAATCCTCCCAAAACGGGCCTTTTAAGACTTTTGGATGATTATCACCGGGTCTTGTTCCTTCTTTGGGAGCGAGAAGCCCGTAATCCCGGTGTCGAATCAATGATGTCGACGGGCTGTTAGCCTCGCCCCGCTAAATACTCACCGTATCAAAAAAACAGACATCAATTAGCAAATACTGCAATGTCCGCTGTTGTCCATCCTGTTCGAGCCGAAAGCCGCAAACGGCTTTGCCTTCCCTTGTTCTTTTCCCATCGGAAGAATCACCGAGCCGGGAAACTCCGGGAAGTTTCCTGTCCCTCTCCCGGCCCGGTAATACCGTTACACTTCAACCACCTTGTGGGAACATAAAAACAACGTGGAGGTACGATTAGATATTGCAATTTTTGTACCAAAAATGAACAATCGTCGACAAATTATCCTATCGTAATATAGGACAATGATTTAAATAAATATATGGGGGGGTAATTTGGGGAAATCTAATAAGAAATACTGCGTAATTTACGCAGTAGAACAATGCGAAATGCGTAAATTACGCATTTGTATCCTGCGTGATTTGATATTTTTTGATTCGATAGCGGACTGCCCCCTCAGATATTCCAAGTATCCGGGCCGCTTCACGGCGGTTCCACCCGGATTGTTCAAGTGCATTTATTAGTTGATCGCACTCATCATGACTCCCGGCCCTGACAAGTTGCGCCATTTTTCCCAGGTCACCATCGGCCAACAGGTAGAGCCGGTTGATTTCAGCTTTGAGTTCCCGCACATGACCCGGCCACGGGCGCTCGATCATGGCGCTGGAGATATTTTTAAGATATTTTTTGTCCGATGCGCTTTTGAATTTATACCCGTTTTGTGCCAAAAAATGCTCGATCAG
>Ga0164318_10002639_pt1 | contig 16734 bp, 18 predicted proteins | sample GuaBasSedimGuay9_FD_113734 | JGI IMG/M metagenome (GOLD analysis project Ga0164318, IMG submission 113734) | Subseafloor sediment microbial communities from Guaymas Basin, Gulf of California, Mexico - Guay9, Core 4571-4, 0-3 cm | ecosystem: Environmental > Aquatic > Marine > Hydrothermal vents...
CCCCTGTTGATGAATCAGAATCAAAGGAACTCCGCCATTATATTCCGCAAAAACCCAAGCCCTGCGGGAGCGCCGCTTTTACCTGATCTGCTGCGTTATCAAACACCTGCAGTATTACATATACGGCTGCGCGTTTGATGCCCTGCACCTGCCTGCCGCAGGCAGGTCTTAGACAAAAGCAGCGCCTGCAGAATTTAGGTTTCATATAATTAGGGGACGCTCTCCATTAGTTAAACTCAAAAGGGCATATCATTGATGCCGAATATTGCCATAAGCATCGATATAACAATAAAGCCGACTACAACACCCATGACGAGAATCATAACCGGTTCAAGTAAGCTGATAAATCTTTTTACCGTGTTTTTGACAATCTTTTCATAATTATCCGCCACTCTCAGCAGCATTTCATCGAGCCGTCCAGTCTCCTCACCAACCGTAATCATCTGTATAGCAAGAGAAGGAAAAAATCCGGCATCTCCTAATGGTTTTGATAATTTCTCGCCTTCTTTAACGCTTTCATAAATCTTTACCATTGATTCGGCAACAACACGGTTTACGATGATATCCTTAACGAGTTTAAGTGCCTGAAGAATAGGAACACCACTTTTCATGAGAGTACCCATTGTTCTTGCAAAGCGGGCTGTTTCAATTTTTTGTGTCAGTTTTCCAACAATCGGCATGCTTATTTTATGTGTGTCAAGCTTTAATCGTCCTGAAGGCGTTCTTTGATAGCGCACAAAAAGAACATATAAAAATACCAGCGCAGCTGTAATAAGCCACCAGTAATTTTTCAATATACCGCTTAATCCAAGCAAAAACCGGGTGGAAAGCGGTATGGTCTGCCCCATATCGGAAAATATAATGGAAAACTTGGGAATGACAAATGTCAGCAGGATAATGATCGATATTCCGCCTACAAAGAGAAGAAAAACAGGATAGACCAGCGATGATTTTATATAGTCTTTTAGTTCCTGAGAGTTTTCCAGAAAGACCGCCAGCCTTACCAGGACAGCTTCAAGAACACCTCCGGCCTCACCTGCTCTCACCATGTTTACATAAAAACCGGGAAATATCCGCGGGTACCTGGCAAGTGCATCAGGGAGATAGCTGCCTCCCTGGACGGACTTCAAAATATCTTTTATCACCTCTTTGAATCTAATCTTTTCAGTCACATCTATCAGAATAGACAAAGCTCTGTCCAATGGGAGACCGGATTCCAGAAGGGTTGAAAGATCCTTGGTAAATAGCATGACATCTTTTGTGGAAATTCCAATGAAAATCGACGATATTTTTTCACCCAGATTGATCTCTAAAATATTTCCATCTTCACTTCTGCCTGGACTGATTTTTATGGGAATAAGCTCCTTTTCCTGGAGCATGGCCGCAACCCCGTCTTTATCTGCGGCCTCAAGGAGCCCTTTTACGATTTCACCATCTCGATTTGCTGCTTTATACTTAAAAATCTGCATATCAATTCTCTAAAGTAACCTTTAATACTTCCTGGATGGTGGTCACGCCATCTTTGACCTTTTGCCAGCCATCCTGTCTCAAGGTCATCATTCCTTTTTCCATGGCTGTTTTTTTTATTCTTTCCGTACTCGATCTCGCTATGATCTCTTTTCTGATATCTTCATCTACATGAAGATATTCAAAAATTGCCAGCCTGCCCCTGAATCCGGTATAACGGCATTTTTCACAGCCCTGGCCACCAAAAAACCGGACATTTTTCATCTCACCATTGTTTGAATTCATTGACTTTAAAAGTTTTTTATCAGGTTTAACCTCCTGTTTGCAATACGGACAGATAACTCTCACCAGCCGCTGAGCTAAAATACCAAGCAGAGTCGAGCTGAGAAGAAAGTTTTCCACTTCCATATCTAAAAGTCTGGTAATAGCGCCTGCTGCATCATTGGTATGCAGAGTGCTGAAAAGCAGATGCCCTGTAAGGGCCGATTGAATCGCGATCTCTGCGGTCTCTTTATCCCTGATCTCTCCGACAAGAATAATATCAGGATCCTGGCGGACAATGGCTCTAAGGCCTCCTGCAAAAGTTAAGCCGATTTTGGGGTTGACCTGTATCTGGTTAATACCGCGCAATTGATATTCCACAGGATCTTCAAGAGTGATTATTTTGTTTTCACTGGAATTTATCTTGGCAAGGGTTGTATACAGCGTCGATGTCTTTCCGCTTCCTGTCGGGCCTGTTACGAGTATCATACCGTAAGGCTGGGAAATCAGTTCAATATACCGGGATAATATATTTTCTGGAAAACCTAATTTACGTAAATCAAGGATAAGCGTATCCCTGTCCAATATTCTCATCACAAGGCTTTCACCGTAAAGTGTTGGAATCGTGGAAACACGAAAATCGATCTCTTTTTTTTCTATTTTTAATTTGATTCGCCCATCCTGTGGAAGACGCCTTTCCGCAATATCGAGTTTAGCCATAATTTTAACCCTTGAAATAATCGCGGCCTGAAGACGGAAAGGAGGCGATTCAGCATCATGAAGCACCCCGTCTATTCTGTACCTAACCTTGAATTCATTCTCAAAGGGTTCAAAATGAATATCACTGGCCTTCAGCTCTACGGCATTTAGAATCAGCCTGTTAACCAGGCGGATTATAGGGGCTTCAGATGCAAGATCTCTTAAATGGTCAATATCATCGTCAACTTCAGATGATATGTCGTAAACACCCTTGTCAGCCGCCTCAATGATAGTATCGATCGACTGGCTTGCCGCACCATACAATCTTTCTATGGCATTTAAGATCTCTTCTCTTTCCCCTTTGCAGATTTCGATGTTCGTCCCAAGGGCAAGCTTTAAAGCATCGATAGTATAATAATCATCAGGTTCGGCCATGGCGATCTTGATGTTATTTTCAACCATTTCCAAAGGAACGAACAGAGACTGCTTCATAAACTTTACAGACAAGTTATCGATAAGCACGGGTTCTTTTGGATAATCGTTATAAGATATTTGAGTCACGGCAGTGTCTGATAAAGGCATCGGCATAGAGGCCTCCTGGAAATGCAAACAGTATGGATATCGCTTTCTCTTCGAGATCAACCATTTTTCGGGATTGTCGCATTCACCGTATCTTATAAGCTGACAGGCACTTGCGGCAGATTATTACATATGCACGCGGCCTGCTTCAATTTTCGGCAAATACGAAAATTGCAGGATTCAGGCGCCGGATATTAAAAAAACTTCCATCCATGTTGATTAAAAAATTTAAAAGCAGATACGGCAAAATATCTTATATGCATCCATCCCTTTCTGGATGCTCCGCCTCCCATATGAACGATTTTCATTGAAGGCAGATATGCTATTGCAGTTAAGCGCCCAAATTTAAGGGATAAATCAAAATCTTCGAAATACATGAAATATTTATCTGAAAAACCGCCTGCTTTCAAAAAAGAAGAACGACGAACAAGCATAAAACAGCCACTTGCGATTTCTACATCAAATACCGGCTTATTATTTATAACATCACGCATTTCATGGCGACTTAATCTTTCATAAAAGAGGTTCTGGAGCCGCGGTGGGCAAAATCCCCTCAATGCAAGATCAAGAACCGTTGGATACCGCTTGCATAGATACTGCATGTTTTCTGCTGTATCGAAAACCGATGGAACGACCATGCCGATTTGCGGATATCTGCAAAGAAAACGGATCCCCTCATATAGAGCCTCCTTCTCCATTATTACATCGGGATTTAATACAAGATGAAAATCTTCGATATGCCGATTTACACCTAAATTGTGACCACGGCCATAGCCGATGTTCCCATGGCCGGAGAGCAAAACAACCTTACTGAATTCAGTCTGCCCGGAAAAAATTGACAATACCCTTTCAAGAGATTTCTTCCATGATCTGCCAGGCCCGTTATCTATTAGGATCAAAACCAGCCGGCATATGATTTTATTGCTTTTAGCATAAACTGCCGACTTTGCCAAAGACTCGAGAGAATGCTTGAGAATTTCAATATCCGGTTCGTATGTAACCACCGAAATCGAAAGTTTTGGTAATCTGCGGCAGCTTTTCATGAATCTCCTGGCTTATCCTGTCATATACGTATGCCGGATATATCGGCTGCCTTAGTAATATAGACTGGATTGATCATTTTGCAAAGGTCTCCATCCATCATACATTCATACATTATACTGCCGGTTGATCCATTTCCGGTAGCTGCCGTCCATAATGCTTCGCCACCATGGTTCATTATCCAGATACCAGCGTATGGTATGACGAATGCCTGTTTCAAAACTCTCTTTAGGTTTAAAATTAAGTTTGACTTCCGACTTCTTTGTATCAATAGCATAGCGCCGGTCATGTCCCTGCCTGTCCTTTACAAAAGTAATCAGGGAAGCGGCTGGACGATTTAGACTAAATGGAGCATTGGGAAAGCGAACCCCTAATGCTGCATCTTCAGCAAATGTTTCATCCAGCAGCCTGCATATCATTTTTACAACATCTATATTTTTTTGTTCGTTATTGCCGCCAATATTGTAAGTTTCACCGATCTTTCCACTGGTAACTACTTGATCAACTGCCCGGCAGTGATCCTTTACATAAAGCCAGTCCCGTATATTCAGTCCATCTCCATAAACAGGAAGGCTGTCTCCTGCCAATGCCCTTGTCAGCATGAACGGAATAAGTTTTTCCGGAAACTGGTACGGACCGTAATTATTGGAACAATTGCTCATTGTAACGCACAGGCCGTAGGTATGATGGTATGCCCGCACAAGATGATCCGAGGCCGCTTTACTGGCAGCATAAGGTGAATTTGGAGCATAAGGGCTCTCTTCGGTGAAGGGGGGGGCATCCGGCTGAAGTGATCCGTAAACCTCATCGGTAGATATATGATGAAACCTGTGTGGGTGCAAGCCGTCTGAAACCCCATCTATCCACACAGCCTTTGCAGCCTTCAAAAGAGAATGGGTTCCGATTATATTTGTTTTGATAAAAGTATCAGGGCCATGAATAGACCGGTCAACATGGGACTCGGCAGCAAAATGGACGATGGTGTCGAGCTTTTGCTTTCGCAGCAGATGCTCCACCAGATCTTGATCGAGGATATCACCTTTTATAAACCGGAGACGGGGATTATCTTCGACCAGAGCAAGGTTTGCCCTGTTGCCGGCATAAGTCAACGAATCAAGGACGACTACCATATCTTCAAGATGATGATCGAGCCAGTAATGCACAAAATTTGAACCGATAAAACCTGCACCGCCTGTTATCAATAATCTGCTCATAATGAAATTCCTTCAGAGGCTGTTTGAAAAATAGGATCGGTTTCCAAACAGCCTCTTAAGTTCCCGAAGCATATTTCGAAGATTCACACGCCAGTGCAAAGCAACAGTGTCTAAAAGATCCCAGGTGCCTGTCTTGTCCAGAACAGCATAAGGCGGACGAACAGCCAGGACTGGATAATCTTCTGTTCTAACAGGTATAATGGGAATTATTCTTTTAATAAGCCCAATGCTTTTCGCTTCTTCCTGTATTGCTGCGGCAAAATCATACCAGCTGGCGACACCTGCATCGGTCCAATGGTAGATCCCGCAAATATCAGGACTTTCAACGATGCGCCAGATGATATCAGCCAGACCGAATGCCCAGGTCGGGGTTCCAACCTGATCTGCTACAACGACAAGCTTGCTTTGCTTTCTCATAAGCTGCAGCATGGTCTTAACGAAATTTTTGCCATATACGGAATATACCCAGGAGGTTCGCAGAATAACGCTTTTATCTGGTATAATTTCAGCTATATGCTGTTCGCCTGCTAATTTGCTTGCACCGTAGACTCCATTTGGATTCGGTTTGTCGTTTGGAAGATAGGGTCTCGATTTTTTCCCGTCAAAAACAAAATCCGTTGAAATGTGGATAAAACGGATTTCATTATGAAAAGCTGTTTCAGCCAGGTTCCTGGTACCCTGGGAATTAACCGCAAATGCCTTCTCCTCTTCCTGCTCAGCTTTATCAACCGCCGTATAGGCTGCTGCATTGATTATTACCTGCGGAGTCCGCTCTTTTACGGTTTTTTGCACAGCCTCAAAGCTGCTGATATCTAATTCATTTTTCCCAAAAGCGACGATATCCGAATTGACAGGGGCGGTTTTTAACAGTTCACGGCCAAGCTGGCCGCCACTGCCGACAATAAGTATCTTCATAAAAAATAATCCGCATCCTTGAAAGCAGCGCCTTTACTATCCTTGGCAGAAAGAACCGGGGGTTTGCCTTCTATTAACGGCCACTTGATGGAAAGATCCGGATCATTCCAGTACAAAGTTCGTTCGTATTCAGGTGCATAGTAGTCTGTACACTTATAGACAAACTCAGCATATTCGCTGATAACATAAAATCCATGTGCAAAACCGGGCGGCACCCATAAAATGGACTTATTCTCCGCTGAAAGCAGCGTTCCAACCCATCTGCCGAATGTGAAAGCGTTCTTTCTGAGATCTACGGCTACATCAAATACAGTTCCGGCAACGACTCTGACCAGTTTTCCCTGGGGCTGGATGATTTGGTAATGGAGCCCGCGCAAAATGCCCTGCATCGACCTGCTGTGATTATCCTGAACAAATCTCTGGTCAATTCCGGCTCCAGCAAATTTTTCAGCCCGCCAGGTTTCCATGAAAAAACCACGATTGTCTCCAAAAATCTCAGGCTCGATCAAGACAACATCGGGTATGCTGGTGGGTATAAATTTCATTTCTCTTCCTCGAAAATACGCAACAGATATTGTCCATAACTGTTTTTTTCAAGGGATTTTGCCAATACAGCCAATTGCTCTTTGCCCACATATCCCATTCTATAGGCTATCTCTTCAACACATGAAATTTTCAGCGACTGACGCTCTTCCATTACTTTTATGAAATTTGATGCATCCAATAATGAAGAATGGGTTCCTGTATCCAGCCAGGCCGTTCCCCTGCCTAATATCTCTACATCTAAATCACCACGTTCCAAATAGACTTTATTAACATCTGTGATTTCAAGCTCACCACGTGCGGACGGTTTTATACTTTTGGCTATGCTGACTACATCATTATCATAAAAGTACAGACCCGTAACTGCATAATTTGACCTTGGATTGGCTGGCTTTTCTTCAATATTTGTCGCTTTACGATCGGAATTGAAGTTTATCACGCCATACCGCTCAGGATCGCTTACATAGTAACCGAAAACAAGAGCGCCTTTGCAGCGTTTGGCAGCCAACTGCAAAATTTTCGCTAGCCCGTGACCATAAAAAATATTATCGCCAAGAATTAGACAGACTGAACTGTCACCGATAAATTTTTCTCCAATGATAAAAGCCTGGGCAAGACCTTCAGGTCTGGGCTGCTTTGCATAGCTTAAAGAGATTCCCCACTGGGATCCATCTTCGAGCAGATATTGAAACTGACGCTGGTCTTCCGGCGTTGTGATTATAAGGATATCTCTAATTCCAGACAGCATCAGAATAGATAGTGGATAATAGATCATCGGCTTGTCATAGACCGGCATTAACTGTTTGCTGACGGATTTTGTCAAAGGATATAACCTGGTACCGGAACCACCGGCTAAAATAATTCCCTTCATCGGACGATCCCCGCTACACCATGCTTAATAAATTTCATAAACTAAATAACCCCGCTTTTTATATTACGGACTGATAATTCACTCCAAAAGCTTGTTTGAAGATCTCTTGTCCCTAAATACCATCAAGTACTCCAAAGGTCTACGGTTCTGACAGCAACGTAACGCAAAAAAAGATAGACAAATAAATTCCAATAATGTTAAATTCTTTTAACAAAGGGGCCTGCAGAAATAAACTAACACATTGAAATTATTGGCACTAAGAAATAGGCTGTCTTAATAAAATCAGCATGTTACGTCTTTTCTGCAAAAGGCTCAACATATAAAAAATAACCTGTATGCTCCTTTAAGTCAAGGTGAATTAAACAGCAATTCCAGGGCAATTGCATCAAAATTTGGGATGGTTTTTGATTTTATATAAATCAATAGGTTACAAACACTGCTTCAAAAATAAACGCCGGCAAGCTACTTTCTGTTTCAGCCTGTTAACTGATAATACTGTATATAATTAACATTCTCCCTGTTGATGAATCAGAATCAAAGGAACTCCGCCATTATATTCCGCAAAAACCGGACCCTGCGGGAGCGCAGCTTTTACCTGATCTGCTGCGTTATCAAACGCTTGTGCGTATTACATATACGGCTGCGCGTTTGATGCCCTGCATCTTGGGCAAAAGCAGCACTTGCAGAATTCAGGTGTAAAAAAATGAAACGGTTTGACATGAAAGGTTCAATTGTATAGAATTTAAATTTTGTTATTATAGACAGGGTGCAAGCCTAAAGCTTTTCCCTTTTACGCCAGACCAGTTCACACAAACCAGTTTGTACCAAACCAGGGGGCTGTCCGAGAGCGGCTGCTTTCAGCGATTTCCTTGCCTGCCTGTGCATCGCATCTGTCTGTGCCGGGCTGCGCACATGCAGGTTCAGACAGATCAGTCGAAAAATTTTACATGAGGCAAAATACCAGTGCTATATTTTGGACTTTCCATACTATACCTTGCGAAAAATTTCTTGTTTTTGGGCGGCTTCCTGTTACAAAAATTTTTAAATTAGCGCACCTTCGGTGCGAACATAATTGCCTACGAGTGAACTAAAGTATATTAAAGTGCCTAAGGTTATGGAAATTCCTATACTATTGAATTACCCAAAAAGGAATAGAATTAATGATCGAGCTCGATTTTAATAAGATTAACGGACTTGTACCAACAGTGGTTCAGGATTATAAAACAGGTGAAGTCTTAATGCTTGCATTTATGAACAAAGAAGCATGGGAAAAAACATTGTCTACAGGAAAAGCTACTTACTACAGCCGCAGCAGGCAGACTCTCTGGATAAAGGGAAGCACTTCGGGAAATCAGCAGATTGTAAAAGAGATCAGGATAGATTGTGATGATGATACAGTTCTTTTAAAAGTTGAGCAGATCGGTGGCGCGGCTTGTCATACCGGCCATAAAAGCTGTTTTTTTCGTAAAGTTGAAGATGATGGTACGCTTAAGATTTTGGGAAATCCATTATTTGATCCAAACAAGGTCTATAATAACTCGACTGATGCCGGCTGAAACCGGTAAGGCTAATAGGTTTTCCAAAAAGATGTTAGTTTTTAAAAAAAAATATTTAAAACTCGATGTTCAAGTTTTTTGAGCTATTCAAAAATCATCTTTATATAACCTACTGATTTTATTAGTCTGATGTATTTGAAAGCGCTTTTTTTGTATTCCAATAAATTCAGTAACTTATAAAAAAACCTGATCATCGGGTAAAAGTTAGGTGTTATAAATGGTTTCAAAACGTACTGAAGAGATAAGCTCCTTTATAGTGATGGACGTCCTTGAAAAAGCGCATGAAATGGAGCGCAGCGGAATAAATATTATTCACCTCGAGGTAGGCGAGCCTGATTTTGATACTCCCAAATGCATTAAGGAAGCTGCGTGCAAAGCACTTGATAACGGCCATACCCATTACACCCACAGTCTTGGAATGATCGAACTCAGAGAAGCGATAAGTGAATATTATAATACAACATACAATGTGTCGGTTGATCCCGGTCAGATTGTAATATCTTCAGGCACTTCCCCTGTTATGTTTGTGATGTTTTCCGTATTGCTTGAAAAAGGTGATCAGGTAATAATTTCAGATCCGCATTATTCCTGTTACCCGAATTTTATAACATTTATGCAGGGCAAGCCGGTTACCGTACCTGTTTATGAAGAAGACGGCTTTCAATACAGGCCGGAATCAATAAGAAAAAAGATTACAGAAAAGACAAAAGCTATATTTATTAACTCTCCATCAAATCCAACCGGCAATCTTTTAAATGAAAACCGCATGAGAGCCATCGCTGATCTCTCTTTAAAGCCCGGTTCACCATATATTATTTCTGATGAAATTTATCATGGCCTTGTTTACGAAGGAAAAGAGCATTCAATTTTAGAATTCACAGATAAGGCCTTTGTGTTAAACGGTTTTTCAAAACTTTATGCCATGACAGGACTCAGATTAGGGTACCTGATTGCGCCAAAGGAATTCATTCGTCCCATACAAAAAGTTCAGCAAAACTTTTTTATTTCAGCCAACGCAATGGTTCAGATTGCTGGAATTTCCGCACTAAGGGAAGCAAAAGCAGATGTGGAAAAAATGAAAATCATCTACAATAAGCGAAGAAAATATATGATACATCGTTTAAGGGAACTCGGCTTTGGTATTACCGTAGAACCCACAGGTGCTTTTTATGTTTTTGTAAACGCAAAGCATATATCAACCGATTCTTACAAACTCGCTTTTGACATACTGGAAAAGGCCCATGTGGGGGTGACGCCCGGTATAGATTTCGGAAAGAACGGAGAAGGATACTTGAGATTTTCATACGCAAACTCAATGGAGAATATAACCGGGGGGATGAATAGGCTGGAAAGATACCTTAATGAAAATAAAAACCGCTCAATTTGTTAAAAGCGCTGTCAAACCGTCACAGTATCCGCCCGGTGTAATACCGGAGATAGCTTTTACAGGGCGTTCCAATGTGGGGAAATCTTCGCTTATCAACATACTGGTAAACCAGAAACAACTGGTTAAGACAAGCCGCACGCCTGGACGCACCCAGCTTATTAATTTCTTTTTAATTAATAACCAATTTATGTTTGTCGATCTTCCCGGATATGGATATGCAAAAGTTCCTCCAAAGATAAAAAAAAAATGGGGGCCGATGATTGAAACATATCTTTCAGGCAGAAAGATACTGAAAGGTGTGATATTAATTATGGATATCCGGCGTATTCCCGGCCGCCAAGAACAAAATTTCATTGGCTGGCTTGATTATTTCAATATTCCCGCGATTCTGGTACTTACAAAATCTGATAAGCTCTCAAAAACAAAACAGATAAGACAACGATATACCATAGCAAAGTTCCTTTCTGTTGAGATTGATAAATTAATTCTCTTTTCCGCTAAATCCCGCCATGGAAAAGAGGATATTTTAGATGCTGTGGAGAGACTCGTAAGTCCTGAAGAGCCAGAAGAGGCTGTTTGAATGTCGGCAAAGACGGCTTGAAGTAGAGATGCATAAATGGGTAACTTGTTTTGGTCTCATCCCTTAACAGAATCTTAATGGATTAGGCCCGAGTTTTTTGACCCTGTCCGTCATTAACTGTACGGTTTCGGCAAACAGTTTTGCGTCTGAGGCGCCGATATGAAACATTTCCAATCTGTCTCCGCCCAGTCCGATTTCATCAAGCAAGGTTTTTGTATGCATCACCCGCTCATACGCCCTTATATTTCCTTCCAGGAAATGACAGTCTCCGACCTCTCACCCCCCTACAAAAACAGCATCTGCCCCGGCTTCAAAAGCCTTTAGCAGATGAATAATTTCTACCTTTCCTGTACAAAGATATTTTATAACCCTGACCGAATCAGGGTATTGCAATCGCTGTGAACCAGCCATATCTGCAGCCGTATATGTACAATAAGTGCATAAAAGAGCCAGAACTTTTGGTTGAAAATTTTTCATTATCTTTCCAATCTGTTAGATGAAACAATGGGAAAATCCTCCTTTTTCAAAAAGGGGGGAGCAGAGTGGCTGCCCGCACTTATCGAGAGGTTACTTATCACCTTTTATCATAAATCCTTCTGCTACAATGGTTGTCTGAATCTGACCCGCCTGTCTGCGCCTGAAATTTCTGATTCTTAATTCTCTTATGGCCAAGAGTTTTGCGGAAGTCTCAATTTTATACAGAATTTCCTTAAGCTGCCTGGTTGTAGAAGCGAATGTAAACTGAACCAGTATGCCGAGATATTTCTCTTTTTCAGTTTCCTCCGGCTTTAAAACCCTCATGGTCTTTATCCCCACTTGACTTTCACCGGTCATCTTTTTCAAGATATTTTGAAGCTCCACCGCAGCCAGTGCGGACGTTTTTCCCTTCAGAAGAGCGGATTCCGCCCTGTCAAGGGTTCGATTAAGGGATATGAGCTTTTTCTCAAAAACGTTTTTTTCTTGTACTAACTGTCGGTATTTGAAAAGCTTCTTCTTTTTAAGTAAAATTTCTTCTTGAGATGAATAAAAAAAATCAAGCCCTGGAGAAAACCTGTAGATTAGGCCAAGCAAAAGCAGAGCTGTGCCTGCAATTAAAATATATCTTTTTTCTTTGTTGATTTTGAAACCAAACATTAAGGCATCTTTCATTTAACGGTTTGCACTTGAAGGCTGAGAACAAAAGCCCAAAGGAAAATTGCGTCTGCTCTGCTTAAAACATCTATTTTATCTTGACACCTATCTTAAATCTTTCCTTTCCATCTTTTCCCTTGGTAATTGTGGATAAGAAAACAACATCGTAAAAAAGAGGGCTGGTTTCTAAAACAGGAATTAATTCAGACGCAGCTTCCGCATAGCCATCCAATGTTATACTCTTGTCTTTGAAACTGAAACTTTGCACCCATGCGGTCTCAGGAATATTCGAGCTGAGTTCTTTTAAAATGTCTAATGCAGATACATAATCTTTCTCCAGCCCATTAAGATAATCTATCCTCTCTTCGATCTTCTTAAGCTCTGATCGAATTTGATCGATATCGGCAACCCGGGTCAACAAGTCACTAATCTGTGTATCTAATCTGTTTAATAACAATCTCTGGTGAAGTATATTACTTCCACCCCATGAAATAGCGGACAGAATAACCAAGCCTATAAGTACAAACATCATGTAATAGAGTATTTTGTTCGGCCTTTTCCTGAATTTTTCCGGGAAAAGATTCATTTGCATCTGTACCTTGCAAAGTCCTTTCAATGCAAGGCCGAAAGCAGGGACAAGTTCAGGTGAGGGAACCCCCATATTTGAAGATATCTCTGAAAAGTCAATAAAATTGACGTATAATCCGCTCTCCTCCTTAATTATATTATAAATTTCCCTGTCAGTGTCAAAGCCGTAAAAAGCCAGTCGGATACGTTCATCATCTTTACCCGCAGCGGCCTTTAAGGGTTTTAACGCCTCTTTTATCTGATTTTTAGTATCATCATAATCCCCTGCAATTTCCGCTCTTCTTGAATAGATCAAAAACCTCTTTTTTATTAAGTTAATTTCCAAACTTTTATCTTTTTGATAAGCAATGGCAAAAGTATTTTCAGCAGCATTATTTTTATGCAAAAAGAAATCAGCAACTGCGGTGGAACCGGTTTCTATTCCGGATATACCGACAGAGATTCTGTCTTTTAAATCAAAATAAGGATCTATAGCCTTTTTTTTGGCAACAATTACCAAAACTTTCAGCCGGTTATTTTTCTTATCCTCTGAAATAATCTGGAAATCAAAGTACATATCATCAGCAGAAAGCGGGACATATTTCTCCATTTCAAAAGCAAGTGTTTCTTTAAGATTCTCCTTTACGACCAGAGGAAACTCTATCTCTTTTAAAATTGTCAATTCACCCGGAATGCCTAAAAAAATGTTTGTGGATACGATTCCATATCTTTCCATAAAGTCATTTACAAGATCACCGACACGATTTAATCTTTCTTTTAACGGCCTTTCTTTTTCCAGATTATAAACTTCATGGGCCTTAGGCTCTGCCCCTTTAAATGAATTTTTAAGAAAGACAATGGAAACAAGATCATCTGTTATGTTTATTCCTAAGCTTGACTGGAAAATCAAATAGCTGCCTCCATTTTATCCTTTAATCCACTGCAAAACCAGGTACCTGTCTTTCAGCTTCAAATCTATTTTTACAAGGGCTTTAACCTCCTGCTTTACAGAACCTTCTTCAACAGCTCCAATTGACTTGATTATAAAATATGGACTTGTTTTCAAGGTAATATAGCGAATTACAGCTTGATACACTTCAGGACCGAGTAAGCCGGACAGATCCGTCATGGAAACAAAATCCTTTTCTTTTCTGTATTCAACGATTTCTGCTGCAAGGTCATCAGTCATCAGCGGAAGGGCTTTAAGCATCTGTATCGATGCAGAATTGATATTTATTTTATTATAATTATAATCTGTTTTTCTTCTCCTTGTAGTGCGTCTGCCGGTATTTATTGTTATCGAATCATTATGCGGATATACGGTAACCATATCTTTAAGTCCGTCATAAAAAATCTTTTCCGTCATACCTTTGACAAGTAAAAGCTCATCAATAGAATCAAAATCCGCGTCTTTGCAATCATAAGGTTCGGGAAGTCCTTGATAATAATCGTCTTCAGCTCCGTTCAACCTGTGAAACCGATCTTTGTCACGCCAGTCCAGTATCGAATCTACAATCACGTCCTTTTCATTATCATCGCAATCAAAACTGCTTAACATCATCCGGAGCAAATCTTTTCCAGCTCTGTTGATATTGACCTTGCCGCTTTGATTTTCTATTCTTATCTCAAATCGCCCCTGCCCAAAAGGAATTTCAGGAATCGCGGCGTTAATTCTCCACTTTATGGTCCCTTCTTCTTCATCTTCTTCGGATGTCGCTTTGGGAGGCGATATTTTGTCCTCAATCAAACCGATAATCGCCGTGTTCATTCCAGCCCTTGCAATATAATATGCCTGGGTCGATTCCTTAAAGTTACGGGTTATCTTTAACTCTGTTTTCATGGCATGACAAAACTCACCGACAATCACCATAAGAAGCACCAGAACCCATAAAACCAGAAACAGTGCAATACCTTTATTATCTGCGGCATACCTCTTCATTATATCCTTTATTTATGAATCTGTTGATTTATGGTCTTTTCGCATGCCTTGATCTCGAACGAAAATCCTCATAAATTAACATATTCATTTATCGGAGCTGATTTCAAAACGCCCCATTTTGTCTAACCGCTGCTCCAAAGCTTCTCAAACTTTCATGATAAGGCATCTGCCGACAGCCGTACGATAACATAAATCGGTGCTGAGTCGCTCTTTTCTTTCACGCTTATTCTGACAGCCACCGGGAACCTCTTTTCAACTTCGGGGTCCCATATTTGCTGCCATTCTAAAGGCTCCTGGTCGGTGTTGCCCAGATATTCAAAGATGATGCTTTCCGCCCGCGGTATAAGTTCGTAAAACAGATCTTCATCCGCCTCACTGATATCTTCATCTTTTTTAATCAAGACGAGGTTTTTTTCATAAAAAAGAAGACGGTCCTTTTCAGAAGAATCTTCTTTAGATACTTCGTCATCTATTTGAATGATATATTTCACATAGACCATGCCAAAGGAATTACCAGGCACCATCGACATATTGGAGACAAATTCCATGGACTTGTCATCCCCTTTTAAAAAAAAAGGCTCTTTGCCACCCTCTTTTATCTTGCGCAAAACAATCGACACAAGCTGCCGCCTGACAAGATCAAGGACGATCCGCCGTCTCTGATGGGTTTCAATGCCTGCTTCTCCTTTTTCCCATGCCCGGATTCCAATTCGCAATGCTCCAAAAATAAGCACGAGAATTATAGCGACTATTGTAAGAGATATCAAAAGTTCTAAAAGGGTAAATCCCCGATCTGAATCAGGCACAGTCTTTATGTGTCCTCTAATATTAATTTGCCGACCTTTATTGTACTTATTTCAAAACTTTTTCTGCGCCCCCATTCTTTCCAGCTAACGCCCACCCTTATGGTGATGAGTTCTTCCGGCGGAACAGCCTCCCCTTCTTCTGCGTCATCAGGACAAACAATTTCGGCTCTCCAGATAAATCCATCGCCGAAATCACCTTCCAAAAAACCGCAATTAAATTCATCGTGAATAAGAAGTTCTTCCATTTTTTCTCTTGCATGAAATATAGCGCGTGTATAATTATCCGATAATCCGCTTGATTTTAATCCAGCGGAAAAAAGCTGCAATATTACCACAAGAGAAATCGCCAATATCATCATAGCAACCAGGATTTCAATAAGAGTAAACCCTCTTTTGCATCCATTATAGCTGATCGGGAATCTCAATTTTAACCGCTCCGGTAATAAAATCAACTCTGATTCGATATTGCTTGCCGCGATCATCGGCCAATATCACATCTCCTCCTGTATTGCCGCCGCTTTGAAAAAAATCGATCCGAAACAGACCTGTTTCCATCATCTCTTTTCCAAAACCGGCCTTTTCAAATATAATACCTTCGGGCAACTCATACTTTTTCATTAAGACCTTATCTTCGGTATCATCCTTTGAATCATCATCCTGATTATGTTTTAAATTTTCTTCAGAATCTTCGGTCTCTGTAAAAACGGACAATCTGTTTTTGTCAAGATCAAAAAGAGCGCAGCAGGTCGTCATCTCCGATATGGCCCTGCTTCTCGCATACCTTAAAGAAGCGGAAATTTTTTTTGCAGATGTCTTTAATCTCATACCGGCCAAGGTTCCGACAAACCTCGGCACGACAAAGGCAGAAGAAACAGCGATAATAGTTAGCACCACCAGAAGTTCAAGAAGTGTAAACCCGCTATTTTTTATTCCATACATAGAAAACTCGGCAGTTCCTGCAAAACAATACAGGCAGTTGAAAAAATGTTTCTGAAAACATCAATGGAAAAGTTTTTTACTAAAACTTCAATCCTGCAGGGCAAAAGCAGCGCCTGCAGGATTTAGGTGTAATTGTTATCAATACAGGAGGCTGCACCATAATTAAAACAGGCTTGCATTGTCGAGATAAAGCAGCGGTCTTTACTCATAATTTCTTAAGGAACTTAAGAACAGACCTA
>Ga0164318_10002640_pt1 | contig 16730 bp, 17 predicted proteins | sample GuaBasSedimGuay9_FD_113734 | JGI IMG/M metagenome (GOLD analysis project Ga0164318, IMG submission 113734) | Subseafloor sediment microbial communities from Guaymas Basin, Gulf of California, Mexico - Guay9, Core 4571-4, 0-3 cm | ecosystem: Environmental > Aquatic > Marine > Hydrothermal vents...
ATATTATAAAAGAGGAGAGATTTTATGAAGGTTATATTTGTATTTTTGATGTTGATTAGTAGTTGTCTTTTTGCTTTTACTGAAAGTTTATTGTCACCAGATGGTAAGATAAAAGTATTGCTTGATATTGATAAAAATGTAGCTTATTCTGTTGAATTTAATGGTAAAAAGATATTAGATTTTTCAAAAGTTAATTTAAAAATAAATAAAGATAGAGTTGTTCAGAATTTTGAAATATCAAAAATATTTAAGAGTAGTGTTAATGAAAAATATACACCTATTATTCCTGTAAAAACATCAAAAATTTGTGATAATTATAATGAGATAAAGATTATTTTTAAAAATAAGTTGGGGCTTATTTTCAGGGCGTATAATGATGGGATAGCGTATAGGTGGTTTTCTAATATTAAAGGTAATATTAAAATATACGATGAATTAGTTGAATATAGTTTTATGAAGGATTACAATTTATGGTTTCCTGAAGATGAAAGTTTTTATACTCATCAGGAAAAAAAATATAAATATATGAAGCTTAGCGATATTGATGATAAAAAGATGAGTTATTCGGGAGTATTAATAAATATGGATGAGGGAGTTAAAGTTTTTTTGACAGAAGCAGATCTTTATAGTTATCCGGGAATTTATTTTACAGGAGATGCAAGTGAAAAATATAAATTGAAAGGAATATTTCCGCATTATCCTTTAGAGACAGAGCAGACCTCGGATAGAGATGTTAAGATTTTGAAAAGAGCAGATTTTATAGCTGAGGTAGAAGGGAAGAGATTTTACCCCTGGAGAGTTATGATTATAACAGCTGAAGATGGAAAATTAGTTGAAAGTCAGATGATATGGAAGCTTGCGAAACCGTGTTCATATAAGGATGTTGATTGGATAAAACCTGGTAAAGTGGCATGGGATTGGTGGAATGCTTTAAATATTTACGGAGTAGATTTTAAATCTGGGATTAATACAGAAACATATAAATATTATATTGATTTTGCAGCTAAAAATGGGTTGGAATATATTTTATTGGACGAGGGCTGGTATGATTTAAAAGATGTTATGAAAGTTAAAGACAGCGTAGATTTGCAGGAAATTATCGAATATGCTAAGAGTAAAAATGTAGGTGTTGTTTTATGGGTTACCTGGAAAGCTTTGTATGATAAAATAGATACAGCATTAGCATGGTTTGAAAAGCTTGGCGTGAAAGGTATAAAAGTCGATTTTATGCAAAGAGATGATCAACAAATGGTAGATTATTATTGGAATGTTGCAAGAAAGGCATTTAAACATCATCTTATTGTAGATTTTCATGGAGCTTATCAGCCGAAAGGACTGCGAAGGACATTTCCAAATGTGTTAACGAGAGAAGGAGTTTTAGGGTTGGAACATAGCAAATGGGATGTAACAGTAGATCCGGAACATAATGTAACAATCCCTTTTACAAGGATGGTTTGTGGCCCTATGGATTTTACACCTGGAGGCATGCGAAATGCTACTAAAAAAGATTTTAGCCCCATTTTTGATAATCCTATGGTATTGGGTACACGATGTCATCAGCTGGCAATGTTTGTTGTATTTGAAAGTCCTTTGCAGATGTTAGCAGATTCGCCATCTAGATATATGTCGGAAAAAGATGCTTTAGATTTTTTATCAGTAGTTCCTACAGTATGGGATACCACTATAGTACTTGATGCTAAGGTTTCTGATTATATTATTGTGGCACGTAAAAATGGTAATAAATGGTTTTTGGCTGGAATGACAGACTGGAGTTCGAGGACATTCGAAATAGATTTATCTTTTTTGCCAGAGGATGGTGATTATTTATTGGATTTATGGCGGGATGGAATAAATGCAGATAGAATTGCAATAGATTATAAAAGAATTTCAAAGATTGTTAATAAACGAATTAAGTTAAAAATTGATTTTGCCCCGGGAGGGGGATTTGTAGCTATTTTGAGGCATTTGTAGGATTGGAGTAAAAAATACTTGACTTTTTTATTTTATTTATTTATAAATATATTTTCAAAACAAAAAAAGAACAGGAGGATATATAGATGTATGCAGTTTTTGAAGCTGATGGTGTTCAGTATAAGGTCTCAGAAGGAGAGACTATATTAATTGATTATAAGAAATTTGAAAAAGGAACAAAAGTTTCTATACCTGATGTATTATTGGTTTCAAATGGAGAAAAAGCAATTGTTGGTAAACCTTATATTGAAAATGCAAGTATTGATGCAGAATTTGTAGGTGATACAAAAGGGAAAAAGATTATTGTTTTTAAAAAGAAAAGAAGAAAAGGTTATTCCAGAAAAAGAGGACATAGGCAGAAATATTCATTATTAAAGATTAATAAGATTAATGTACCTGAGTTATAGAAGGAGGATATAATGGCACATAAAAAAGGTGTTGGTAGTTCAAGAAATGGAAGAGAGAGTCATAGTAAAAGATTGGGAGTTAAAGTTTTTGGTGGGCAAAAGATAAAAGCAGGTGGAATTATTATTAGACAGAGAGGCACAAAAATTCACCCTGGTAATAATGTTGGTAGGGGTGGAGATGATACTTTATTTGCTTTAATTGATGGTTATGTAAAGTTTGAGTCATTTGGTCGTAATAAGAAAAAAGTAAGTGTTTATTCTGAATTGGATTAATGATATGTCGCTAACTAATGTTAGCGACTTTATATATTATGAATGATATAATTGATTTAATCTCCCAGATATCTTATGAAATATCTCATAATCCAGATATTAATTTAGTTTTAGATTCTATTATAAAAAATATTTATCATGTAATAAAAGCTACGAGAGTTACGATAATGTTTCCTGATAAGGAGCATAATTTTTTATATATTAAGGCTGCCCGTGGTAATTTTGATAATAGTATTTATAATGTTCGTGTTAAATTTGGTGAGGGAATTGCAGGTTATGTAGCCCAGTCAAGAAGTCCTCTTTTTTTTAGAACAAAAGAGGATTTTAAAAAATTTGGAATTTCGCATAATCCATTAAAATATCAGAATTATTCAGCTATAAGCATTCCTATTATATATAAAGATAAGTTGTTAGGTGTTTTAAATCTTAATGATAAGATAAATAATGAATCTTTTACAGAATTGGATTATAAAGCTAGTTTGATTATTGCTAATCAATCAGCAGTTGCAATTTATAATTCTATATTATTTAAACATTATTTGGAAAAAGAGAAGTTAAGACAGTCAATTTTAATTGCTCGAGAGATACAGCAGTATTTTTTACCGCAATATTTTGAACAGGTTCCTGGATTTGAGATAGATGGATGGGGACAGACATGTGATGAGACAGGCGGTGATTATTATGATTATTTTCAATTTTTTGATGAGAAATTAGCTATTGTAATTGGTGATGTTGCAGGACATGGAATCGGTGCTGCACTTATTATGGCATCGGCTCGTGCTGCATTAAGAGCTTATACTGAAAATTTAAAAGAAGTTGAGGAAATATTTTTTAAATTAAATAATTTATTAGAATCAAATTTGGAATATTCAAATTTTATGACATTGCTTTTTCTTATGATAGATGCTAATAATAACACATTGCAATATATTAGTGCTGGCCATGAAGGCCCTTTAATGTTTAGAAGTAATTCTGATGAGGTGATTGAGTATCCGAGCACGGGTGTAGCTTTGGGGATAATAAAAGATTCTAAGTTTAAAGTTTCTGATCTAATAAAGTTGGAAAAAGGAGATCTTTTTATTTTATTTACAGATGGGCTTGTAGAGGTTCATAATAAAAATAAAGAAATGCTTGGCAAACAGAGATTGATAAATTTTATAAAGAAGCATAAACATAAATCAGTAAAAGAGTTAAAAAAATTGATTATTCAATTTTGGTTTGATTTTAAAGAAGATATGCCACAAGAAGATGATATTTCTTTGATATTGATAAAAAAATTGTAAAAAAATCTTGACTTATTTTTAAATTTTTCTTAATTCTAAAATAAAACGGGTTTTTTATGAATATTACAGAATTAAATAATTGGGGATTGGATAATAAAAGCAAAAAAATAAGTAATGATAGATTTTCTAAAGATAAGGTTAAATCTTATAATATAAAAAAAGTTGAATCGAATGATAATGTTTTTATTTCTCAAAAATCCTATGATAAATTTCAGAAAGCTATTGAAGTTAAGCAGTTAATAAGAGATATAAAAAAGAATGATAATGATAGTGAAAGTGGTAAAAATTTAGAGGAAATAAAGAAAAAGGTAGAATCTGGTTTTTATAATGATACTGGAATTTTTAAAGTGGCTGTTAAAAAAATTATAAAAGGAATGGTAGAATGAGTCAGTCAAATAGAATTATAAGATTATGTAATAGATGTATAAGGCGTGAACGTGAAAAGTATGATATGAACATTCATAATCAATGTACTAAAATAAGGATGACAAAGTGGAATTGTCCTTATTATTATTGTAAAATTCAGGATAATATTAGGATTGGTAAGCATACATTTCCGATAGATATAGTTAATTATACTGAGAAGAATGAAAAAGATGGAGTATTGATTTCTGGAAATACTATTTGGCAAAAGAACACCCCTAAAGAGGGAGAAATTGCTTTATTGCCTCTATATTTATTAGATTTTAATGCTGAAAATAAAACATTTGCAGGCATTGGTCAGACATTGACAGATGCAAAGACAGGATATTTTGAATTTTTTGCTCCTTATAAAGGAGAGTTTTACATAGCATTTAAATTGGATGATGTTAGTATTTTTAATTGTAAAATTAGAGGGATTGTAACAGGGCATGAATGCCAATTATGTTTTCATGATAATGAATTTGAACAAAAAAGTAAATATAATCATTTGATAAGATGTCGTAGAGAAAATGTTGTAGAACAATTCTCTTTTGAATTTATAGAAGATAAGCAATTATTTGAAAAGATTAATCCTATTTTGAATGTATGATTTTTTAAATGTTAATAATACTTGACAAATTATTTTATTTTATTTATTTTAAAAAAGAGAGGTGATTATGGATAATTTGGAAGAGTTGTTTAATTTAACAACAACAGATAAAGAAACAGAAGAGGAATATTTAAAATTAGTTTCTTTTAAATTAGGTGAAGAAGAATATGCTTTTGACATAAATGTAATTAGAGAGATAATAAAATTGGTAGAAATTACAAGGGTTCCGAAGTCGCCTCCTTTTGTTCAAGGTGTTATTAATTTAAGAGGAAGAGTTATTCCTGTATTGAATTTGGCCAAAAGGATGGGAATAAAGAATACTAATACTGAGCAAGAAGATTCAAAAATAATGATTATAGAATCAGAAAATAGAACTATAGGTTTAATAGTAGATTCTGTTAGTGAAGTTATTGAAATTCCTTTTAGTAATATAGAATCTAATCCTATAATTTCTCATGAGACAGAATCTGAATTTATTTCTGGTGTTGGAAAGTTAGATAATAGGTTGTTTTCTATTCTTGATTTAGAGAAAATTTTATCTTTTATTCATAAGAGGAGTGAATGAGTTTTTTTAATAGAAATGTTATTGATTTAACAGATGATGAATTCCATTTATTAAGAGATTATATATATGAAAATACTGGTATATATTTTAAAGATAATAAAAAATATTTATTAATCAATAGATTAAATCAAAGGTTAATAGAGACTAATAGTAAAACATTTAAAGACTATTATTTTTATCTTAAATATGATAAAACTGGTGTAGAGTTTAAAAAATTATTAAATTCTATTACAACTAATGAGACAAGTTTTTTTAGAAATGAATTTCATATGGAATCGTTTTCAGATTTTATAATTCCCGAATTAGTAAAGAAAAAAAAAAATAACGGTGATAGAAAGATAAAAATCTGGAGTGCGGGGTGTAGTACAGGTGAGGAACCTTATAGTTTAGCTATTATTTTAAATGAAAAAGGAGTAATGCAGGAATTTGATGTTGAGATTATAGGTAATGATTTAAGCGATAATGTGTTAAATTCTGCAAGAGCGGGTATATATAATAAATTAAGTTTGAGAAATACCCCCGAGTATATAGTTAATAAATATTTTAAAAAGATAAATAATTTTACGTTTAAAATAGATGATAAGATTAAAAAGTATGTCAAATTTACTTTTGGCAATCTTGTAAAACCAAGTACGTTATTGTTAATAAATAATCTTGATATAATTTTTTGTAGAAATGTGATGATATATTTTGATATAGAAGCGAGAAAAAGAGTAGTTAAGCTGTTTTATGATAAATTGCTAAAAGGCGGATATCTTTTTATTGGACATTCTGAAACTTTACATGGTATCAGTACTGCTTTTAAAATAGTTCATTATAAGAGAGCAGTATTTTACAGAAAAGATGAGTAAGGGGTAATATATGAAAAAAGTAACAATACTTTTTGTTGATGATTCTGATACAATAAGAAAGTTTATTTCTTTTGGATTAAAAATAAGAGGGTATAAGGTAATTCTTGCGACAGATGGTCAAGATGCCTTGGAAAAATTAGCTGTAAATGATGTGGATGTTATTATTACTGATTTAAATATGCCCAATATGGATGGGTTTGAGTTTATTAAAAATTTAAAAAGTGATGATTTTTTTTCTAAGTTGCCTATTATTGTGTTAACTACTGAAGGGAATAAAGAGGAAATTGAGAAGGCTAAGAAATTGGGAGCAGATAAGTATTTGATAAAGCCTTTTAAAATAGATGTTATTATAAAAGAAATCGAAGAATCTTTAAGTGTAAATGAATAAACAGGAGGAAGTTATAGTATGGCTGATTTAAAAATTTTAGCAGTTGATGATTCTGCTACAATGAGAAGAATTATAGTGAATACTTTAAAAAGGGCAGGGTTTGAAAATGTTGTTGAAGCAACAGATGGGAAAGATGCTCTTGCTAAATTGGCGAGTGAGGATATAAATTTTATTATTACTGATTGGAATATGCCTGAAATGGATGGATTGACTTTTGTTAAGACTGTAAGAGCTGATCCTGCATTAAAAGATATACCTATTTTGATGGTTACCACCAGAAGTGTGAAAGATGATATTATAGAAGCCATGAAAGCAGGTGTTAACAATTATATTGTTAAGCCTTTTACTCCACAAACATTAAAAGAAAAAATTGATAAAATCTTAAGTAGTTTATAATTTTATTAATTTATTTTAAATTTGATTATGAATGATCATAATTTTATTGAAATAAAGAGTAATAAATTTCTTTTAAAATTTGATAAAGATAGAACTCTTGCATATTTAACGGTATTCGAAATTGGTAGATTAGTTACTTTGGATGAAACTAAAGTATTTTTAAGAAAAAATGGAGTTTCAAATTTTTTTGAAAAGAAGTTAGAGGAGTACTTTTTAAAAAAGAGGTTTAATGAAGAAATTTTGATTGCACAGGGAAAACCTGTTAAACATGGAGAAAATAGACGGTTAAAAGTATTGGTTAATCTTCATCCAGAATTTAAACCTAAAATTTTAGAAGACGGGAAAGTAGATTTTAAAAATATTCAGAGTATTCCAATGGTAAAAAAAGGAGATATTGTAGCGGAGATATTGCCTCCTACTAAAGGTGAAGATGGGATTGATATTAATGGAAATCCTATAAAAGCGAAGGATGGAGAGAATGTTGCTTTACCATTAGGAGATAATTTAAGAGAGATTCCGGAGAAAAATATAGTAGTAGCAGAAAAATCCGGACATATTTTATTTAATGAAAATGGAATATTAGAAGTTCATGATGTGTTAATTATTGATGGAAATGTTGATTATAGTGTGGGAAATATAGATTTCGAGGGTAGTATTATTATAGAAGGAGATGTTAAATCTGGTTTTATAGTAAAGGCTAAAGGAGATATAGAAATAAAAGGGCTTGTAGAAGATGCTGTTATTGAGACTGAACAATCGGTTACTGTTAAAGCAGGATTTATTGGTAAAAATAGAGGAAAGATTAAGGCTGGCCAGGATGTTAAGGTACATCATATTGATAATGAGGTTATAGAGGCTGGTAATGATATTATTGTAGGAGAAGAAATTATAAATTCTGAACTTACTGCAGGAAGAGATATTATTGTTATTGGAAAGAAAGGGGCTATTATTGGTGGATATGTTTATGCTAAAAATAAAATAGAAACAAAAATTGCCGGTGCCAAAACAGGAATTCCAACTATTTTATCTGCAGGTGTAAGTAAAGAATTAATGGAGAGATCGCGCGAACTTGATTTTTTGATTAAGAAAAATCAGGAAAATTTAAAGAAAATAAAACAAAATTTATATGAGTTAGTTAGATTACAAATAGATAATAAGTTGACTCCAGAAAAAGAAAAATTATTGAATTATTTAAGAAAAGCCCAGATGGCTTTACCTAAACAAATCCAGGTATATCAAGAAGAATATGAAAAAATTAAAAAAATAAAAGAGCGATTTAAATATTCATATATTGAAGTTAAGGATATTGTTTATCCTAAAGTTAAGATTATTATGGGAGAAGATATATTAGAGCTTAGAGAAGTTTTTAAAGATGCTATTTTTAGATTAGAGAAAGGTTCCATTTCTTTATTTATTAAAAATAAAAGGGTGAAACTATAATGATAAAGTTATTGATAGTAGATGATTCTCCATTTATTAGAAAAGCTCTTATTAAGATGGTGCAATCAGAACCTGATATAGAAGTTGTTGGAGAAGCAGCTAATGGTAAAGATGGTGTTCAAATGGTATTAGATTTAGACCCAGATGTTGTGACTATGGATGTGGAAATGCCTCTTATGGATGGTATCTCAGCGCTAAAAGAAATAATGACAAAGCATCCGGTACCTGTTATAATGTTTAGTTCTTTGACTGAAGAAGGTGCAAAGGTTACATTAGAAGCATTAGAAGCAGGAGCAGTTGATTATTTATCAAAAGATATCCAAGGCTCTTCTCTATCTATTTTTGACAAAAAACATTTAATAATTGAAAAAATAAAGAATGCTTCTAAAGCTAAGATAAAGAATCTTATTTCACATAAAATAAATCTTATTACTTTGCCAACTTCTAAAAAAGAAGACAAAATAGAAAAAAAAGAGAAAAAATATGAGGTATTAACAATTGGAACTTCTACAGGGGGACCTCCAGCTTTAGAACGGGTTATTCCTAATTTAAGCAAGGGAATATCTATGCCTGTATTGGTGGTACAACACATGCCTCCTATATTCACAAAATCTCTTGCAGAGAGATTAAATAGTCTATCTCCATTACAGGTTAAAGAAGCAGAGCATAATGAAGTGATAGATGATAATATTGTGTATATTGCACCTGGTGGACATCATATGAAGTTGAAGAAACATGGTAGTAGGTATATCATTAATATTTTTGATATGGATTCTCTTTATACGCCTTCTGTTGATTTTTTGTTTAATTCTGTAGGTGGATTTTTTAAAGATAAAACTCTTGGGGTAGTTATGACTGGTATGGGGCATGATGGGCTTGAGGGATCTCGCACTATAAAGCATTTTCATGGTACTGTTATTGCACAGGATGAAGAATCATGTGTCGTTTATGGTATGCCAAGAGTTGTTATTGAAAATAAACTTGCTGATTTTGTACTTCCTTTAGATCAAATTGCTTTTAAAATAATGAAATTAGTGATGAATTAATATGAGGAAAATTACGGGACTTATTTTTTTTTTACATTTTTCTATTGCTATATTGGGGCAGATAGATATAATTGATACATTATCTGTTGATACTAATAGGGATTCTATTAGAAAAGATACTACTAAAAAATATATTGATACAAGTAATGTTATTTTTAAAATTTATTTAGGTTTCCATAACACAAAAACAAGAGTAGTAATTCAATTATCCGATAGCCCTTTATACGATATTAAAAAAATTGCAGATGATAAGCTGGTTGTTATGTTATATAATACTGTGATGGGGCAGAGTGAATTAAAAAAAGAAGTGGAGCTTCCTTTTGTGAGATCTGTTTATGTAGAAGAAATAGGGAAAAGACATTCTCAGGTTATTATTCTTACTGATACTAATTTTGTCTATAAAGTATTTACTTTATTGAGGCCATATAGACTTGTTATTGATATATATCCAGATTCTGTAGCTAATATTACTAATAAATATAGAAATTATATTGAATTGGGGAAAAAATATTTTAGAGAGAAGAATTATGAAGAAGCATTAAAAAATTTTAGAATAGCTGCTATTGAAGGAAATTCTACAGAAGCTTATTATTATGCTGGTATAATACGGTTTGAAAAAAAGGATTATCCCAAAGCAATTTATAATTTTAGTCAGGCCCTTAAAGATGAAAAGAAATTTTATGATAGTTATATTTATTTGTCTCAAATTTCTGAAGATACAAAAGATTTTAATAAAGCTATAGAATATTTGGATTTGTATTTAAGAATAGCCGCAGATACTTCCAAATTTCCTGAAATAAGAAAAAAAAGACAATATTTACAGGATATAGTGGATAAGATTATTAAATTGGATTCTATAAAAGCTGTTAATGATAGTTTAAGAGCAAAAGGCAAGCCACAGATAGATTCGGCAGAAGTTGATTCTTTTTTGAAGGCTTATGGTATAAAAGAGGATTTGAAAGAACAGGAACCACTGAAGCTTTTTATTTGGGCGAAGGAATATTATGATAGAGATGATTATGAAAGAGCAGTAAAGGTATTGTATTCTCTTATTAAATTATTTCCAGATTCTAAATTTGTTGAGGATTCATATTTATTATTAGCTAAAATATATTTTAAATTGATGTTATATCCTCAGGCGAGTAAATACGCACAGCTTTTATATGATGTTAATCCTAATACTGAGTTTTTAGATGAAATTCTTTTTATTTTGGGGAAAGCATATTATTATTTAGGTAAATATGATGATGCAATAAAATATTTAAGGTTATTTATCCAGAAGTTCCCTGATGATAAAAATTGCTATTGGGCACATCTTTTTTTGGCGAGAATTTATGAAAAGAAGAATAAGCCTATTATTAGGGATGAAGAATATGATTATGCTTTAAAGTTGGTACCTGACGAATTTTCTTTAATTAAATTGTATAGAGAGTTAGCAGATCTTTATAAAGGAAAAAATAAATTAGGAAAATCGATTTATTATATAAAAAAAATTGTAGAGATATTTGAAAGTAAAAAAGAACCTCAAATGTTATTTCATACAGATATAAATTATGCTATATTTACTTTACCAGATCTTTTATTTCAGAATGAGCAATACGATAGTGCTTTGGTTTATTATAAAAAATTAGAAGAATATTTTCTCAGGGAATATCCTGAAAAATTAGATTGGGTTATGTTTCAAATTGGAAATATTTATAAAATAAAGAAAGATTATAAAAATGCTATTGTATATTACAATAGAGTTCTTGAGAATTATAAAAATTCTATTTGGTATAATCATGCTCAATTTGAGTTGGATAATGTAAAATGGCTTATGGAAATTGAACCTAAAATAGAAGAATTAAAGAAGAAAAAAATGCAAGATGGATAATAGTACAGAAAAAATTTTAATGGTTTTAAAATCTAACTTTATGAAAGAAAAGGAATTATATTTTGAAATATTGAAATTAGCAAATGATTTTAATAATAATATAGATTTTTCACCTGTTGATTTTTTAAATTATTTATCTAAAAGAATGGAAATAGAAGATAAAATAAAAGAAATTGAAGATATGATTTCGGAAGAGAAGGATTTTTGGATAAAAAATAAAGCAGTAATCAGAGATAGTATGTTAAAGCAGGAATTATCTGGTGTTCTTAAAGATTTGAAGGATGTAATGGCAAAAATAGTTAAATTAGATGGTGAGATTGCAAAAAATATGAAAATAAAAGGAATTACTCTTAATAATTCTTCTATTAAAACAGTGGATATGAAAAGAGCAATTAATAGTTATAAAAAGAATAAGTGATGATGAGTGATAAAATAGAATATATAAAGAGTTTGCAAAAAGCATTTGAAGAATTTAATAATAGCACAGAAGTATTGACTAATGCCTATAGGGAGTTGCAGAAAAAATTTGAAGATATTAATTTTGAATTGGATAAGAAAAATAAAGAATTACAGAAATCTTTAGATGAAAATTTTAGAGTAAAAAATTATTTAAATAATATTCTGGAAAGTATGAATAGTGGTGTGGTGGCTATTGATTTAAATGGAAAAATTACTATTTTTAATAGAGCTGCTGAAGAGATTACTGGTTTTTCTGGGGAAGAGGTAGTTGGGAAATATTATAAAGATGTTTTGGGAAAAAGTGTGCATCATAAGTTTACATTAAACTATACGCTTATTTCTGGAGAGAATATAGTTAATAGGGAAAAAGAAATTATACGTAAGGATAACAAAAAAATTCCTATAAGTTTTTCTACAAGCTATATAACAGACAAAAGTGGGAATATTTTAGGAGCAGTTGAGATTTTTCAAGATTTAACAGATTATAAAAAATTAGAAAAAGAATTGATAAAAAAGAATACTCTTGCGGCTTTAGGAGAGATGGCAGCAACAGTTGCTCATGAAATAAGAAATCCTCTGGGTGGTATAACAGGATTTGCCAATCTTTTATATAGAGACTTAAAAGATGATGAAGATAAAGCACGATTAGTTAAAAAAATTATTCAGGGAGTTGAGAGTTTAAATAAGATAGTTACTAATTTGTTAACTTATACAAGAGATTTTAAATTAAATATGCAGATTGTGAAATTGAGAGATATTGTAGATAATGTGGTAGGAAATATTGGTTCTATGATGGAACAGAGAAAGTTACAAATTGAGATTGAGAATAATATAAAAGATGAGCTAATAGAATTAAAATGTGATAAAGATCTTTTAGTTCAGTCTCTTTATAATATCATGATCAATTCCATAGATGCGGTTAGTCACATAGAAAATCCTAAAATTTCTATAAATGTTTTGCGTAAAGAGAAAGAGATTAGACAATTTTCTCATTGGAATATGATAACAAAAACACCTAAAAGTATGGCAAGGCCCATTTTTATAAAGATTTCAGATAATGGAATTGGTATTAGTAAAGAGAATATAGAAAAGATTTTCAATCCTTTTTTTACAACTAAAGAAAACGGTACAGGTTTGGGGCTTGCTATTGTTAAGAAGATTATAAACCTTCATAATGGTGATATATTGATTGAATCAAAAGAAAATGAAGGTACAGATATAATAATTAAGTTACCTGGTATTGATTAAATTTTAGGAGAGGGAGATATGAGTGAATTTAGAATTTTAGTAGTAGATGATGAAGAATTAATGCGAGATTATTTATATGAAACTTTAAAGCGAAAAGGCTATAATGTTGAAATTGCTAAAAATGGGAAAGAGGCTATAAAGATATTGGAAGATAATAATTATAATTTAGTAATAACAGATATGAAAATGCCTGAAATTACAGGTATGGATGTTTTGAGATTTGTTAAAGAAAAAACCCCAGATACATTTGTTGTTGTTTTGACAGCTTATGGAACAGTAGAGAATGCTGTGGAGGCTATGAAAATAGGTGCTTATGATTATTTGATGAAACCATGTACTGCAGATGAAATTGAGATTTTGGTTGATAGGGTAAAGAATTTTCAGAATGTTATTGCTGAGAATAAATTATTGAAAAGTCAATTGTTTACAAAATATGATTTAAGCTCAATTATTGGCATAAGTAAGCCGATGAAAAAAATTTTTGAATTAATCAAAACAGTTGCTAAGACAAAGGCTACTGTTTTGATAACAGGGGAAAGTGGAACAGGTAAGGAATTGGTAGCGCGTGCTATTCATTATAATAGCCCGCGTAGAGATAAGCCTTTTATTAAAATGAATTGCGCTGCTTTACCTGAAGGGCTTGTTGAAAGTGAATTATTTGGCCATGAGAAAGGTTCTTTTACAGGAGCAATAAGACAAACTACAGGGAAGTTTGGACTTGCTGATGGAGGAACTATTTTATTAGATGAAATAAGTGAAATATCTCTTAATTTGCAGGCAAAATTATTAAGGGTTTTGCAGGAAAAAGAATTTGAGAGAGTTGGTGGTTCTCAAACAATTAAAGTAGATGTTAGAGTTATTGCTACAACAAATCGTGATTTATTGAAAGAAATCGCAAATAACAATTTTAGAGAAGATCTTTATTATAGATTAAATGTTTTTCCCATCAAAATGCCGCCTTTAAGAGAAAGGAAAGAAGATATTCCAGCATTAGTGAATCATTTTATTGAAAAATTTTCATTAGAAAATGGTGTTCCTATAAGAAAAATTCACAAAGATGCATTGGAAAAGTTAATGAACTATGATTGGCCAGGGAATGTTAGAGAACTTGAAAACACAATAGAACGTGCTACTATTATTTCAAAATCTGATATTATAACTCCTGATGATATTATAATTGAGGAAAATATTCCAGTAAATAAAGAATTTGATTTACAAACCTTCATGAATAGTTATTTTGGAAATAAAACTATTGCTGAGATAGAAAAAGATGCAATATTTGTTACTTTACGTAAATGTGGAAATAATAAAACAAAAGCAGCTGAAAAATTAGGTATTAGTATCCGTACTTTAAGGAATAAATTAAATGAGTATAGAGATGCTGGTTTAATACCAGAAGATTTTGATTTAAAACAGGAGTAGATAAATTACTTTTGATTCTCGTAGTTTTAAAGAAAATATAAATAATCTTGGAGTTGAAGACTTAAAAAAAATTATTTTTGAAATCATTGATAATGCAGAGTATAATTATAATTTGTTTCATAATTTTAATAAATTAGAATCTATAATATTATCAACAAAAAATATAAATAATTTATTTGTTGATTTTAGAGATTTTGTTTTAAATATATTTAAAATAGATTATGTAACTTTTTATGTTGCAAATAATTCAGAGATTTCTAAATTTTTGCAACTTGAAAAATATACTTTTCTAAAGATTTGCAATTTTGAGGAATATAAAAATATTCCTTCTTCTCCTGAAATTGTTAAATCAGATTTTAGTAAGTTTTCTCATTTTTTGCAGGATAAAAGTTCAGGTGTAGAATCTTTGCTGGTGCTACCAGTATTTTTTAATGGTAAAATTGATGTAATTATTATTTTTGCCAGTAATAAAGAAAATAGATTTTCGGATGATTTTAGTTTTGATTATCTTAAAAATTTAGCTTTGAAATTTGCATTAGCTATTGATAATTTGATTTTTCAAAGGAAAATTTCATTAGCTTTAATTGAAAAAAAGAAATTAGTTGATAAGTTAGCAAAACAAAATAAAGAACTGATTGAATTAAATAATATGAAAGATGAATTTTTGTCAATAGCATCTCATGATTTGAGAAGCCCGTTATCTGGTATTATTGGACTTGCAGAATTAATGTATGAAGATAAAAATCTCTCCGAACAATATAGAAATTGGTTAAATACAATTATTAAAAGCGGTTATAAGCAACTGAATTTTATAAATGAGATTTTGTCTGTTTTAAAATTTCAACAAAATAAGTTACAATTAAAAATAGATGAAATTTCCATGATGGCTTTTTTAAGAGGTGTAGTATCAGATATAGAACCTAATTTAATAAAGAAAAGATTAAAAATTAAAATTAATGATTTTGAAGATTTTTTAATTAAAATAGATCTTGATAAGATGGTTCAGGTGTTCAATAATCTTTTATATAATGCAATTAAGTTTAGTTTTGAGAATGGTGTAATAGAGATTAAAGTTAGAAAAAGTGATGAATTTTATTGGGTTGATGTTATAGATTATGGAATTGGCTGGGAAAGTATTGATTACAGTAAATTATTTACAGCTTTTACTCCATATGCAAGGGAAGGTACAGCAGGAGAACCTACTACAGGTTTAGGTCTTGCTATTTGTAAGAACATTGTAGAATTACATAATGGACAGATTTCTGCTATGAGTCCTGGAAAAAATAAAGGCGCAGTTTTTTCTATAAAAATGCCGTTGAAAGTTAGAAAAAAATAATAAAGATTAATAAAGATATAGAGTTGGCAGATTTGATGATGTGAGTATGTATTTATTGATTTGTTATGTAATAAGTGGTTGTATATTTGATATTATAAATTTCAGAAAGATTTTATATTGATATATAGCTCCATTAGAATTATCTATTTGGTATAGTGGTATTATTAATTCTGGATTAACGGCATTGAGTATTATAATTTAATAATAGAATATATTTTTTCGATGTAAATTTTGATGTCAAAAGGTTTAGGCATTATTTTTGACGATTTAAATTTTAAAATCTTATAGGAATTATACTATATATATTCCGTAATTGGATATTGTCATTTTTTTTAGATTGTATATTTTATTGTTTCTAAGTGTTTTTTAAATAATAGACTATATGATAGCATTAAGTAACAGATTATTTTTAAAGAAGTTTCCCCCAGAAATTATTTGGTATTGTCAAGAAAATTGTGTCTACAGATTGTTTAATTTTTTATTTAATTCCTCCTTTACGGGGAAAAATGCAGTTACAGGATATTTATAAATATGATCTTCAATATCCATTAATTGTGCACAAATCAATGTTAATGCGCTATTCGGATTAGGAAAAGAATTTCTTTTTTTTTCTGTTTTTCTAGGAGTGTTTCAAAAATTGTGTAATGGGAATAAAAATTAAAGAAGAAGTATAAAAGAGCGATGTAAAAAAAGAAGGCAAAAGAATTAAATAATAAAGGAGAGAAGAAATGACAAGGAAGAAATTGAATAAGGAAGAAAT